>ERZ773180.112-NODE-112-length-59026-cov-26.275508_pt1 | contig 59026 bp, 57 predicted proteins | sample MGYA00511080_ERZ773180 | MGnify/ENA primary metagenome ERZ773180 (study PRJEB29015, sample SAMEA2738175) | human oral metagenome | biome: human oral; feature: human-associated habitat; material: saliva | place: China | collected 2178 ... | reverse complement strand
TCAGCGCATGCCAGAGGAAATCCCCCCTGCAGAACCGGAAACTCCCGTAAATACTCAGGAAGCTACCGTGTCTACTCCGGAGGCTCACACTCCCACCGAAACGGCACACAGCTCAATGCTCAACCGCATACGTGGCGTTATCCCCACCCGTCAGCCCCGAGAAGAAGCTGAGCAGCCCACCGAGACCGAGCAGAGGAGCGTGAAGGCGCTTCTGACCCGTCGAAATCTACTGGCGGGAGGCGCCGGCGTAGGTGTTCTTCTGCTGGGCTCACTAGCAGTGGGTGCAATGGGGAACAAGACGTCTAAGGACACCTCAAACGATGAGGTCCGCTCTGTCTCAACCTTGACCGGATATGCCGATTCTGGAACCTGGACCGTGCCCGTCTCAGCGAGCGCGCAGGTTTTCGCTGCAGAGGCTGGTGTTCTGGTGGCTAATGGACCGAAGGTAGAGATTCATGCGTTCTCTAAGCCCACCGGTAAGACTCTAGTCCGCACCGTTGATCTGGGCGGCGAGTTGGATCTGGCTTTCGATACGCAGGTTGGCGGTAAGGCTGCGCTGGTGATGCAGTCGGGTCGAAAGCTAACCGTGTTCGTAGAAGGCATGGGCTCTGAGGGCAAGCTGATTGAGGCTGAGGTGCGTGAGGGTGCTCGAATTTCAGGGTCGGGTTCTGCGACTGCTGTCTTGGCGGGCTCTTCTGCTTCCGTGTTGCTCAGGGATGGTCTGGCGGAGTTTAAGCGTCCTGAAGAGAGCGCATATTCGACGTTGGCTGCTGATTCTGAGGGCCTGATTTCGGTCGCATTTGACGCACCGGTGCTGGTGACCGATCGTGACGGCAAGAAGCTGACTACGGCTTCCTTGTCTGCGGTTGCTGAGGGCTGGGGTGTTCATTCCTGGATTGGCGCGGGACACGGCAAGATTGTGTCGTTATGGGCACAGGATGTGTACACCCAGGATGAGGCAGCAGAGGTTGTGTTGGCGGTTCATTCTGCCGCGGACGGTTCCTTGCTGGGACAGAAGCAGATGCGTTTGTCTGATGCAGCCGAGAAGACCGCAAACGGCATGACGGTGCGCCCTCTGCGTGTTGGCCAGGGCGGTAAAACTGCTGTTTTTGGACGCTCCGTGATTCGACTGGCCGATGGATCCTTCCGTGATGATTTGCCTGCTGATGTCGTGGTCAAAAAGATCAAAGGCGAGGTCATTGTTGCTGAGGATCAGAGCGGGTCGGCTCTCGTCTATGCACCGGCTGAAGCTCGTGGTGTGAAATTTAGCGGGGCGATTATGGCGCAGGTCAGTTCAGGTTTGCTGGTTCAGCGCGGTAACGCGCTCATTCTTCTGCCTGGAAATCAGGCATAGTTAGAAAGGTTTTGATATGAGCAAGAGCTACAAGCTGCGCTCTGTGATGGCTGCTGCGGTCTTGGTGCCGGCGGTGGGTCTTCCTGCTGCGCTCGCTAATGAGTCGCCGTCGCCGGTGCCTTCTCCGAGTGCGAGCGCGTCTCCGAGTGCGCCGCCTGTGGTTGGTGAGTTGCCGGTGCTTGAGGTGACGGTGGCTGATCAGTTGGTTTTGGAGTACCCGGGTTTTGAGGCTGGGGAGTCCGTTGTTTTTGTGGTGCGTGATAGCTCTGGGCGTTCTGTGTATTCGGTGGTGGTCCGTGTGACTGTTGCGGGGTCTGTGCGTCTTGAGGTGCCGGTTGGTTCTTTGGGTGTGGGGGAGTACACGGTTTCTGCGTCTTCTGCGGGGCATGAGTTGAAGGATCAGCGGGTGAGGGTTCGTGAGGCGGTGGCTCCGACGGTAGAGCCTACTGTGAAGCCTTCGAAGAGCCCTGAGCCGGTACCGAGTGCGCAGCCGACTGCTGAACCTACGGTGGAGCCTACTAAGAGTCCGGAGCCGGTGCCGACTGTGGCTCCGACGGTAGAGCCTACTGTGGAGCCTACGAAGGAACCTGAGCCTACTAAGAGTCCTGAGCCGACGGCAGAGCCGAGTGTGAAGCCTGTGCCGGTTCCTATTCCTGTTCCGGTGCCGTCGGTGGAGCCTACTAAGAGCCCTGAGCCGGTGCCGAGTGAGCAGCCGACTACTGAGCCGTCTTCTTCGCCGGCTGAGCCGAGTGAACAGCCTTCTGCGCGTCCGGATGAGCCGGTGCCGTCGGTGGGCACTGTGAATACCGATCCGGAATCCCGCAAGAAGGAGCAGGAGCAGAAGGATAAGGAGCAGGAGAAGGTGGATCCTCATGTTGAGGTGATTCGTCCGTCTGCGAGCGCTTCTGCGTCTTCTGGTGCTGGGCAGGATGCTTCGGCTGTTGCTGCTGAGCGTGAGGCGGCTGAGGCTGCACGTCAGGCGCCTGCTGTAGAGCCGGGTGATTCGTCGGCTCTGGTGGCTGAGCCTATTTCTCGTTCGTCGGTTGTGGCTGCGGATTCTGAGAAGGTTTCGGGGTCGTCGGTTGTGGCTGCTCCGATTTCGCGTGGTGGGTCGGTGAAGGATCAGGATGCGGGTAAGGATGTGCCGGTTGCTGGTGCTCCGTCTCGTGATGCGTCGTCGTCTCCGGAGCCGTCGGTGGCGGTGGCTTCTCCGAGTTCGTCGGCGCAGGTTGAGCCTGCTGCGGATTCGTCGTGGGGTTGGTTTTTCCCTGTGGCGGTGATTGGTCTGGTGGCTGGTGCTGCAGGTTGGTTCTTGGTGATGCGTCGCCGTAAGGGCGCTTCGTCTTAGGGCGGCCTGTAGGGTTCTGTGATGGTGCCCCTCTTTTTCTGGTGATTCCTTGTGGGATATGGGAAAGGAGGGGCACTTTTGTATATACTGGTTAGAGACCAAAGGCTTGTGTTGAGGGCTGGTTTTTTGTTAGACCTGTCCAGTAGAAGGCCTCTTATATTTCATGGTTTCGAACACCCATTCTAATAAGCCGTACACCTCTCGTGAGCAGCAGGAGATTACGCAGAAGCTTCTCAAACATGCCGAGCTTAAGGCACAAAAGCTGGAGTACGCCGAGAAGGGCGAGGTGCCGACCGGGCAGATCGTCACTCGCACACATAAGGGTATGCGTGAGCTCTTCATGGAGCAGGCCCATAAGAACAAAACCAGTGCGAGCGCTGTGTTGCAGGCGTGTATTGAGCTGTATGTTCTTGCGCCAAGCAGCGTGCAGAAGGAGCTGACGGAGTACATCGAGAGGCGGACCATTACCGGTGCGCTCGCGCGTAAACCCCGATTGAAGACGCGCCGCAAAAAGTAGTATTTTCTGTTGGGACGCTATAGGTGCCTATAGCATTTTTTCCTGATAATCTAGGATTAGGAAAGACATAGCAGAATAATTTCTGCAGAAGCTACTTCAGGAAGAAGACATCATGGCAAAGCGCCCGCCCTCCTCAGATGAGCGACTGCGCGAAGTGTACAACTCCGCCGTTCTCACCACGGATCCGACCCTCACCGGTCGAGCATGGACTATGGCTGTCACTGAGCGGGCGTACTCCATCCTCACTACCGAGGACGAAATCATCGAGAAGCTGCGCACCCTTGATGCGTGCTACAGCAATAACCCCGACGGCAAGGCGTATTACGGCGTCATCGTAGCCGCCTATATTGACCCGAAGATTGCCTACCGCGGATTTATCCGATTCCTGGCCCCCAACCCGGAAGACCGTTCGGGCCCCTGGCTGGAGGAGGAAGTCCGCACCGCGCCCCTGCGTGGAAACCTTGACGGCCAGCACCTCTACCAGAAGGCCGTCAGTCTCATTGGGCACCGCGTCCTCATCGCCAAGAACAAGGACGCAAACGCCCCCAAGACCCGCGCCCCTTGGGTACTCACTCACCTTGAAGACGGTGGATTCGACACCACCAAGCCGAACTGGGGTGCTGAATGGAACCAGGCTGCCAGCACAGACCTGAATCCTGTCCCCTCCAACGCGCACCTCATTGCTGGAGGTGCACCTGCCAAGGGGTTCAGCGCCCCCATTACCGACCCCGAGGCGCTCGCCATTCACCACAGCAGCCAGGCACCGGGAAACAGTGACGCAGAAGCGAGCGCACCGACCGAACCTGTCGCCCCGGCTGCCGCGGCACCGGTTGTAACTTCTGAGCCTCAGATGCAAGAGCCTGCACCCGAAGCACCCGCTACGGTTCAGGACCAGACGCAGATCGCCGGCCAGCAGCAGATGAGCTTGGATCCGGCCCCTGCGCCTGTCTCTGTACCTGCGAACCAGGCGTTTTTGCATCAAGAAAGCGCGCCGGCACCGGTTGCGAGCGCACCGACCGAGTACACCTCGAACCAGGCGAAGAGCGCCATTGTTGCTGGCGCTCAGGGTCTAGGATTACCTGCCGCGGAGGCGGTTCAGGCGGCGAAGGCTGCCTGGAATGTCGCCCTTGGCTCTCCTGATGCTGAGACGGTTTCTGCTCAGCAGGTGGATCAGGCAGTTGCCTGGATCAAAGAGCAGATACCGCACCGTACCGATTCTGCACACTCCTAACCTCACTTTGCGTGAGCGTATAGCCGGCTCCCGGACAATCCCCCTGAAGAGGGGAGAGACCCAGGGAGTCGGCTCCATCGTTTAACCCAACTACCCCTTCTCTCTTTGTAAGCGTTCATGACTCTTCCCACTCTGCTCACCGACCCCTTCAACGACGTTCTACGCCCGCACCAGCTGCGCAGCGGCGACACCCCGCTATGGGCTTGTCTGCCCGAAGAGACGGCATCCGCCATGGAATCCCACCTTGGATTGCACACCCTGGCAGATTTGAGAGACTACTACCCGCGCCGCTACACCACTAACGGCCCGCTCGTAAACCCCGCACCCCACCACCTGAACCAGCCGATTACCTGCTACGTCACGGTCACCTCAAAGCGCCTGAAGGCCACCCGCACCGGACGGAGAATGCTTCTAGTCACCGGCACCACCGACGACGGACACAGCCCCGGGCACGCGCCCGTCACCATCACCTTCTTCAACGGATTTGAGGCATCCAAAGACATCACCGCCGGCGAGCGCCTGCTCATCTCAGGCACCCTCACCACCGGATACTCCGGGGCCGGTTACACCATCGACAAGCCGATCTACGAGAAGGCACCGCTGCTTTTGCTGCAGCCGGTTACCGCCACCTACCCGGCCACCAAGAAGGTACCCGCCGCCACCATCGCAGCAGCAGTAGCCCACCTGATTCCTACCCTCAGCCCCGAGCCTGACTACCTTCCGCAGTACTTGCGCGCTCGCCACCACCTAATGTCGCTGGGTGAGGCTCATCAGAAAATTCATTTGCCTGCCACACAAGAGCAGGCCGCCGCGGCACGCACCCGACTCACCTATGATGAAGCGTTTGCTATGCAGCTCACCCTGGCGCAAACGCGGCACCGCAATGCCTCAACCAGCGCCTACCCGCTCACCAAAACCGCAGGCGGGGTTCTTGATGAGTACACGCGCTCGCTTCCGTACAGTCTCACTGATGGGCAGAAGGCTGCTGTCTCTGAGATTCTGGCGGGGCAGTCTAACCCCCACCCGTTGAACGCGCTGCTTCTGGGTGATGTGGGAGCCGGTAAAACGACGGTGGCGGCATTTGCGCTGCTGCATGCTGCCCACAATGGGTACACCTCTGCTCTGATTGCACCTACGGAGGTTCTAGCCGAGCAGCACTACGAATCCTTCCGTAAGAGCCTGCCGCCGAGCCTCACGATTCATTTGCTCACCGGATCTACCGATCCGGAGCAAGCGCGCGCCATCCGAGAGCACATCAAATCAGGTGTTCCGTCCATCGTGATTGGCACTCATGCCCTGTTCTCCCGACGCATCAAGTGGCCAAACCTCGCTGTGGTGGTGATTGATGAACAGCATCGCTTTGGCGTCGCTCAGCGAGACACCTTCAACAAGTTGCCGACCCGCCCGCACACCCTGAACATGACCGCAACACCCATTCCCCGATCTGTCGCCATGACCACTTATGGCGATTTGAAAATCATCAAGCTACCCGGTTTGCCTGCAGGCCGTCAGCCGATCAAGACGCACGTCATCTCACCGCATACCGCCCCTGACCAGTACCAGCGCATGTGGGCCCACATCGCCTACGAAGCAGCACAGAGGCACCAAGCCTTCATCGTCGGGGCAAAGATTGATCCAGGAGACCCGAACCCCGAAACCGACCCGAATACCGCCTCCACCACCCCGCACACCGTATGGGAAATCGCTCAGGAACTCACCCGGCAGTGCCCGACACTGACCTACAGTGTGCTCCACGGAAAGATGAGCAGCGAAGAGAAGCAAGCAATTATGGACGATTTCGCAGCCAATAAAACCCAGGTGCTCATCTCCACCACCGTTATTGAGGTGGGTGTGAACGTCCCGAACGCTACCGTTATGGCCATCATGAACGCCGAACGCTTCGGAGCAGCCCAGCTACACCAGCTCCGAGGCCGCGTAGGCCGCGGCGGACACCACGGCTACTGCTACCTGATCACCTACGCCAACCCCGAAACCGACACCACCTCGCAAACCCGCCTGTACGCCATCGCCTCAACCCTCGACGGAACCCGCATCGCAGAAATTGACCTGCAAACCCGCGGCGAAGGACAAATCATCGGAACCCGCCAAGCCGGCAACAACGGCCTCAAACTACTCACCCTCAACAACACCCCACTCATCCGCAAAGCACGCCACGACGCTACCGAACTCATCAACCAAGACCCACACCTTCACCTGTACCCCGCGCTCGCCGCCTGGCTATACAAGCACCCCATCTACCGGGGCGGTAGCGCACTTATGCGTACATAAATGGTTTAGAAATGCCTTTTTTTGCAAGGGAAGAATATAATAAATAGTGTCTATGTCCCAACTGTAAATATTTAGTGAGGAGCGTTCCATCATGTGCGACTGGAAGCCCGGACCGCGGTGTTTTAGCCACTACGCGCCGATCTTTCTCAAGGCCCGCATCAAGTACGAAGCGGCCATCGCCTTAGCTAAGGCCGAGGCAGCAAAAACCGGTAAAATCTCCGCAGAAACCCGCCGAATGCTCGAAGAGCAATTCCTGAACTACATGACCGCGCAGCGAGAGTTCTACGCATCCCCGAAGGCACGAGAGGAGTTTCTGCAGCGCGCCATCGCAAAGCGCACAGCAACGCTGGAACGCGGCCTGAACATCGAAAACGAAAAGCTACGTGAAATCCTCACAAACCACCACCAACGAGACCTGGACATGCTGGAAAAGCAGGCCGTTGATGGCGCGCACCGCTGGGACCAGGCCAAACTGGCCTCCAAGATCGCCAATGACCGCAACGAGAATGCTCTGGAGCGCGGAATTTTCAGCGAAGCCGCCTACAGTGCCGAGGAGATCGCTCAGGTAGACATCCGCCACTGGGACCGCGCATGCCCTGAAGGTGAAGTCATCCTCAAAAACTTTGGCGACAAGCTCCACCACTCAGATTCCTCTGACGCTTGGCGAGAGCTAACCATCACCCGAGAAGTCCGCATCGAAACCCCCACCGGCGAGCGCGTCCACCTCGACATCGAAGCCCGCATCGTCCAGAAGAACAAGAACTCCTCCAGCTACACCGTCGAATACGTCGTTAAACAAGACGGTAAGACTCTCGGTATCCTCATTCCGAACTCATCCACGCAAGACAGCTATTTCAATGTTGGCGCTGTGTACGAGAATCGCCCGCTGACTCGAGAGCCGTGGATGGCCCTGCATAAGGGCATCCGTCTGCGTAAAAGTGACTGGGACCACTACGCCAAGGTGAATAACCTCAGCGCTGAAGAGCTCGAAGAAATCAAGGCTGAGTTCACCCGCACCCAGAAGCTTCTGTCAGACGCAGGGGACGCAAAAGAGACCGAAATGTTCTCCCGTCTGAATGCCTTCCAGGAAAAGATCAACCGCAAGCACCGCGGCCACAGGCACAACAACGCCACGGAGCAGTTCGTGGAGGAACATGGCGCTCGCACGAGCTTCAATAGCATTGCGGGTGCTAAGGACAATATCGCTCAGACGATGAACTCGCTGGATAGCACGCTGCTTGAGATGGCGGTTAAGGCGCGCACTCAGGGCATTAACACCTACGCCAAGGAGCAGTTCGGTGTGACGACTAAGCGCGACCGTGACAAGGTGGAGAAGGAATCTCGGGAGATCATGGCTAATGAGCCCGAGCGTCTGCAGCCGAAGTCCCGCAGCGAGAAGCGTAACCGTGGCGGCGGTCGAGATCGTGTTGAGCGAAATATGGCGCGTGAGAAGCGTCGTGCTTCGTATATGGGCGACAGCCCCGTGGTTGTTTCCCGCAGGGAAGAGAAGATTAAGCGCACCAATGCCAATATGGAGGTGCTGCAGAAGCGTGAGGGTCTTGCCTATAGCGCTAGGGTGGATTCGGAGCGTCGTCTCAACGAACCGGATAACCCCTTCAAGGGCTATTCCTACAAGGTCTCCTCTACTCGAGCGGGTGGCATTAGGAACACCGTCCAGCTGCAGTTCGATAAGGAGGGCCGTCTGGTCGGTGACATGAAGGCTTACAGGCACCCGCAGATGGAGAATATGGTGTTGATTTGCAAGGATCCGGGATATGACCCGGTGGTTACCGTGAGCACCGACCAGTTCGACGCTATGGCTGACGTCGAAAAATAACCAACATTTGCATTTGGGACATAGCGGAACATAAACAGGGGGTCGGAATCCCCGGAAAATCAAGGAACCCGACCCCCTACCGCCGCGAAAAACAGCCCTAAAGCACGCTATGGCCCAAAATTCATCCGCTATGGTTGAGGCAGATGAACAACACGACACGACCGGAAGGATTCAAAATGTCTACCCCCGAAACCGAAATCCGCAACAAGGAATACCAGCGTCAGTACCGAGAAGACCGCCTGGCACGCAAGCGCTACAGCTACGAGTCCTTGGAAAACCACTACCGCGTCACCGCAGGCGGTAAGGACCTCTCCGCTGAGCTGATGGCACAGCGCGCACCCGGCGTCACTGGAGAAACCCCCTGGGTGAAGGACCTGACCGTTCACCCGCTGCAGTGGCGACGTGAAGGAATCCCCGCAGGCCTGCCCATCTACATCGAGAACGCCTTCGAAAAGGAGGCTCCGGGCCGCAGCTTCACCGACCCGCGCATGGTCTTCGACGCTTCCCTCTTCGAAAGCATGACTGACGAAGAGATCGAGTACTTCAATAACGAACAGCACTGGGCAGTAGAAAACCCCTCCGCAGGTGACCATATTGCCCTGGATACCGAGCTTGACGACGAACCCGGCTGCTACGGCTACCTGGTCCACGCCAACTACGGTAAGAAGAAGCTCAACGACCCGCCGGTAGGCCGCCCGCACTACAAGCGCAAGGACGGTAAGGTGCTGACCTGGGGAGACCCCCGCAAGGATGCCCCCTACTGGCAGGAGCCCGGCGATTTTGTGTACGCCTTCCTGGATGAGAAGTCCGCACGAGAAAAGTACGACGAATTGCGCGCTTCTCTCTACAGCCTGAACCAGGAAGTCCGCCTCTACCGCCTCACCCAGCCGATTACCATCGGTGAGGCACGCGCATGGCTGAACTCTGATCACCCCCTGCGCGAGCAGCTCCACGGCGCTATCACCGTAGAAGCAGTCGGCACCGGCCAGTTCGACACCCCCGGCGCGCTGCGTGTACCCCAGCAGGCCGCCCCTGATGAGGATGAGCTGAACCAGGCAGAAGAGCAGGCATGGTGGGATTCGCTGACTGCGGAAGAGCAGCACAAGGCCGAGTCCCAGCATGAAGCTAATCTGCGCATGATTGAGGAACGTGAAGCCATCAATGATGAGCGTCAGGAGTTCTCCGATCGCATCTACAAGGATTTGTACAACGTGGATGCTTTGCTGCAGCGACTGCTCGAACGGGCAGAAGAAGTTGGAGACGAGGAGAACGCGCAGTGGTACCGTGAGAACAACGCCACGCTGAGCCTTGAGGAAAAGCTCGAGTTCGTAGCAGACGAGTACCGGACCCGCCCTTTCCATTACGAGGCTAAGCTGCGCGCCACCAACCTTGTAACCCCCTTCGAAACCCTAACCAACCTGGTCCCGGTTGTACCTCTGAGTGATGAAATGATCGCTGCAGCGGCAAGCTACAACCGAATCGCACTGAAGGCGGGCACCGAGGGCAAGTCTCTGGGCATCAAGCGCCGCCGTAGCGGCGGCTACTCGCTGACCAAGGCGCAGGAGAAGTACGTTCGTGAGCACCTGCTGAAGGCCTACACCCGCGGCGGTAAGGAAGGGTCGGCACAGATGCTCGTCGAAATCTACGAACCCACCGGCATGTGGCTGCTCGATCCGCGCGAGGATGGCGACGGCAACGGCTTCGACTGGGATACGGTAAACCTTGATGATTACCGTGCCGGCTTCCTTTTCCCGCTGGGCCTGAACATGCCCATTGGCGGTTTCGCACCGCGCCGTGACCGCGTGGAGTTCTTGTGCCTGCTGCTGAAGAAGGGCATCATCACCCTTGATCAGTTCTGGGAGCGCCTGCGCAGCAACTCTTACATTTCCGACCGTGACGAGTTCTTCGAAGACGGCGCCAACTCGCTTGTGATGACTAAGCGCAACTGGCGCAACCTCGTACACAAGGCGAAGCTCAATGACACCGCGGAAGACCCCCAGATGATTCCTACCGACTGGGCGTTCGTTGATGCAGCTGATGAGCGTTTTGGCTTCTGGTCCCTCTCTGAGTGGGAGGAATACATCGCCTCCAAGCCTGATGACTGGTTCGTTGTAGGTGAGGATATTCCTGAGTACATTGGTCAGGAGGTAGAGCCTGCCCTGCTGCTGCCCGAGATGCTCGAATGGCACCAGCGCCACCTCAAGGCCGAAGGCCTCTAAACCTCGGCACAGATCCCAGCCGCCACACAAGGTGGGTGGAAGGACGTTACACCCCTTCCACCCACCTTTTCCGCTACCCCCGACCATCAAGCAGAAAGGAGCAACCATGCCCCTGCTAGGAGACACCAGCGCCTACGCCCGCGCCGCCGGCTACTTCCTGAAGCACCCCCGCCAGAACCCCCGAAGCACCAACCAAGCCGCCTTCACCGAGTTCTGCGCATTCCTGGAATATCTCGCACCTGCAGGCGTACCCCTGCAGGTATCCACCAAGGACTTCTGGGCTATGATCCGCACCAGTACCCCCATAGCGCACGTCACCTCAACGGGCCTGCGTGAACGCACCGTCCCCTACTACCACTGGTGCACCTTCTTCGGCGTTCCAGACATCGAAGACCTCGCCCGCATGACGGCAGAAACCCCCGACGCGCTCGCAGAGACCTACCGGAGCACCTGGGCAGCATACCAGCAGGCCCTTGAACAAGAGCGAGCGCAGCTGAACACTCAGGCGGCGACTCGGCGCACTAAGAACGTGTGGTACAAGCAGTTGGGGGAGCAGCCGCACAAGATTATTCCTGCAGGGGTGCCGGTCTATATTTCGGCTGAGCGTGCACTGGGGATGTTGAAGTGTTCTGTGCAGGCGTGGGAGCGGCTGCGGGCGCATTTTGGTGTGTCCTTTCGGGTCGCTGGTTTGTTGGGGGATGAGGCGGTGCCGTTGTTTGTGTGGGGTGCGGTGCAGTCGTTTGCTGCGTTGTGGGGTGAGGGGGATGAGGCGGTGGATCGTGCGTTGCAGGTTGTGGATGCTGAGCGGTTGCGGGGTGAGGATCAGCGGCCTCAGCGGGTGTACACGTATGAGCAGGCGTGCGAGGTGCTGGGGGTTTCGAGGCGGGTTTTTCGGCTGGGTAGGGATATGTTGGGTGGGGGAGTGGAGGCGTATTTGATGCCTGATGTTGGGGTTCGCCCTAGCCGCCTCATTTCCGAGGAAAAAATTTTAGAAATTTCCCGTATTTACTTGGATTTGGCGGCGGTTTAGTATATATTTAATAACAACAGGGCTTTGATTTGAGTCCGAGATGGATGTGTGTGATACGTAGGCGCCCTTCACTGTATCAATGAGTGGATACAGTGAAGGGCCTTATGTTTATCTCCAGGAGCCTGTAAACAACACGGTCAAGTACAGAAGGGAGACTGTCATGGCAGGCCGTAAAAAGAAGACGCTCACCTCTGAGCGCATGGCGTACAATGCAGAGGATCGGGAGCGGTGGGAAGCGCGCCGCGCCCAATTTCGAGCCAAGAGGACCGGCCCGCACGTGGTTCTTCCCGCAACTCCGGGAACTCTCTTCATGGGATATGTGGATGCCGCCGGCATGTATCACCCGATACAGGGCAGGATCAACTTGGAATCCGACAAACACACCATGCGACTTGGACTAGCCACCCTATCGGCTCGCCTCACAGACCAGCTGGAGCAGCAGGGCTTTTTTGAGCTGCACTAACCGAAAAGGTAATCATGCCCCTCTTTCACCCAAAACAGGAGACCGACTCGAAGCCGAACTGGTGGCTGCGAAGCTCGAAAGCGACCCGAGTGTTCGTTACGATCCTTGCGGTTGCCGGCACACCGGTGCTGATGCTGATATTCCGCCCCGTACTGGTGCCGATTGTGCTTGCAGGATGGTGGGCCCTGTGGTGGTGGTGGTGGAATTTCTCAGTGAAATTCGACGCCTTCGAAAAGGGGCGACTAGACGATTCCAAAGATACGCGCGAGTAGCGTACCTATTGGAGAAAAAGGGCGGTTAAGTATATACTCATGATGTTAGATGTGCATTCGCTCGGGTATTTAAGCCCTTTATACAGCCTTGGTCTACACCCGAGTATTTGCACTCTATACCTTTAGACTCGTAGCGTTTCTAAGAGTAAATTTCGTGGTGGGTGTACGTCCGAATCTGGAAGGTACACCCATCACTTCTTTAACACCAAACCCACGCAGAAAGCAGAGGCTCAATGCAGGTTTACGAAGTCGCCGTCCTGGGAAAACCCATCACCCAAGGCTCAATGCGCAAGAGCCGAGGAGGGCACATCGTGCACGATAAAGCCGACCAGCTCCACGCCTGGCGGCAAGCCATCGAAGATGCCTTCTACGAAAAATACGGGACAGACGGCACCTGGGTTCCCATCGACAAAGCAGTCCGTGTCGAAGTCATCATCACCGTCCCCAGAACCCACAGCATGACTGCCGGGGTCCCCGAGTTCGCAGACACAAGACCCGACGTAGACAAACTCGCCCGAGCCATAGGCGACGCCCTCTCACCAGGGCCATCAAGCAAAGTGAAAACCGGGTCCCGCACAGGACAGAAACACTTCCGCATGCTCTCTGAAGACGGACGCATCGTATCCTGGGGAGCGCAGAAGACCTACCCCTGGGGGAACCACACCCACCGCGCAGCGCTCGCTGAGCCTGGTGCACAGATCCGGGTCGTGGTGCTGTCGGGGATTTCCCGGGCGGATATGCGGGCCTGGGGCTACCACGCTTAGGCATCATGGGGTATATTAGGGAGCGACAGGCGAGCTCGTTCACGGTCCCGTGGGAGAGGGTAACTTGTCGTGTTGTTTATGTGATGTGACTTTCCCTGTGATACCTCCCAGGCGGTCACATCAAATATGGGCCCGGGATGCTAATTCCTCGGGCCCATATTTTTCCCCTGAAATCTTTTCCTGCCGCGCCGCAGCATTCTTATTGAAGGAATCTCGACATGATCAACACGAACAAGGTTATGGACAACCTTAAATTCCTTGGCCTCCTTGTTGCCGCCATGATAATCACGGCTATTTTTATGACTTCCGGACAGGTCCCTGAATGGCTCCAGGTAGCTACTATTGTGGCGGCTGTTGCAGTAGTGCTAGGCGTGAACATCGTATATGACCTAAAATTTGCCCCCACCCGCGGCAAAAAATGGTCCTTCGACAAGCCCACCGACACACAGCACAGGGTGAAGGTCACCAGCATTACCCAGGATTCTGCAGACCAGCTAAAGGTTCACGGCATCGTACCGGGCACCGGAATCCCCTTCGAAGCAACCTTCACGCGCAACGGCAAAAAATGGGTGCACTCCTCCGGATGGGACGGGAACCTCAACGCCGAAGCAGCACCTGATGAGGTGAAGGTAGAAGTCTCCAAAGGCGAGCGCACTTACCTGCAGACCGAAGTCTGGGAGAAGTGGGAGTGCCCCTCCACAGCAGGTGGAGCCTCAGAAGAACCCCATCAGCACACCGACGAATGCTTCATGGAGGCCTCAAAGAAGTGCATCACCTGGCACATCGGCAAGAACAGCTAGAACAAGCCGGTGAGCGCTTCGAGGAAGCATTTTGTGTGTGAGGCGTATATGGTAGAGGTATCTAATCACTAACTCACACAAGCACAAACTCTCAAGTAAAAGTTGAACTTTAAACTTGCAGTCATTGAGGAGACCATGAACACCCTCTTTACCCGCACACGCCTTTCCTTCCTACGCAACCTGGAAGGCATGAGCAAGAGCGACTTGGCGCGCCGTATCGGCGTCTCCCCCGCAGCAGTCACCCAGTGGGAATCAGGAGTCAAGACCCCCTCCCCGGAAAGCATCGCACGTGTCGCGCAGGCATTGAACGTGACCGCGGACTTCTTCACCCCGGGGGAGCTGGCAGAACCTGCCACCCCGGAAACCATGCACTACAGCACCAAATCAGCCAAGATGCTCTCAGAGCACGCGCAGAAGGGCGCGCTCGCTTACGTGACGGCGGCCCAGTATGTCGATTCCATGCTGGCAACCTATGTGGATTTCCCCGCGCGTAACCTTCCCGATATTCCTGCTGACCCAGAGGTGAAGGAAAGCACGATCCCTGAACTGGCTGCAGAGCTTGTACGGCAGGATTGGGCAGTGCCGGCTAACGAACCGATCAGGCACCTAATCCGCTCTGCTGAGAACAACGGAGTCCGCGTCATTTGGGCACCCGAACGGGCGAGCGCCTGCGCACCGTACAGCGTCGATACCGGCGCCTTCCCCCTGGTTGTACTCAACACCTGGTCTCAGAACTACTATCAGCAGCGCGTCGATTTGGCGACCCAGTTAGGTCACCTAGTCATGCATGCCGACGCGGAACCGCAACGCAAACCGTATTGGGACCAGGCAACCAGCTTCGCTGAGCACCTGCTGCTTCCTGCAGAAGCCTTCGAACGCGAGTTCCCGAAGCGGTTCACCCAGGACGGCTGGATGCGCCTATTTGAGATGAAGGAGAAGTGGGGTGTGCCCGTCCAGTGGATGCTCTCGTGCGCGCATCACCGCGGAATCCTCAAGACCCGCCGCTACCACGAACGCCTCCAAGAACTGAAGGCCTACGGCTGGAAAATGATTGAGCCGGGAAACATCGGCACCCCCGAGGATTCCTCACTGTACCCTATAGCGCTCCGCCTCATCACAGATGAAGGATACGCCTCCGCCGAACAGCTCAGCGAACAAAGCCGAGTACCCGGCTGGTGCTTCGCCCTCATCACCAACCGCATACTCGACCCCGAACACATCAGCAAATAACCCCCAGATCCCCTGGGTACAGGCGGCGGCATAGAAAGCGCTCGCACTCAGGGGTTTCTTGCCTAAAAATGGGGTGGGTGGTTGTGGTGTTTGCCGCTAACCATATATACTAAAGTGAGTCGGAAATAGTTCTTGACCATAGGAGCTGGTTCTCCTATTAAATTCTCTGGTGCCAGCCGGGGAATTTCCCTGGATGCGAAACGGGGCGGTTCAAGAATCTATATAACGACTGATAAGAAGGTAGGAGGGTATGGCATCAGCGATGCTCCAGCATCGCCAGTGGCCTCACTCAGAAATCTCTAGAAGAGATGCGAAGTAGCGAATTCACACATCTCTACGAGACCGATGAATAGGGTAGCCAGATAGCTGCCCCGTTCGATAACCATCCAAAAATGCTTGGACATAGGATTTCACCTTCGGAACTTTCGAATTCCTGGAGGTAACTCGAGGAATTTGAGAATCTTTCAACCCCGCTAAAGCTACAAGTTTTAGCGGGGTTTCTCATACCCAAAACCCGGACAAACAGAATAAGAGGTGGCTGCAATGACGCACCGCATCAACTTCAAAGACTGAAGCAGAACTGCAAGGCTTACGCTGGGGTTTTTCACTTTACCCCGGGGTAAATTGAAAAACTGAAGCTCCGGTTGTTTCTGGTGGCATGCTGGAGACGAACCGAAAGGAGAAAATGATGATTCCCAAGAACCGCATTACAACATCAATTCTGACTGGCGCAAGTATTGCATCAGGCACCGTCATTCTGTCCCTCTTTGAGCCTGACCGTCTGGTGCTGCCGGCGGTGCTTCTGGCGGCAATTCTGATTTTCAGTGCCCCGTACCTCACGTTTGGCCGCTCGGAAGGGGTAAGTGACGGGCGTGCGTACCATCTGGCCGCTGTGGTAGCTGGTCTCGCTACCGGCCTGGTGATCCTTGGTCAGCCGACCGAGGGGCGGCTTATTCCTACGATTGCAGAGGCTGCGCAGCAGGGCGGCTCCATGCTGGCAACCGGTCTGGCAGGCTGGGCTTTGTGGAGGGCTGGCGCGCGCTCGATGCCGACGTTACCGGATGTGCTGAACGGCAAGCTTGTCTGGGCTACTTCAGCTGCCGCCGGCTACTTCCTTCTCCCCGGCACGTTGTCTATTATCCTGCTGGAAATTACGCTTTTGACGATTCACTATTTTCTGCGCGCTAAGTACAAGTTGTTGCAGGTGGATTTGAATTTCTCGCAGATTATCTCCGTCCAGGGATATCTGATGATGAACATGATGCTTCTGATGTTCCGGCCGTAACGGTTAGGCAGTGAACGCTAAAGCCCCTCCCACCTTTGGTGTGGGAGGGGATTTTCTCTGCGCACCGCACCATGTGAAGATCCGCGGTGTAGACAACAGGGCGACGGATTGGAGACGATCAGCGCTGCATATAGCTGCCGGCATCGAATGTGAACATTCTGGCTGGCTTGAAGTATAGGGTGGAGAGAATGTCGTGACGATTCATGTCTTCTACCGTTACCGTGCCGTCCTCGCAGCGGTGCGCGAAATCTTCTAGAACGTCGATGGTTGCGCGCGCGCCTTCTGGTGCCGGCTCGACATGCACCCGCCACTCAAATTCAGACTGAGCGGCAACCGCTGCGACGAACTGGCGGACGGCTTCGGCGGTCAAGGGTGCTTCTGGCGGCTTGATCTCTGGATTCGCTGGTGCTGCCCATTCCACAAGCCGCGCCAGCGTATCCGTGGCTACACCAACGATGAGCCATTCAGGCGAGATTTTCCGGTACATCATCTCAACCGTCACGGTGTATAGCGGTTCGTTCTGTTGCTGTTGCTCCGCCATTTTCTGACTCCTTCTTTCCGCAGACTAAGCGCGAAGTGCTTTTAGCCCGGCGAGCGCGTTTGTTTCCTTCATGTGTACGGTGTGGATTCCGTACTGGTGAATCTACCCGGGGGTAACCCTGGGTTGTGGCATCTATAATACATACTAAATACTCTTATTTACCCTTTAGATTCAAGGGGCGTATCAATTTTACCGATAAAGGTATCAGAAAGGACGAAGAACGTGGCAGATCAGGCGTATATGGGAAATCTGGCAGATGATCCGGTGCTCCGCTACAGCCCCGACGGCAAGGCGTGGGTGAGCGGCAGGATCATCGAGAACAAGAAAGACCGATACGATCCGACCACCAAAACGTGGGTGAAGAACGAGAACAAGCTTGTCCTGTCCTACAAGCTGCAGGGTGCGCTCGCTGAGCATTTTGCGCAGAGTGCTAAGAAGGGGCAGCGGTGGGTGATTACCGGTGATTTGGTGACTCGTGAGTTTGAGAAGGACGGGGTGCGTCGGTCTATGACGGAGATTATCGGTACTGATGCTGCTGCGTCGGTCATGTTCGGGACTACCTCGTTTACGCGGGCTTCGTCTGGGCAGCACTAGTCATAAGGTTTTTGAGGGGCTGGCACATGGTTGATGTGCCAGCCTCTCGCTGTTTGTTCCCCTGCTTGTAGAGGGGTTTCGTATTGCGGGTGAAGTCTTTATTTTCAAGGTCACTCAGGAAGGTTACGTATATACTGGGAGCATGTTTACCATACTCATTATTCTCACCTTTGCGGTCTCGTATGGCCTGCAATGGGCGATTCGCTTTGCGACGCCGGGGAGCTCTTTGGAGTCGGGGCTTCTGAAGGCGCAGCTGCCTTTGACTGGAACGCTTCTTGCAGCTTCGCTACTGCTGGCGTGGCCTTCGATTCAGCGAACCCCGCCGCTGCTGGTCTTCTTGACCTCGCCACTGCTCATCTTCGTTATCCTGCTGATTATGCTGGCCATGGCACGGCGAGCGCAGTACCGCAGGACGGGTCGATCATGGCGCAGCCGCCAGAAAGAAGATCAGCAGCGAGGTCTAGCTAAGGCAACCGCTGAATATTGGCCGCGGTTCTTCTGGTGGCTCCGCTTGGCGCTATCTGGTGACACCCCCAAATGGAGCCCGATTCACCAGGGCTTGCTGCTGGGTGCGCTGCTGGCGGCGGCGAACCTGTCGTGGGTGGGTGTGCTTGTCGGTGCGCTGCTGGTGAGTGTTTCGATTGCCCGTGGTTTCTCTCTGCGTGCTAAGCAGCAGGAGCATCTAGCCCGTCTGGTGGCGTTCTTGCTGGAGAAGAAGGTCATCAAGAAGGACATGGACCCGGCGAAGGCCGTCAAGATTGACTGGGACCTTGACCAGCACACCCCCCGCCAAATCCGCATTGGATACCACGTCGGATACAGCGTGCATGAAGAGCGCACCCGCAATGACTTCGAGAAGTCGTTCGACGGCCAGTTCTGGACTGATGATGCGTACAAGATCGTCTGGGACCTGCGTAATAACCAGATCGTTATCTCGACGATTGTGTTGCCGGCAAATATCCGCTGGAGCGGTCGAGTCCACGAAGATCCCTTCACTTTCATCATCGGCACGAACCTTGCCACCGGCGAAGACGTCACCTTCTCCGTCAAGAGCGAGAACCCGCACGGGCTCGCTTTTGGTGGTACGGGTTCGGGTAAGTCTGAGGTGATGATGACCTATATTGCTCAGGCAATGCTCAAGGGCTGGTACGTGGTGTTGGCTGATCCGAAAACTTCTGGTTTGATTCAGTTTAGCCGTAAGCGCCGCTACAGCAACCGTAATGGCCTTAACACGGGTGTGGCTCCTTTGATGGTGGGAGATGCTCGCCCGGGCATTATTGCTCACGCTACCGATATTGTCGGCTGTGGCGATGTTCTGCATATGGTGCTGGCTGAGATGGAGCACCGCAAGCAGCTCACCGCGCTCTACAACGTCTCCAATGTGGGTAGTCTGCCTGTTGATGTTCGTGCCGGTAAGGGAGGTACTGCCCCCATTAAGCCCATGCTTGTCGTCGTTGATGAAGTTGTCTCCCTCTTTATGTCTGAGAAGATTGATACTGATGATCCGGTCATGCTGAATCAAATGGAAGCCCGCAAAACAGCAGGGGTAGATTTGCTTCGCTTGGCTATGGAGGCTCGAGCTTTTGAAATTTTCTTGCTGGTGGCCGGTCAGCAGCCTACAGCAGCGGATATGGGTACGACTTTCCGTGCACAGCTGGGTCTGCGCGTGGGCATGGGTGGTCTGAACTCCGGCACCTCTCTGATGGCTTTCAACGAGGCAAACCCTGTCGAGCTGAAGACCCTGAACAAGCGCACCGGCAAGAAGGTGCCCGGTCGTGGCCGATTTAAAGCCGACATATCACTTCCGGCCGAGCCGATGCAGGCATGGTGGTGTGGTCCCGAGGCCGCCGATCTGGACGAGTTCTGTCCCTACCCGGATTACCCGGAGGTTGAGACCCCCGTCCAGATGCCCGAAACCTTCCTGGTGGGCACCCCGTGGGAGAAGAAGATCAGCCACCCTGAACCCCCAGAGCAGGCACCCGCACCGGCACCCGAGGCCAGCAGCAAGAGCAAGCCGGCGCGAGCGCTTGAAATCATTGATTCGGACGAGCCCATGGCTTCAGTCTCCGAGCCGACGGACTGGGCCGGCGCGGTGGAATCCCACCCGGAGACCGAAGAGGAACCCACCGGAGGCGGCAGTGTTGATGATGATGCAGAAGCCTGGATGCAATACCAGCAAGAACTCTTCGATACCCCGGGGGAGAGCAGCAGCGAAATGGCAGATTTCCAGCCGCCAAACCCCCGCAACAACTCCTCCGAAGACTGGGTATAAATAAACCCCAAACCCCCGCCAACACTACATAAAACAGGCAAATACGTATATACTATAGGTGTTGTAAACCTCAGCGAGCGCACCATAACCCACTCAGACTACACAGGGGTTATGGTGCGCTCGCATTTGATGGAAAGGCGGCCGGTGATGGCGGGTAAGGGCAGTAACGACGGCGGCTTCTTGGGCCGTATCATCTCGTGGGGTGGTTTCGTATGCATCCTGGCGGTGTTCGTTTACTTGGTCTCTTCGCGCGGCTGGGACGGAATGATGCAGCTGGTTTTCAGTGAGTGGCTACCTGCAGCAGTTGAATGGCTCAAGAGCCTTGGCCAGGCAATCTGGGACGTGCTGCAGAAGATCCCCGGGGGAGGTGCCGCGTAGCCATGATGGGTAAAGAACACGCGCTAGTCGGATTCGGCGCGTATGCTGCTGGAGCTTACGCGGCAGCGCACGCCGGGCTGTTCCCGGCAGAATTTGCCACCGCCGGCGCGCTGACCGCTGGTGCTCTTGTCTCTGCAGGAGCGGCTCTTATTCCTGACATTGATCACCCTTCCGGAACCGTAGCTAATGCGGGCGGGCCAATTACCCGCGCGATTGCCCACGCAACCAACGCCGTATCGGGCGGCCACCGAGAAGGCACCCACCAGCTGTGGTTTGCCGCGGCGTTCTTCCTGCTGGTCTGGGCTACCACCACCGGAGCAGAGGCCGTCGGAACCTCTTTCAATGCGCCGGCGCTCATCACCTGGCACGTGCTCGCGTCCTGTCTCTGGTTCACCGTTATTGTCGCCTTCGGGGCGCAAGCAACCTCCAAGACCTTCTTGCACCAGAAGCTCAACCGCATCTGGCAGCAGAAGACCGGCGTGGCCGCCAAAGCCTACGCCTGGGCCTTCGCCGTCGTGTCCTGCCTGCTGGCCTGGCTACTGTGCGGGCCGGCAGATACGTGGGGGTGGCTCGTTCCCGCAGTCATCACCGGCCACCTATCGCACCTGCTCACCGACGCGCTCACCAGCGCAGGCCTAGAAATCCTTCCCGGTAAACGCATCTACCTGCCACTCCTGGGGGACACCACGGCCCACAACCCGGTACAGATGCTACTGGGTGTTGCTACCGCCGTGGTCGGCCTCGCAGCCATCATCTTTGCCGCTACCGGCTGGTCTCCGCAGGCCATCGACTTTGGTCACTTCTCATTCACCTAAAACCCGTCCAATGACATACCCGGCGGCCTACAAGGCCGCCGGGTATGTCTATAAAAAAATCACCCAGACCATGAAAACAAAGGGAACCGGCATAGATTACGTATATACTGTATGTATGCACCAACCGACCCCACCTCAAAATATTATCGTCATCAAGCCCGCTGAACCCGATTTCGGCACCGCATCGGACGACGACGAGGACACCGAATCATTCCACGGACCCGAGCTCCACTACACCGAAGCTCAAATCCAAGAAGGATTCCGCTACTCAGCCTACGCAGCAGCCTGCGCAGCAGCCCTCGTCATCCCAGGACTATCCCTCCCGGCGATCTTCCTGGGCACCCACTTCATCCGACGCGCTCGCCGTAACGGCAACCCAGCCATGGTGGGGTCGATCGTCAGGACCCTAAACATCATCGAGACCATCCTCCTCCTCATTGCTCTTGCTATAGCAATTATTGGAGGCCTCGCATGGTATCAGGACCTGGAGCGCACCCAGCAACAGCAGCAGCAGGTTTACAGCTCCGTAAGCCCGACCGCCGCACCCACCATTCAAAAATAATCGTCCCGGAAAGGACAACCCTAATGACCGAAAACAGCCCCCAGACCGAGACCATCCGCCCCGAGGAGATTGCCGCCGCGCTCGCCAAGGACCGGGCAGCAGGCAAGATCAGCATCATTGATGAGGACCACCTGCTGATTCACCCTGAAGACGGCACGGAGCCCGTCGAGGTCTCCACCGAAGATTACATCCGCAGCTTTGACCGCTTCAGCCAGGCATACGACGGCGTAATCATGCAGGCTAAGGCTCAGTTCCTCTACCAGAGCCAGGCAAAGACCCCTAAGCGTTTTCTGGACAAGCCGCTGAAGCGCCCGGAGGTCGCTAACATTCTGGCAGTGCTTTCTGTCGCCGTCCTGAGCGCGCTCATGTTCTGGTCTTTCGTATTCGCTCACCCGCTGCTCCAGTCCTTGAACACCCCTGGTCCTACTGCCCTTGCAGATTTCTGGGGCAAGGTCTTCATCATCGGCAATATCGGCGCAACCTTCTGCATCATTATCTACGGCCTCTACTACGGCTACTGCGTCCGCAATATCGCCACCGAAGACCGCTTCAAGGTAGGCATCGAATACACCCCCATTGAAGGCGTAGAAGACAGCATCAAGAACTTGAGCCCGGTGGTCATCAACATTAAGCCCACCACCATCGGCCAGTTCTTCCGCGTCTGCTGGATTTTCGCATGGTTCCCCTTCATGAAGACCTACCTGCACCTGATGGTGTTCTTCCTGGCGCTGCCTTGGGGTATGCGCCTGATCGACTCCATCTAACCTAAAACACCCAAGGCGAGCACCCCCATACACCGGGGTGCTCGCCTTTCCTATACCCTCATTTTCAAATGGGACTAGCTCGACTAAATACTAGAAACAAGCGTGAATATATGAAATAATAAAGGCATAACAAAAGCCTAGACATGAAGGAAGCTACACGCGAGGGTTCAATTCCCTAACTAGGCGCGCTCGCCCTTGAAGGCGAACAATAAGAGATATTTCAACAACTAGTGATGATGAGCGTTACAAGGTATGTTGGGATCTTCTCTTCCGGGCAAGATGCCTGCAGTCCCCGGTTATCGGGGACTGCAGGATTACCCCCCCCCCGACATAACAACACGACAAAAGGATAGGCAGATGAAAATCGAGACTCTCCACATCCGCAAGCATGCCGGCCCCGCTGATGCCAGCGGCCACCCGTATATCGCCGTGAATATCCTCTACGATCCGTGCGATACCAACGCTCGCAGTAAGACCATCTCACGGCTGCTTGCCTCACTCATCAGCGACTTCACGCCTGAGCGTCTGGACGCTCAAGCCAAGACCATCAATTCAAGTACCGGCACCTGGGCTGAATACAGCTACACCACCGAGCCGGCCCGCTAACTCGAACCACACCCAACCCGAGAGGATACCCCATGGCTTACAACAACAGCTGCACCGCAGCTCAGCGCCGCTACATCGAAGTACTGGCAAAGGACTTGACGGACGATCAGCTCAACGTAGCAATCCGCAAGACCGGCACCAGCTCAAACCGAGTGTATGGCTCCATGCACACACGCAACCAACGACTGCAGCACCTAACCAAGGACTACGCCTCTACCCTCATTAGCCTTCTGAAAGATGAGGAGTACGTGAACTCGCTGATCGCTACTGATGGGCACGAGAAGAGCGACGAGGAAGAAGGGGAGTAGCTATATTTGCATGGCTCTAGTGTGATAGACTCATGAACATAAGTTGTAGAATATTAAGAATCTTTCAACACGCTTTGATGTTCTACACAAAGTAAGAAAATGGGCTGAGATCCACACGGATTTCAGCCCATTTTCTTTGCCCTACAGAGCCTTCACATGTTGCTAGTCAGCGGGGGAGAGGCTCGCTAATGCCGGGTGATTGCGCAGCGCTTCCTCCAGCTCACCGGGCAGCTCATCAAGATACGCACTTGTCACAGCCACAGACGAATGGCCCATGATCTTTGAGACCACCTTCAAGTCCCAGCCCGCAGCCAGCAGCAGTGTCGCCGCGGTGTGGCGCAGGGCGTGCGGAGTCAGCTCTCGATACAGTCCGGACACCTCCGCGTTCTCCAGAACACGGCGAGCGCACCGGTCTACAATGCGATTCACGGCAACGGTGCTGAGTCGGTTACCTCTGGTGGAGATGAAGACCCAGGGGATCGTGGCGTCAAGCTTGCGGGTGCGGATATAGGAGTCACGGATTCGCACGTATTCGCTCCACATGGCGGCAAGGCTACGGGGCAGAGGGATAGTGCGCTCGATATTACCCTTACCAATAACCGAGATGCTCAGCTCCGATCCGGATTCCTGAACGTCTACAATCCGCAGGCCGTTAAGCTCAGAGGCACGCAGCCCTAACGTCACCAGGGTATAGAGAATCAGCTGATCACGGTGCCACGTAAAGACAGCTTTCTCGCCCTCTTCTTCTGCAGGGTAGGGGCCGGGCCCGACCTCCAAGAGGGCTTGCGCCTGCGCCAAAGACAGCGACTTGCGCTTGCGGTTCACCGGCGTACCGGCACGTACCGTAGTGGAAATCGTCATCTTCTTTGATGGATCAGCAATCACCCAATCACGCTGAAATGCGTAGGCCAAGAAAGAGCGCACCGCAGCCATAAATCCCTGCCGCGTGTACGCACTACGCACCGCGGCATTCTTGTTCTCCAATGATTCAGCGCGGCGGCGATCGGGCAGCTTGGCGTACTCAATGACTAGCTGATCGAGGCGCTCGCCGGTGATGGAGGAGAGCCAAGCGTTCGGGCCGATGAGGTTCACCATGTCGGTTAGGTGACGGCGGGTGGTCGTGAGTGAGCCGGCGGAGTACTGCTCAATATGGGTGAGGTTCTCGAGGTGGACTAGGTAGCGTTCGACGGCTTCGTGGAGTGTCTGGGGGTGGGCTGGATAGGTGGGCTGATTCGGTGCCGGTGGGTGGGGTTCATTGAGGGGCTTGGTGGCCTCCATGGCAGCCTTTCGAAGTAGTGGGGTAGTGCCTAGTACCACCCGTAGAAATGTTATAAAATAGGTCTTATATTACATTCTAACAGATGGAGGGGTGCTACCTCTTTATCGCCAAGAAAGGTAGCCTGAATCCATGACCCCAATTTTTACCTTCCTCATCACCAGTGCCCCGGCGCTGCTGATCGTCATTATTCCTATGGTGATGACCTGGCGCATCGTCGTGCGCGCCAGTCGAAACCTGGATACCATCGACCGCACTATCCGCCTTGGTCGGTACATCCTGCCACGCTGGGCTGCTTGGCATATCCCCGGCGCTATCTACCTGGTGCTGGCCATCTTGAACCTGATCGCGCTGCTCTTCATTGATCCGCGGATCGGGTCTCGGTATGCCGCTATGGGTCCCGGCTGGGAAACGGCTTGGAGCCTCTATACGCTACTGATTGGTCTGCCGCTGATGGTAGTTTCATACATCGCCATCCCCTGCTCCCTGTACATCTGGATTCGAGTGTGGCTACTGGGCCGAAATAAGACCAAGCGCAAGGAGCATGATGTCCGCGGCGCCCTGGCACATCTGCGCAGCCAGGTTCGCCAGGCAGGAGAAGAGCAGCGCCAAATCCGAGATAATGACCAGCGCTAACGGCAGCCCAAACCTTTCTGCCGTGTTTTTATAGCTGTGTTTATATGCCTTGATATTCCCTAGTGCCATTTGAGAGGTTGCACACCCCTGTAAAACCGCTATACTGGAGACAGATTTTAACCGCACATACAAAAGCCGCCACCGGAAGACGTCTTGCAGGACGCCGGCAACGGACTCGAAAGCAAAGAAGGGTAAAAGAAAACCCCTAGCTCGGGATTGCAGTCCCATATGAACTAGAGGTTTCCTCAAAAGCAAAATGATTAATTCCATTGTACGTAGCCGTACCCATAAAAGCAACCCCAAACTTGAATGGGAAAGCATTGGTGCCCACATCATGCGAACCGGCCTCGCCCGAATCAGCGACGACAACGGCGAAACCTACCCCAAGGCCACCGAAGCACCCACCCCCCAGACCCTGCCAGCGGCACCCACCGCCGCCCGCATCTACACCCAAGCCCCCGACGGAGAATGGGTTACCCATTGCCTCGTCTTCGACCTGGACGCAAAGAAGCACCACAGCCCCGAAGACGTCGCCCACGATGCCCACAAGCTCACCGACGCGCTCGCTGAAGCCGGCATCGAAACCATCACCGACACCTCCCCCTCTGGCGGACGCCACATCTACGTGCCCTCCCTCCAGCCCATTGCCGGGCACCTGGCCCAGGACATTGTGGATCGCCTCAAGGCACACCTGCAGCTGACCACCTGCGACATTACCCCCATGCGCGGCTACCGCTCCGGAATCATCCGCACCCCCGGTAGCCCCCACAAGCACGGAGGCCACCAAAGCCTCATCACCCCCCTCACCGACGCAGTACGCATCCTCGAGCACGGTAACCGCAACACCGACTTCGCAGCCTACGTGTCCACCCTGCCCGTGGCCATTAAGAGCAAGCGCATCGACCCTGCCATCTACGAACCCAACGCCGAACCCTCCCCCGCCGCTGCCCTCAGCTACGGCTGGAAGCGCTACGCAACCACCGGCGCCTTCCGCCACCTCAAGACCGCCAAAGGTGGCCGCTACCCCTCAGCCTCCGAAGCGCGCCTGGGATTCCTCGCATACCTACACCGCGCCGGCTACGACTACCCCACCATCCGCCGAAACACTCGCACCGGCACCTGGCCCGCGCTCACAGACGCATACAGCAAGTACGGCCCCGAAGAGCGCGAGCGCCTCATGACTCGTGAATGGGCCCTGGCTGCTACCGAGCATGGCACCCGCCGTGCACGTACCCAGAAGGCCCCGATGAACCCGGTCCACTACCTTCTGCGCGCCACGACTCCGATCTGGGCTACCAAGAAGGCCAATAGCCGTAAGCGTGACCGTCAGACCGCTATCCGCCAGTGGGCGACCCTCACTGATGTGCACGGCACCGAGCTCTACGGAGGCTCCGAGGCCGCCCTGTCGCTGCGCCTTGTCCTCAAGGCGCTCTCCGCGCAGGCATACCGTTCTGGATCCACGGTCTTCACCTGCTCGTACCGCACCCTGCGCCTCTATACCGGACTGTCCCTGGGCACCATCCGCAATGTCATGACGCGCCTGCTCACCGAGGAGAACCCCCTGCTGGAGCTGGCCTACCACGGCGGCATGAACCGCCCGAACAGCTACCGCCTGATCATCCCTGAGACCCACGCACAGCTGGCTACGACCGCCTACATCAAGGGAATCATCAGCCCCCTCCCCCAGGCCTTCTACGGCCTCGACAAGGCCGCCTGGTTCATCTTCCACACCTTCACCCGCCGCAACAAGCGCACCCTGGCAGAGCTGATCCGCCTCACTGGCATCAGCGCTCGCCGTGTGGCTCGTGTGGTGAAGATGCTGGTCAGTGAGAATTTTCTGGCGGAGACGGTCAAGGGTGGCGTGAAGGCCTGGTGCATGGATCAGTGGTGCGATTTGAAGGAGCTGGCGTTCTGGACTGATGGCTCGACGGTGTATGCGCAGCTGAATGCGGAGGTGACGGAGCAGCAGTCTCAGTGGAGGCAGAAGTGCATTCGTTATTACCGCACTATGAAAGATTCCCTATATACTAAAGGGAGCACAGAGCCCAATGTTTACCGTGGTTCGTCGCTTAAATTGATTGTTTCTTCTTCTCGCCTGTGCGCGGATTTGAACAGCAAGGTACAGCGTACACGCCGCGGGGGATTGAAAGGACCCACCCACCCATGTTCCGGCGCAACCGCCCCGCCCCCACCGAAGAGACCACCCTCGAGCCGACCGGCGACCCCCACCTGGACGCTGGCCCCGATCCAGCTTTCAAGCAGCGCCGCCTCCGCGGTTGGGCCATCACTGGCGTTATCGCCCTTACCCTCCCGACGATTTGGGTCTTTGCAATGAGCCAGGGATTCAAGATGAACCGCCAGGCGCCGCCTACGGAGGATCTGGTACGTCAGGGTGCCTCCGACTACGGCTGTGGTCTCTCCCGTGTCTGGTACACCTGGGATTCTGACAATCCCGATGCGCGCGGCACGGCTCTGAAGGTCTACAATCCTTCCTGGGACTCTAGGAAGGGCTGGAACGGTCAGGGTAAGCAGGTGGTTGCCTATACGACTTCCCCGATTACGAAGAAGGTAGAGGGGAAGGATCGCGAGTATGATGTGACCTGCGGCATTTTCTTCAGTGATCCGTCGATTGCCCCGGTCTTCGACACGGTTCGCGTGCTGGCTGGCGAGAACTACGGGGAATACTCTCCGCTGTCCATGCCGGCTCCGGTATCGAATCCTGCTCTTCCTGTTCCTGGTCAGGCGTATAAGGATGAGGCGGTAGTTCATGATTTGCAGGCGCAGCCGAATGTCTCGACCCCCGTCACAGCTCAGATCCGCTCGTACATGGACGCATGGGGTAAGGGTGACCGCACGGTGCTGCAGGCACTGATTACTGGAGACATGACCCCTGCTCCCCTGTCGGGCGGGCTGTATCTGGCTTCACCCTCCGACGCATCGGAGATTAAGGTTTATCAGACCAAGGATTTGTCGCGCACCTACGCGGATGTGAAGGTCCGCTGGTCCAGCAAATCCGGAGCAGTTGTTGAGGCAAATTACCGCCTCGATTTCGTACAACGGGACGGGAGGTGGCTAGTCTCTAAGGTTGATTCCATTCCACTAGATCAGAAGGCTTACGTCTCACAGAATCAGTAGTACGTAGCACACCACGCTCAATAGAAGCGTTCATACAAAATCAATTCGACAAGGAAAAATAATGCAGTTTTTTCAGAACATCATTAACAGTGGCGACAATATGGTTATGGCTGGCGTTTCCATCGCCTGTGCCGTCGCCTTCTTTATCAACCTGAAGAATGGCGGTAAGCAGCTTCTGATTACCCTGGCTTTGATTGCAGTGGCTGCAGGCCTGTACACCCAGCGTGTCCCGATCTTCAATGGCATTGGTAACCTGCTGAGCAGCATGTTCAACTAAGCGGATGAGAAGAGGAAGGTGCTACGAATACTGGTTGTTTTGTAGCACCTTCTCCTCTTCCGACCAGACCCAAAGGGGACATAACGGTGGCACGTCACGTCAAAAACAACACGGACATTTACGAGTTCAAGGACCGTTACATCCGAGGCACCAAGGATGTTAACTTCACAAAATACGTTCCTGAAGAATTTCTGAACTGGGTCTTATGGCTCTACATGGCGCTTATCACGGTCCCTGTGTGGGCGCTTTTTATCACTCTCAAGTTCTGGCCTCTAGACCTGGTGCCAATCAGCTCTGTTGCATGGGCTCTGCCCTGCATCTTTGGGTGGATGCTCTATGAGAAAGACCGCTACGCTTCGGTACCCACGACCCTGCGGGCAAAGCTGCTCTGGCGCTACTACACCCGTACAGCGCACCTGCAGGTCAATGGCAAGCCTTACTACGGGGCAAAGCGTATCGTCCAGGTCAAGATGATTCACCCCTCTACTCGCAAACAACACGACAACAACTAATACTCTTCAGGAAGGACCAATTATGAGTATGAAAGCCTCCATCGGAAACGCCCTCAGCCAAATTGGCGTGCTCAGCGGCGTAGACCTTCTCGATGTCACCTACTGTGATGACTTGATCATCTGCTCGGACTCCGAGGTGTGGACCTATATGGTCGTCGCTGGCGAAAACTTCGGCATCACCACCTTCCGCAAGCTCGAACAGCACGCAGAAGACATCGACACCATCTTCGCAAACATCACCGACGTGCCCATCCACATGCGACTGGTTACCATGCCTTTTGACGGTCAAGCCTGGCTGAAGATGATGCTCGAGCATCAGGAACAAGAATCCGCATCCACCGGTGTTCCCGTCGCACCCATCTACAACACCTTCATGCGAGCGCAGGCTGATACGCTGCGTCTGCAGGGTGCTAAGACGTTCCGCCGCTACATTGGCGTGTATCTGGGCCGCCGTCACCCGAAGAGCTCGCAGCGGTGGGGAGAGGGTACTCCCCTGGCGTGGGCTTCGAAGCAGTGGGATAAGGTGTTTGGTTCGGCTGATGCTGAGCCGACTGCTGAGGAGCTGGAGCACTACCATAAGCAGGCTAAGCAGATGCGTGAGCGCTTTGTTTCCAGCTCTCGTCTGCGTGCCCGTGGTGCGAGCGCGCAGGATATGTGGGATCTTTACTATCACTGTTTGAACCTGGGCATTAATCGTCCTGCTCCGACCCTGTACGGTAAGCAGTGGGGTGCCAACGAGGCGTCTTCGATGACTAGTGTCGTGGATACGACCGACCCGGCAGCCATGAAGATTACCATGCGCAATCCTCAGATTCATCAGGACCGGCAGGCGTGGCAAAAGCTGACGGCACAGGGGGTTGAGGTGCCCGAGCCGTCCCCCATTCTGGAATCCCATGTGGTCGGCATGTCCGTTGAGCTGCCGAAGAAGGGCATTCCTGCAATGTGGGTGGAACAGCTGAAGGAACTCGGTATCCCGGTGGATATTTCGTTCCGCTTTATCGTGAAGTCGAGCCAGAAGGCGGAAGATGACGCGAAGAAAGCTAACCGAAAGATTAACCAAGAGTCCGATTACCAGTCGGATACGAGTGGATCGCTCAGCAACGAGCTCACACGCCTCAAGGAAGAATCGAAGCAGCACAGCTACGCGGTGGAGAATGACCAGACGGCTCCGCTGATTACCCTCACCACCCGCGTTTTCGCTCATGCCGAGACTCGAGACAAGGCTATCGAATACTCCGAAGAAATCATTAACCTCATGCGCGAGTCCATGAGAACGAACCTGAACCCGCTCTTTGGCGCTTCCTACGATTACTGGCGTGAGTCCTTCCCTGCACAGAAAACGTTGCGTGATGCCAAGCTGACCGACCATCACACGACCCACACCGATATTGGCGCACTGACCATGAGCGGTGTGTTTACCACCGTGGAGGTTGGCCACAAGTACGGTTTCTACGTCGGGTCCTATGGCTCTACCCCGGTCTTTTTCGACCCAACGCTCTTGGGTAAGAAGGGCCACGCACCGGCAACCTTCTTCAACGGCTCCTTGGGCTCCGGTAAGACTGTCGCCTCTCTGCAGCTGCTCGATCTGTGTCGAATCCGCAACTACTTCACGGTTATTATCGACCCGAAGCGCGACCAGTTGGCGAACCTCGCTCTGCATGGCCGCGGTCACGTCAAGCTGTGGTCTCTGAACACTGAGGGCAAGCCCGGCATGCTCGATCCGTTCACTCTCATCTCCCGAGAACCCAACCCGGAAGACCCCGACCGAGACACCGCCGATAAGGCCTACGATTTGTGGCGCTCCGAAACGTTCTCCCTGGTGGAGATGGTCATCTCTGAAATGCTCGAATCCAGCATGACTGAGAACCAGCGCGCTCGCCTGAACGACTTGATCCGTCTGGAGCTCTCGACGGAGAACCCGTCCATGTACACGCTGATGGAGCGCATGCGCCGCGGTGAGCTGGGCAAGAGCGAGGAAGAGCTTTACGCGGACTCTGGCAGTGAGGCATACCAGGGAATGCGCCGTGAAATGTCCAATCTGCATTCCAACCTGCAATCCGCAGCGGAGGACAGCATTGGCCGCCTCGTCTTCGGCAAGAGGACCGAGAACGTGCAGCTGCACTATTCGGGCGTAAACACCATCCTCATCAACACCAACGGGCTTACCCTTCCGACCGAAGGACAGGCCGCATCAGGCTACCGCGAGCGCGCCTCCTCCATGGTCTACGGCTTGCTGGCAACTTATGTTGGCCAGCTGTTGATTAACTCGAAGTCGATCAAGGGTTTCAAGGTGCTTGTGGTGGACGAGTTCAACGTCGCGCGCGACAATGTGGCGTTCCAGTCCCAGATTAAGCGCATCGTTTCAATGGGCCGATCCTTGATGATCACGCCATTCTTGCTGGATCAGTCCACGGCCAGTGCGAACGATGAGAAGCTGTTTGGCAACAAACTCGGTGGACGTTGGGTGGGACGCTCTGATGAGCGCTCGCGTAAGGCTGTGGCGACGGCTTTAGGTTATGCCGATCGCCCGGACGAGTTCGAGGCTCTGGTGGCTGCTATGCCTGATGTGATGCGTGACCGTCCGGGCCGTGCGCTGATTTCGTTGCCGCCGGATGACGATACCGGCAACATCAACAACGTGAAGGTGGTCCAGTTTGATATTGGCTGGAACCCCGAGTATCAGGCGTTCTTGTCCAATAATGACGGTCAGAGCCGAGATGAGCGCGCGTCCATGCAGCAGTACCCGACGGACGCGAACGGCATTTGGCTAGATCCGTATTCGCCGGTGCTGGAGTCCACTACTGCTGTGGTGGAGCCCGAACCTGCCGCTGAACGGGCAGCAGAAACTGTAACTGTTCAGGAAGATGCCTGGGTGTAGCGGCTGCTCCCCCATATGTGAGAGGAAAAAGATTGTGAAAGAAATGGTCTGGCGCACCATCCCTACGTGGGTCTGCCGGATTGTGTTTGCCGTGGTGCTGGCAAGCTTCATCAGCTACATTTCAGCGCTGATGCAGGCTCAGGTGGCGCAGGCGTGGGCTCCGTTCGGGCTGGATAAGATTTGTGATATCCAGTACGTGATGGACCCGCCGGCTTACTCGACGTCCACCGTCGATTCTGGCCACACCACCGACGGTCTGAACGTCACCCCGACCAAGGTCTCCTACACGCAGATCAGCGATTTCTGGGGTGCCTACGGCTCTTCTGGCTATGCTTGGTCCATCTACGAGGTCGCTCCGTGTCAGCCGGTAGATACCGCCGTCAGCTCTGCCGGTACGATCCTGGCAAACCTGCCGTTTGGCTGGGTGGTTACCCTCGTTGAGCTGATGCGCGCGTTCATCAACGTACCTTTCAGTAACGATTTCGTGTCCCCCTTCATGTCTTCCGAAATCGTGACTAACATCTTCCGTCACTTCGATCAGACTCTCGTTAAGAGCGGCATGCTAGCAGCTATCGTGTCCCTTGGCGGTGCCTGGCTGATGTTCATGTGGCACAAGAACGGTGCGAAACTCACCCTCACCCGCATCTTCGGTGCTGTCGCCGCCGCCGGTGTAGCGAGCGCGCTCGTGACCTCCACCGTCACCCACGGCCTCTACACGACCATTAACACTGGTGCGACGCAGGTCAGCTTGGCTCCTGCAGCTGCTGTCTCTAGCTCTTGCTCTGGCAACGCGAAGGCCTCCGACGCGCAAACCACTGTGGATTGCATTTCGGGGTCCTTCATCTCCCGCCTGATTAACCCGGTCTACGCCTCTGGCGCGATCGGCAATAATCTGGGTGATCAGAAGGCGAAGTTTATCTCTGGTGTGGGCAAGAACCCCGAGGAGCTGGGTCCTGATTCCGAGGTCATCTACAACAAGAAGTCGAACAGCTATATTTCGGACAAGAAGGTCTTCTTCGTCTTTGATGCCGGCGGTCAGGGAGACGCCGTGAAGGTCAAGCTGCCCAAGGCCGGCGTGGTACCCACCGTAAACTCCGATAACCCCACCTGGGCCGAGTACCTCCACTGGACCAGCTCATACACCAAGTCAGAGCGTGAAGCCATCGACAACGGCGACGTGCGAGGCTGCAACCTCACCGCAATGCCCGGCCTGGAAAAGCTTCACGAGCAGGCAGAGAAGAACCCCGATTTGTGCACCTACAAGTGGGAAGTTCGCGCAGCGCTGCTCTACTCCGCGGCAAACGGCGGCGGCGGCTACGAAACCGCAGCCGGCAAGACCCCGTTCGTCGATCGCGTCCCCGCCTCCTTCACCTCCTTTGCTGCGCTCGCACCGGTCACTGACTTCATGGGTCTTATCGGTCTTCACCGCATGATGCTGAACCTGGACCTGATCTTCCTGGCTCTGACTCTCTGGTTCCGATTCGCGCTGATTGCTGGTACCGGTAACTGGAAGTCGCTAAGCATCATTGCTGGTGACCACGCTATCGTGGCGGCAAAGATTGTGGGTGTGGGCCTGGTTCTCTCAGGTACCGCTCTGACGCAGAGCATCGCCTACGAAGCGTTCGCGAAGGCTCTCCCTGGTGTGCCGCTGTTCATCCGCAGTATTCTGCTGTCAGTCATCACGATTGTTGGCGGCATTGTCTGCTACGTGATGTACTTCCGCGGCATTAAGAAGCTCACCGAGAAGTCCGCGCTGCTGGCAGCATCTCAGACGAACACCATTGGTGGACGTATGAAGGCCGGCACCGTCAAGACCCTCAACGCTGGTGCTGCCGTAGCTGGTGCTGCCGTAGCCGGCGGCGCTGGTGCAGCTTTGACCATGGCGGGTATGCAGGCCATCAAGGGCGCTAAGCGTGAAGAGCAGGAGAAGCTGGACCTGGAGAAGAAGTTCGCTCACGGTCAGGCCCGCGGCACCGAACGCCAGCAGAGGCGCGACCGCAAGGAGCAGGAGAAGAACCGCCACAACAACGCCATGCTCTATTTGCAGGACGCCGAGCCCCGCTTCAATGAGGCGATTGAAGCGACCCTGCAGAGCGCTAACGACTACGCGGATACCCGCACTGAGCTTGATCAGGTAGAGATTCAGCACACCGCCAAGACGAAGGAAATCACCGGAACCATCGAGACCAAGACCGCCGAAGCACGCACCGCTGAAGAGCAGAAGAACAGCATCGGTGAGCAGAAGCGCGTCCATGACGTGAAGATGCGCGAGCGCACCCACCTGCTTTTGGCTGCCCAGCAGCAGGTCACCGACGAGGACGGCGAGCCGGTTTTGAATGAGGAAGGTCAGCCGGTCACCCTTGCCGACAAGATTACGGAGGCGGCGCAGGCTCTCGAGGCGGCGCAGGCTAAGAAGTCTGAGGCTCAGCAGAACCTGGAGCAGCACCTGCAGGAGAAGGGCTACACCGTCCTGCATGAGATTCAGTACGACAAGAACGACCAGCCGGCATCCGTGAAGATTACTGACCTGGCAACCGGACAGGTTCGCGTTGCTCCTCCTGCCGAGTACGATCATGACTTCTCCCGCCAGAACGTGTTCCCGACGGCCGAGGAGTACGGTGCGTACAAGGCTTTGCGTAACGCAGCTGCCGCGGCTAACCGCGAGGCCAATAAGGCTAACCGCAGCTACGAGGAGACGACCGACCAGATCAAGACGGCTACCGATAAGTTCAGCCAGAAAATGTACAACTTTGCGATCCCGACCGAGAAGATTGCCAAGAAGCACAACTTGCCGACCGAGGCAGTGGCCGAGCTGCGCGTATCCTTCGAGGAATCTGCCGACATGCGCGACCGCCAGCAGGCCGCCATGTCTGATGAGAACGTCGCCCGCCGCGCCGCCAAGACCGCGCAGAAGGATCTGGAACGCGCCGAAAAGCAATACCAGCAGCAGGTCAAGGACCTCACCGCAGAACTGAAGGAGAAGGAAGCCGCGTTCAAGAGCAACGCAAACAACGCTCGCAGTATCGCTACCAACATGGACAAGGTCTACAGCACCGGAGGTATCGAGAACGTGATGAAGAAGGTCACCGAGAAGGACCCCTACATCATCGACACCGAAGCTGGCGAGGTGCACATGAACGGTGAAAACCTGCGCGAGGCAGTCGATAACGTCATCAACGATGTACGCGCCCGGATCGACTTGAACAACCCCGAACCGGCACGCCGCATCGAACCCTAACCCCCACCACAGAAAGGGTAAAAACACCCCGTACAGGGCCCCAGGAACCACACCTGGGGCCCTGCCCCATATACCCCCAAAACCCAAAACACATCTATACTAAACCTAAGACACAACCCATATAATCAGGGGAATCAATGCCAAAAACTAAACAGGCGCTCGCTCTAGGGTGCGCCTCCATGATGCTTCTGTCCGGGTGCACCATCACCGCAGGATTTAACAACGTTGCCGGCGGCGGGCAAAAGCAGCACCAATCATCCCAGCAGAACAACGCCGCCAGCTGCATTAAGCGCTCCGGAACCTCCAAAGGCACCGGCAACCTGGGAGACCAGAACCACCTCACCGGCACCAGCGACAAACTCTCCGAGGAGCAGAACAAGGTAGCGCAGACCATTGTCTCCGTCGGCCAGAACCGCGGCCTTCCCGAAAAAGCGCAGGCAATCGCCGTTGCTACTGGCCTGGTGGAATCCGACCTGACCAACATCAATTACGGCGACGACGGAGACGGTGTAACGAACCCGGACGGCACCCCCACCTCCTCCCTTGGTGTATTTCAGCAGCAGAAATGGTGGGGATCGGTAGAAGAGCGCATGAATGTGTCCCGCTCCGCTGAAATCTTCTACGAACACCTCGAACAAATCGACTGGGAAAACATGAGCGAAGGCGCCGCCGCGCAGAAGGTTCAGGGCTCCGCCTACCCTCACAAGTACGGGCAGCGTATGGCTGAGGCCTATGAGATCGTGCATGCCGTCTCCGCCTCCGGTACTGCAGAGAAGAGCGAGGAAACCAAAAAAGACGGCGACAATAAGGAAAGCAGCAACCTCTCCGCCCGAAAAGCCAGCTGCAACACCGCCGGGCACTCCCCCGCACAGCACGTGGACACCAACGGGCAGGACACCTACCCCGTCAAATTCACCCCCACCGAAGACGAAAAAGCCGCCTTCTTCCGAGACGAAACAGACCCCTGGGGATCCTACAAGGGTCAGTGCGTCTCCTACATTCTCTGGAAACTCAACGAGGCCCACGGAGCCACCGTAGACAAGCCCATCAACAAGGCAGCATTCGGCATGGGTGGAGACGCAAACGCCCGCAACTGGGACGACATCGACCGCAACTATGCCACCGTTGATAAGAACCCCACCCCCGGCGCCATCGCCCAATTCGAACCCGGAGCACTACCCGGCATCGGAGAATACGGACACGTCGCCTGGGTAGAAGAAGTAGACGAAGCAGGAGGCCGAGTCCGCCTCAGTCAGTACAACTGGACCCCGCTCCAGTACAACGAAATGTGGGTAGATAAGGACTCCGTATCCAACTACATCCACGTCAAATAACGAAAGGAAACCACCATGAGCACCCCCACCACCCCCCAAAACCAGACACCCACCACCAACAACCCCACCCGCAAACTCGCTACCGCGCTCGCCATCGCCGCCGTCCTCGCCCTGCTCCTCATCGGATACATCCTCACCAACAAAACCGACCCCAAACCGGCGAGCGCCCCCACTCCTACCGGCAGCGTCATCTACAACCAGGCACCCACTACCACCCCGAGTAGCCCCGCCCCGCAGGCATCCAGCACCATTATTGGCGGCACGAAGGTGAACGGCCAGCCGCTCTACACCGCCCCTGCAGCGTCCGTTACCAAGTTCTGTAAGGCATGGGCTACCGCCTCTGCCGGTAAAGAGGCGTTCCTCAAAAACATTGAACCCTACGTCACCTCCGACGTACTCGAAGGGCTCAAAGACACCGACCCGCGCAACCTCACCACCGACAACCCGACGCTAACCAACATTGTTATCAACCCGGTACCCGGCACGGAACGCACCTACAACGCCTACTGCACCTACAACCGTGAATCCTTCCCCCGCTACGGTGGTACCTTCACCAGCACCGACGGCTCCAAATGGGTACTCTCCGAACCTAACGATCCCGCCGACGACCCGCAGGTTCTAGCCGACAAGCGACCCACCCCCGAACGCACCAGCAACTACGACCTCAACTAACCCCACAAAAAAGGGTTTGGCCCCGGACAGTGCGTTTGCTGTCCGGGGCCAAACCCGTTTAATCCACATCACCACAATTATCCACGCTGCACACTAAACAGCTCCACGTTCCCATCATCATTCACATGCCGCACCCGCAAGCCCGCACCCGAACGCACCGCATTCTGACGACGATACCGCGCCCACCAAAAACTCGCCGGCACACCATACAGCAGCACAATACCTGCCACCTTCACCACATCACCGGCACCAGCAAAACCAGAGGCCACCAAACTATCACCAATCGGCAGCACCACCGCAAATACTAGAACCGGCAACACAATGAACCACAGCAACAGCCGACGAACCCAACGACCCCACGAAAACACCGCGCGAGCGCCCTCATACGCCACACCAAAAGCAGCACCAGCCACATCAGGGCTATCCATAACGTCCTGATCCTGAGCCAGCACATCCCCGGCAGACCCGCGCTCGCCGGCAAAGGTAGATACCGGGTCTGAGTTAGGCTTGATGACTACAATACGGCGCTGCTGACGCTCCAAGGTGGCATCATACTCAGCGCGGCGGCGCTCATCGAGCAGAACGCGCTGAGCCTCATTCAGCAACTGCGCCGACTGCTCAGTGCCTCCCATATCCGGGTGCTCCTTGCGCATCGCGCGCGTGTACGCCGCCTTGATTTCCTCAGCGGACGACGACGAGGACACCCCCAGCAACTCGTAGTAATTAACCATCATTAACCTCTCCCCTACCTCTCAATGAGCCGGGTACTTTCTTTCTACCCATCATAACCCCAAACAAACCATAAAAACACGGCAACACCACATCATGCGAACCAACCGCACCCACAAAAAAGAGGGGCCTCGTACCAACGAGACCCCCCCCCAACACACTACCTACACCCAATCACCCCCATCATCCCCCGACGAAAACTCCTCAACACCCACACCAGGAACCACACCAACACCCCGACGAACAACACCCGACGAACCACCAGACACACCCGAAACACCCACCGACAACTCACTCATACGACTCAACTCACGCACCTCAGCCTCAGCCGCCTCACGACCCGCAGCCACAACATCCTCACCCAACAACGCCCGATCACGCACCGTCAAAACACGAGACACCAACATAGGCCGCGACACCCGCACCCCACGCACAATATCCCACCACGACGACACAAAATCACCACGACGAGCACGCCACACAAAATTACCCACACACGCAAACTCACCACGACCCAACTCAGTAAACGCAGCAGCCGACAACGCAGGCACCTTCACCCACCGACCGAACGCCTGATCAGCCAACGCACCCGAATCAGAATCCAACAAACTATTCTTCTTATGCGACGTATCCGTCTCCTCACGAGACCACCGCAACGGCACACGACCCTCAACCCACGCAGCCGTATCATCATCCACCTGATGCACAATCAACATAGACCCCTGACCCGTCAGCTGCGATGCAAACACCGAATTACCCGAGCGCTCGCCCATGGCCACAATATCCGCGTGGCTCTGGGTTGAAATCATGATGCGAGCGCCAGAGCTGCGGGACTGCTGCAGCATCGCATCCAAGCCGGTAGTGCCAGCATGCGTGAACTCATCGACGGCAAGCAGCCAGGGCGTTTCAGAATTGCCGCCGAGCGAACCGGCGAGCTTCTGCACGTCATTCATAATCAGTGCCGATAGCAGGCGTGCCAGAGACTGCTGCTTCAACGAGTTCAGCGAAATAATGACGAATGCCTTCTCCTCAAACACCTGTCGCAAGGTAAAGGAATTGGAACCTTCCGGACGCATACCGCGGCCTGCTGCAGTCTCCACGAGCGGCTTCAGCTGAGCAATAATACCCGAATACGAGCGGGGGTCTCGCTTCATCTTCGCACCAAGTGCAAGAGCATCGTTCTGAAGGTGCTGATGCTCTGCTCCCTGCAGATTTTCCAGAACGTAACTCTCCAAAGTCGCAATATCCATGAGGTGATAAACCGACTCCAGATAAGAGCATTTCACGGTCTTGCCATTCTCCGTCACGGTCAGCGGACCAGTAACGTTAAGAACCTCAAACAAGGTCTTCAACGCATCCTCAGCAATATTGCGGTAGTAGTCTTCACCCCAGCTCAACGAATTAACCACGAGCTCCATCTGAGAGTGAGCATCCACGCCTGAAGCCAGCGGATCATAATGTCCTAGCTCTTCAGCCAGAGACCACTCGTAGACCTTCACATTGCTCTTTTCGCCAAGCTTACGGATCGCGGCGCGGTACTGCGGATCGCCCTTCATGTCGATAATGATTCCGGGAAGATTCGAGCGCATGTACGCCAGAATTACGCGCAGCATCGTCTGAGATTTACCTGAGCCAGTCTTGCCAAAAACGATCGTGTGAAGAACATCCTCCATGCGCTGAAAGACCGGCAAACCACGCGAGTACTTATCGGATTCCACACCGTACACAATGCAGTCTTCAGGTGAGAAGGCACCAGACTCAATGCGACGCTGAAACCAGAACTTCGAGACCAGCGACTGAGTAAGAGTGCGCGTGTAAGCAGTCGGACGCATGCGCGCATACGCCGGCTGATTCAAATAAGTACGCAGCCACCACAGGATACCTGCAAAAACGCCGAAACCGATTCCACCGAGAACCTGCAGAGCCATGTTCTGATACCACAGCTGCACAAAATTCTCAGACTGAATCAATCGAGGAACCGTAGCCCAAAGACCAGCAGCAGCACCCAAAAAACCAAGGGTACCAACCACGCACACTACGACCTTCCACAGAGAGCTCCACAGCTTCTTCTGAAATCCACGACTAACCCAGAAGCTCACGACAAAAGCCAGCGGAAAAATAGCAGAAACCAGAATCCCAAGAAGCAGCATCACAGCAGAAACCTGCGGAGAAACACGAAGCAAAGAATGCGATCGTCCCATGTTCTCCCGGTCATTACTGACATCTCGCATCAAATAGCGAGCCATTGATTTTCCTTTCACAAAAGATGCGGGCGGCGCGCCCTTCCGCAGTATTGCCAGAAGGGCACACCGCCCGCATCAGAGATAAATTCAGAGACTATTCTCCAGACGAGTAGCCATACTCATCAGAGGCAAATACCTCTTCTTCCGCAGCGTTCTCTACCTCAACATCAGAAGCCTCAACCGATTCATCTTCAGTCTCGAAATCCTGCTGAGCTTCTGCCTTCTCAGAGATAGCCAGCAGACCACCAGTAAGAACCCACTGATCAGCAACAGCCTTCTCAAGCTTCTTATCTGACACCTCAACTGCACTGAGGTATCCTGCATCATCTAGAGACCATTCGCCAATAATTGCAGAAGAATTATCAACAATCGCCGGCTCATCTCCAATGAAATTCAGGAAACGGTCAATGGTGTTGTTCTTGTATCCTGCGCTCGTGGAGAAGCCGAGGAAATTAGATGCTTGCTTAGACGTCAGGCCGGCATCTTCAACGTAGATGCGGTGTACATTCTGCAGCTGCTGCGCAAATGCTTCGTATGCCTCGATAGCCTGGCTGCGTGCCTGCATCAGGTCTTCTACTGCATCTGCAGAATCAACCTTGATGGCTACGGTAGCGGTACGTGCGCCCATGCGCAGGGCCGTAACAACGAGGTGGCAAGCATCTTCGAACTTGCCGAGAATCATCTTGACAGATTCTCCGGTAGAGTACTGACCTTCAGCTTCATATGCGCCGCCGGGGAACTTTGAAATCGTAATATTGCACTGAGTATTCATAACTTTAGTATAGTCAAACTCTTAATTTTTGCGTTTGTTCCAGGTCTTTGCGCGATCAATTGGAGAGGCAGGAGGAAAGCCCATAGGAGGCTTATGTCCTAGCGGCAATCTCCACACGCTACCCTTTTCGTTCTGGCTGATGCACTCTACCGGGAGTCCCGCTGCGACATCCCAAAAAATACGTCGCCGGTCAGTACAATCTGGATATGCAGCAGGCATGGGGGTGACTACTCCGCCACGATAGATCGAGATGCGAATCAGACCGTCTGATGACACCCATACGCTGCCGTACTCAAATTCGAATTCAGTCATTGTGATGCCTCGCTTTTCACAAGCACGAAGGATTGCTCGAGCAATTGCCGGGCGCTGGCAAAACCACAACTGACCCATCCCAGAATTACTGAAGCGACTAATGACGACTTCGTAAGATTCTGTTTCTTTCTGGCGACGTTCAATCTCCACTCCCCATTTGCGGCCATCTTTAGGATTGATGATTCCCAGGTCTGGAGTGTGGGTTCCGTTGCCGACGATCCAGACTTTGCTCAGCCGCTTGCTACGCGCGTAGCCTACGCCGTCAAGCTGCTTAATGTCTTTCTCGAAGGCAATTTCGAAACCGTATCGAGCAAAGATAATAGCGATGTCGTTAATGCAAAGGCGGTGGTCAATCTGACTAAGGTTATTGATTGATCCAGGAGTTGCGGTACACAGCTCATCTTCCCCGTATCCTGCTACCCTCCAGCTTCCGATGATCTCTTCATGCATTGCGCGAGAGGTAATTGACCAGACTGTTACCTGGCGTTCGCTGAAATTATCGCTATCGAAGTCTCGCAGCTTAGCGTAGGTCTTCTCAGATTTGACGAGCTTAGCCTTCTTCAAATAGGTAAGAGCTTTGGTGACCGTTGTATATGAGGCACCTAGCCACCCGGCAATCTGAATATCTCGAGCCCATCCGGTACGAGCAATAAACTGCAGGACTTGGACGTGAAGCTCCGTAAAGTTAATTTGCGTGAGCTTGCCATTGGCGCGCTTCTCGATAGCAAGGATATTAGGGCGGTCAGTATTTTCCATAAATACATATTACATAGAAATGTTCATATTCTCTGTAGATTTCTCTATATCCTCCGGAATACCAAGCTAGAAGAGGGAATGAACCCAACAGTTCGGAATCTAAGAAAGATTTTGCGCAAAGAGAGGAAAGTAGGGGGTTTAGGGTGGTTTGATTGGAGGTTTTCTTGTCGTGTGCTTGTGTGTGGATGTCAGATAAAAGGGGCGGAATCTAGGGGTGAAGTTAGGGCAGAGTAAGAGGTGAAGGTGGCGGTTTGAGGTGAGCAAGGAGAAGGTATTGAGGGCAGGTGAAAGGTGGGTATGGAGTAGGTGGAGAAGCTGATGGGAGTAGGGGTTTGCGTGGAGTGGTGAGTTAGGGGAAGGGGGTTTGAGGTGAAGGAGGTGCTGCAGAAGGAGGGTGAGGTATAGATGGTGGGGTGTGAGGAATGGTTTTTGAGGTGGTGGCAGTGTTTGGTTTTCGGGTGTTGCCGAGGTGTTGGATAGGTGTTTTTGAGTTAGGGATGTTGAGAGTTGCGGGCTAAGTGGAGGGGGTAGAGATTGGGTAGATTGAATGGTGGATCGTGTGGGGTGATGAGGTGGTGTGAGTGGGTGAGCTGCAGGATTTTTGAGGTGGTGGCGTGTGGGGTTTGGTGGGCTGGGTGGATTTGCGGGGTTTGTGAGTGTCTGGGTTGTGCTTGGATAGCACACTTTGCAAATGGGACATTATGGAACTTTAAGGGGCTAAGGGTTTCTAGATGGGGAATAATTAATCATATGAACATCTGGAAATGATTAGTGAAGGAGACCATGTGACAACGTGGCGTTGGTGTGACTCACCGAAGAGGATAGCTGCGGAAAGCGGCTTGGAACTTGAAAAGTTTGAGATGGTTCCCACCTCCCCGACGGCATCGTGCAGGGATGCAGGAAATGGGGTGTTCTCGTATCGAGACAATGGGTTGGCTGTCCTGGTCGATTGGTATAACCGCCGTATTCTGCGTGCTGGGCTTGATTTGAGCTCAGAGACCCTTGATGGCTGGTACTTCAATACTAGGGCGCTCCAGCAATGCAGGAAGCTTAAAATCACCCCCGGTAACGTTGTTGCAAGCTTGGAGGATTCTGACGCTTTCCCCGCAAAGAACGGGCACACCCTCTACCGTGGAACCTTTGATGTACTTGTTCATGAGGGAAGAGGTCGGGTAGTCAGCGTTGGGGCGGTAAACACCTTGAGCAGTTCAATCGTGAGGCAGGCTGTGCCGAGAGGTTCAGGTGGAACACCTGTAGGGTCTATGCCTCAAGATGTTAATGACCTGTTGAAGCGTGCCCGGCGTGCTGGGTTTGCGGTTTCTAAATCCGGTGCAGGGCACTACAAGATTTGGGGGTCTGGAACCCCGGGAGCAGGTAGGAGCGTGGTTATTCCCTCGACTGGTTCTGACTGGCGAGGAATGAAGAATAACATCAGGGAGATTCGTTCTGCATTCGGTGTTGATTTACGCCGCCTTTAGATTGGCTCCAAGGGGAGGGGGTGCCCCCTCCCCTACCCCACGTTTTGCTATTGGGACATACCCTGTCTACATAGGGTGCACTGGAAGGCTGCTATGACACAATGAAGGTAAGTAATCTTCTACACGAAAGGCGTACCGATGAGTGAGCATAAGTCACGCATTGCGATCAAGGATGTACCGCAACTTCTGGATGAGTTCGAGCAGTACGTGGAGAATGCATATTTCGACAAAAACCTCTTACCTGATACTGAATCTCCGATCCCTGGATCCAGCATGGCCCTAGAGGATCCTCAGCAAGCGCTGAAGTTCGGTTCTCGGGCTAAGGATTTTGTACGTATCGGCAGGAGTAATGCTGTTGCTCGGGCTCGGATGAGTGATGTGCTGTGGGTAGAGGATGTGATGTCTGCTATCGCTGTTGATGCTGCGCAATCTCTAAGTTCTGTGCCTGAAGAGGTTATTGAGACTTCTCTGGGTGAGCGGGAAATTCCTGCTATGGGTGTAGTGATTTTTGAGCGGGGAACTGGGTTCTATCTGCCAATAGATATTGTGGGTGGCAGGCACTACCATTGTGAGGTTATTGGGTATGTCAAAACTTCCCCGTTTTCGGGGAGTGATTTTGTGCTTTTGAATATTGCGTCTCCAGACAAGCGGGGCAGCTCAATTTATGAGTTTGGCAGCTTCTATATGCTGGCTGATTTGGATTTGAATACGCAGAAGAGGCTGAAGAATCTTGTGCGTGCTACGTATCTGCTGATGGGTGATTCGGCAGTGGCTCGGGTGGGTGTGGAGACTGTGGGTGAGGTGACTAAGAGGAAGCACGGGAAAAGGAAGACGATTAAGGCTGGGTACCCTGTTCGCACGGTGCGAGTTGGAGCTCATTTGCTGGCGAACTCTATCCCTGATCATGGTGCTGCAGATGAGCATGAACCTGGGGGTAAGAAGTGGACGTTGAAGCACCGAGTGATTACCCGCGGGCATTGGAGACAAGTGCCTTACGGCAAGGGCCGGGCGCTGCGGCGAGCGCAGTGGATTATGCCGTATGTGCGTGGTCCGGAGGGGGCGGATTTGGTGGTTCGTCCGGTGGTGAAGGTTTGGCGGTCTGGTGGTGATGGTTAGTTTGGTGGTGTATGCTCGGTTGTGAGTGTAAACCGTTTTCGGATTGGTCCCCTTTTGCGCGTGCTTTGTGCGTGTGGAAGGGGGCTTTTTTTGTGGTGTGGGGTGTTTTGGGGGGTTGGTGGTTGGGACAGTGTTGTGTTGTGTTTAGTTTTTTCTTTTGGTGTGGGGTATGTTTGAGGCATAGTTACACGGAAGGATGTTTTTATGTGTGTGGTTGATGTTGCTGCGAGTGTTCGTCATGATGTGGTGACTGATGAGCAGTATATTTTGGAGGTTGTACCGTTCTATGATGAGCGCTGGTACACCGATGAGCCGATGACTCTTGAGGAGTTGGCGGCGTGGATTGGTCAGCCTGATCTTAAAACTCCGATGTCTCAGCCTTTGGAGGACTCGCTGGGTGGCTGGTTCGTGTTCGACGCTGACCGCAAGGAGCTGTCTAAGGAGCAGGTGGAAAATCTGTGGCGTTGGTACACGGAGGCTCCGGTGACCGGTTCTGATCCTGATGCTGTGACGGTCTATGACGGCGAGGCAGTAGACGAGGATGCGGACGATTGGGATTCTGCCGCTTTGGTGGTGCATCGGAACCCGATTCCTTGCACCGAGGAGAGTGTGGCTGAGTATGCCCGTATCACTCTCGATGTTTCCGCCGTTATTCTTCACAAGGCGAGCGCATGGCTGAGTAGCCGTATGGCTGAGTAGCCGTATGGCTGAGTTGGCTGCTGTTCTTGGTTCTAACCGGCAGAGTGACTGCAATGTGATGCCTGCGGTGGTGCGTCAGAATTTTGCGGTGCGGATCTCTGGGTCGGATGAGGAATTGGAATCACTGCCTCAGAAGCAGCCGTACCGCCTGGTTCGTGAGCCTAGCTATCATGCGACGACTGGCGCGTTTCAGGTGAGGTTCGTGTTCCGTATTGTGGGGGTGGATGATAGCTGTGTGCGTCTTTTCTCTCCGCTGATGCGGCCTGGTGATGATGAGGTGGTTTTCGATGCGGAGGTTTCAGCACAGCATAGTGTGGCTGAGTTGGCTGAGATTGCTGCTGCTGAGTTTGAACGCCGGTTTGGTTTGCCTGCTGGTTCCGTGATGTTTACCGGCGAGGATTAGATGTTGAATAGGGGGTGATCGCTTTGGTGGTCACTCCCTTTCTTCCCTGTTGTGGGGAATGTGGAGGCTGCGCTCGCATGTAGGCGGGTGGGGTTTGTGTGGATGATTTGGAGGAGATTTTTATGGTGATTGATTCTGGGCTGTATCGTGCAACGGTTGAGGTGTACGACGTTGGTTTGGGTGAGTGGAAGGTGACTGCGGAGGCGGTCGATACTCTGGCTGGTTTGGTGTCGTGGGCTTCGCTGGGTGTGGGGGTGAAGTCTGCTGCGGGGCCTGGTGTGTCGGATCCGTTCTTTGGTCTTGTGGCTGAGGCTCAGCGGGCACTGGAGCCGCCTTATGGGGTTGAGGATGTTGTGGGGTACATTCGGGGTGCTTTTGCTCTTTCTGGGGGCTCTGGGGAGCGTCTGAGCGTTGTTCCTGTGTCCGAGGGGGAGTCCGATACGTGGCACGTGTTGGAGGCCTTTATGTGGCGTGAGGAGCGGGGCGAGCTGGGAGATGAGGAACGGGAGGTATGGCAGCGCATTGCTGATCGATTCTTCCGTCACCCTTACGGCAGCTACCTCACCCCACAGAGAGGCCTGCGTGGTTAGGTGGCGATACCCAATGAGTGCTCCCCGGTGTATTCCGGGGAGCACTCATTTTTATGCATATTGTCACATGGGACATGATGACGAACTAGCGTGCAGACTTTTTATATTCATGGGAAAATTAAGGCATAAACACATAACAGTGTTTGGAGTTTAGAAGCGTCAGAGGTTCGCCTCTGAAACGCCGTACTTGGTAGCTTAGCTTCTAGACCTTTATCAGGAATTTTTTTAGAAAGGATTTTGTTATGTCTCGTCTTCAGTTCGGTAGCTTCACGCCTGCTACGGTGGTTCGTGCTACGATCTTCCGCAAAAAGTACGTGTCGGTCGATGAGGACCGCGGGCCGGGCCATCAGGGGACCACCACCAGCTACCCGTGCTATCTGGATTTCATTCTCCGTGGCGAAGATGGTGAAATTGAACGCCGCGTTACCTCTCTTGGCGCCGTTCAGGTGATTGAGGCTGACGTTCAGGATGTTCTTTGCTACGAATACCGTTGGGGTTACAAGTTTGAGGTTCCCCGCGGCTACACTGCTGAGCTGATGGAGCTGGCAAATCAGGGCGACCCTAACGCCCGCGGCATGAACCTGCTGGTTGCACCTCCCGTCCCTGAAGTGGATGAGGCCGAGCTGGCATCAATCCTGGCTAAACTGGCAGCCCTTCTTGAAGAGAAAGCGGCGTAAAATGGCCACCGAACCGAAGAAGATTAGCCCGTGGACGCACCCGAAGACCGGCAAAAAGCGCTGGTACCTTAACGACCTGGACCGCGTGCTAGGCAGGACGCAGAAGCCCGCCAAGTACCCGATGAAGGCGTGGCTGGACAAGAACAAAAAGGTCCACTACACCGGAGACCCGATGACCCACTACGGCATCAGCGAATACCGCTTCGAGAAGCTAGTCGATGATTACATCAATAACTGGCCCCGCGTAGAATTGCTCGACCTCGACGACTAAGCAGCAACCTACCACTCAGCGAGCGCACCCCTTACTGAGACAGTAAGGGGTGCGCTCGCCTTTTCTGTTTCTGGGTGGATGGGACGTTATGACGGGTTAGCATGCGCATTATTGCTGAGTGTGGGAGGATGAGGGCATTGCAAGATTTGCTGTTTGGCTCCGGGGGGTTCCTCTGGGGTTGATGGTTGGAGTAGAGAGGATATTGTGATGGCGTATGTGGATAGTGAAGCGCCGCTGAAGGTGCTGATGGCTAAGGTGTACCGTGAGCGGCGGGTGTGGGGTGATCCTGCTGGTCCGTCAGGTCAGCGTGAGGGGTACCCGGCGTTTGTGGAGTTTATGGCGCAGTCCGAGGAGGGGATGGTGTCGTGCTTTACGGCTGAGCTGACCGAAGTGCATGTGATCGAGGAGGAGGGGGTGAAGGAGATGACCTGTAAGTGTGTCCAGGAGGGGTACCTGTGTGTGGTCCCGGTAGGTTACGTTGAAACTTTGTTGGCAGCGGCGACTAAGGGTGATCCCAATGTGAAGACTGTTAATTTGCTGGTTCCTCCGCCGTCTCCGGTGTGGAGGGGTGCTGATCCTGCTGCAGGGGTCCAGTAAGGAATCCCGTTCTGGGTTCCGCGGCGGATTCCTGCCGCCGCCCTCCAAAGGGGGTTAGCCCCTGCTTGAGCCTATATGCGAGCGCAGCCCTCACCTTCCAGATACAGGGAGGTGAGGGCTGCGCTCGCTTGTTGGTGGGTCTACTGGGTTGCTGGTTAGTGGTTGGGACACTATGAGTCTTGGGGTGTGTGGATTCTTTATGGATATGCCATGATTAAGACATAACAACACGGCATATAACCGGAATCCCCCGGTTACTACCCCCCGGCTTGAAAGGAAGTTGCCATGTACCCCTATTCCTCCTACTCCCCCTCCTACCGTCGTAAGCTTGAGAGCGCCGCGCGGCGCTTGAACGCTAAGCAGTTTGCCCGCCTTAAGGCACTGGGTGCAACCCTGCACATTAACGCTTATGTGCATAACCGCCGCCCCCGTAAAGGTCAGCTGCGACTGTCCGCGCACCTGTATTTCGACCTGCCGTTGAAGGAATCCGGTGTGGTGATTCAGCGCGCCATTGCAGATGTCGCCCTGCTCATGCCCGGGTATGTGTGTGCGAAAGACCCGGCGCGTCTGCTGGTTACCCAGCGCGCCGCTGTGAACGAGGATATTGTCCGCCTGCACTCCCACCACCTTTTCGTTCCGGTGGATGAGGAAATGCAGAAGCGCATTGATGCAGAAGACGGTACCGTGTACGCAGAGCAGCTACAGCTGGTCATTGACTCCTACAAGGCGCTCATTGTTGAGCATGGCGGCTTCCTTGATGGATTGACCGTCTCCCTCTCCTAACGAAAGGAACTCTGAACATGCCCATTCCTACCCGCCTGTATGCGAGCGCCAATCTTACCCGGGACGTCTCGAAGGGTACCCGCCGGCAGTACCTTAAAGCATTGGCGCAGCATGAGGGTTTTGATGTTGAGGGCATCACCTATCATGGCCGGGATGCTATTTTCCGTGCCATGCTCTCGGTGGCTGGCAAAGGGGATGATGCACCCTTCCTCCTGCTGGGAGATGCGCCGCGCAGCCCTGATCTCTTCCTGGCAAAACTGGTTCCTGCTGACACAGCCCCGGCTGAACCGTGGCAGAAAATGTTCCACGCCCTCACCTCTGAAGGCATGAATTTCGGGGAGGTCATGCAGGAATACAGATTCGACGTGACCTTAGATGCCCTCCTTTCAGCAGAGGTTAGGGGCACCTCGAACAATGGTCATTACCGAATCACCGAATGCGCTAATGTCACCGCCGGGACCGCCTATCTGCTCGGTGGCACCACGGCTCCAAGCCGTCTACCTGACGGCTCCTATGTTTTGGTTGAGAAGACCTCCGACTGCTACAGCTAGGCCAAAAGTCGAGCGCGCCCCCTGGTACAGAAACAGCGTGAGGGGCGCGCTCGCACATGGCATCTGTGCCACTGGGACATAATGACGATTCACCAAGCACACAGCTAATAAATATGGGATGATGAAGGCATAACAAATATTGATTGCTGATTCATGAAGCATCAATAGCTGAACCCTCGCCACGCATGGAGCGTGGCAGCACCCCCCCCTAAGAGAAAGGATCCTCAAAATGAGCTCTACCGATGAGTGGCACCTCCCCCCGGATCGATTGTCTGCTGCCGATAAGCAGAAACTCGCGTCTGATGCCATCGAATGGATTAACCGTTCCGGCTACACCCCCAAGATCTACCGTGGACTTTCCACGTTCCCGGTCCCCCCAGAAGCCAGGGTCGGTGGCGAGCCCCGGCATCTTACCTGGGAAATCGGCCTTCACTACTTAAGGTCACCAGAAAGTATCGACCCCTACGAAGACACGACCATCTCCAACGACATGCGTCTTACCATCCTGAATCATTTGAAGCTCCACAAGAGCTACACCGCGGAGGTTCCGGAAGGAGCCAATCTGCAGCAGTTCATCCGTGAACACGAAGCAGAAGTGGTGGACCCGCTCATGTACACCTGGGTTCGCACCGTCACCCACAAGGACTGGGACAACCTGGAGGTACAAGAAGTACCGCTCATCTGCGCTCCCCTACGAACCGAGATCAAAAACCCTGAGCTCGATCAGAAGGTCACTGGCGATCAGGGATTTAACCAGGTGGCAGTGGATAAAATTGAGGTCTGGCTTCAGGAGAAGGGGCTAGAGCCGACTATCCGCAACGTCCTGCAAGCCGATCTGGATTTGGACTATTTGCTCGGCGGTCGCGTCAAGGTAGATGGCACCCTATACACCTGCTACCCCGTCTCTGAGAATGATACTCGTAGCGCAAGTGGGGGAATCGGTCTAATCTCGCGGGAAGTCGTGCTGGACCCCTACCGGAACCCGTATGACAAGTGGCTTTATCTACCTCATGCGAGGTTCCCCGAAGAACTCATCGGTACCGTGGCACAACGAATCACCACCTTAGTGCCGAATCGCGAGGGCAAGGAAGAAATTCTAGAGGTCTTCCTGCGCTGCCGCCCCGGTCGCCGCCGCCCCGGTCTTTATATCATCACGAAGTTCCTGCCTGCCGAAGCCGAAGAATAACCTGGCAGTCGCCGCCGGATGGAAACCCGCTAACACACCGCAAAGGCCCCGGTAAGGCGCGCAGGAATCCTACGTGCCTTACCGGGGCCTTCCCTCTACACGCCACAGGGTGCAGAGGGAGAATGACGAAATCGGATGCGCCCTGGTCAGCGAGCGCGTACCCTCAAAGGGTAAAGAGAAGTTCAAGGAGAAGGAGAAAGTGATGACGGCAGAGATTAAGCAGTCGAATCAGGAATACGTGGCAACCGTTGAGGCGTTGCAGCCTCATGGTGAATGGGTGGTGGTTGCCCGAGCTGTGGACTATCTGGAGAATCTGGCTGAGTGGGCTTCAAATGGTGTGGGCGCGGAGAGCTCACGCTCTTATGACACTATCAATCATTTCAGTCCCGAATCTACGGTATGGATGGATGAATTTGGCGATTTGGTGACCGACGAAAAGGGTAATATCGTGGAACCTGCCGATGATATGTATGCCCCTTACGGCTACCTGCATTGGGGTGAGGTGAAGGGCTCAGATGAGATGCTTGTTGCTAAGGCTAAGGATCTTGCTGGTTCTGGTGCTCGTCTGTTGCACGTATATACGGGTGTGGGTCAGGTCGATGAGTTGAGTGAGGAAGATATTCAGGAAATCATCGAGGATGACAAATACTGCCTTGTTTTGGCGCATCCTGAGCCTTTGGAGTATTCGGTAGAGAACGTAGCCGCGTATATCCGCTATGCCTTTGGGCTAGATGATGAGAAGGAGCGTCTGACGCTGGCTCCTGCTGCTGATGAGTATTCGTCCAGTTTCGCCATGGAGAGCTATAGGATGAAGCTAGATTTTTGCGGCGGGTTGAGTAAGGAAGAGGAAGAGGACTGGGAGCAAGTGACTGAGCTGTATTCCTATCACCCGTATGCTCGGAAGGATCGCTGATCGTAACGAGCTTGTGGGCACCAGTAGAGGGGAGAGTTTTCCCTCTGCTGGTGCTTCTTTTTGTGGGTGGCAGCTTGTGATGTAGTTAAGGGACATGAGCGGCGAATCTGTTTCAGGATCCTCTGCTGTGGCTGATGCTAGAAGCATCTTAGATCAGTACGAAGTTTCTGCCTGCCGAAGAATAACCTGGCAGTCATCGCATAAGGCGAGCGCCCTGCAGACTCAAGCTGCGGGGCGCTCGCCTTTTTGGGGTTTTGGTGGGGTGGGACATTGCATGTGTGGCGCGTGTATGAGATTTTCAGGTTTGGCAAGATTGAGGCATAACAACACGACACATAGCCGGGGCTTCCCCGGCGACTCAAGCCCCTATATGAGAGGAATCTGCCGTCATGTCGAACCCTATTGACCTGTATTTGGCAACCAGCCTGTACGATACGCTCGCCCTGAGCACTAGCCCGAATAATTCGCCGGACTCCGTGCATATCGCCAGCTATGGGTGCAATGAGATTCAAGACCTCAAGGAAGGCGAGCGCACCTTCGAGGATTGGGTAAGGGAAGATTTCGTCAAGAGCCCGAATGAGTATCTGGGCATGCTGTGGAACTCGATTCTGTACGGTTATGCTACCGATACGCGAGTCTATGACTGGCTTACCGAGCGCGGCTTTAGTCTGCCGGTGCTCCGCTATGACGAAGAACAGTATTTGCGGCAGCCGGACGGCACCGGCGTTCTGTACCTGGCAAACGATAGCCGGGATTACACGCGCCAGCTGTACCGCCTCTTTGACCTCACCCTCCTGCACGACGAGGACGGTAACCCCTTCGTGCGCATGGAGCGTCGCCCTGCCATCTGCCGGTTCATTGCTGTTGATGACCAGCGCAACCTTCCGTACTGGCTGATTCAGCAGTGGGACTGGAGCGCCGAGGACTGGGCAAAGCACGGTATCGTCCGCTCCGAGGTGTACGGCGAGCCCCTGGAGCCTCACCGCTTGCAGGTGCCCGAGGATGGGAACCCTGAAGGTATCACGCATCGGCTGAGCGGTCTGCGTGCCCTTGAGCTGGAAGAAGCCCTGGATGGGCTGTCCCTTGATGGCACTAAGCATATTGTTTCCCCGTACCTGCGCCATATCGGCAATGGTGCCCAGTGCGGTTTGAACCTTAATCACCCCTCCAGCGTCTACGAGGGGGAAATCCGTTATGTCTGAACCCCGCCGCTACGGAAGCCTTGCTGAGGCTATCGACCGGGAGATTTCCGAGCTCATCGCCTCCAGCGGCATTTTGGAAACCCACACCCGCTTCAACCTCCTTGCCATCGTCAGCGAGGTTCTGGTGTTCACCGGCGGCGGCGTTGAGTGCGCTGCCGATTCTGAAACCCGCCTGGAAATCATCAAGAAATACGCCCTCTAACCTGCCCCCAAGGAAGGATGTAAGCGAGCGCGGCGGGTGGCTCTTTGAGCTGCCTGCTGCGCTCGCCTTTTTGGTTTTGGTGGGGTGGGACATTATATGCGTGGCGTGCGCATGGGTTGTTCACTTCTGGCATGATTAAGGCATAACAACATGACACATAGCCGGGGTTTCCCCGGTGACTCACCCCCTCCAGCTTGAAAGGAAAACGCCGCCATGCCTTACTACACCGTGGAAGTCTCAACGAAGCCGATTCAGGAGAAGATCGGTAGAACTTGGGAGCTGGATGTGTGCACTTTCCTGCCCGAGGGGCCTGTAGAGCACACTGCCCGCCTGTCCCTGTCGCAAGCTACCGCCTTGGATAGCCTGGACGGCTTCGAGGTGCTCAAAAAGTACGCACTGCTCAGCGATGAAGTAACCGAGGATGGTCACCCTTTCGTTGAGGGATTCCGCAAGCCCAATGGTCGGACAGAAAGCCTGGAACTAGAGGATGAGCTCATGCGATTTCTGCATGAGACCTCCGGGCTGTGGTGGGATGACGACCGGGACATAGACGATGACATTTTCAAAAATATTCCTGCTGCGCGGTGGTATTCCGTCGTCACCGAAGGCATTACCGCCAACAGCGAGCGCGGGCCTAAGAATGGCCGCCGAATCCTGTACCTGGTGCTTACCCCTGATGAGGAGGAGAAATAGGATGTCTACAGCGCGTGCAACCGTGGTGGTGTCTATCAGTCACCCGGAGCAGGGGTTTGACCGGTACGGGCTTTTGAAGGTTGAGGCGACCGTGAAGACTGCCGAGGGTACGGTGGTGAATACTGCTATTGGGGGTATTGAGGTTGCTGATGGGTTCCTGGTTGATGACCTGGACGGATACCGGCTCCACAGGTACGCGGTCAGTGGTGCTACAGCCGATGATGAGGATGCGTGGCTCTCCCATTTTCGGGTGCCTGAAGACCCTGCAGATTTTGAGAACGCTCTGACCGAGTACCTGTACAAGGATGGGTCGGCATGGTTTCAGGAGGACGTCGAGCGCGCCAAGCTTGTAGCTCTGCCTGGGTTCAATGAGGATACCGGCACCGCCCCGTGGGTCTGCGTCTCTAGCACCCTCTCCGCGCCCCTGCAGACTGGAGAAGAAGGCCGAACCCTCATCTACCGCTACGAACAGCCAACCCCGGAATAAGGCACCCCATATGCGAGCGCGCCCCTTGCTGAGACCGTGAGGCGCGCGCTCGCATATGGCATCTGTGCACCTGGGACATAATGACAATTCACCAAGCACACAGCTAATAAATATGGGAAGATAAAGACACAACAACCCGACAGGATCGGGGCCCCCGATTCTCACACCACCCCCCCCCATGAAAGGATATGGTCATGTCGATCAAGCTGTATCTGAAGCCTGGCCCGGACGGAACGCTCAACCTGGGCCCGGAATATAACGATGCGTCCGACTCCCCAATCATTGCCAGCTGCCCTTTTGAAGAGCAGCAGGCACTGGAAGCCGCAGGAGGCACTTTTGAAGAATGGCTAGAGCAAGGCTCTGATGAGACATTCGGTGCATATGCTGCCAAGTTTAAGGATTTGGTGCTCTACAATTACGCCACCGATGAGAAGATTCGCGAGTACCTGCAGAGCCAAGGGTTTACTCTGCCGCTGATTCGATTCGAGCAGCACGCGGACGCTGCAGGCGTACCGGGCCTGATGAATACCACCCCTGACTATGTGCAACAGGTCAAGAATCTATTCACGCTGACCGTACTGTACGGCGAGCGCGGGGTGCCTTATTTCCAAATGTCTCGCCAGAACCCGTACACCCGGTTTATTGTGATTGAGGATCCTGACGGCGCGCGTTGTGCTGTGCAGCTGTGGGATTGGGCAGCGGAAGACTGGGCGGAAAACTACCTGGTTTCCGTAGCGGTTACCCCCGAGGAGCTGGCCGTTTTTGGTTCAGCAAATCATCTGATGGGGCAATTCATTGAGAAGTTGGATAAGGAGCTGCGGAAGTATGATTCGAGCTGCTACACCAACCCGTTCTTCCGATTCCTCGGCACCGGTGAAGAATGTGACCTGAAGCTGGGCTACCCCGCCCGCGTCTATCAGGGAGTCATTTACGGTCTCGATAATCTGACCTCCGGCAACGTAGCGTAATCCTAAGCGAGCGCCCCTCACCCGCAATAAGGGTGAGGGGCGCTCGCTTTTTGGTTTTTGGTGTGGTGGGACATTATGTGCGTGGCGTGTGCATGGGTTTTTCATTTTTGGCATGATTGAGGCATAACAACACGCTAGTTTGCCAAGAAGGAGGCAGTCATGAGTGACCGTCAGGAACGTCAGCCCTTGAGCGTCAAGGTTGCAGAGATTCAGGAGATTCTCAACGACGCCGTGAAGGATTTCAATAACACGGAGTTCTGGGAGGGGATGCTGAAGGCAACCGCTCGGTTCCACCGCTACAGCGTCAATAACAAAATACTGATTTACGTTCAGAAGCCGGAGGCAACCCTATGTGCAGGCTATGCAACGTGGAAAAAGAACGGCTACCACGTCCGCAGGGGTGAAAAGGGTATCCGCATTTTGGCACCGCGCACGGCAACCGCCAAGGACAAGAACGGAGAGGTCATCTTGGACGAGAAGGGCAACCCCGAAACCGTTATCTTCTTCGTTCCTGCGTATGTCTTTGATGTCTCTCAGGTCGAGGCTGGCGAGGATGCTAAGCCCCTTCCTCAGTTGCCCGATTATGAAGGCGATTCAGCGGCTGAAGACCGGGGGCTCTATGAGGCGCTGGAGGGCTTCATGCGCGCGCGCGGCTGGACTGTGGAGGTTGTGACTCTAGATGCTGAATTGGGCGGCTATACCGTCCATGAGGAATCGAAGATTTGCATCAATGCCGCCCGGTCGCCCCTTGGTCGAGCTACCACCCTTGCTCACGAGGTGGCACACGCCCTTCTGCACGCCGATGTGAGCCCGGTCGAGTACGCACATAATCTAGGCGGCGTGCGCTCTCTGGCGGAGACTGAGGCGGAATCGGTGGCGTTCGTGGTAGCTCAGGCATGGGGGCTAGACGCTACAAGCTTCTCCATTCCCTATGTGTCCAGCTGGTCAGAGCAGGATACAAAGGTGTTGGAGGCGGCGGCGCAAGGCGTTCACAAGGCGGCGCATGAGATTCTAGAGGCGATTATGCCCACGCTGTAAACACCAAGGCGGGTTAGGTTAGGCTACCCTAACCTAACCCGCCCGCTGCTTATTCACCGGTTGGGACATAATATGTCATGTTGCATATAGTCTTGCTTCTTTGCATGTGCTATATTAGGCATAAACACACGACAATATTTGCTTCTCACGGAAAGGAGACGGGCATGGCAACCGTCCTCGCACTTGGATCACTGAAGGGCGGCGTCGGTAAAACGGTCGCCTCAACGAATGTGGCTGCATGCCTGGCGATGCGCGGCTACAAGACCCTGTTCATTGACCTTGACCCGCAGGCTACCGCTACCGCCCATTTCGGCATTGACCCTGTACCCGATGAAGGCAAGCGAATCCCCACGGTGGGAGAGATCCTTCATGTCCCGGAAAATTACACTCAGGTAAAACTGGAGGATGCGATTGTTAAGCATGATCGCATTGAAAACCTGTGGGTAATCCCCTCACACTATGCCGCACTGGATGCAGCAGAGGGTAATCTAGACGGATTTGCTCGCGTCACCGCAGTACAGATGAAAATCATCAACCACCTTCCTCAGATTCTTCCTGATCTGGATTTTGTCATTATCGACACGCGCCCGACGCTGGGGGTGCTCACCGATAACGCTCTGGTGGCGGCAGATTACGCAATCCCGATTTGCGCCCCTTATGGCTCAGCCTTCTCAGGTGCCGTCTCCCTGGTGGATCGTGTCGAAGACCTGCACGAATACGCCGCCGGCATGATCCGCGTCAAGGTGGCACCCTGGATTCTAGCTGATTGGCCCGGAGGCAAGACCCCCGGAGAGGAAGCACAGGATTTGCTCGCATACCTGGAATCGGCAGAAATTGAACACTTCGCATCAAAGCTGATCAGCTCCAAGGAGTCCTCCAAGGTGCCGCTAAATGACGAGGTTCCTGCTGTCGCAGGAAAGCCCAACATTCCGTTCTCCCAGGGTGTTTTCGCTCTGGTGGATGAGATTTTGAATTGCTGGATTGGCAACAACTTTGAACTAAAGAAGATGGAGTAGACGATGGCTGGTAAGACTGGTAAGACTAACGCCTTCGCTAGGGCGGAAGCACGCGCTAAGAAGACCGCCAAGGGTAAGGCAGCCTTGGATAAAGCCACCCTTGCCTCTGCTCCGCGGAAGACCGATGAAAGGACCGTGGTCCACAAGAAGGCAAGCGTGCGTCAGCGCACCTATCCCGAGGAATTTGCGCACCTGGACACCTTGCCTAAGATTCTCCGCTGCCAGTGCCGAAAGATCCTCGATGACCGGGGGCACCTGGTCGAGGTTCCTCGAGCCGAATGCACCTGCGAAGCTCGAAACTGGAATCGCACCTGCCTTCATATTGACGTTGATGCTTTGCAGATGCTCGAGGATCTACGCGATACCGAGGAGCGGATTGTCGGCGTTCGAATGCCTCTTCAGTCGTACATGCTGGCAGCCTTTCGCGCATTCCTTCCGACTCGAGAGGAAGGAATCGAATACGCTGCCGCTCTTCAGCAGCACATGGATCCTGGCGAGAAGCCCTCGAGCCCTAAGACTCTGGGACGAGAAATGCGCTGGTCGCAGGATGTAGCGCAAGCCTGCCGGCATGAGGCACGGCGAGTATATGCGTCCGGGCGAGGCAAGGGACAGGTTATGGTCCCGGCGTCATGGTACTACTCCACGGCAATCCGCAAGTTTGTCGATGACCGCCTTCAGCTACTCAAGGCCTAAGAAAAACAGCCTGCTTTGAATGAGTTTACTACACTCTTCAAAGCAGGCTGTTTCTTGTATTCACTAGGGGATAAGGGCGTTTTAGTATATACTAAGTGTTGTAAATTTTACTGTAATCTCACCCCAGTTTGGAGTGTTTTTAAATGGCTACCACCGAGCTTTTCGGGAGCGTCTCTGAAGTCCTGCTCCCCACACGCGGGGGAGTTAGGTACGTAGAATCTGGACGGACATTTGTCTCAGGAGTGCTGACCGCAGCCCTGCAGGAGAGGCTTAAAGCTCCCCGAGTTCTGCTCGTGGAGGTGTCCAGCCGATCTGATGAAGACCTGCAGCAGATCCGCGGGCGTGCAAAAACCCTGAAATCTGTACCGGTACCTCCGCAGATTCTTAAGCCCGCAGTTTTTCCCGAGGTTACCCTCGATGATGGCAGCGTCATTAGGACCGCCGGGTACCCCCTCAACGGTGAGCTGCTTTCTGAAATCCCTGATCTGACTGCCCGATTTGGTGTGCGTGCTGCTAACGCACTGCTAATCAGTCTGGCGGAAAGCGTCGTGAAGCTTCCGATGGAAGCAAGCGGTTCTGAATCGGGGCCGGTGCACGGCGGAATTTCCCCTGAGAGGGTTATTATCCCCTCCCCAGGAACCGGAACAGCTATCCAGCTGGCGGGCCTTGGCGTGTATCGTCAGCCAGAATCCGCTAAGCAGCTGCAGGATCTGATGAGGCAGGATACTCAGGGGCTACGCGCAATTGGTAGGGTTCTGCCTATTTCCGTCGCCCTTGCAGCTGAATGCGTTCCGTCGAGGCCCGGTTCTAAGCCGTCTTCGCTGGTGAATGCGTTGCAGTCTGCCGTGAAGCGTGAGGGTGATGCGCCGACTGCTCAAGTGGCGCCCTCAGAGATGGCTGATTTTGCTCCCCCGGCACCAGTGAAGCCTGCAGATTTTGTCGCGCCTTCTGCTCCGCGTCAGGAGAAGAAGGCGGAGGCTCCCGCACCTGCGGTAGAGGAGAAGCAGGAAGAACCGAAGGAGCGGATGGTTAAAGATCCGAGCGGGTACGGCCTGGTAGCAGCGGATTCGGCGGCGGCGGTTGTACCGAAGGATGAAGAACCTTCGCCTGTGGCGCAGCGTCCAGAACTGCCGAAGCCGGCTCAGGTTCAGGCACCAGCTCAGCGCATGCCAGAGGAAATCCCCCCTGCAGAACCGGAAACTCCCGTAAATACT
>ERZ773180.108-NODE-108-length-61484-cov-7.497810_pt1 | contig 61484 bp, 59 predicted proteins | sample MGYA00511080_ERZ773180 | MGnify/ENA primary metagenome ERZ773180 (study PRJEB29015, sample SAMEA2738175) | human oral metagenome | biome: human oral; feature: human-associated habitat; material: saliva | place: China | collected 2178 ... | reverse complement strand
TCGGTATTACACGTGCTCACCTTGAAGAAGATGCTGGTAAATTAACTCACAAAAACGGTTATTCACTAGTTGACCTTAACCGTCAAGGAACACCACTTATCGAAATCGTATCTGAGCCAGATATTAGAACACCAGAAGAAGCATATGCTTACTTAGAAAAATTACGCTCAATTATTCAATATATTGAAGTATCTGACGTTAAAATGGAAGAAGGTTCAATGCGTTGTGACGCGAACATTTCTATTCGTCCATATGGTCAAGATGAATTCGGTACAAAAACTGAGCTTAAAAACTTAAACTCATTCACTTTTGTTAAAAAAGGATTAGAGTACGAAGAAAAACGTCAAGAGCAAGTTATTCTATCTGGAGGAATAATCGAACAAGAAACACGTCGTTTTGATGAAACTACAGGTGCAACAAAACTAATGCGTGTTAAAGAAGGTTCAGATGATTACCGTTACTTCCCAGAGCCAGATATCGTACCTATGATTATTTCTGAAGAATGGATGGAAGAAGTAAGAAAAACTATTCCAGAACTTCCAGATGCTCGTCAAAGAAGATACCAAGAAGAACTTGGATTACCAGCATATGATGCACACGTACTTACATTAACTAAAGAAATGTCAGACATGTTCGAACAAACTGTAGCTTTAGGAGCAGATCCAAAATTAGCTTCTAACTACTTAATGGTAGATGTGAATGCATACTTAAACAAAGTACAAAAAGAACTTAGCGAAACTAAACTTACTGCAGAAGGTTTAGCTGGTATGATTAAATTAATCACTGACGGAACTATCTCAAGTAAAATCGCTAAAAAAGTATTCGCTGAATTAATCGAACACGGTGGAGATGCAGAGAAGATCGTTAAAGAAAAAGGTCTTGTACAAGTATCAGATAGTGGTCAATTATTAGCTTGGGTTAACGAAGCATTAGATAATAATCCAAAATCTATTGAAGACTACAAAAACGGACGTGACCGTGCTATTGGTTTCCTAGTAGGGCAAATTATGAAAGCTTCTAAAGGTCAAGCCAACCCACAAATGATTAACAAAATGTTATTAGAAGAAATAGCGAAAAGATAATAGAATATAAAATAAAGCCCTAGGACATCATGTTCTAGGGTTTTTATACATAAAAAGAATGCATCTTGAAAATAAGACTAGATTATCTCATTAAGATATATTCTTTATTATTTTTGTAGTTGATATTTATGTCCAATATATTGAAAAATCCTTACTGTATTATTTTCTTTTGGAGTATTTATTCTAAAGAAAAAGTAATGATCTCTTTTATCTTTTGATTTATTCGCAGCTAATCTAAAAAAGTTACTATTGTTATTCATCATTAAACTCAAAATATCATCTGTTAGAAATGTTAAAGGAATGTTTAAAGCAGAATACTTATAGAAATCTTTTTCAAATTTATCATAGTTACTACTGAAATAATCAAACTGGACTTCATGTTGATTTAATTTATTCATAGTCTAATTCCTCTGCGATTGAAACTTTTAATATGTCTTTTATGTCTATTTGAATAATAGTATCTTTTGTTGTGAAGTAAATATAGTCGTTTTGGCAGTCTGTTACTTTTCCTAAAAACGGAGCTATTTGTTTAGTCGTATATAGATATGCTAAACCTTTAAAGAAAAATAGCTGATTTAATAATAAACGCTTTTCTGCTATATCCATATTTATAGAAAAATCTATAGTATTACCTTGAGTATTAATAGCTGTAGTATGTTCCGAAATAAAAAATCCCATCCATTTTGCCATGCCACGATCCACATATTGCCTAGCTGATTTATAGGGTAGGTAACTTCTATTAATCATGATATCCCATCCATGCCACCAGCATGACCACCAACTAATTTACTTCTTTCTTTAACACGTGAACCTTCCATTAAGATACTACCATTTTGAACAGCTAAAAATCCGTATTTATCACGAATAGAATCAAGAGTCTTATCGATTTTCTCCTGTTTTTCTATTGCCTTAATATCATCAAATAACGAAATTATAGTAATATTATCATCGACTAAATTATCATACCTTACAGCGATAGAACGAACAGCACCTCCTGTATATTTCTTTCTGAATAGTGATAATACATAATCTGTTAGTTGTTTTGTATTTTGAGTAGGTTTAATTTTTTGAGATGCAACAAGAGGTCTTTTTTCTTCTATGCGACTATAGCTAATAGTTATATGTACTGACTTAGCTTTCTTTCTAGCACGTCTTAATCTTATAGCTACCTGTTCAGCCATTTCTGATAATACTAGTTCTATTTGTGACTTAATAGTGTAGTCTTTAGGTAAAACTTGTGAATTTCCAAGTCCTTTTGACTTTGGTTTATACGGAACAGAAGGTTTGCTTTCATCAACGCCATTAGCATGAAACCACAGCTGTACTCCGATAATACCAAATTCCTTTTTTAGTATATCCGGATTAGCATTTGCTAAATCACGTATAGAATATATTTTTAATTTATTTAATCTTTTTTTAGTTCTTGAACCAATTCCCCAAAAATCAGTAAGAGATTTTATATTCCATACCTTAGTTTCGATATCTTCATAAGACCAATTAGCTCGCATAGTATTAGTCTTTTTAGCTTCATTATCAAGCGCCAACTTAGCGAGTAAAGGATTAGCATTGCTCATACCAATAGTAGAAAAGACACCAGTTTTTTTCCAAATATCACGCTGGATTTTAGCACAAATAATATCCAACTTTTCACGTCTAGACTTAGTAGTATCTTTTATAAAATAGTTTAGTGATTGTGTTAAATCGATAAAACCTTCATCGATAGAGTAGGGATGAATATCTTCATCAGGAACATAATTTTTTAGCACGTTTAATATTTGAATATTTTTTTCTATATATAAATTCATTCTAGGAGGAACTATAAGTGTTTTTTTAGCCCAAGATTCAACATGTTGGATATATTCAGGAGTAATTTTCACACCAAAGCGTTTAGCATTGTAATAAGAAAAACTTCTGTCCTTAATATTAAAAGGGAGGTCATAGCTGCGACCAACATTATTTTTACCGAATACTTCTTTGAAAACAGGTGAACTCGCAAGTATTAGGCCATTACAGTTATCAGCACGACTCATAACACAAAGTGAAGTAGTTAGGGGATTTAATCCACGTTCTACACATTCAACACTGGCATAAAAAGACTTCATATCGATAAAAGCAATATCAGAATGAGGTTCTAATGTGTAATCGATAATTCCCATAGCTACACCTCACTAATAGGTCTAAAGCTCTTAGTGACTAATCCTACTATTCTTACTTCATCAATAGGGGCGATAATATCATCGTATTTATCATTTAATGATACTAAGCGTACTTTGTCTTCTTCGATATAGGCTTTTTTAATATAAGTTTCTTCGTTATATACTACGGCATATATTAAACCATCATAGTCAAAACCAGTTTTCTTAATAAGAGCTACATCACCATTATGATACTTAGGTTCCATAGAATCCCCATCTACCCAAGAGGCGATATCATAGTCATATTCGCTATTGAAATAAACAGTATCGAATTCGTAATTCTCATCATAGTAATTACCTAGACCAGCAGATAATTTCGCATGGACACGATATTTATATAACTGAGAAAAATATAGCTCATTGGCTACTTTTAGAAGTTTTTGTTTGTTAATATCATTTAGTTGTAAGTATCTGTTGACTATTTCGTACTCTGATTCAAAGTAACTAGTCTCAACATTAAAATAATCGGCTAGCTCTTCTAAGTTTTTTTTATTAGGGATAAACTTACCTTTTTCCCAGCCATTATATGCTGAACGAGTAACACCAAGGTGCTCGGCAATAGCTGTTTGTGATATATTATGTTTTTTTCTAAGAGCCTGTAATCTATCTTTTGAAAACATATTAGACCTCCTTTCTAAATATTGTCAAGTTATAACTTTACAAATTAATTATAAAACAAAATAAATATAGTGTCAAGGTAGAGGAAGAAGATAAATAAAGAAATATTGATTATAAGATATTGCTGGCGATAGTATAATAATATATAATGATAGGAGTGGTTATTTAAGATGATATAAATAGTTTTTTTATCAAATGACGAGGAGACATTATGAAAGAAGAATTACCGAAAAAAGCGATCCAAGGTGAAAATAGTGAAGTGTTGGATCCAGTTACGAAAAGTGTATGGGACTTACGAGGTGTAAGTGAAGAAGAACTCATAGCAACAGCAAAAGAAATAAATGAAAAATTAGGATATGAGCTATTCGATGATTTAGACTACGAAACACTAATAAGTGATTTTTCAAAAGTATCTCGTGAACGATTTAAGTACGCTATTGAAAAATCAGAGTTTCGTAATGATAGATTAGAAAAAGCAGTTAGAGAACATAGTGATGATATATTAGTAGACGTAGTAAAAGCACATGAGAACTTTGATTCGATGGATATATATGAATTATACGAACTTGCCTTTGCGGTAAATAAAAAACTAGGTTATAGATTATTTAGAGATATATATTCATATAGTTTAAAACGAGACTTTGAAAGAGTAGCAATAGCAGTGAAAGTATATAAAGAAGAAGAGAAAATAGTTAAGTTTATGAAATAGTAATTAGTTGAGTGCAATTAATCTATTGTATATAAAAATAATTAAATTATTTTATAAATACGAATATAACCTTATAATCTAGAGTAAAAAAATTAAATGGGGAATAAATCATGCTTAAATTAAAAAAGATTAATAGAAAAAATGTAGGAGAGATTTTGAAATTAGAAGTTTTTGATAATCAGAAAAGATTCGTAGCTTCAAATAATATTAGTATTATAGAAGCGTATATAGCAATTACTGAGAATAATGATGTATTTACATTTGGTATTTATAATGATGACGCACCCGTAGGCTTTTTAATGATAGGTTTTGATGTTAATTCAGATGATGCAGATGCTCCTAAGATTGCTAAAGGGAATTATAATATATGGCGTTTTATGATAGATAAAAAATTCCAAGGGAAGGGATTTGGTAAAAAAACTATTGAGTTAGCTTTGGAATTTATCAATACTTTTCCTTGTGGAATAGCACAATATTGTTGGTTATCTTATGAAAGTGATAATGATATAGCACGACAACTTTATCAGTCGGTAGGTTTTGTGGAAACTGATGAAAAAGACGGAGAAGAAATAGTAGCTATTCTGAAATTATAGTAGAAAAGATTATTTATAGTTATATAAAAAAGTAGAAAAGATAAAAGAATAATAAAAAAGAGGACTTAGTTTAAATGGGGAACTAAGTCTTCTTACTAATAGGAATAATACTTTGAAGATTATCCTTAAAATAACATGTTATATTCCTATAATTATTATAACATAAATATGGAATAATATAAATAAGAAATTTTTAAGTATAATTAATTTTATATTGAAAAAATTTTGAATATTTTATATAATTAAAATATATGGTGTTATCAAATAAAAATTAAAATATTATAGATATAACACATAAGTAATTATAAGAAAATATTAGTTTACATAACAAAATAATTATAAATGAGAATCAATATGAAAATTAAATTATTATTAAGTATATTAGTAACTAGTGTTTTAATTAGCGGTTGTTCTACTATGAAAGAAGAAAAAAAAGAAAATCCAGTTACTAATGAAACTGAAAAAGATAAAGTGAATTCAACTAGTAGAACAGGTGAATATACTTTTAAAGATGGAAAAGTATCAATGGAAGATATTGATTTGAAAATTACAAAATATAAAGTCATACCAGTAGGTGAAGAAGGTAATGAGTATGGTGATGCTCCTGTTATTGCTTTTTGGTATGAAACTACTAATAAAACAGAAAAAGATATTAGTCCAATGACAGCATGGTTTGCTTCATTCCCTGAGGGCCCAATTCAGGATAATGATAAAAATAAAGTTAACAAACTTCAAGTAGCATTACATCCGGATAAAGCATTAGTAAATGATCAGATGTCAAAAATAAAAAAAGGTGGAACTGTCTCTGGAGCTATAGCGTATAAGCTTACAGATATAACTACACCTGTAAAACTTACAGCCTATAAAGGTATAAGTGGGATTGAATTAGGTAGCCAAGAGTTTGCTGTAAAATAAATATTGAATTTTCCTCATCAAATTTTGATGAGGATTTTTTTATAATAATTTTACTTTCAATAAAAATATTTTCGCGTTATAATATAACTATCAACACAACAAATAATTCATTTAACCATGGAGGTAAAGTATGAACAAAGTAATAGAAACAATGATGAACCATCGTACAAGAAGAAGTTTTGTAAAAGGTAATGAACTACCAAAGGAACATTTAGATCAAATTATTGAATGTTCTAAACAAGCATCTAGCTGGATGAATGGTCAACACTATAGCATTATTGCTACAACAGGGGAAACAAAACAAAAAATTGCTGATTTAATTAGAGAACAAGCTCCAGGTAATGCAGCTCACATTGAAAGTTCTGCAGCATTCTTAATTTACTGCTTAGACTACAGCAATATTAAATTATCATTTGATATTGAAGGTGGAGAGTTTGATATTTCTAATCAGTATGAACCTCTATTAATCGGTTCTATGGATGTTGGTATTGCGATGCAAAATGCCGCTTTAGCTGCTGAATCATTAGGATATGGTATAGTATTTTGTGGTGGAGTGAGAGGATTTGCTAAAGGTATTTCTGAATTATTAAATATTCCAGAAAATGCATTGTTCTTATGTGGATTAAGTATTGGTGTAATTGATGAAGAAAAATCTACAGAAAAAGTTAAACCAAGACTACCACACGAAGCTAACGTTGGATACAATGAGTTTCCAAAATCTAATGAAGAAGTATTAAAAGCATATCGTCAAACTATGATAGACTTTGCAGAAGCTCGTGAAACTAAAACATGGACTAAGAAATTCGCAGACTTCTATGCTAAACCTTCAGGAATAGAAGCTGTAACAAAAGAATTATTAGAAAAAAATGGATTTGTTAATAAAAAATAATTAAGACAAAAAAATATAAGCACTGTTTATGTACGCTATAGTATATAGACGGTGCTTATATTAATTTAAGGGATAAAATGTAAAATCAAAAATAACCATCCTTTTTAGGGATGGTTATTGTTAGTTTTATTATTATAGAGAAGTTAGGAACGTTAGTCCACCTAATACAACACCTGCTGCATTAGGAATAATTAAAATCCAGTCTTTTTTAGGTTCTTTTGTCCAACCATAGATAACCCAAATTAGGCAAGAAACTGCCGCAAATAATGGTTGGAAAGGCTGAGCTTTAACACCGTGTAAGTTCGAAATAATTTGTGGGATGTAAGCAATAAATACAAAAATCCCAATAAATGCTCCAATTGAGCCTACTATACGATTAATTTTTTGTTTTGTCATAAGGTACCTCCTATGTTTACAATACAACATATTGAAATAAGATTCAAGAGTTTTGCATTTAGTTTTCATGAAATTATAATTATCGGTAGTTTTTATAATAAAGTTTATATCTTGTTAGAATCTATAATTGCTTATATAGATACAATTGGAGCAGGTACGATTTAGTATATACTAAGTTAATATTTTTTTGGAAAGCAGTGTAAACTAATAAAAATTTTCACGTATGTATATTTTAAATAATATATAGTTAAATAAAATTAGAGTATTTCTATTAATCTAAGTTAACATATATATTATAGTTATTGATATAATAGCTATTTTATTTTTTAAAATTTTTTTAAAAAAAACTATTGTCAAAAAAGGTCAAACATGTTATAATTTATTTAAGGTCAAAAAAGGTCAAAGGTAATTTGACATTAAAATAATAAATTTGACGGGCATAGACCTACTAAAAATAAAAAGGAGATTTACAATGGATATTAATAGTTTTACAAATAGTGTGAAAGAAATCTTAGCGAAATCTTCCGAATTTGCAACAGAGAAAAAAAGTCAAAGTATTACGAGTGAGATGTTTATAAAAGCAGCACTTACTGGTAGTAACTTATATAGTGATATTTTAGGAAGAATTAATATTGATAAGGAAAACTTACTTCGTGAGTTAAATCACGAAATATCTAAAGTAAGTGGTGTAGAAGGCGATAATATAAATTATGCTAGCTACCTTAGTAATGATTTAAATGCCTTATTAGTAGAAGCTAACAAATATAAAGATAAATATGAAGATAAATTTATATCTTGTGAACATATTGTTCTAGCAAGTTATGTAAAAAATAGTATAGTAAAAAAATATGTCGATAAAGTTGCTACACTTAAACAAATAACTGAAGTTATCGATGGTATAAGAGGAGGTAAGAAAGTTATGAATGAAAATCCAGAAAACAACTACGAAGTATTAGAAAAATACGGACGTGACTTAGTAGAAGCTGCACGTAGTGGTAAAATCGATCCAGTAATTGGTCGTGATGAAGAAATAAGAAATGTAATTAGAATATTATCTAGAAAAACAAAAAATAACCCAGTATTAATCGGGGAACCTGGTGTAGGTAAAACTGCGATTGTTGAAGCTTTAGCTCAACGTATCGTTCGTGGTGACGTACCAGAGAGCTTAAAAGACAAAACAGTATTCGAATTAGATCTTACTAGTTTAGTTGCAGGTGCTAAATATCGTGGTGAATTCGAAGAAAGATTAAAAGCTGTATTAAAAGAAGTTAAAGAACAAGAAGGTAAAATAATACTATTTATTGACGAAATCCACATGTTAGTTGGTGCAGGTAAAACTGACGGTGCAATGGACGCAGGTAACATCTTAAAACCAATGCTTGCTCGTGGTGAACTACACTGTATCGGAGCTACAACACTTAATGAATATCGTCAATATATCGAAAAAGACTCTGCGTTAGAACGTCGTTTCCAAAAAGTTCTAGTTAAAGAACCAACTGTAGAAGACACAATATCTATCCTACGTGGTCTTAAAGAAAGATTCGAAGTTTATCACGGTGTTAAAATTTCTGACCGTGCTATTGTAGAAGCTGCAGAATTATCTAACAGATATATTACTGACAGATTCTTACCAGACAAAGCTATAGACTTAATCGACCAAGCTTGTGCTACTATAAAAACTGAAAACTCATCTAACCCAGCAGAGTTAGATACAATCAATCGTAAAGTAATGCAACTTGAAATCGAAGAAAAAGCTTTAAGTAGTGAAGATGACGAAGTATCACAACGTCGTTTAGAAAACTTAAAAGAAGAATTAGCAAATCTTAAAGAAGAACAAAATAAACTTCAATTACAAGTAGATAGTGAAAAAGAAAAATTATCTGCGGTAAAAGATCTTCGTGAAAAAATCGATAGAGTTAAATTAGAGTTAGAACAAGCTCAAAATAACTATAATTTAGAAAAAGCTTCAGAATTACAATACTCAACTTTACCAAAATTAAAACGTGAGTTAGAAGAATTAGAAGAAAAATCTAAACATGAAGATTATAAATTATTAAAACAAGAAGTAACTGAAGATGAAATTGGCTTTATCGTAAGTCAAATGACAGGTATTCCAGTTACTAGATTAGTAGAAACAGAAAAAGAAAAACTACTTAACTTAGCTGATACTATTCATGAAAAAGTAATAGGTCAAGATGAAGCTGTTGAGAGTGTAACTAATGCAATATTACGTTCTCGTGCAGGTATTGCTGATCCAAATAGACCAATCGGTAGCTTCCTATTCTTAGGACCTACTGGTGTAGGTAAAACTGAGCTTGCTAAAGCTTTAGCTCTTAACTTATTCGATGATGAACGCAATATCGTTAGAATAGATATGAGTGAATATATGGAAAAACACTCAGTCAGCCGTTTAATCGGTGCCCCTCCAGGATACATCGGTTATGAAGAAGGTGGACAACTTACTGAAAGTGTAAGACGTAATCCATATAGTATAATCTTAATGGACGAAATAGAAAAAGCTCACCCAGATGTATTTAATATCTTACTACAATTATTAGATGAAGGTACTTTAACTGATTCTAAAGGTGTAGTAGTAGACTTCAAAAATACAATTATCATTATGACTTCTAACATTGGTTCATTAGAATTATTAGAAGAAGTAAAAGACGGTGTTATTTCTGAAGAAACTCGTAAAAATGTTACTAACCAACTTTACGGATACTTCAAACCAGAAATACTTAACCGTATGGATGACATAATTATCTTCAAACCATTAACTGAAGATAATATTAAAGGAATTGCTAATAAACTTCTTGATGAATTAGTAAGACGTGTTGCAAGTAGAAATATTGAATTAACTTATGATGAAAAAGTTTCTGCTTGGGTAGCAACTGCAGGATTCGATATGAAATTTGGTGCACGTCCACTTAAACGATTTATCCAAAGTCAAATCGAAAATAAACTATCAGTTGAATTAATACGTCACGGTATAGAAGATGGAATGAAAATACATCTTGATTACGTAGATGACCAACTGAAAATTGATATAAAATAACATATATATAATTCAAACCTCAAGTTAATCTTGGGGTTTGTTTTTTTATGTACTTTTTTATAAATATATTTTGTAGTATAATTAAAAGGAATAGTAATAAAAGTAAATTTATTAAATGGAGGAGCAAGTATGAAAATTGCGGTTATGGCTGGAACGCCTATTGATTCTAAATTAGGTGAAAGCTTATTAAATTCATATGGTTATAATGATATTGTCTTAGTACCTATATCTAATAATCCAGTTGAACAAACAACATTTCAATCATTAAATGATAGTGAAAGAGAAAAAATAATAGTAGAAATAATAGAACAATTAAAAGAAAAAAATTGTGAAGTTATCTTTGTATATTGTAATTCATTAAGTTCAGTAGTAGACTTTGATAGATTAGCTACTGAGCATAATATAAGAATAGTAACACCAATGCAGATGTATAGAAACCTTGGTTTAGAGTATAAGTATTTAGCTGTAATGGCAGCAAACTCACATGGTTTAACAGGTGTTGAGAATAATCTATATGTATCAAATCCAAGTTTACGTGTTTTAGGATTATCAATGTTAGAACTGGTAAAAGCTATAGAAGAAGAAAATAGCCCAGAGAAAATAGTTAAAGACTTTAACTTTGAAGTGTTATTTAACTATTTTGAACAAACTAAAGTAGAAGCTGTTGTACTAGGATGTACACATTTCCCATATATAAAAAAAGAGCTAGAAAAAATTACAAATCTACCAATTATAGATGTTGGTGTATTTATGATTAATAGTATGGAGAAAAGATAAAATAAAAAACTGAAGTAATTCTATATAATTAATTAGAATTACTTCAGTTTAATCTTAAAATTTACTTTCTGCTTTTTCATATGCATTATAAAATATAGGTGCATTTATATTATATTGTTTTCCAGTATCGTATAGACATTTACAAACGAATAATAAATCTTCTGTATTGTTATGTAGTGTCATAATCTTTCTAGTAAGAATATTAGTCGCAAACATTCGTTTCATTATTGGTGCTGAAACAAATATCGGAAGTTTATATCCCCAAAGTTCATTTCTATAGTGTTTTAAGTCTACACCACGTGCTTTTATAATCTTAGAAGTTTCTCTTATTGCACAAACCGCTTCAGCTAATAGTTTAGATGAAGACATAAGATTCTCCGCAGCCTCAGTAGGATTATCCATATCTGCATATTTTGCAGCGATAGATACTACACCAGCATTAATAGCCATATGTAACCAAATCCACTTAAGCATATCATATGGTGTTTCTAACTTAATGTTGCAACTTCCAAATAATTCTACTAGCTTATCATAATTATCTATTTTAGAATTTTCTTTTTTCTCTAGTATAAAATGATCAAAAACACAACATGTAAGAGTAGCATCTACGATATTACCACCAGCTACAGGATAACCAAGAATATATTCTCTACCTTGCATTATTTTTTCAAGATACTTCTTATCTTCCCAAATACCACAGCATAGTATAATAGTTCCTTTGATATTGTTAGAGTTTAAAGTTTCAATAACACTTTCAATATTTCCTGCTGGCATACTAATAAAAATAAAATCATAGTTATCTTTTGTATGAGTATTTACTTTATAAGTATCAGTATAGTGTTCTCCTTTTTTATTATTTCTACCATCTAGCATATCAACATTTAATTCTGTTATATTAATTTTTTTACTACTTTTTCTAATATAATGTTCTACATTATGACCAGCTTTATTAAATAAATAGCTATATGTAGTTCCAATAGTTCCAAGTCCAATAGTTAGTATATCCATAAATCCACCTCACAAAATAATTATAACTATTATACTATAGATAAATTATTTTATCTATAACTGAAAAAGTATTGTAAGAAAATAAACTACGTGTTAGAATAAGTTTACGTATTTTTTGAGTAGAGGAGAGATATTATGCCGATTGGGGTTATAATTAATACCATCGCAATATTTCTAGGTGGTATAGCTGGAGCTCTTTTAGGAGATAAATTACCAGAAAAGTATAAAGAACAGCTAAATCTAATATTTGGTCTATGTTCTATGGGGATGGGTATTTCATCGATAGTTTTAATGAAATATATGCCTGCGGTTGTTTTCGCTCTTATTATAGGAACTATAGTAGGATTAGTGTTTAAGCTGGGGGATAAAGTGTATGAGCTTTGTTCAAAACTTCAGAAAGTAATGATTCGTATCGTACCGAAAAAAGAAACAAATATGTCAGAAACAGAATTTTTAGCTACTTTAATTACGGTGATAGTGCTATTTTGTTCTAGTGGTATGGGAATATATGGTAGTTTAAGTGAAGGTATGACTGGGGATTCTAGCTTGCTTATAACTAAGTCTATTTTGGATTTCTTTACTGCAGCAATATTTGCGTGTAACTTAGGGTATATCGTTTCGCTAATTGCTGTTCCACAGTTTGTTATCTTTACGGCATTATTCTTATCTGCAAGTTTTATCGTACCGTTAACAACACCGGATATGATTGCTGATTTTAAAGCTTGTGGTGGTTTCTTAATGGTAGCGGCAGGATTTAGAATACTAAAGTTAAAAATGTTTCCTGTAGTGGATATGATACCAGCAATGATTTTAGTAATGCCATTTAGTTGGTTTTGGGTTAATATAATATTACATTTATTGTAAATATGGAAGGATAATAAAGATGGGAATAGGTACATTAATAAATGCAACAGGGGTTCTACTTGGTGGAGCTCTTGGTATATTAATAGGTCATAGAATATCTAAAAATATACAACAAGCTATAATGAAAGCAGCAGGAATATCAGTAGCCTTTTTAGGAATAATTGGGGCGTGCGAACATGCTTTAAAAATAAATGATGGAAAAATAATATCTAGCGGAGCTATGGTATTGGTAGTCAGTATGACATTAGGTACTTTAATCGGAGAAGTTTTAAATATAGAAAAACTATTTGAAGATTTAGGTATTTACTTAAAAAGAGTAACTAAAAGTAGTGGTGACAATAGGTTTGTTGATTCATTTATTTTGGCATCTCTAACTATTTGTATAGGGGCTATGTCTATCTTAGGAGCTATTCAAGATGCTTTATTTCATGATTATTCTATTTTAACAGCAAAAGCTGTACTTGATTTTGTGACAATATTAATATTTACTGCGGCAAATGGTCGAGGTAGTATTTTCTCAGTTGTTCCTCTTATTATATTTCAAGGTGGAATAACTATTCTTGCGAAATTTATTGAACCGATTATGACACAAGGTGCGTTAGCTAATCTATCGATGGTTGGTTCAGTATTAATTTTTTGTGTTGGTGCAAATTTAATTTGGAACCTGAAGCTTAAGGTTGCCAATATGTTACCAGCTATTGTAATAGCTGTGATCTTTGCATTTATACCGATATTTAATTAAAACAAAACTAGTATAGATTTTAATTCTATACTAGCTTTTTTGTTTTATTCACCATGTAGTAGTTTATTGTTTCTTTGTTTAGTTTGTTTAAATATTTCCTCATAATTTTCTATCATTTCATTTGAATAATTTCCTTTTTCTATTTCACAGTTTAAAGAATGAAGTACTCTTAAAATTTTTTCTAATAACTCTTTTGTAGTTAGACTCTTGTTAAGTAAGTTCTCTAGCGTATCCATACAGTTAATATCTATTTTTGGATATTTGTATTTTATCTCTTGATCTTTAAGACCAGCCTCATAGTATTCTTTCATTATTTTAGTACGATTTTGTTGATTGCCAAACAAACTAAGATAAATAGAAACGACGACATTTTCTTTTACTTTTCTTTGGGCAATACCGGCAAACTTTTTACCATCTATGCTTAAGTCAAAATCACCTGGGCAATATGAATTACTAATTTCTACCGCTTGAATCTTGCTTGATACTTCTGGAAATATCTCCTTAATAAATTCAGTCATAAGGTTATAACCAGCGTTTAAAGAAAATGTACTTGGATTTATTTTCATAATTATAGAAAAACTTATAACTCCTGTGTCGGCTATAATACCTAAACCACCGATATTTCTTACTGCAGGAATTAGATTATTGTTATAAAATGAATTTAGAGCTTCTTTAAAAAATGGGACACGTGTATCAGGTGTTCCTAAAATAGCGGAATTTTCTAAAGAATGAATATGTAAAATACACTCATCATTAGTTAGTACTTGACGAAGAAATAGTTCATCAGTCGCTATAGGAATAAGAGGATTATTCCCATTTAAGTTAGTGTAGATATTAACTTTTTTATTTTTAATAAGTTCAAGCATAGTTACTCCTTAAAAGTAAGATAGAATTATAAATATATTATAGCTTAAAAAAGATTAATTTTATAGAATATAGTTTTCTATATAAAAAACCTTATTACTTCTAAAAATTCAAAAGTAATAAGGTTTATTGTATTACATATTAATTTTGTAGTCTTCTGGTTTTATAATTGGTATTACTTTTGTAAATAGTTTTACAAATAGGTATCCAGTTATAATAGGAACTACTGCAAAGATTATAGCTGCTTTAATTATTTCGTAAGCACCACCGTTAGTAGTCGCTAGGTGAGCTAATGGTCCAACTAAACCACTAAATCCAAAACCAGCACTCATTGCTGTACCTTTAATATTAAAGATAGCGGCTAGTACTCCTGTACAAGCAGCACTACAGATTACCGGTAACATGATTTTTGGTTTTGCAAAAACATTTGCCATAGAAATCTTTGGAGATCCTATAAAGTGAGCAAGACAGATACCTTTTGAGTTAACTGCCCAACCAGCAATAGCAAGTGTAAATCCACAAGCGCAAATACCAAGGTTTGCTGCTCCAGATGCTATACCATCAATATTAATCGCTAGTGCAATACCAACAGATGTTATCGGTGTAACAATTAGACAAGCAAAGATAATCGCTATTAATATTGTTAGTATAATAGGTTGAAGAGTTAATAAATGTTTAATTCCGTCTCCTAATACTCTAGTAAGTCCTGCAAAAAATGGAAGTAAATATCTTCCTATACCACCAATTACAACAAGGCTTAGAGTAGGTAGTACTAATACTGCGTAACCTTGTGTTTTGTTTCCAATAAGTAAGATAAATGCAGTAGCTAATGCTGCAGTAAAGATAATAGTAACAATATCTCCTGCACCTTTTAACATTAATCCTGTTTTATCAGCTGTTTGAACTATTGATCCACTGGCATATAGTGTTGCTAAACCAATAGAAGTACCTTGAATAGGTGTTAACTTAAACATCATTCCTATTATCATACCTGAAGCAAGTCCAATAAGGGCATTAGAAATTGTAACCGAAAATGATAAAAACGCTAAAGATGGATATACTTTTGCGATATATTTCAAAAGTTCTCCTAATAATGCACCGGGTACTAAACATAGGACAGTTCCTAGTGCAACACCGTTAAGTACATTCATAGTAAATTTTTTAAAAGTAATTTTTTCTTCCATAACTAATTCTCCTTTTGAGTATTTACAACCTAAAAAGGTTACTAATAATTATAGCTTAAAAATTATAATTTGTACATTGATTTCGGAAAAGTAAAATAAAAAACTGACCTATAAAAAATTATAAGCCAGTTTATTGCTATAATGCTGTGAATGCTGCTGTGAATCCAAATATTATTCCCGGTGAATTGGCTATAATAATAGGCCAATCACGTTTTTCTCCTAAAAATCCATAAAGTACCCAAAGTGTACAGTTAATTCCTGCAACAAAAGGTTGTAAAAAGTCACCTTTATGACCGTTTATATTACCTGAAATTTGAGGTATATATGATATATACATAAGCATGGCAGTAAAAGTAGCTACCCAACTAAGTATTTTAAAAAATTTATTATTCATATTATCTTTCTCCTTTAAAAGTATTTGAGTATACTAACACATATAAAACTATATTGCAAATCAATTTTTTAAATATTTTTAATGTAAAGGGCTTTATTTGGCTTAAAAATAACTATAAATATTTTTTAAAAAAATTATTTATAAAAAGAGACATTAAGTATGTTTAAAGTTTAGTTTGTATAGTTTACTATATTGTTGTATAATGTAAATTATAATAAAAAAGGAGTTTGACTCAAGTGAAAGTATTAAGAAAATTATTAGCTTTTCTAGTAGTTATAGCACTTCTTGGTGGGGGAGCAGCATATGCCTTGCAACCTAGCGAAGATATTAAACCTTCTGAAAAGCTATCAAGTGTAAATTCGTCTATGGATTTAGCATCATTAAATAAAGAATTTATAAGTAATGTAAGTTATAGTAATTCGAAATTATCTACTAGTCTTAAAATTGATAATGAAATGTTTTTATCAATCTTAAATCATGCGACTAAAGATAGTGCTGAAATTCAAGAAGGTAGTTATAAATTAGTTGGTAATAGAGTAGCAGCTAAGCTACCAGTTCAGTTATCTTTTATAAATAGTGAAATTTCTTCTAATATAAAACTATCAGGTTCTAATAATAAAATTGAATTAACATTAGAAGATGCTAAAATAGGTAAAGTACCTATACCTGATTTTGCTTTAGAAAAATATTTAAAAGAGTATTTAACTGGAACAGGTGTTAGTGTTAATGGAAATGTAATTACTATTAATAAAGTAGAACTACCTGTAAAACTAGAAGGTATAGAAGTATCAAATGGTATGATAAATGTATCGGCTTCTTTAACTAATGAACAGTTATTACAATATGGTTCACAAGCGTTAAAAGGTTACTTAGGAGCTTAATAATTAAACAAAAGTCTATATTACTTATAATATAGGCTTTTTTTATTGTGATAGAAAAAACATCGTTTTCAGAATATTTAATAATAAATTCTCAAAAAACACTTGAAACTTTACTGTTGATGTAATATAATATGTTTATTGAATAAAGACAGGACTACTATGTATTTATTGTTAGAGAGAAACTGGTTGGTGAAAAGTTTTATAAAGACATAAAGTAGTTATCACTTTATTAGAAATTAATTATATAGGACAATGAGTGCTCTTAGTGGGAGTTAAATGAGGTGGTACCGTGGATATATTCCGCCCTCAATAACTTTTACTAGGAGCTTTTTATTTTGAAAGGAGAAAAAATGGTAGAATTAAAAGATACATTATTAATGCCAAAAACTAAATTCCCTATGCGTGGTAATCTTCCTAATAAAGAACCAGAATTTTTAAAACGTTGGGAAGAAATGGATTTATATAGAAAAGTTTTAGAAAAAAATGCAGGGAAACCTTCATACGTACTTCATGACGGACCTCCATACGCAAATGGTAACATCCACATTGGACACGCACTTAACAAAATCCTAAAAGACTTTATCGTTAAGTATAAAAATATGAATGGTTTTGTTTCTAATTACGTTCCTGGTTGGGATACTCACGGTTTACCAATCGAGCAAGTGTTAGTAAACAATGGTGTTGATAGAAAATCTATGCCAGCTACAAAATTCAGAAATAAATGTAAAGATTATGCTTTAAAACAAGTAGATAAACAACGTGCAGACTTCAAAAAATTAGGTGTAATTGGTGATTGGGAAAACCCATATTTAACACTAGATCCAAAATTTGAAGCTGAACAAATCCGTGTATTCGGTAAAATGGTTGATAAAGGATATATCTATAAAGGATTAAAACCAATTTATTGGTCTCCATCATCAGAATCTGCTTTAGCGGAAGCCGAAATCGAATATCGTGACCATACTTCACCTTCTATCTATGTTGGATTCGAATTAGTAAGTGAAGATGGAGTTGTAGAAAAAGGAACTAAATTCGTTATTTGGACAACAACTCCATGGACATTACCTGCAAACTTAGGTATTGCAGTTCACCCTGATTTTGAATATCAAGAAGTTAAAGTAAATGGTGAAAACTATTTATTAGCTAAAGAAAGAGTTAACTTCTTAGCTGAACAATTCGGTTGGGAAAACTTTGAACTAGGAAAAACAGTACTAGGTAAAGAATTAGAATATTTACTATGTCAACACCCATTCTTAGATAGAACTTCTACAGTAATCTTGGCTGATTATGTAACACTTGATTCAGGGACTGGGCTAGTTCATACTGCACCTGGACACGGGGTTGATGACTTTATCATTGGACAAGGTAAATACAAACTTGGAGTATTATCACCAGTTGATAACCAAGGTAATTTAACAGAAGAAGCTGGACAATTCGCAGGGCAATTTGTTTTTGATGCTAACAAAAATATTATTGCACACTTAGCTGAAACTGGGGCATTATTAAAACAAGAAAATATTACTCACTCATATCCACATGACTGGAGAAGTAAAAAACCTATTATCTTTAGATCAACACCTCAATGGTTCTGTTCTATTGATGCGTTCCGTTCTGAATTATTAGATGCTGTAGATAGAACTAAATTCTACAGTGAATGGGGTAAACCAAGATTATATAACATGATTCGTGACCGTGGTGACTGGGTAATCAGTAGACAACGTGTGTGGGGAGTACCAATTCCTGTATTCTACGCAGAAAACGGAGAGGCAATTTTAGATAATACTTTAATCGAACACGTAGCTAAAATCTTTGAAGTTGAAGGATCAAATGTATGGTTCTATAAAGATGCTAAAGAATTATTACCTGAAGGTTATACTCACCCAGGTAGTCCAAATGGTGAATTCACTAAAGAAATGGATATTATGGACGTTTGGTTCGATTCAGGAACTTCTCACCAAGGATGTTGCGCAGTGCGTGATGATTTAACTTATCCTGCTGACCTTTATTTAGAAGGAAGTGACCAATATCGTGGTTGGTTTAACTCTTCATTAATTACTTCTGTAGCTATCTCTGGAGATGCTCCGTATAAAGAGCTTGTATCTGCAGGTTTCGTTATGGACGGTAATGGTAATAAAATGAGTAAATCATTAGGTAATGTTATCTCTCCAAATGATGTAGGTAAACAATTAGGTGCTGAGATTATCCGTTTATGGTCAGCAAGTGTTGACTATACTCAAGACGTGCGTATTTCTAACGATATCCTAAAACAAGTATCTGAAACTTATAGAAAAATTAGAAATACATTCCGATTCTTACTAGGTAACTTATTCAACGGAAGTTTTGATAATAGAACAGACTTATTATCATATGATGAATTAGAAGAGTTAGATAAATATATGGTTCTTAAATTTGAAAAAGTTGTAGCTAAAGTATTAGATTACTATGAAAACTATCAGTTCAACAGTATTACTACAGAGTTAATCAACTTCTTCAACGTAGAATTATCTTCATTCTACCTAGATTATGGTAAAGATATTCTTTATATCGAAGCTGAAAAATCTCACAAACGTTTAAGTATGCTAACAGTACTTTACACTGTTTTAAGTAAGTCAGTTAGATTATTAGCTCCAATCTTATCATTCACTGCAGAAGAAGTATATGACAATATGCCATATGAAGATGCTGAATCTGTTCACTTAACTGACTTCCCAGCTAAGAACTTAATCGATGATGCAGCATTAGAAGCTAAATGGGATAAACTTCTTGAAGTACGTGACGATGTAAACAAAGCTTTAGAAGAAAGCCGTAACGAAAAAGTTATCGGTAAATCTCTAGAAGCTGCTGTTGAAATCTACAGTAACGACAGTGAAGTAGTAGAATTACTAAACTCAGTAGATAACTTACATCAACTATTTATCGTAAGTAGTGTTGAAGTTAAAGAAAATGATGGTGTTGCTTATGATTTAGCAACTGTTAAAGTAACAAAAGCTGAAGGACACCGTTGTGAACGTTGCTGGAACATCGTTGAGGAAGTAAACGAAGAAGGTTTATGTCCACGTTGTGCTAGTATCTTAAATAAATAGTAAGTTAATAAAAGAATTTGGATTCTGATTGAATTCAAGTTCTTTTTATTTAAGGTTAGAATATAGAAAAATAAGGAGTTTATCCTTATTCAATATGTTCACAGTTCGTGTAATTGTTGTTGCTTTAAAGGTCAATGAGTGTTATAATAATATGATGTAAAGAAATGTTAACTTTAAAGTTATTGTGTATTTCTTTTAAATTATTACTAAATTTGAATAAAATATTTTATTGAGGGTTCAAAGAGCTGAATGTTCAATATTGATTAAGTGAAATAATTAAATATAATATTTAATTATTTTCAAAAAATATTTTGGAAGGAAAATGTTAATGGCAATTTTAGGAAAATTATTTGACGCTAATAGAAGAGAAGTAAAAAGCTTATCAAAACTAGCTGATAAAGTATTAGCTAAAGATGAAGAATACTCTAGTCTTAGTGATGAACAATTAAAAAATAAAACAGAAGAGTTTAAACAATATGTTGCTGAACAAAAAGAAAAAGGAAAATCTACAGCTGACATATTAGATAAAATTTTAGTTGATGCATTTGCGGCTGCTCGTGAAGGAGCATTTCGTGCATTAGGAATGAAACCATATAAAGTACAAATTATGGGTGGTATCGCACTTCACCGTGGAGATATCGCTGAGATGAAAACAGGGGAAGGTAAAACTCTTACTGCGACAATGCCTGTTTATCTAAATGCTTTAAGTGGAGAAGGAGTACACGTAGTAACAGTAAACGAATACTTATCACAACGTGACGCTCAAGAGATGGGAGTATTATATAACTATCTAGGTCTTTCAGTAGGACTTAACTTAAACTCATTAAATCCTGAAGAAAAAAGAGAAGCATATAATGCAGATATTACATACTCTACAAACAACGAATTAGGGTTTGACTATTTAAGAGATAACATGGTTAAAACAGTTGAAGCTCGTGTGCAACGTCCTTTAAACTATGCCGTAATTGATGAGGTCGACTCAGTACTTATTGATGAAGCACGTACACCACTTATTATCTCTGGTGAAGGTCAAGCATCAACTTCATTATATAAAGTAGCAGATGCTTTTGTAAAGACACTTAAGAGAGCTACAGAAGAAGATGGTAGCGATGGAGATTATACTCTTGATATTAAAACTAAAAGTATTCAATTATCAGAAATTGGTATAGATAAAGCTGAAAGTTACTTTGGATTAAAAAATCTATATGATTTAAAAAATGTTGATTTAACACACCACATTAACCAAGCGCTAAAAGCTAACTACACAATGTTTTTAGACGTTGACTACGTAGTTGCTGAAGATGGTGAAATTTTAATCGTTGACCAATTCACTGGTCGTACAATGCCTGGTCGTCGTTTTTCTGAAGGATTACACCAAGCTATCGAGGCTAAAGAAGGTGTACCTATTCAAAATGAAAGTAAAACTATGGCGACAATTACATTCCAAAACTACTTTAGAATGTATAAAAAACTTAGTGGTATGACAGGTACTGGTAAAACAGAAGAAGAGGAATTTAGAAATATTTATAACATGTTTGTTACTACAATTCCCACAAATAGACCAATATTAAGGGACGATGCACCTGACTTTATTTACTCAAATATGACAGCTAAGTTTAACGCAGTTGCTCGTGAAGTAAAACAACGTCATGAAAAAGGACAACCAATCTTATTAGGTACTGTTTCTATTGAAACGAGTGAATTAGTTTCACAACTTCTATATAAATACGGAGTACCACATAAAGTACTTAATGCTAAACAAAATGAAAGTGAAGCAGAAATAATTAAACAAGCAGGACAAAAAGGTTCTGTAACTATCGCGACAAACATGGCTGGTCGTGGTACGGATATTAAACTTGGTGAAGGTGTTCGTGAACTTGGTGGATTAGCTGTTATTGGTACTGAACGTCACGAATCACGTCGTATCGATAACCAGTTACGTGGACGTTCTGGTCGTCAAGGAGATCCAGGTTACAGTAGATTCTATCTATCATTAGAAGATGAACTTATGGTTCGTTTTGGTGCTGATAGATTACAAAAAATTATGGGTGCAACTGAAGATGCTCCAATCGAAAGTAGAATGGTCAGCCGTTCAGTAGAAAGTGCCCAAAAACGTGTTGAAGGTAATAACTATGATGCACGTAAACAAGTACTTCAATACGATGATGTATTACGTAAACAACGTGAAATCATGTATGCTGAAAGAAATGAAGTATTAGAAAATGAAGTAGTTACTGATATTGTTTATGAAATGATTGATGAAGCAGTTGAAAAAACTATTCAATACGCTAGTCAAACTATGGGAGAAGTACATAGTGAAAGAGAAGAAACAGAAGAGATTATCAAATCTATCAATGAGAAATTCTTAGGACAAAACCCTATCACTGAATTAGAGTACGGTGATGTAATGTCTGATGAAGAGATTAAAGAACTTACTATTGCTAAAATTAAAGCAGAATTACAAGAAAAACGTGATTTACTTGGTGATGATACTATGAATTCGTTCGAAAAATATATTCTTCTTAATGCAATAGATGATAGATGGACTGATCATATTGACCAAATGGATCAATTAAGAAAAGGTATCTTCTTACGTTCTTACGGTCAAATCGATCCACTTCGTGAATATAAAAATGAAGGTCACGAAATGTTCGAGTATATGATTGATGATATTCAAGTAGAAGTAGTTTCTAACTTATTACGTATTAGAGTAGAACGTCATGAAGATATTGAAATCAAAGAAGAAAATACTAAACTTACTACTAACGATAGTAAAGAACATATAGCACGTGGTCCAATAAGAAGCTCAGCTCGTGAAGCGAAAAAAGCTCGTATGGAAGAGCGTAAACAAAGAATTAAAGAATTAAAAGCTCAAAAAGAACGCGAAGCTAATAAATAATTTGGTAGAGAAAGAATATATTATGAAGAGGAGACTTATATAAGTTTCCTCTTTGATATATTAAAAACAAAATGAAGGAGATTAATAAATGAAAGTTTATTATAGTTGGTTTGCTTATACGGTTGTACTTATAGCTGGTATTGTTATGACAATATGTTCACCAGTTCTTATTTTTCTTATGTTTAAAATAGAGATAGATATTTGGACTGTGATTTTTTGTGATATGTTCTTTGTATTTATCCTTATTTCTGGTATAGGATTTACAATGATGGCAGTAAGGAGACTATTTATTAATAGGGCTGTATTAGAGCTTTGCGAAGAGGGTGTATATATCAACTACGGAGCATTTAGATCTAAAAAATTATTTATACCTAAAGAAGAAATTATAAAACTTGAACGTTATAATCCATATATTTATAATGATAATAAAGTTAGATGGGATAAAGGATCTTTTGTTTTTTATTTAAAAAATGATGATATTTTAAAAAGCTTAGGTAAATTTACAAATTTTACTATAAATATGAATTTTAAAACATTAGGTATAAGATTAAATGATTGTATTGTTCCTTGGAATATCCTTGATAGTGTTGAGTACTATTTTAAAACAGTTTATAAAATAAAATTTGAAAGATAGTAAAGGAATGGTATTATATGAAAATTTATTATAGTAAGTTTGCTTACACGATAATTCTAGTATGTAGTATCACTATGCTAATAGCACTATCTGCTGCATTGTATGTACTAATGTTTAAGATTCCTAAAATAGAGATTCTACCAAAAATTTTACTTGTTTTTTTATTATTATTAGCTTTTATTTCTAGTGTAGGAATTACTATTATGACAATAAGAAGGTTATTTATAGTAAATACGGCTGTAGAATTTACGGATGTGGGTATAACTATTTACTTCGGAGCATTTAACTTAAAAAAAATATTTATATCAAAAGAAGAAATTATAAAACTTGAACATATAACTAAAAGTAGTAATGAAGCATCTCTACCAGTAGAAGGAATATTCAGATTTACTTTTAAACATGATGATATTTTGCGTGGAATTGGTATTTTTACAAATTTTGATAAAAATATGAGATTTAAAACTTTAAGAATGCATCTATCAGATTGTAAAATAAATCCGCGTATTATAGACAAACTTGAATATTATTGTTCAAATACATATGACTTTAAATTTATAAGAGATTAAAAGGAAAATTATTACTATGAAAATTTATTTTAAGAAATATTTATCTATACTGCTAGCACTAATGGGTATTATAATATTTTTAGCTCTTCTTCCTAGTTTAAAAGCTCTTTATGTTGATGCTGACTTTACTATATCAGTGAGATTATTTGTATTTATCGTATTTCCTTTACCTGTATTGATATTTGCGTGTAGATTAATATTTGAAGCAATTAATAGATTATTTATTAATCCAGTTGCACTTGAATTTAGGGAAGATGGTATCGTTCTTTCAACTGGTAAAATTAAATATGATACGTATTTAATTAAGAAAGAGAATATAAATGATATAAGTGTTTATCTAAATAAAAAAATGAATTATGAATTATCGGTTTTTATTATTAGAGAAGAAAAAGAATTAAAGAAAAATTTTTTAAGATATTATAAAAGAAATAAATCTATAGATTTAGCAACTAACCAATGTATTTTTAATAGAAAAGATTTACTTAAGTTAGTAGAGTATATAAAAGAACAATATGGGATTGCTGTTGAAGTATAAATTAGTAATGAAAGGTAAGATACTGTGAAAATATATTATAGTAGATTTGCTGGAATGAAGCATATATTTTTTGTATTACTTTTATTTTTAAGTACGTATGCGTATGATTCAAAACTTAATATAGCTAATATAAATATAGCACTTATAATACAAGTAGCTTTAGGACTGTATTCTTTATTTGTTTTTACAAAGCAATTATTAGGAAGAAAGTATTTTGAAGTTACACCTGAGGGCATATATATTTATAATGGTTTAATTATAGAAAAAGAAACATTTATATCAAAAGATAACTTTGTTTCAGCTACATATAAAGAAGTAAAAGAAAGTGATCCTAATCTTGACTATGATACAGATCGCTTTATAGAGTTTAAGTTGAATGATAACTCAAAAGTAAATAAAATTTCTAACTCTAATATAACTTTTGATACTGAAAAACTAGTAATAAAACTACATTTAAATCAGTGTGACTTTAACTTAAAAGAGTGGGAAGAGGTATCTGCATATTTAAAGAAAAATTATAATATTGATGTCATTTAATAACTAAGAAAAAAACATGAGTTATAAGACTTGTTAAGAAAGGTAAGATATTAATGAAAATATATTATGCAAAAATTGTAGGGTATGGATATTTAATGTTTTCCATAGTAGTATTAATTAATTTTTTAATACTTAGTAATTATGGAATTTTTGATCTAGAGCAAATAAACTTTTTAGTAATAGTAGAAATTATTATGTTACTTGCTGGTGTTTATGCTGCAATTGGAGCTGTGAGAAGATTATTTGGTAATAATGTGTCTTTTGAATTTACTGATGAAGGCATTTATGCATATTCTGGAATAATAATTCAAAAGGAGACATTTATACCAAAAGAAGATTTATTATCTGCAGAATATAAGGTAGTAGATGTGAGCGATCCAGATCATACAAATAGTAAAAGCTACTTTATTGAATTAAAATTAAAAGAGACAACTAGATTAAACAAAATTTCAAAGAGTAATATTATAATAGATCCTAGTATTTTAAGAGCGCTACTATATGTTAATCTTTGCAGGTTTAAAACAGAAGATTGGGAAGAGTTGTCATCGTACTTAAACGAAAAATATAATATTGAAATAGTAGAAAATAAACAGTAGACTATTAATTACAAAGTTTACTTATTGTTTTCTAAATCAGGAGGAGATTTATTATGAAAATTAGTGATATAAATAAAAGTAATAATATAGTGTTTTTCGGTGGAGCTGGAGTTTCTACAGAATCTAATATACCGGATTTTAGAAGTGCTAATGGAATCTTTAGTATAAAGCTAAATAGAAGCTTTACCCCTGAACAATTAGTGTCTAGAACAATGTTTGAAAGATATCCAGAGGATTTCTTTGATTTTTATAAAAAGAACTTAATATATCCAGATGCTAAACCAAATGCAGCTCATTATTATTTAGCTAAATTAGAAAAAATGGGTAAACTAAAAGCAGTAATAACACAAAATATTGATACTCTACATGAACAAGCGGGTAGTAAAAATATATTAAAATTACATGGTACTGTAGATGCAAATTATTGTACTAAGTGTGGAGCACATTATAATTTGGAACAGTTTTTAAATAAAAAAGAAGAAATTCCACGTTGTGATAAATGTTCTGGTGTTATAAAACCGTATGTAACTTTATATGAAGAGGAGTTAGATATGACTACATTTAATTCTGCGATTAGTTATATTCAAGAAGCGGAAGTATTAATAATCGGAGGTACTTCACTTAGTGTATATCCAGCAGCTAACCTTATTCAATATTTTAGAGGAAAATATTTAGTAGTAATAAATAAAACTAAAACTCCTCAAGACAATATGGCTGATTTAGTAATTAATGATAGTATAGGAAAAGTATGTAAAGAACTTGATGAACAATTAAGTGAAAAATAAAATATATAGAAAGGAAATATAATGAATTTAATTAGAAAACTAGGCTGGTTTTTAAAATTAGAAAAGAGAAGATATATTATAGGTATATTGGCTCTATCTTTAGTAAGTGTCTTTAATTTAATACCACCTAAAGTAATAGGTAATATAGTTGATAAAATAGAAGCGGGTAATTTAACTAATAGTCAGTTGTTTATTAATATTATTTATTTAGTATTAGCTGCTTTTATAATGTATGGATTAAGATATGTATGGCGTGTTTATATTTTCGGTGCAGCGTACAATTTAGGTCGCATTCTACGTTTTAGATTATTCCAACACTTTACAAAAATGTCACCATCATTTTATCAAAAGTACCGTACAGGAGATTTAATGGCTCATGCAACTAATGACGTAAATGCCGTTGTTATGGTTGCAGGTGGAGGAGTAATGTCAGCAGTAGATGCTAGTATAACAGCTTTAGTAACTTTATTTACTATGATATTTTTAATAAGTGCTAAGTTAACATTAATCGCTGTAATTCCATTACCATTTTTAGCTTATGCTACCAATAAATTAGGTGAGAAAAATCACCAAAGTTTTAAAGAAGCTCAAGAATCATTTTCCGACCTTAATAATAAAGTACAGGAGAGTGTATCTGGTATTAGGGTTACTAAATCATTTGGTTATGGTAGTGATGAAATTAATAGCTTTAGAGAGACTAATAAGAAAGTATTTAAAAAAAATATTATAGCTTCAAAATACAATGCTCTATTTGATCCAATGGTACTTGTATTTGTAGGGTTATCTTATACACTAACACTAATCTTTGGTGGGATATTTATATCAAGAGGAGAAATTAGTGTAGGTAACTTAGTAACTTTTGTTACATATCTTGATATGCTAGTATGGCCTCTTCAGGCAATTGGTTGGTTATTTAATATAGGTCAACGTGGGGATGTATCTTATACACGTATAGAAAAACTACTAGCAGAAGAGAATGATGTCGTAGAAAAAGAGAATACTATACCAGCGCATAATGGTAGATTAGAGTATAATATTAATAGTTTTTCTTATGTAGGAGAGGAAACATTATCTGATATTAAGTTCGCTATTGATAAAGGACAAACATTAGGAATAGTAGGAGTAACTGGTTCAGGTAAAACTACCTTATTAAAATTATTACTTAGAGAATATGATGTAGAAGATGGTAGCATTAATTTAAATAATCATAATATAAAAGAGTATAAGTTAAATGATCTTCGAAGTTTAATAGGTTATGTTCCACAAGACCAAGCATTGTTCGCAATGTCTATTAAAGAAAATATACGTTTTGCTGATTCTAAATATACAGACAAACAAGTAGAAGATATTACTAAAGTATGTGGATTATATGATGATATAGTAAATATGACTGATGGTTTCGATACTATTATAGGAGAACGTGGGGTATCATTATCAGGTGGACAAAAACAACGTATGGCTATGAGTCGTGCATTAATTATGAATCCGGAAATATTAATTTTAGATGATTCTTTATCAGCAGTTGATGCTAAAACAGAACATTTAATTTTAGAAAACTTAAAAGAAGAAAGAAGCGGTAAGACAACTATTATTACTGCGCATAGATTATCAGCTATTGTTCATGCAGATTTAATAATTGTAATGGATAATGGGAAGATAATAGAACGTGGTACACATGATCAACTAATTGCTCAAGGTGGGTGGTATAAAGAAACATATAATACTCAGCAATTAGAAGAAAAGATGAAAGGGGGAAATTATCTTGAAGAAGAGTAATACTTTTTTTAGATTATTACGCTATATGTCTAAGTATAAAGGATTAACTTTTATAGCTTTATCTTTTATCTTACTTACAACATTAGTAGCGACAGCAATTCCTCTTTTAGCACAGTACTATATAGATAATTACATAACAAAAAATATAGCAACTGCAGGATTATTTATATTAGCAGGTTACTATGGATTATTTATACTAAGGGTAGTCTTTACTTTTATAGGTGAATATTATTTTTCTAAGGTAGCACATAGTATAGTAAGAGACCTAAGGGAAGAAAGTTTTGCGAACTTACAAAAACTAGGAATGTCTTACTTTGATAAAACACCAGTAGGTTCAATAGTGTCTAGATTAACTAATGATACTCAAGCAGTAGCAGATATGTTTGGAACAATATTCTCAAGCTTCTTAAATTCGGTATTGATGTTTATTGTTACTTTAACAGCTATGTTAGCTCTAAGTTGGCAGTTAACAATACTAATGATTTTATTTATACCGATAATGTTAGGTTCTGTATATTTATATCAAAGACTTTCTAGTAGATTAGTAGAGATAACAAGAGCTAAGTTGAGTGATTTAAATACAAAGTTATCTGAGTCTATAGAGGGTATGAGAATAGTACAAGCCTTTAATCAAGAGAAGAGATTATTAGATGAGTTTGAAGGTGTTAATAAAGATCACCTACGTTATATGAGTAAGTCTTTAGCGGTAGATAGTTTATTACTTAGACCAGCAATGGCATTATTTAAAATATTAGCTTATGGAGTTATACTAGCTTACTTTGGTCTTAGTTGGCAAACTGCTGGATTTACTGCTGGATTAATATATGCATTTATCCAATATACTAACCAATTGTTTAATCCATTAATAGAACTTATGCAAAACTTTAGTGTACTACAAACATCAATGATTTCTGCCGGAAGGGTATTTGAATTAATAGATAATACTGAATATGAACCGAAACAAAGTAATAGTGATTATAAAATTGAAGAAGGTAATATTGAGTTTAAAAATGTAAGTTTCTCATATGATGGTAAGCAAGATGTACTTAAAAATATATCGTTTAATGTAAATAAAGGAGAGACAATAGCATTTGTTGGTTCTACCGGTTCAGGTAAGTCCTCAATTATTAATCTTTTCTTAAGATTTTATGAATTTGAGCGTGGTAAGATATTTATAGATGGTGTAGATATAAAAGATTATAGTACTAAAGAATTAAGAGATAAGATTGGGTTAGTACTGCAGGATCCATTTTTATATCATGGGACAGTAGAGTCTAATATTAGGATGTATAAAGATAACTTGACTGAAAATGATATAGAAGAAGCGGCAAGATTTGTTGATGCGGATAATTTTATCCAAGAACTTCCAGAAAAGTATCAAAGTAAGGTAACTGAACGTGGTTCTACCTTCTCTAGTGGTCAAAGACAGCTTATTACATTTGCTAGAACTATAGCTGCGGAACCTAAAATATTAATTTTAGATGAGGCAACAGCAAATATTGACTCGGAGACAGAAGAGACTATCCAACGCTCATTAGAGAAGATGCGTAAAGGTCGAACAACAATTGCAATAGCACACCGTTTATCAACGATACAAGATGCAAATTGTATTTATGTTCTTGATAAAGGTGAGATAATTGAATCAGGAACACATGAACAGCTACTAGAACGTAGAGGCACATATTATAAAATGTATCAATTACAAGCTGGAATGATGCAATAAATAAAATATTAATCAGTAATATCATAAAGATATTGCTGATTTTTTATATAAAAGATATAATTTTGTGATATAATAAATTTATAGTTGAATAAAGGAGAAATGGTAAATGATACAAGTAGAAGTATGTGCAAGTAGTGTAAAAGATTGCTTAATTGCTCAAAGTGAGGGTGCAAGTAGAATTGAGTTAGTTAGTGCAAGTTATTTGGGAGGTTTGACACCTACAACTACATTATTAGATATGGTACTAGAAAGTGGAGTAGTAGTACCAATTATGGCAATGGTACGTCCTCGAGGGGGAGGTTTTTGCTATAGCGAGATAGAAAAGAATCAAATGTTAAGAGAAGCACGTGAGCTTTTAAAACATGGGGCTAACGGAATAGTCTTTGGATTCTTAACGGAAGATAGTAAAATAGACTGGCAAGCTACAGAGAAGATGATTGAATTATGTGATAAATTTGGAGCGGAGAGTGTATTCCATAGAGCATTTGATTGTTCTAAGGAGCCAGATTATAATATACAACGATTAATAGGATTAGGTTGTACAAGAATACTAACAAGTGGATTGGGTGAAAATGCAATTCGTGGTAGTAAGTTATTAAAAATATTCCAAGAAAAATATGGAAAACATATAGAAATTCTTGCTGGAGCTGGTATTGACTCTAAGAATGTAGTAAGGTTATTAGATAAAACAAGTGTGAATCAAATTCACGGAACATTTAAAGAATACGAAAATGATCCGACAACACGTGGTGAAGAAGTATCATTTGCATATACTGAACAAGGTGACTATGAACAAGTGGATCCACTAGAATTAAATAAAGTTGTAGCTATAGTTAGAAACTATGAATTAGAAAAAATAGAAAATAAACTAGAGGAAAATAATGAAACTATCTAAAATACATCATATAGCAATAATAGGAACTGACTACAATAAAACTACTGATTTTTATATTAATAAATTGAAATTTGAAAAGATTAGTGAGTATAATAGACCTGAAAAAAATGATATTTTGTTAAATGTAAAAAAAGGGGATATAGTTCTTGAGATCTTTATAAAAAAAGATGCTCCTTTAAGACCACCTATGCCTTCTCCAGAATATACAGGACTTCGACATCTGGCTTTTAGAGTAGATAGTGTAGAAGATATTATTGAAGAGTTTGACAGATTAGATATTGTGCATGAAGGTCTAAGATATGATGATTATGATGGTAAAAAGATGGCTTTTTTCTTTGATCCGGACGGATTACCACTAGAAATACATGAATAAAAAAAGACTAGAAACTTAATTTTAGGTTTCTAGTCTAAATTTTTACATATCTACTTTTGTACCAAGATTTAATTCTTGTGCTTTTGAAATAATCTCATATCCACATGCTATATCTAATACAGCAGTTCCAACAGACTTAAATATAGTTATTTCATTATTATTTTCTCTTCCAGTAGCTGGGTTTAGAACTAAGTCTCCAAGTTCACCTTTAAAATCATTTTTAGTTATTAATCCTTTGTCAAGAGGAAGTAATATATCTCCAGCCTCACTAAGGACTCCATCATTAGTATCAAAATAAATTTTATTGTTTTTGTTTATTAATTCAGTAGGTAATTCTATCATATCTGGTGTGAAAGATCCAATACCATTAATATGAGTTCCATCTTTTAAGTATTTAGCATCAAATGTAGGTGTTGTAGAAGTAGTGACTGTTGTGATAATATCAGAATCTTTAACAGCATCATTAGCGTGTTCATATGCTAAAATGTTAGTTGAAAATTCACTTAATTCATTTTTTAGCTTTTCTACAAATTTTTTAGTTTTTTCAAAGTTTCTACCAACTACACGAAGTTCTTCAAGATTTCTGACAGTTAGAAGTGCACGTGCTTGTTCAAATGCTTGACCACCTGTACCTATAAGGGTAGCTACTTTGCTATCTTTTCTAGCTAATAAATCAGTTGCAGCACCTTGTAAAGCTGCTGTACGAAGTGCTGTTAGGTATGTACCATCTAGTAAACCATTTACAATTCCTGTTTTAGAATCTATCATAAGAACTGTTGAGGGAACTGAAGGTAAATTATACTGTGCATTGTTTGGATACACCGAAACTATTTTTATACCAACTTTTTCTTCGTTTGAACTAATTTTTCCTGGCATAAATAGTGCTTGTCCATTGTATTTTTGAACTGGTAAGTTAATTCTAAGTGGTATATTAGTTTTATTTTCTGAATAGTCTTTTAAAGACTCTTTACAAACTTCTATAGCTTCCTTCATAGGAAGACATTTTTTAATTTGTTCTTTATTTAGTATAATCATAATGTTTTACTCCATATTCTTAATATACTTTTATTATAACAAATTGTTTGAGAATAATAAATATTATATAAGATTATATATATAAAGTAGGGGTATAATAAAAAATCCCTAAGCGTTTTTACCGCTTAGAGATTATTTGTAACTTTTAAGCCGTCAGGTTGTACTACTTTTGTTAAATTAATATTAGAGGTTGTTGTTTTAAGTTCTATATCCGCTGTAAAAGAACTAGAGCCTTTATTAGAAATTGTACAGTTAATACACAATTCTACTGGTTCAAAGCTGTCTTTTTTAATAGTTTGTTTAATAGTAATACTTTCTAAATTAGCTTTGTTTATGGTCTTAGCATTACCAGTGGCAATAAATGATTTAATTAAGAAATCTTTATATTTTTCACCATTTCCTGAGTAAGATAAAATAAAATTATCTCCTTGCTGTTCAACTTTAAAATCATTTGCGTTATCTTTTAAAAACTTAACTCTTTCGTTTTCAATACTAATTTTGTTGTTTGAATAAACGCGATTTACGTTTTCACTATTTGCTTTTAATTTGATCCATTTCGAGGTATTATTTTGTTTGTAATAAAATGTTTCTGAATCATTCATATAGGCAGATGCAGTATTGCCATTGCTAGTTATATTAGTAATTGTTGATATTGGTTTGGTTTCAACAAAACCATTTACGTTATACTTTAAATTTGTTTCTTTACTATTACTTTTAATTAACATTGTAATATCTGAGTTGTAACTTAAACTTTTTATACCTTTTAAAGTTTCTGAATATTTATCAATTACTTCTTGTGATGTCGGCGTTTTTGTCGAACAACCTGTTAAAACTATAGTTAAAATAACTGTAGAAATTGTAAGAACTAATTTTTTTAGAGTGCTTTTCATATAAATGCCCCTTTTTAAGATTTTTAGAAATAAATAATAATTAACATTATATAAATATAATAATGAAATTTAGAAAAATTGTCAATTAATTCTAGAATAGTTTGTTAGACGAAAAGATTAATGATATCTATAAAAAAATCTAAGCGATTTTACCGCTTAGAGATTATTAGTAACTTTTAAGTCATCAGGTTGTGCTACTTTTCCTAAATTAATATTAGATGTTGTAGTTTTTATTTCGATATAAGATTTAACTGATGAATCATATTTATAAGTAAGTTCAGAGGTAATATTTAATTCAACAGGCTCAAAACTAGATTTTTTTATAGTTTGCTTTATAGTGATATTTTTTAAATCATATCTCTTAAATTCACTCATTTCTCCAAATCCAATAAAAGATGAAATTAAGAATTCTTTGTATTTTGTATCACTTCCAGAGTAGGTTAGCACGTAGTTATCACCTTGTTCTTCAACCTTAAAATCATTAGCATTACTTTTTAGAAAATCAATATTTTCTTTATCTCGACTAATTTTGTTTGCTGAATCAAAACGTTCTAATGTTTCACTAGATGACTTATATTTTCTCCAACTTAAAGAATTTTGTTTTACATATAATGAATTTGAATTTTTCATATATAAAGATAATGCTGTTTCATCTATTTTAATATTTACATTCATTGCTAGTGGGTTATCAACAATAGTCCCATTAATATTAAATTTGTAAGTATTCTCTTTATTTCTTATTGTATCTTTAATAGTTACATCAGAATTGTAAGTTTCACTTTTAATATTTTTTAAAACTTCTGTGTATTTATCAATAGCTTCTTGAGACGTAGGAGCTTTAGTTGAACAACCTGCTAAAGCTATAGATAAGAAAACTGTAGTAATAATAAAAACTAATTTTTTTATAGTATTTTTCATTTAGTCACTCCTTTAAATATTTTTTTATAAATAAATAATAATTACTATATAATTATGATAATTTATTTATGATAAAAAGTCAATTAAAGTTAAATTAGTTAAAAATAATAAAGAATAAAGAAATAAAAAAAAACTCTAAGCGATTATATCGCTTAGAGAAAATATATTATTTAACTCCTTCTGGAGCTGTTACTTTAGCTGAGTTGATTTCAGAGAAAGTTTGTTTAGTTGCAAGTTTTGTAATTTTTTGAGAATCTTTTTTACTTTCTAGTTCTGTAGATACTTCAGAAGCAACTGGTTCATAATTTGATTTTTTAACTGTTAACTTAACAGTAGTATTTTTGAAATTAAATTCGTCATAGTTACCAGATGTACCAGATGAAGAACCTAGTTCTTTAAGTAATTCTTTGAATTTTTCGTCATTACCTGTATAAGTTAAAACGTAGTTGTCTCCTTGTTCTTCAACTTTGAAGCTATCTGCATTATTTTTGTAGAAATTTAGTGCTTTCTCATTACCAGCAACATCTTTTATTGAATCAAGTTGTTTTTTAGTAGCATCATTAACTGGCATTTTTTTCCATCCTGAGCTACCTTGATTTATGTAAATATTGCTAGAGTCTTTTAGATACATAGACATTTTTTGGTTTTGTTTTCCATTTGAAATATCATAATCAACTAACATTGTAAGTGGCTCTGCAGTAAAAGTACCATCCATTTTCATAGTTAATTGACCTTTTGAATCTGACATTTGAACATCTGCGATAAATTTAGCACTTTTAATATTTTTTGCAACTTCCGTATATTTTTCGAATACTTCTTTAGAAGTTGGTGTTTTTGGTGCACTACTTCCGCCACCAGATCCACCTGAACCACAAGCAGCTAGTACAACTGTTAATACTACAGTAGTAAGCATTAAAAGAACTTTTTTTATAGATTTAGTCATAAAAAACCTCCATATTTAATTATTTTATGTGATAACATAATGTTATATACATATTAATAATAATATATATTACAGTAATTGTCAACAAACGGTTTCAATTTCACAAAACTAATAATTTTATTAATAAACGATGAAATTTAAAAATTTATTATTATTTATTTTTATAAATAGTTCTACAACTTGAAATATAGGTTTTAAATATATATCAATTATCTGGAAACATGTATATCTATGTGGTAGAATGAGAGTGAATATAATAATATAAAAGGTGACTTTATGATAAAACATTTATTTTCAGATCTTGATGGAACATTATTAAATAATAATGGAAAACTAAGTGACTATACGAAAAAAATAATTGGAGAATGCAATATACCGTTAACTTTAGTTTCTGCGAGATCTCCGCAAAAAATGGAAAGTATTTTAAATGATTTAGGAGTAGGTGGGATTCACATTGCTTTTAATGGAGCTATGGTATTTAAAAAAGAAAATACAAAATTTACAATTTTGAATAAGGAAATATTAGATAGAGAATTCTCTAGAAAATTAGTTTTAGATATTAGAAGTAAATTTCCAAAAGTAGGTATAAGTCTATATGATACAGATAATTGGAATGTAGACTTAGTAAATAAGGTTATAGAACGTGAGAAAAAAGTAGTTAAGGTAAACTATAATTTAGTAGATTTTAATCAATACTTTAATAAGAATTTAAAAGAAGTTTATAAAGTTTCTTTTATAGAAGATGATATTGAAATATTTAAAAAACTGGTTAATTATGTAGAATTTAATTATAGTGACGAAAAAATAACAATTCAAAAATCATTAAGTAGTTATCTGGAAATAACACATACCAATGCAAAAAAATCGCTAGGAATTGAATATGTTATGAAACTAAAGAATATAGATAGAGATAGTACGGTTGGTTTTGGTGATGGAGAAAATGATATTTCAATGTTACAAAGTGCAGGGTATTCAATTGTTATGGGGAATGCATCTGATAAAGTAAAAGAATATGCAGATTTTATTACGAAATCTAATGATGAAGATGGCGTTGCTTATGTAATTGAGAAAATAATTAATAATCAAGATTTATAATAAGATTTTAAATAATAAATATTTAAGATAAAAGCTATTATAAAAACTCCAAGTAGTTATATACTTGGAGTTTTAGAATATTATTGAATACCTTCAGGCTGTTCTACTTTCGTATTATTAATATCAGAGAATGTACGTTTTGCTTCAACACCAGTAATTTGATATTCACTTGAAGTATAAAATGATTAGGAAGTAAATGATATTTCAACAGGTTCACAACTACCTTTTTTTAGAATTATCTTTAAATTAACATTTTTTAAATTAATTTCATTTCCTCTAAAAACATATAAATTTTTATCAAATACATTTAATGCCTTAATGATTTTATTATCATTTCCTAAATAAGATAAAATATAATTATCACCTTGCTCTTGAAGTTTCAAGTCGTCAGAAATACTCTTTAAAGATTCTAAAAAACTAGGACTAGCAATCACAGGTTTTATAAGGTTAACTTTACTATCAAGATCTCTATCACCAGTCTTTTTTTTCCACGGTTGATCATCATCTTTTTGGTATAAAATATTCGACTCATTTTCGTATTTTATTCTTTTTATGGTGTAATTACTGAATTCTGAAATTCGGTTAGAGAGTATTGCAAATGGTTCTGTAGAGAATGAACCTTCTTCACTTGTGATTTCCCTTATACGATCAAGCGTCTCAATTTCACCTGTTGCTGAATTCTTTACAGTTGATTTTACTGTAAACACTGTTGAATATTTAAAACTTTTAATATTATTAACAACTTCACTATATTTTTCTAACACTTCCTTTGAAGAGGATAGCTTAGATTGAGATTCTGATTGCGATTCATTTTGTGATTTTGTACCGCATGCAGCTAATACGACTGTTATAATAATTGAGGAAATTATTAACAGAAATTTATTTAATGATTTATACATAATAAACCCTCCTAATAGATATATTGATATTATTTTACAAAAGAGAGAAGAACTAAATTCTACTATGATTAATTTAGAAATGTAGAAATATAAAAACTAAATGTACATAATGTACATTTAGTGTTAAAAGTTTATCGTATACCCTCTGGAGCTACAACTTTTGCAGTATTAATCTCTGAGAATGTTCTTATTGCGTCTATTTTTCTATCAATCCCATCATGTCTTTTTTTAGATATAGTAGCTATGAATGATATTTCAATTGGGTCGAAGGTAGGTTTATTAATAGTCAATCTTAAATTAAGATTTTTAAGATCAGTATCTTCTAATTTAGATACAACAATAGGTAAGCTACTGTCAAATTCAGATAATAATGAAATAAATTTATCGTCATTTCCTATATAAGTAAGATTATATTTATCACCTTGATCTTCAAGTATTAAATCATCAGCAACATTTTTAAGAGCGTCTAGAAATTTATCATTAGCAATATATTGTTTATTTGTATCAATTCTTTCACTAATACTTTGCCTAGATTCTTTACTTTTCCAAGGTTCATTTTCTATTTTATAATATAAAATATTAGATTCATTGATATAATTTGATAATCTTTGAGATTTTGTAGTACCTGTCCAAAAAATGTTAGTTTGTGATGAAAATGGTTCTATAGATAGAGTGCCATCTTGTATTGTTTTTGTTACTGAACTAACAGCTCCGATTCTTTCTACTACTTTAGGATCTGTATTAATAAATTTTGTAGAATGTTCTGTTTTATATTTAAAACTATTTACATTTTTTACCCTTTCAGAATATTTTTCTATCACATAATTTGAAGTTATAAGATTAGCTTGCAATTCATATTGTATATCCTCGGGAATTACAACTTTTGCAGTATTAATTTCTGAGAATGTTCGTTTTGCTTCTATTTTTCTTTCTGTTTCTTTACCTGTGCCTTCTAGACTATGTCTATATATATCAGCTTTTAATGATATTTCAATTGGCTCGAAGGTAGATTTATTAATAGTTAATCTAAAAATAAGATATTTATGGTCGTAATCTTTTAAGTCGAGAGGTAAGTCATTATCAAATTCAGTTAATAATGTGATAAAACTAGTATCAGTTCCTATAAGAGTAAGAATATAGTTATCACCATGTTCTTCCAGTATTAAATCATCAGCAACATTTTTAAGAGTATCTAAAAATTTATCATTATCAATATATTTTTTATTACTGTCAATTGCTTCACTAATACTTTGACTAGATTCTTTACGTTTCCAAGATTGATTGTCTTTTTTGTAATATAGAATATTATTTCCATTGACATAATTTGATGAATTTTGTGATTTTGTAGAATCAGTCCAAGAAATGTTAGTCTGTAATGAAAATGGTTCTATAGATAGAGTACCATCTTGTATTTTTTTCGTTGCTAAACTCTTATCTTCTATTTTTTTATCTGCTTTTCGGTCTATATTATAAAATGTTGTAGAATATTCTGATTTATATTTAAAGCTTTTTACATTCTTTACCGTTTCAGAATATTTTTCTATCACATATTGAGAGGTTATAGGATTAGTTTGAGACGATGATTGAGATTCTGTTTGAGACTGATGTTGAACCTTTTTATAATAAATAAATATGGCTGATGCAGCTATAAAAATAGTTATGGAAATCATTAACAGATTTTTTTTTAATAATTTATTCATAATAAACACCCCAAATAATATTTATATAATTATTATAATTTATATATAGTATTAATTCAAGTGAATAAAAGTTAATATGGCAAGGTTGTAAGCTATTTTAGTTTAGTTGTAAATGAGTTATAATATAAATACCAAAAACTCCAAGTAGACACATACTTGGAGTTTATAATATTATTTGATACCTTCAGGTTTTGTAACTTTTGCAGTGTTAATTTCTGAGAATGTACGTTTACCTGTAAATTTAGTAGTTAGTGAACTTTCATTCTTTCCAGTTTCACAATCAAATTGTATTTCGGTTGGTTCGAAACTAGATTTTTTAATAGTTAATTTAAAATTTAAACTTAATATCTTAGTATCAGCAAGCTTATTTACAACTGATCCTGCACCTCTATCAAATTGTTGAAGTACTTCCATAAATTTTTCATCAGTACCTGAATAAGTTAGAACATAGTTTTCACCTTGTTCTTCTAGTTTTAAATCACCAGCAACATTTTTTAATGCATCTAAAAACTTATCATTGTAAATTTCTTTTTTTACTACGTCAGCTTTTTCGCTTTGAGTTTTTTTAGAATCAGTTTTTTTCCATGGTTCATTACCTGCTCTTGTATACAATTCATTTGATTCGTTTATATAATTAGATATTTTAAGACTCGTACCTGTAAGTGTCATAGTTTGGTTAGTCAGTATTGAGAAAGGTTCCGAAGACAACACACCATCTTTACTAATTCCAGAATCTAAGTTAATAGGACCTAATGGTGATGATTCTGGATTTTTTGAAGCAGTTTTTGAAGTGAAATCTGAAGTATATTTAAAACTATTTACATTCTTAACAGCTTCAGAGTATTTTTCAATAACATCTTGGGATGTTAAAGGTTTGGGTTGAGACTCAGTTTGCGATTTTGTACCACATGCAGCTAGTACTACTGATAATATAACTGTGGATATTATTAACAGAATTTTTCTAAGTGATTTGTACATAATAAAACCTCCATATTAATATTTATATAAATATTATAATATATAAAAAGAATGAATACAACATCTGAAGTATTATATTGGTAAGAAAGAAAACTTTTTCAAGATAATTTTATATTAGTACATATTATTCTAGTTAAGAGTACATAAAAAGTGATAATTCTTATAAATAGTAATTACTAAAATTTTTAAATATAGAGTAGGGGAAATAAAAAAACTTCTGACTATAAGCAGAAGTAAAAAAAAAGAGAGGACTTCTTGTTACATGGGGTCTTTGCAGTCTAAAACTGAAGGCAGTCCCGCACCTGAAGCCACCAAAGTGACTCCCTTTGAACACTTGTTACCAGTCGTCCTACCGTATCCTCTCATTTATTATATTAGCATAGTAGATTAGTTTAGGTCAAGAAGATTATAAATATTAAAAATTTATAGATGATAAAAAAACTTTTTACCTTAGATGTAAAAAGTGCATAAAAAAAAGAGGACCGATTTCAGTAAGGGTTCTTTACAGCATAATGCTGCTGAGGGCAGCACCGCACCCGCACCAATAGTTGGTGCCTTTGAACGTTCTGTTACCAGTCGTCCTACGATATCCTCTTGTTGTTAATATTTTAGCATAGCTAATCGGTATTGGTCAAGATTTATATTAAGAAACTAATATTACTTCTTGAGAGATAATTAAATAAAAAAACTCCAAGTAATAATTTACTTGGAGTTCAAAGTTCTATTCAATTCCTTGTGGAGCAGTGATTTTCACTGAGTTAATTTCAGAATATGTATTTGTCATTTCCATTTTTGCTGTATTCGAGCTATTGTCTTTTTGGTGGAAATCAGCAGTTATATAAAGATCAACTGGTTCAAAGTTTGATTTTTTGACTGAAAACTTAACAGAAATTTTAGTGAATTCAACATCATCAAAACCTTTAGCATTTTCTGCTGTACCACTATTTTGTTTGATTAAGTCGATGAATTTTGAATCATTACCTGTGTATGTTAATACATATTTATCACCTTGTTCTTCAACTTTAAAGTCTGAAGCATTATTTTTATAAAAGTCTACAGATTTATCAGTAGCGGCAATTTGTTTCATAGATTCAAGTTGTTTTTTCATTGAATCAGTTGTACTTTGTTTTTGCCATTTTCCTGATGAACCATTTTTAGCATAGAAAGTATTTTCGTCTTTTACGTATAAAGATGCTTCACGAGATTCATCGTCTGCTGTTTCTTTATAGTTCATAAGCATAGCTATTGGATCAGTTGATACAGCACCATCCATTGCTAAACTAAGTTTCATACTTTCATCACCAGATTTAACATCCATATTGATTTTAAGATCAAATTTTGTACTTTTAATATTTTTTGTTACCTCTGCATATTTATCAATAATCTCTTGAGATGTAAGAGGTTTAGATGCAGTGCTTTCACTATTAGAGTTACTATTAGAATTATTATTAGATTCACCTTTAGATCCACATGCAGCTAAAACAACTGATAATACAACAGTAGAAATTATTAAAAGAATTTTTCTTAAAGATTTCTTCATTAGAATCCTCCATATTTTTTATTTATATAATACAAAATGTTTTATACATAAATATAATAATTTATTTATGTAAAATTGTCAATTAACTATACATCTGATTATATCAAACTATTTTTAATAGTAAAATTTTTATGAGATTGAAATAAAAAAAAACCAAACAGTTATATGCTTGGTTTTTATAAGTTTTTAGTTTATAAAGTTTGTTCGAGTATCACCATGTTCAGTTTTTATTAATATTATTTTTGATCCTGATTTAGAGTAGTATGTATTTCCAGAACTAGAGTAGTTATCTTCTTTATCTGAAATATCTGCATAAATATTTCCAAATCGTGCTTCAAGTGATATAAGTTTACTAGCATTTATATTTTTAGCATTAATATTACCAGTGGTTATTTTGCAAGAAATTGATTCGATTGAATTATTATTTAAGTCATTAATATAGGTATTTCCAGTAGAACTATCAATATTAAATTTAGTAGATGAAGAGTCATTTAATGAAACATCACCAAATGCATTTTTTATATTAGCTATATTAAAGTTATTTAAAGTAGTTATGTATATATTACCAGATTCGCTGTTTATATTAAATTCTCCATCTTCAGAATTAATATTTGCCACGACTGTATTACCAGCAGTATTTTCGATAGATAAGTTAGTAATATTAAGCTTTTCTAATTTAATATTACCAACATTAGATTTGATTTTTGCGTTTGTTAAATTTAGATCACTTAATTTTACATTACCAACTGTATTACTTAACTCAAGTTCAGGAATCAATTTTTTCGGTACTTTAATTATTAAATTTTTTCTCTTAATTATAAAGTTAAAGTTTAATTTTAGAATATTGTCATCTTGTTCTTTAATAGTTAGAGTACTATCGTTATCTGTTATTGTATATTGTGAAATATGACTATCATAGTAACTTATTTCTATATTATCTGAATCATTAGGTTCTACAGTAACATCATCATTGATTGCATCAATATTAATAGATTTGATATTATCAGCTAATTTAACATAGTGTTTTTCTTCGTAATGGTTTGCGAATAAAGGTATCTTTCCATCGTTCATTATAACGGCAATAATCATTAAAACTATTCCCATTATTATAAAATTTCGTGATAGTTTAATTAGTTTACTCATATACTGACACCTCTTTTTTAAATATTTTCGTTAAAGTAGCTTTAAATTTCCATTTATTATTGAAACAATAGCTTATGAATTTTGCGATTAATATTGTCATTAGTATTGATAAACCTAAGGTTACAAAAGCACCACCTATAGAAAATATGAATTCAGCTGTAGTAAGATTATATGTATTAAATATGTTAAAACAGATAACTTTTACAGCCCAATAAAATAATGAAATAGGGGTAATAAGTAAAGCAAGTAACACTGATACAAAAGCTATTGCTAAAGAAAATAGAATAATTGGAAATGCAATCCACAATGGAAAAGTAAATACTAGTATTATAATTGAAACAACTCCATTAGGTTTAAAACGCCATACTAATTTTGTTTTTCTGTTGTTAATATTATTTTCTTCTAATATTTGATCAACAATAGATGAAATGCTACCTAATTGTCTAATAGCTTCTTCTTCGGGTATACCTTCTTCAATTTTATCGTTGATAATTTCATTAAAAAAGTTGAGTGTTCTTTGTATATCTTCGTAGGGTAAATAATTTTTTAATTTTTCATATAGAATATTGTTAAAACTGTTTTTATTCATAATTTTCATCTCCTAAAATATATTTATGAGCATTGCTGATGATATGCCAGTCTTTTAGAAATTCTTGTATTTTCTCTAAACCTAAATCAGTAATTTTATAGTATTTCCTTAATCTCCCATTATATTCTACTGAGTAGGTAGTTACACAATTATTACTTTCTAATCGTTTAAGAATAGGGTAGAGTGTCGATTCAGAAATAGGAATTATCTCAGAAACGTCTTTGATTATTTTATAGCCGTATGACTCAGAATTTCTTAAAGTGGCAAGTACACATATGTCTAATAAACCTCTTTTAAGTTGTGCTTCCATTGTGTTCTTACTCCTTTCATCTATACTATACAATACATAGTATAGTGTGTCAAGTAGTATTGTATAAAATATTATTTAAATAACTATAGTATTTACTTTGTTAAAAAGGAATTAATAATAGTTAGAAAGAAAATAAGTTATATAAATAGTAAAGAGAAAAAATATAAAAAATAACTTGACATCATATGGATAAAAATGTATAATTATTATTGTTGTAAATATGGCGGTTGTGGCGAAGTGGTTAACGCATCGGATTGTGGTTCCGACATTCGAGGGTTCGATTCCCTTCAGCCGCCCCATTTTTTGAATAGAGTAAAAAGTAGTGTACAAAAGTATACTACTTTTTTTGAGCAAATAAATAGATTATAAGCAAAATTGGTAGTAGAATTAAGTATTATAATTTACAGGAGTGTGTCAAGCATGGAAAAAACATTTGAAGAATATTTAGAGAATTTTACACAAATCGATTCAAAAACAGCTTTTGAAAAAGTTGAATTAGAGGATAAGTTTATACTTTTTATTGGTAGAGCTACTTGTCCATTTTGTAGAAGATTTATGCCGAAATTATCTCAAGTTGTTGAAGTTAATAAACTAAATGCATATTTTATTAACAGTGAAGATTTTAAAGATGCAGAAGGAATTGAAAAATTCAGAGAAAAATATAATGTAAAAACAGTTCCAGGACTGGTTGTCTCTGAGAAAAATAATGTTAAAGTTGTTTGTGATTCAAGTCTATCAGTTGAAGAAATTGAAGAATTTGTAAAATAGTATTAATAACTTATTACTTTTTGATTTAAAAGTAATAAGTTTTTTCTATTAATTACTGAAAAATATTATATAAAGTGATATAATAATAATTATGAAATTTTACTATTAAAATTATTATCAAGAGTAATTTGAATGGGGTGATAAGGTGAATAATAAGGGATTAGAGATTAAAGATCTGACATTTAAATATGGAAATAAGACTATTTTAGACAATATTTCATTTAAGGTGGAAAATAATGATTTTATAGCTATTGTAGGGAAAAGTGGTGCTGGTAAGTCCACATTATTAAGGTGTTTAAATATGCTTAATATCCCTCAAAAAGGTGAAATAATATTTGATAATAAAAATATTTTATCGAGTAGTAAGAAACAACTTAAAGAAATTCGTCGAGACATATCATTTATATTTCAAGATTATAATGTATTGGATAATTTGTATACCATAGAAAATGTATTAACCCCATATCTAGCTAAGAAAAATTTTCTGAATTTATTTTTTGGATATACTAAAAAAGATTATAATGAGGGTATAGAATATTTAAAAAAGGTTGGTTTAGAAGAAGAAGCTTTTAGAAAATCAAAATACTTATCCGGTGGTCAGAAACAGAGAGTTGCTATAGCGAAGGCATTAGCACAGCAACCTAAGTTATTATTAGCTGACGAACCTGTAAGTAGCTTAGATGAAAAAAATACATCATTAATAATGGATACTTTTAAAAAATTAAATACTGAAAATAACATAACGATTCTAATAAACTTACATGATAAGGAATTAGCTAAAAAATATTGTACAAAAATATTAGGATTGAAAGACGGAAAAATTTTATTTTATAAAGATTCTGATAAGGTGAATGATTATGAATTTAAAGAACTTTATAATTAAAAAATCATTAAATAAACTTTTATTAGTAATATCTATTATATTTTTAATTAGTATATCTTTTGAATTTTATAGTTCTAATGATTTTTCAGTAGGATTTAGCAGGATTCAAAACCTATTAAAAAGGATGTTTCCTATTGACTTTAGTATACTAAATGAATTAAAACAACCAATATTGGAAACAATAAATATTGCATTATTTTCAACAATTCTAGCATTATTTACAGCTTTACTGGTTTTACCTTTAACAACTAATGTACTTTTTAAATTGAAGGTAATACCAAGAATAATAAGTGCTATCTTTTCAATTTTTAGAACAATTCCATTTTTAATTATTGCTGCTATTTTAGTTAGTTTATTTAGTACAGGAGTCTTTAGTGGTTTTATATGTATGTATATAATAAACCTCCTTACAGCCTCTAAATTATTAAAAGAATATGCAGAAGAAGTTGATGTTAAACATTTAGAAGCAATAGAATGTTTAGGTGTTTCAAAATTTGCAATATATAAAACAGCGATAATTTCAAATTTAAAACCAGTTATTATATCAGTTTATTTTCTAATGTTAGAATCAAGTATAAGAGGAGCAAGTGTTCTTGGTTTAGTTGGAGCAGGTGGAATTGGTCAAAGATTATGGCAAGAGCTTAATCATCTTAGATATGATAGGGTATCATTAATTATACTAATATTAATTCTATTAATATTTATTATGGATATGATTAGCTATTATTTTAGAAGTAGAGAATACAAGACAAATGTTACATATAACGATTTTATTTTGAAAAAATATAGTGTTAAGGTGATTATACCTGCAGTATTGTTGGGGAGTGTAATATATGTAAGTAAATTTGTTAATATAACAAATGAGAGATTTTTACTAGGCTTAAAACAATTAAAAGTGTTAATAATAGGATTATTTCATCCAGATACTAATTATTTTGGGAAAATGCTAAGTGAATTATTAGTGAGTCTTGAAATTGCATTGTTTGCAACAATTTTCGCAGCAATTACGGCAATCTTTACATCATATTTTTCTTCAGTAAACTTATTTGGAAAGTATAATGCAGTGATATGTAAGGTAGTCATAAATATTTTAAGAACATTTCCACCAATCATTGTTGCTCTTGTATTTTTTAGAGGGTTTGGTCCAGGAATGATAAGTAGCTTTTTTGCTTTATATATTTATACAGTTGGTGTAATAACAAAAATGTATTCAGAAGTACTCGAAAGTATACAGGAGAATATATTATTAACAACGAAAAGTTTAGGATTAGGAAGTTTTGTGAGTTATATAAAAATAATATTTAATGGATATTTCCCGGAATTTATTTCAATAGTATTGTATAGATTTGAATCCAATATTAAAAATTCAACAATCTTAGGTATGGTTGGAGCAGGAGGAATTGGTCATCTTCTTGTAAATAATATAGAATATAGAAACTGGAATAGAATCTCAACATTATTAATTGGATTATGTATAACAATAATAATAATAGAGAATATATCATATATAATTAGAATAAAAGTAAAAAAATAAAAGGAGATTAGTATGCGATTAAAAGTGGGTAAAATTGTAAATACTCATTCATTAAGAGGAGAAGTAAAAGTTATTTCTTCTACAGATTTTGAAGAAGAAAGATTTAAAAAAGGTAGTAAATTATTAATAACAAGAGGAAATCAGGTTATAGAAGAAGTTGTAGTTGAGAGCTATCGTTCTCATAAAAACAGTTTATTAGTTAAGTTTGAAGGAATTGACTCAATTAATGAAGCTGAAAAATTTAAAAATTTACAATTGAAAGTTGATTCTGAGAATATTTCTGAATTAGAAGAGAATGAATTTTATTTTCATGAAATAATAGGTTGTAGAGTTTTTGATGAAAATAATATGCTACTAGGTGAGGTTGTGGAAATATTAACTCCTGGAGCCAACGATGTTTGGGTAATAAAAGGGGAAAATGGTAAGGAAATCTTAATACCTTATATTGCAGATGTAGTGAAAAATGTTGATGTACAAAATAAAAAGATTGATATTGAGATTATGGAAGGATTAATAGATTAATGAAAATAGATATTTTAACATTATTTCCAGATATGTTTACATCACTTAATCATTCGATATTAGGAAAAGCTAGAGATAAGAATATACTTGATATAAATATTGTTGACTATAGAAAATTTTCAGGTAATAAGCATAATCAAGTTGATGATTATCCATTTGGAGGCGGACAAGGGATGGTTTTAAAACCTGAACCAATATTTAATGCTGTAGAAAGTTTAAACAAAACAGATAAAACTCGCATAATTTTATTGTGTCCTCAAGGTGAAAGATTTAATCAGAAGAAAGCTGAAGAGCTATCAAAAGAAGATCATTTAATTTTTATTTGTGGGCATTACGAAGGGTATGATGAGCGAATTAGAGAGTACTTGGTTACTGATGAATTATCTATTGGTGACTTTATACTAACTGGTGGAGAGTTTGCTGCAATGACGATGGTCGATAGTATAGCTCGATTAATACCAGATGTTTTAGGGAAAGAAGAATCACATAAAGACGATTCTTTTTCAACAGGATTATTAGAATATCCACAATATACTAGGCCAAAAGATTATAAGGGAATGCTAGTACCGGATGTTTTAACATCGGGTCATCATAAAAATATAGAAAAATATCGTATGAAAGAAAGTTTAAGAAGAACTTATATTAGAAGACCAGATCTATTAGAAAACTATGATTTAAGCGAAGAAGAAGCAAAAATTTTAGATGAAATAAAAAAAGAGTTAAGAAATTAACGTAAAATTAATGACATAATATATATTTTATTGTATAATACTACTATAGTATGTATTGTAAGCACAGGAGGATTAGAAGTAATGACAACTTCATTTGAGGAATTATTAAACAGCTCAGAAATGCTAAAAAAAGGAGATAAAGTAACAGGTACTGTATCAAAGATTGAAAATGATAAAGTCTACGTTGATGTTGCGGGTGCACAGTATGATTGTGTTATTTTACGCAATCAAATCACTAGAAAACCATTTGAAAATATTGAGGAAGTATTATCAGTTGGTGATGAGGTAGAAGCACAAGTAACAGGAATTCGTACAGACCGTGAAAAAAGATCTGAAGACGTACCCGGAGTTATTTATTTATCACACAAAATTTTAGAAAATGCAGAATATAGAAAATTAATGGAGTTATCATGGGCTCAATTAATCGAAAAATTCGAAAATGGTGAGTATATCACAGCTACAGTTTCTTCACAAACTAAGGGTGGATTATTAGCTGATGTAGATGGTCTACGCGCATTTATACCAGGATCATATATTGATACTAAGTTTAGAAAAGATTTATCTAAGTTTGTAGGAAATGAATATACATTCAAAATCGAAGAAGTAGATAAAGCTAAAAATAAAATTATTTTAAATAGACGTGTGATCTTGGAAGAAGAAAAAGCTAAAAAATTAGCAGAAGTATATGGAAATATTAATGAGGGCGATGTAATTGAAGGTAAAGTTAGTCGCATTACAAACTTCGGTGCTTTTGTGAATATTGGAGAAGTTGATGGTTTACTACATATCTCAGAAATTTCTCATAGTCGTCTTGAAAAAGTAGAAGATGCACTTTCAGTAGGAGATACTGTAAAAGTTGCTGTTATTGCAGTAGATAAAGAAAATGAAAAAATTTCATTATCAGCAAAAACATTATTACCAACTCAATGGGAAGTAGCAAGAGCTACTATTAAAGCTGGAGATGTATTAGAAGGAGTAGTAAGAAATACTACTGCATTTGGTGCTTTTGTTGAAGTTATGGATGATGTAGAAGGTCTAGTACACATTTCTCAAATCTCTCATGATAGAGTAAATAATGTAACAGATGTTCTTAACATTGGAGATAAAGTTAGTGTCAAAGTATTAGACGTTGATTTCGAAAATGAAAGACTTTCTTTATCAATTAAAGAGTTACAGGAAAAACCTGTTAAAGAAGAGGTTAAAGAAGAACCAGAATATGATACTTCATTTTTAAAAGAAGAAGATACTTCTTTTAGTGTAGGGGATAAATTCAAAGATTTAGAACTTTAATTTATAAAATAAAGAAATAATGGCAGTAGATTAACTTGTCTATTGCTTTTATTTTTTACAAAAATATAAAATTATGGAGGTAGAAAAATGGCGAAACCAACAGTTGCTATTATTGGAAGACCAAATGTAGGTAAATCAACAATTTTTAATAAAATTATTGGAGATAGACTTTCTATAGTAGAAGATGTAGCTGGGGTAACACGTGATAGAATTTACTCTAAAGCTGAATGGCTTAATTATTCATTCTTTATGATTGATACTGGAGGAATTGAATTAGAAGATACTCCGTTCCAAAAACAAATTAGAGCTCAAGCAGAGTTAGCTATAGATGAAGCAGATGTTATAATTTTTCTAACTAATGGACGTGATGGAGTAACTAGTGATGATGAAGAAGTTGCAAAATTACTATATAAAACGGATAAACCAGTAGTTCTTGCAGTTAATAAAATTGATAATTTTGATATGAACCATATGATTTATGATTTTTATTCATTAGGTTTTGGTGACCCATTCCCAATTTCAGGGTCTCACGGGCTAGGAATTGGAGACTTATTAGACGAGGTTTGTAAAAACTTTAAGATAGTTGAGGAAGATGAAGAAGATGAGAAAATTAGATTTTCTCTTATTGGGCGTCCAAATGTGGGAAAATCGAGTTTAATTAATACAATATTAGGAAAAGAGCGTGTTATTGCATCAGAAATTGCAGGAACAACTCGTGATGCTATAGATACAGACTTTAAGTATAATGGTGATGAATATGTAGTAATTGATACAGCAGGTATTAGAAAACGTGGAAAAGTATACGAAAACTGTGAAAAATATTCAGTACTTAGATCACTAAAGGCAATTGAGCGTTCTGATGTTGTTTTAGTTGTTCTTAATGCTGAAGAGGGTATTATTGAACAAGATAAAAAAGTTGCAGGTTATGCCCACGAATCTGGTAAGGGTGTAATTATTGTTGTTAATAAATGGGATGCAATAGATAAAGATGATAAAACAATGAAAGAATTTGATGAAAAAATTCGAGATAGTTTTGCATATTTAGACTATGCTAAAATAGTTTATGTTTCAGCTAAAACAAAGCAAAGAGTATTTAGTATTTTCCCGCTAATTAAAGAATCTTACGAAAATAGACAGCGTCGCATTCAAAGTTCGACTCTTAATGAAATTGTTGTAGATGCTGTTTCTATGAATCCAACACCAATGGATAAAGGCAAAAGACTTAATATTTTTTATGCCTCACAAGTTGCGATTAATCCGCCAACATTTGTATTCTTCGTGAATTATCCAGAATTAATGCACTTCTCATACGAGAGATTTTTAGAAAATAGAATTAGAGATTCATTCAATTTCGAAGGGACACCAATAAAATTACTTTCAAGACAACGAAATTAATTTTATTATTAAAAAATTATTAAATTTTAAAATCTAAACGGACAAATGTATATATGTCCGTTTTTTTATATTAAGATATTATAGGTATTAAATATATAATAAAAGTTTATATATAATAAAGATTTTAGTAGGAGATTTTATAGAAAAATACTTTAAGAAATTTATAAAAATTTTAATAGTAAAAGATAGTCAAAACACTAGCTTTTAATTTTATAACATGGTATAATTCTATTAATACTTTACTTTAGGAGGTAATATATATGCCTATAGGATATTATGGAATGTCAGGTAGTTATATAATTTACTTTTTACTAATTATGTTGATCCCTTTATGGGCACAATTTAAAGTAAAAAGAACATATGAAAGATATAAAAAAGTACGAACAAAATCAGGTTTAACTGGAAAAGAAGTTGCAGAAATTATTATGCAAGCAAATGGTATTACAGGTGTTCAAGTAGTAAGAGGTGAGGTTGAGTTATCAGATCATTACGATCCAACTCAGAATATAGTGGTATTATCACCAATAGTTTACTCACAACCTACTGTAGCATCAGTTGCTATAGCAGCCCATGAAGTTGGACATGTTATTCAAGACAAAGTAGCAGACTATAAACCGATGAGATGGAGACACTCGCTAGTTCCACTAGCAAATCTTGGTGGTAACCTATCAATGATTTTAATTATGGTTGGTTTTTTATTAACAGGATTAATTGGTAAATTTGGTTATACTATTGCATGGGTAGGTGTAGGATTTATGCTATTTGCAGTATTATTCCAAGTAGTAACATTACCTGTAGAATTTGATGCTTCTAAACGTGCTTTAGAACAAGTAGTCGATTTAAATATTGTAGATGAACAGGAGAATAGACACTGTCGTAAAGTTTTAACAGCTGCAGCATTAACTTATGTAGCAGCAGCAGTAGTTGCTTTAATGGAATTACTAAGATTTGTGTTTATCTTGTTAGGAAGCAATAGAGATTAACAAAAAAGAATGATTATCGCATGGTAATCATTCTTTTTTTGTAAGTTGATTTATACAAATTATATAATTACTTTCTATAAATATAAGTTAGTTTAATAATCTTAACTTACTAAATACTATAAATTTAATACTTGTTTTAGTTATTATAGTATTAAATTACTTAAAATAAAATAATATTAGTTATATAGTGATTTTTAAACATGTAACTAGCTTGAAAAACATGAATAATAATGAGATAATTAAGACAACAAATTCTAAAGGAGGAGAACATTATGAAAGGATTTGCAATGAAAAAAATAGGGGAAATCGGTTGGGTTGAAAAAGAAAAACCATATTGTGGCCCAAATGATGCCTTAGTAAAACCTTTAGCACTGTCACCTTGTACATCTGATGTGCATACAGTTTGGGAAGGAGCTATCGGAGAAAGGGAAGACATGATATTAGGTCATGAAGGATGTGGTATTGTTGCTGAAGTCGGAGAATTAGTAAAAGACTTTAAAGTGGGAGATAGAGTCATGGTTGCAGCAATTACACCAGACTGGAATTCTCTTGAAGCTCAAGCTGGATTTGCTATGCACTCAGGGGGAATGCTAGCAGGTTGGAAATTCTCTAACTTTAAAGACGGAATGTTTGGAGAATATTTCCATGTAAATGATGCAGATGGTAACTTAGCTTTAATACCAGAAGGTGTAAGTATAGAAGAGGCATGTATGTTATCTGACATGGTTCCAACAGGATTCCACGGTGTAGAATTAGCTGATGTTCAATTTGGAGATACAGTTTTAGTAGTGGGAATTGGTCCAGTAGGTCTAATGGCTGTTGCAGGAGCTAATTTAAGAGGTGCTTCAAGAATTATCGCGGTAGGTACTCGTGAAATTTGTCGTGAAGTTGCTAGAAAATATGGAGCAACTGATTTTATCGGCTATAAAGATGGTTCAATTGATGAACAAGTCTTAAAATTAACTAATGGCCAAGGTGTTGATAAAGCAGTTATTGCTGGTGGTGGAGTTCAAACTATGGAACCAGTTATTAAATGTCTAAAACCTGGTGGTAAAGTAGGTAATGTTAACTACCTAGGAAAAGGTACTTACATCAACATCCCTCGTGTAGAATGGGGAGTAGGTATGGGACACAAACAAATTATAGGTGGATTAATGCCAGGGGGTAGATTAAGAATAGAAAAACTTGCTAAATTAATCCAATGTGGAAAATTAGATGTTACTCATTTATTAACACATAGATTCCATGGATTTGATAAAGTTGAAGACGCATTATTATTAATGAAAGATAAACCAGCTGATTTAATTAAACCAATTGTAATTTTGGAAGAAGAATAAAAATAATAGCGGAAAAGTTGGTTAGCTTTTCCGCTATTTTTAGGTGGTGTTTTTATGAAAATTATACTAGTATCAGGGTTTTTAGGCTCTGGGAAAACAAGATTTATTAAGTCACTTGTTGAAAAGACTGATAAAAGTATAGTGATTTTGGAAAATGAGTTTGGTGATTTGAATTTAGATAGCGATTATTTAAAAAGTGATATAGGTGATAATGAAGATGATGTAAAAGTATGGGAATTAACAAATGGCTGTATTTGTTGTTCTACAAATCTTGATTTTACACATTCAATTTTGACAATTGCGAATACTTTAAATCCTGACTATCTTATAGTAGAACCAAGTGGAGTTGCTAAAATTAATAATATTATAGAAAAAATAAAAAAAATAAGTTATGAAAGAATAGAGTTGGGACTACCAATATTAATAATAGATGCTAAAAATTATGAAAATATCCTTGAAAACTACAGTGAATATGTAAAAGAAGAATTATTTTATAATGGAATAGTAGTAGTTAGTAAATCAGAAAGCCTTGATGAAAGTCAGTTTATTGAAATAAAAAATGTACTCAATATAAATAGAGATATAAAATTCCCCTTCAAACACTATTCTAAATGGGATAATGAGACATGGGATTATATTTTTTCTACAACTGGTATTTTCTTAGAAACTGATAATAAATTAACTTTGAAATTTAAAATTGACAAAAAGCAACCAGAAAAAAAATTGGAGCAATATACTTTAAAAAATATAGGTGTAACTTCCTTAGATAAACTAAGTTATACTTTGCTTTACTTGATGTCTAATAGAGTAGGTAAAGTAGAAAGGGTAAAAGGTAACTTAACAATCCAAGATAATAACTATAAGTTTGATCTTGTAGGAAATAATTATGAAATAACAGGTAATAATAACTCTTTAGGTAATAATGCTGTAGTAATAGGAACAAATCTTAATAGAGATATTATTGAAAAACTATTTGAAAATTAAATTGAAAAAATAATAAATTTCAGTGGAATACTGGGATTTATTATTTTTTTATGTAGGTGGCTTTCATAAAATCTGCATTAATGATATAATAGAAAAAAGGTTAATAAAGAGGTAACAAATGATTTATGGTATTGGTTGTGATATTGTTGATATTATTCGTTTTGAAAAGTATATTAATAATAAAACACGACTTAAAAAATTATATACAAATAATGAATTAAATGAATTCAATAAAATAACAAATCACCGTCGAAAACTAGAATATCTAGCTAGTAGATTTGCAGTTAAAGAAGCGATGTCTAAGGCTCTTGGAGTAGGTATATCAAAAGATTTTTCTTTTCATGATATTGAGGTTTTAAAAGACGAAAAAGGGAGACCGTATATTGTTTATGGTAACTATATTACACATGTGACAATTAGTCATACGGATACAACTGCAGTTGCATTTGTTGTTTTAGAAAGAGAGGACTAATATGATAAATGATAGACCAACACGCTTAATTGTTAATTTAGATGCACTTTTACGTAATTATGAAAAGTTAAATAACCTAAGTGATAAAAAAGTAGGATTAGCTATAGTAAAAGCTAATTCTTATGGGTTAGGCTCTAAAGTAATTTCAAAGTTACTTTATGAAAATGGTGTAAGGCATTTTGCTGTTGCAACTTTTGAAGAGGCGCTTGAATTAAAAGAAGTTATAAAAGAAAGTTTAATTTTAGTGCTTGGTGTTACTAATCCGAAAAATGTAAAATATGCTGTGGAGAATAATATTTCCTTAACTTGTCCTTCAAAAGAGTGGTTAGAAGAGGCAATTAAAGAACTTGATTCAATTACTGGAAAATTAAAAGTTCATGTAAAAATTGAAACAGGTATGAATAGAATAGGTACTTTTGAAGAAAAAGAAATTTTAGAAATTGATGAATTACTTGATTATCCAAAAGTAGAGTTTGAAGGTGTGTTTTCGCATTACTCAAATGCTGATGGTGAGAATAATGACTATGATGATTACCAAACTGCTAATTTCAATAGACTAGTATCTCTATTTAAACATAAACCAAGATATGTTCATATTGAAAATTCTGCAGGTACAGTAAAATACAATGATAGAGATGATAATTATAATTTATCTAGAATAGGAATATCGTTATATGGATGTTATCCAAGTAAAAATATAGAAAAATTAAATAAATTAGAATTAGAGCCTGTAGCATCATTAGTTAGTAAGGTTACACACGTAAAAAGAATACCTAAAGGAACAAAAGTTGGTTATGGTATATCTTATGAAACTTCAGAAGATGAGTACATTGCAACTGTTCCGATTGGATATGCAGATGGATTATTAAGAAGATCACAAGGTTTTAAATTGAATGTAGCGGGAGAAGAATGTGAAATTGTAGGAAGAGTATGTATGGACCAACTTATGGTAAGATGCTCAGAAAAAATTAAAGTGGGGGATGACGTTCTTGTCTTTGGTGAATACAATAACCAAAAAATTTCAGTAGATGAGTTTGCTGACTATCAAAAAACTATAAGTTATGAAATATTTTGTTGTATAAATCAAAGGGTACCAAGAAAATATTACTTAAACAATACGGAGTTATAGAATGTACGAAATTATTACAAAGAATCTAGCTGCCAAGCTAAAGATAAATGAAAAGTATATTACTAATGTACTTAATTTACTTGAAGAGGGCAATACAATAGCTTTTATCGCAAGATATAGAAAAGAACTAACGAATTCTTTAGATGAAGTTGCTATAAAATTAATACAAGATGAATTTAATTATTTGAAATCACTTGAAGAAAGAAAAGAAGAGGTTATTAGATTAATATCAGAAAAAGGATTATTAACTGATGACTTAAAAGCGGAAATTTTAAAACAAGATAAATTACAAAGAGTAGAAGATTTATACCGTCCGTTTAAAGAGAAAAAAAGAACTAAAGCAACAATAGCTAAAGAAAAAGGATTAGAAAACTTAGCTAAATATATATTGAAATTACCTAAATCACTAAGCGAGTTAAACAAGGAAGCTCGTAAGTATATTAATAATGAAAAAGAAGTTAATAATGAAGAAGAAGCCATTAGATATGCCTTAGATATAATAGCTGAAAATATTTCAGACAATGCTAAATATAGAGAGTATGTATTAGAAAATACTAAGAAGTTTGGTCAAATAACATCTTCATTAAAAAAAGGTGGAGAAGAAAAAGATGAAAATTCTACTTATAAAAATTACTATGAGTATGGAGAAAGAGTATCTAAGATTGCTTCACATAGAATACTAGCATTAAATAGAGCGGAAAAAGAAGGTATTATAAGAGTTAGTATAGATAATGACAAAGAGCGTTTATGTCATTATATATTACGAGGAATAACTCGTAATAGAGATACTGAAATTGCCAAAATTCTATTTAAGTGTATAGAAGATAGTATGAAGAGATTAATCTATCCATCTATTGAAAGAGAAATACGTAGTGATTTAACAAAAAAAGCTGAAGAAGATTCTGTTGTAATTTTTTCGGAGAATTTGAAACAACTATTAATGCAAAGTCCATTAAAAAATAAAAAAGTACTGGGGATAGACCCTGCTTTTAGAACGGGTTGTAAGATGGCTGTTGTTGATGAGTATGGTAACTTTATAGATAAAATGGTAATTTATCCACATAAGCCAGCTTCTATAGAAAAACAAGAAAAATCGAAAAAAGATTTAATAAAATTTATTACTAAACATAATATTAACTTAATAGCGATAGGAAATGGTACAGCTTCTAGAGAAACTGAAAAGTTTGTAGTTGAGAATCTAAAAGAAGTAGGACTTAAAATAGATTATATTATTGTTAATGAAGCGGGAGCTAGTGTGTATTCTGCTAGTGAAGTTGCTCGTGAAGAGTTTCCAGATTTCAATGTTGAGGAAAGAAGCGCCATTTCAATAGCACGTCGTATTCAGGATCCGTTAAGTGAGTTAGTAAAAATTGACCCTAAATCAATTGGTGTAGGACAATACCAACATGATATAACACCAAAATACTTAGAAAAAGAGTTAACTTTTGTCGTGGAAACTGCGGTTAATAAGGTAGGTGTAAATATAAATACTGCCTCTGTTTCTCTATTATCTTATGTATCGGGTGTTAATAAGCAAATAGCTAAGAATATTGTAGCTTACCGCCAAGAAAATGGGAAAATTGAGACAATTAAAGAAATATCAAAGGTCCCTAGACTTGGGAAAAAAACATATGAACAATGTGTAGGTTTTTTAAGAATACCAGATAGTAAAAATATTTTTGATGCAACAGGAATTCATCCCGAAAGTTATAAGGCTGCTGAAAATTTACTAAAAGAACTTAACCTAACTACAAAAGAAGTTGGAACAGAAGAATTCTCTACTAAAATAGAAGAAATTGATAAAAAGAATATTGCAGAAAAAATTGGTGTTGGAATGGAGACTCTTGAAGACATTATTAAAGATTTGAAGCAACCGTTAAGAGATGAAAGAGAGAACTTTTCTAAACCATTGTTAAAATCTGATATTCTTACACTCGACGATTTGTCAATAGGTATGAAGTTATCAGGAACTATAAGAAATATTACTCAATTTGGAGCATTTGTAGATATAGGTCTAAAACAAGATGCAATGATTCATATTTCTAAAATCAGCAAGAATTATATTAAAAATCCGTTAGACGTACTTAGTGTAGGTCAGATTGTTGATGTTTATGTTATTGATGTAGAAAAAGACCGATCAAGAGTCGGGTTAGCTATGTTTAAGGATTAGGGGGAATGATAGATGAGTAAAAAAACAAAATATTTACCGAGTATAGATAGTTTAAGGGCTATAGCCGTTATAGCTGTAATAATCTATCATATCGATGCGAATTATCTCCCTGGAGGATTCTTAGGTGTAGATTTATTCTTTGTATTATCGGGATACTTAATTAGTTCATTAATAATAAAAGAATATAAGAGTACTGGAACGGTTAATTTATACAATTTCTATGTAAGAAGAGCAAGGAGATTATTACCAGCAGTTTATTTTATGATAACTGTAGTCTTAATAATAATTACACTTTTCAATGGTGTTCTACTAAAAAAAAGTTATTTGGACGCTTTATTTGGTTACATTTATAGTAGCAACTGGTGGTATATATTCCATAAGTTAGACTATTTTGATAGTTTTGGATCACAAAGTCCTTTTAAACATTTATGGTCTTTAGCAATTGAAGAACAATTTTATATGTTTTTCCCATTAATCTTTCTAATATTTAATAGAAAAAGTAAATCTAATAATAGTAACAGTAAATTAAATAAAAATTTTATTTATGTAGTTTTATCATTAATTTTAGTATCATTAATTGCTCATATTCTATTATTTGATATTAATAATATCAATAGAATATATTTTGGTACTGATACAAGAGCTTTTTCTTTACTTGTTGGAGTAGTTGGAGCTATATTGTATCCAATGGATAGATTATCAGAAAGAACTACAAAGAAAGATAATATGATATACAGTATAGTTTCACTTGTATCTATTCTAGTTTTAATAGGTATAATGATAAACACTTCTGAGTATAATACATGGTTGTATAGAGGTGGTTTCTTATTAGTAGCAATAATAGGACTTATTATTATAATAAGTAGTGGAAGACAGTATACTTTTATGTCAAAACTATTGTCATTTAAACCACTTGTTTTTATTGGGAAAATATCGTATAGTTTATACCTATGGCATTTCCCAATATTAGTTGTAACTACACCAGTTTCAGAAATAGGTAATCCAAACTTATTTTATGTTACATTAAGAATAGTTTTAATTTTCCTAGTAGCAACTGGAAGTTATATGTTTGTAGAAACTCCAATAAGAAAGTTAGGATTCGTAAATTATATTAATTTACTATTTAAGAGAATGATGAAATTTAAAAATAATACAAAAAAAATAATCTTTGCTTCAATAGCCTTAGTAGCTGTTGTGTTTACAATGGGAGTATTTGGTAAATCTGTACCCTATCTTTCTACAGCATTTGTAACTGAGATGAGCAATAATAAAGAGAGTCAATTCATCTCAAATAATAATGAAAATAACACTAATAATAGTAGTGAGCATAAAAATGACAATAATAACAATCAAGAAGGTAATAAATCTGAAGACAAAAAGTATAGCTCGCTTTTAGTTATCGGTGATTCACTTACTGTTGATATCGGTGAAAAAATAAAAGAAAAATACCCTGGTGCAATAATTGATGGTAAAATTAGTAGACAACTAACTGCTGCTACTGCATTAGCAGATCAATATGCTAATTACAATAATGAGAATACAGCAGTAATATTCCAGCTGGGGACTAATGGATTTTTCACTGAGTCTCAAGTAGAAGAACTAGTGAAAAAATTTGATAAAGCAGATATTTACTTTGTTAATGTTAAGGTTCCAAGAACTTGGGAAAAAACAGTTAATAAAGAGTTAGATGCACTTAAAGAACGCCACTCTGATATTACAATAATTGATTGGTATAGTGTAGCAAATAATAATCAAAATTATTTTGAGCCAGATAAAGTTCACTTGAACTCAGAGGGTGTGGAAACTATGGTATCATTAATTGAGAAGAGTTTAAAACATCCAGTAGAAATAAAATAATGAATAATAAGTGCTAAGTTTAGAGATTAAACTTAGCACTTATTATATTTATAAATATTTAAACATTCATTGAAAAATAATTACAATTTATGTTATAATTATTTAGTATATAAATTTTAAGAAACTAGAAGGTGATAACTATGACAAAAGTGAGAGTAAGATATGCACCATCTCCAACAGGGAATTTGCATATCGGAAATGCTAGAACAGCATTATTTAATTACTTATTTGCTAAACATTATGGTGGGGATTTCGTACTAAGAATAGAGGATACAGACTTTAAACGTAATAAAAAAGAAGGTGAACGAAGTCAACTTAAATATATGGATTGGCTTGGTCTTGATTATGATGAGGGAATCGAAAAAGAAAAAGAATTTGGTCCTTATCGTCAATCAGAAAGATTAGATATTTACAAAAAATATGCTGAGCAGCTTTTAGCAGAAGACAAAGCATATAAATGTTATATGACTGCAGAAGAATTAGAAGCTGAAAGAGAAGAACAAATCGCTAATGGGCTTCCTCCACGTTATAGTGGGAAACATGCACACTTAACAAAAGAAGAACAAGAAGCGTTTGAGAAAGAAGGAAGAAAACCATCAATTCGTATTCGTGTTCCTCAAGATAGAACATACAGTTTTGATGATATGGTAAAAGGAGAACTTTCATTTGAAGGTCACGATTTTGGTGATTTTGTAATTGTTAAAAATGATGGAGTTGCAACATATAATTTTGCTGTGGCAATTGATGATCATTTAATGGAAATCTCTCATGTATTACGTGGTGATGATCATGTTTCGAATACACCAAAGCAATTAGTTGTATATGAAGCACTTGGATTTGAACCACCAAGATTTGGACATATGACGTTAATAGTTAATGAAAACAAGAAAAAATTATCAAAACGTGATGAGACTATTATTCAATTTATAGAACAATACGATGATCTTGGATACTTACCAGAGGCATTATTTAACTTTATTACATTATTAGGATGGTCACCAGAAGGTGAGCAAGAAATCTTTAGTAAAGAAGAATTTATTAAGATTTTTGACGAAAAACGTTTAAGTAAATCTCCAGCATTCTTTGATAATAATAAACTTACTTGGATTAATAACCAATATATTAAAGCTCAACCACTAGAAAGAATAGTAGAATTATCATTACCATTCTTTGTAAAAGAAGGTGTAGCAACAAAAGAAGAAGTAGAAAATAATAGATCTTGGTTTGAAAAATTAATCTCATTATATCAACCACAAATGAGTTATGGTGCAGAGATTGTTGAATTAACAAAACAATTCTTTAATGAAAATATTGAATTTGATGAAGAAGAATTAGAAATATTAAAACAAGATTCTACAAAAGTTGTATTTGAAGACTTTTTAGGAAAGTTAGATAGTATACAAGAATTTACTGCTGATAATATTAAAGCCCTAATAAAATCAATTCAAAAAGATACAGGAGTGAAGGGTAAAAATCTATTTATGCCTATACGTATAGCATCAACAGGTTCAATGCATGGACCAGAACTAAACACTAGCTTAGAATTATTAGGGAAAGAACGTGTATCAGCACGCGTAAAAGTTGCATTGGATCTTATAAAATAATATAATAGAAAAGTCGAAAAAAGAATTAAATCTATTTAGATTATGATCTTAATTTAAATAGATTTAATTTCTGATTTTTTTGTGGCAAAAATTTATGAATATATATAAACAAAGTAAAGAAAAAAACTTGACATTTACCGTTAAATAAGGTAATATATCTAGTGATATTGTTTATATATCTTCACGAGTAAGCCCCGGAAAACTTAGTCGTTATGAC
>ERZ773180.101-NODE-101-length-63542-cov-7.263282_pt1 | contig 63542 bp, 63 predicted proteins | sample MGYA00511080_ERZ773180 | MGnify/ENA primary metagenome ERZ773180 (study PRJEB29015, sample SAMEA2738175) | human oral metagenome | biome: human oral; feature: human-associated habitat; material: saliva | place: China | collected 2178 ... | reverse complement strand
AACTTTATAAAAAAATAAAAAAAAAGAAAAAATTACTATAGGGGTTTTTTTTGGCTCGGACAAATTCTCGGACAAAATGTTTTGGCGTTGGTCGGTGGGTCATATTTTTCGGATACCATTTTTAAGCGTTGTTTGATGGAACATGATGCGTTTTTAGGCACTATATTTTTTTCCTTGCACTTTGTTTGGGAATTTGATACACTAGCAGTACGAAAAAAAGAAAGAAAGCGAGATATCTTATATGCCAAAGTTTTCGGCAGATGCGTTTGAACACAAAAATCATGACGATGTTTATGATGAGGATGTGTATGAGGAGGAAGAAGAAGAGGCTGTTTCGTCTAAAAAGAAAGGCTTCTTTAGTCGTTTTAAACGAGACAGAGATGAGGAGCCTGATGAGGATATTGAAGACGATGATGCTATCGACGATGGTGATGATGCTATCGACGATGGTGATTATGATGATGACGATGACGATTTTGAAGATGACTTGGAGCCAGAAAATGGGCCACTTAAGAAAATTATTTTCGGGATCGCAGGCGTCATCGTAGCTTTTGGGGTTATTGGCTTTGCCTGGAATGCGCTTGTTAATACGCCTAAGGCCATGTTTGCTAAACGGTTGAATGCTTATAGTGAATTACCTGACCAAACAGTTAATGCAACTCTTGATGCCGGTAAATTATCTTTGTCTACAAGTGGTGAAGTAGTTAGTAAAGACGGTAATTTCCGTGTCATGCTTGATAAAACGGATAAAACACCTAAGATTGATGTGATTTATCATAAATCGCTTTATGTGAATGGTGGTCTTTTGTCAACTTTCCTTGAAGATAATTTTAATTACAAGGCGCGTGGGCTTGATGATTCCTTTATTGATACCAAGGACATTGTTCAAGTGATTTTATCTAAGAATGATGTGAAGACTTATGACAAGAGCTTGGCTGATTTTGGAAAGACCTATAAAAAAGCCAGCAAGTCTCGTGATACGGCGACACAAAAGACCTTGACAAAGATTTTGAAAGACAAAGATACCTATGAGCACAAGGATTCTATGTATCATGTCACGCTTGACGGGAAAGACCTTGATTTGATGTATCAAGCGTTGATGACTGATGCAACACTTGGAAAAGACCAAAAAGAATTGGTTGCTGCTTATGTGGACGCTGTAAATCTTAAGAAGTCTGATGTGAAAGCTAAGATTTCCATTGGTGATAAGGGGAATGACCGTATGCGTCTGACTGTTTGGTCTAAGAAGAACAAATTCAAATTGGTTCTGTCATTGTCAGGTAAGACAAGTAGTGGTGTCAAGGCACCAAGTAATGTTATGTCAACGAAAGACGTGAAGAAACTTTTTGATGATGTTCAAAATAATTTGGTTGCTCAAATGGATGAGGATGGTAACGTTCCTGGTGTGATTGACAGCAGTAAAGACGCTGAAAAAGCTAAGAAAGACGATGCGTCTAAAGACGCTAAAAAGTCAACGGATAAAAAGGGAAACGGGATTAAAACGAAAGAATGAGCGAAGTTGAAAAACAAGAATTGTCTAAACAATTGTTTGGGTCGCCTGACTATAAGGCTTTCTTAACCTTTTATCCACCTTACCATCCGAGCGTTAAAGCTTTTAAAAAAGCTTTGGAAAAATAGCAAAGGAATCTCCTGTTTGGGAGATTTTTTTGTTATACTAAATGTAAGCTTAAGAAGTAACTAGAAAGGATTTTAAATTCTATGGCTAATTCATTGGTTGAACGTCGTGAAGTATTCAAAGACGTTGGACAATATTTTCAATATGAAAAAGGCTTCGTTCATATGGATGCTGAAGGTATCAAAGAACGGTTTGGGCGTGAGGTTCCTGCCTTTCAAACGGCAGGGGACGCCTTTAAAATTTATAATGACTTGACCTCAGAGGTTCTTGGCACACGCTTTGACATGAAGAACCCAAAAGGGTATATGCCTCTTAAAAAATCAGCTTATCAAGTGCTTGAGGATGCCTATGTAGAGGCTTATCGGCGTAATTTAGATAGTTATGAGATGGGTAAAACCTTGACACGTGACGAACGTGTAGCGACCTATTTCATGCTTAAGAAAAGTCTTGAACGTATCCCTGAGGATATTAAGACAAATGTTAAGGATTGTATTTCTAAATATGACGAGCTTCATGGGACTACAAAGACTTTGTTGAAAGAAGTCAATGGTGAAGGTTTAGAGACCTTGGCTGAAAACGTTGCCAATGCAACTATGGCTATTATTGACATGGAGTCTAAGAAACGTCGTATTGCCCATCGCTATGGGGCTGATGGTCGTCGTGAACGTTTAAAGAAATTGTTTGGACAACGTGACGAAGCTTTGGCAACTTTTTTAGGTAAAGCCATTGAACCTTATCAGGTTTCTGAACGTGACGTTTTTGCCCGTGAAGAAGTTGTTGACATTAGTGCTGTTATGAGCGATCTTCGTGCCATGATGGGGATTACGTCTGAAGACGTGTCTAATCTTGTGAATAGCAGCGTACAAAAAGAAGCTGATAAAGAATTGATTCCTGGTGTCACTTGTTTGTACGAAGGACAAACACCTGTTGGCTTTAAGTATCAGGATGTGACGATTGACTTTAATGATAACACGGGTGTTAAAGCGCTTGTGGCTGAAGATGGCGCTGTCATGATTTATAAGGATAAGGATACGGGTGTTCGTTTAAAGAATGTCGAAGGTCCTATGCGTATTGAATTAGGTAATGACGGTGCTCGTACAGGTAAAGCTGATTTATCAAATGTCACATCAGATGGTGAGGTAACCATCAAAGCGTCTAAACATACAACAGTTGTTAGTGATAGTGAGCTTTCTGGAAAGACTTTGATTGAAGATAGTGTCGTTGCTAATTCGTCTTTGGCTGATTCAGAAGTGAAAGCTCATTCAAAAGTGTCGGCATCTCAGTTGAAGGATACGTTGGTAAGAACGGGAACTGTTGAAGACAGTATGTTGACAAATGCTGGTGTTTTACAATCTTATGCCTATAAAGTATCTGGTGAGGATACTAAATTAGAACGTTCTGCACTTGCAGGCATGGGTCTTGAAGGCGAGTATGAAGATGCTTTGATGGTTATTGGATCTGAGGTAGCGTCTAAGGATGACTTTATTCTTGCGTTAAATGATATTCGTCAAGTTGGCATGACTCGCCATACGGCGGATCAAACGAATTTCCTTGGAATTGATTATTTGAAGAAGGTCGGCGATGATGAATTGTCTTATCAATTGCCAGATCAAGATGCGATTCGTATTCACTTACCTAATCTTGAAACAGCGGTTGTTGATAAGAAAGATAAAGGCTTTACCTTAACGACACCTGCTGGTTCGTCTGTGACTTTGTCTGGTGACCTCATGGTAACAGGTGGCGATTTGCGTGTGTCTGTTGGTGAGATTGATAGTTCTGTGTCTATTGATGGTTTGACGATTAACAATTATCATCAAGATAATGTGATTGCGGCTAGCGACAATGGAACAACGATTCTTAAAAATGTGGAAGCAACGGATTACCTTAATCTTGAAAATGTGTTTGTGGATAAGGCAACCTTGTCTAATGTGACGATGCGTGATACGACGGCTAAAGATAGTCAAGTGATTGATAGTCTTGTGACAAAGAGTGTTGTTACGGATGCCCTTGTGGTGTCTTCTGAGGTTGTGGATTGCTCGCAAGTGACATGTGAAGCGGTTTATGTCAAGGCAAAAGAAGAAGTGCTTGATGGACACCGTTTTGGTAAAATTACTTACGACGATAAGACGGCTTATGACGCGGTTGTTGCGGATTATAAGGCCAATCGTAAGACTTATGCGACAGATGGCACCTTACCTGGCCGTTTAACAGAAGATAAAGAGGGTTGTCATTTGGATAACCTAGTGGTGCCTTCAGAACTTGTGTCTGCGCGTGTGGACGTGGATGGTAAGGTTGATGCTGTCTTTAAAGATGGTCAGTTGTCTGTTGAGAAAACGTCTGCGACTGATAAAGTGGTTGTTGATTTGACAGACAATGCGTCTGTGACTCTTTCTGGAGCACGTTTTGAAGGGCTTGACAATCGCTTGTCTGGTAATGTGACAGTTGTTGATAGTACCATTAAAGAAGGTTCTGGGTTAGAAGATGGGGTGAGTGTGACACGCTCAACAGTAGACTCAACAACACTTAAAGAAGCGACTGTTCGTAATAGTAGCTTGCTTGGGGTGGATCAAGAAGTTGGTTCCATTGTTGATAGTACGGTGGTTAATAGTCGTTTACAACAATCAGATATTGAAGCGGTGAAAGATTTGTCAGAATCGACTGTGCTTCAATCAAGGCTTAAAGGAACTGGTCGTGAGACGGTAGCCGATAGTCAATTCTTAGAATCAGATGTGGTTCTTCAATCGTCTGTGGAAGATACAGGTATGGCTTGGACAGATGTGACGGTACGTGAGGAACGTTCATATGTGCTTGGTAATCCTGAAAACCGTTCAGAAACCTTTAGGTATCATGATGCTGAAGCGTTTGAAAAAGGGGTAGCTGCTGTCTCTAATGGTCAGTCTTATAAGGACGTGCTTCCGACTTATGAACCTATGCCTGCGCCTGAGAAAGAAGATCAGTCAGCGCTTGCTGATTATGACATGTCTATTGGTAGTCCAACGGTTGAGCAAGAAGGAACGCCTATGGTCTCTCAAGTAGACAAGTGGTTTGAAGAAGCCTTTGGTCCCTTACCAGAAGAAGATGACGTTGTTGTTGAAACGACAAAACCGTTTGAGTTGAGTAATGAGGCGGACTTGAGTGGGTTTCAGGTAAAGGATTTAATGGACAAGGTTGAAGATTATCAAGCCAAGGCTGTTGAGAATCTTGACCCCAGTCAATTTGAAATCCAAGGCGCGAGTTTAAGTCAAGGGAAATGATTAAGAAAAAGTTGTTCGTTTGAGCAACTTTTTTTGTTATACTTAAGATAGATTAATTGTTAGAAATGAGGCTTTTTATGAACATGCAAGATCAAACGCGTAAGGCTTTTGGGCATTACGCCAGTCGTGCGCATGCGCGTGCAACTGCGGGGAATTTAGCAAAATCATTGGTTGGCTCTGACCTTAAGGCTGGTTCTGAACTTAATCCTTTGCTGATAAAACGAGGCGATGATTTGGAATTGCCAGGTTATGTGACACCGCCTATGGCAGATGAACGACTTAAGAAACAGCTTGATGATTTGGAATCACCAGGTTATGTGACACCGCATGTGGTAGATGATTCGTCATTAACAGATGACCAATTGGCTGAAATTACGGCGAATATTGATGATGCTGTGGAACGTTATAGAAAACATAGCGTTAATGGTTCTGTGTTCGGTGAATCTATTGCACGTGTAGCTGTTGATAAAGATTTTTTAGGTGATGTTTCTTCGATTGATCATCAAATGGCTATGGACTATGATGGGGATACGCTTCCTGATGAAAAAAGTTATCGTCGTTTGGCAAAACGTGCGCGTGGTTATGAAGCAGGAAATAGGACAGATGATTACGTCCAACCACCTAAAGCGGATGATTATGTTCAGCCACCTAAGGATGTATCCTTTACGGATGCATTAGTTCGTTTAAATGATGATCAATTTAATCAAGCGGCTGATGATGTGCGTTCGTTAATGAGTTCTCCTGATGTCATTATTGCTCGTCCTGATGTTGCTAAAGAATTGGGATCTGTACGTGTTAATGATTTCGGAGATGTGGCAAAGGTTGTTTCAACTGATGATATTGGTTACGATCATGATGGCGACACGCTTCCTGATGAAAAAAGTTACAGTCGTTTGGCAAAACGTGCGCGTGGTTATGAGGCTGGTTCTTTAACTAATGACTATGTTACGCCGCCTAAATATGATGATTACGTTCAATCACCTAAAGCTGATGACTATGTGCAACCACCTAAGTACGATAATTATGTGCAACCTCCAACAGTGCCTGAGTTTGATGCGTCGCAATTTGAAATGGCTAATGATGAAGTTACTAAAAGCATCGATGATGTGCCTATGGCTATCGACGAAGGTCAGTTTGACATGACGCCAGCAAAAGGTTTGCAACAATAAGAAAGAAAAGACAGTTAAGCCTGTCTTTTTTTGATATAATAAAGCTATAGAAAAATAAGTTATTTGTAGAAAGGAGTTGCAAATGGCAATTTCAACAGCAGATCTCGATCGTACCAAGGAACGCTTAAAAGAGTTACTTCCAACGAAATCTTATATGGAACGTATTGATTTGCTTCCTAGTGAGGTTCTTGAGTCGTATTATGATTTACTTCATGACCCTCAGTTGCGGATTAGCAAGATCAGTGAAGGTAAAAATTATAATGGGGTACGTATTAAGACCCCAACAGGTCTTGAAATTCAATTTCAAGAAGACATGACAACCTTTGATGGGATGTATGTGAACGGGAATCGTTTTTATTTAGACCCTGTTTATGATGGGGAAAATATGCATGACATTCTTCAAAAAGCCATGTCTGGTTTAGATGGTCTTAAAGAGATGATTGATCTTGAACGCACCAAAGACATGCGTGATCAAGAACGTCGTGACAATTCACAAGTTCGTGAGCGTGGGCCATTAGGGCGCTCAGAAACGTTGACCTTTGAGAATCAACGTGAAAATAATGTGCGTCGTGAAATTTATCGTTTTGCAAAATTAGGGGCGGGTCTTCGTAGTGATGCGGCGTCTGATAGTACCTTAGAAGCTGGTGGTAAAGATGTGGTTCGTATGGATGATGCGATTGCTTATATTAAGATGAAGTTTAAACAAAACACGGTTTTGACACGTGATAATTTCACTTATGAGGTGTCTAATCGTTTGTCTATTAATCCACGCTTGCGTCCAGAAATGATTGAAGCCGAATTGTCTCGTCATAAGGTGAGTAATGATGACTTGGTTGATTTCTTGTTTGACCGTTCGGAATATCGTGTAGAATTTGCACTAGCCATGGCTGGTTTGTCACATGATCCTGATACTATGGAACAATTTAATTTCACAACCATTACGCAAGAAGATCAAAAGGGACGCTATTTGGGTCGTTTGATGGAAGCCTTTGGTCAAGAAGAGATGGATTTTGACTTTGACAAAGGGGTTGCACGAATCACCAGTACCACAACAGATGAAAATGGGGAAACGATTGAAACAGAGCGTTTCATTCGTAATTTGAACTATGAAGATGAAAATGGGATTTATCATGCCCCTTCAGGAGGTTCTCATATCCCACATATGCGTGCCTTTTTTGCCGGGGAAACCGACGATGAAAAGACGCGTCGTGAACGTTTGCGTGTCATTGACCCAACGCAAGAGTCGATTGATCAGTTGGCGATGGAGTTTGCCTTAACCAAAGGGGAACTTTATGCCAAACCTATTCTTGATACAACTCGTGATTTTGTAGATATTGAAACGGTGTCTGATAAGGAATTTGGTCGTGCAGCTATTGCAACCCTTAAACGTAAAATTAAATTGGATGATTTTTATAAAGAAACCAATTCCATGATTAAAGAACGTGAAGGGGCTCTTGAACACGATAGCCTTGGAGCGGTTTCTAACCTTATTTTGGATGACGATGCCAAAGGGGTGATTGATCCTTATGGAACGTCTAATGGGGCCAACCTTGGTTATATTTTGTATTTAGCAAAAGACGCTAAGGTGACTGAGGATGGACATGTCATTGCCGGAGAAGCTGAATTTTCTGAAATGGGTGAATGGTTGAATGACCATATTCCTGGAATGGAACATGATAGCTTTAACCGTAACCAAATGACCTTCACCAATGCTTTGGTTGCTCTTGATTATGCCAAATTGAATGTTGTGGTCGCAGATACAGGCTGTCTTAACGCCGAAGATGCCAAACATATTACAGATAGTGGTCGTAAGATTTTGGATCTTCATACAGGTGATAAGTTGATTGAGGGACACGGGAATAAAGGCGTATCTAATGTTATTACTTTAGATATGGATCCTGAAACGATTAAGGAACGTCATTTGGAAAATGCTATTCAGATGCAGAAAAATAACCCGCATGTGCATATCTTTGATTCGCCACAATCGATTTCTTCTCGTAAAAACCTTGGCTTCATGCATGAAGCTATGGCGTCTGAAAATAAAATGGATTATGTGGCGCTTGATGGGACTGTGGTTAAAGATGCTGTTGTTCAAATGATTTACTTTAAGTTGCCTCAAACGGCTGAACATAAATCGATTGATTATGGCGCTGAAGATGCTCAAGGGGCACGTAATTACTCAACGCAGTATCGTCATGGGATGTCCTCAAAACTTGGTAAAGAGTTGTATGACGCTAACTTTATTGATCCTGAAAAAGTGGCTAAGAATAAATTGGAAGTCAAAGGACGTTTTGAACGTTTAGGGATTGGGGTTTATGATTATCAAAAGGGACTTACGGCTGATAATATTTCAAATGTGGTTTCGTCTCCAGTAACCTTTAAGTTGAATGGCGATGATCGTGTGTCGTTTCCATTGCACCGTTTTGTTGACAAGTTAGATGAAGTCGCTCCAAACTTTTTGAAAGATCGTATGTTGTCGGTTAATATTGATATTGGGGATTATGAATTGACGTCACCGCTTCTTCGTGAATATGGTGATGATAAAGTTAAGATTCCAATTAAAGACGAAAATGGTCGCAATGTCTTGCCTCTTCGTATGCGCGTGTCTGAAAAAGAAGACGGTTTGGTTTCGTTTGGGAATCGTTATAATGCTGTCTTCAATAAGATGCAAGAAGGTGAACCTAATGACGTGGTTCAAAAGGCTTATGAGCGTGCCGTTTACGATGACATGAAACAAATCACTAAGAAAAACAATATTATGAAAAATATTGAAACGGTTTCCTTTGTTGAAGGTGCGGGAACCATGGTTATTGTTCCTGATCCATCGCTTCCAATTGACTGTATTCGTGATGGTAAAGAAGCGACAGGGCTTGAACTTCTTCACCGTGACCCTGTTGTGCGTTCAAGTAACATGGTGGCGACACAAAATGTTGGCCACGGGGACGCTAATGTGGTTCATGTGAGTGTTCTTATTGATGAACAATTGGACATGGACCATGATGGTGATATGGGTGGTAAAACTAAAGGTGATCAACTTCATGGTACGGAAGAACAAAAACAACAATTGTTTGAATTGGCTCGTCCATCGGCACAAATGGAACGTGACGGTAAGCTTTTCCTTAGTACCGGTAGTCGTAATGTTGTAGCCGTTACAAAAGCTGCTGGCATTAACATTGAAGAACGTGCGGCTACGGTAGAGGGTCGTGAAGCTAAAGCACAAGTGATTCATGAAGCCATGCTTGAGATGATGGATAATCCAAAATCTTGGGAAGCTGGTTTGGTATCCTTTGAAAATGAGGCGACCTTTAAGAAGACTTTTGCTAAAGCGGTGTCTATGGGTATTCCTGACGGGGAAGGTCATACTGAGAAGTATCAAGAAGCTTTGAAAGAGATTGGGGATCGTTGGAACAATCCAGTGTCACGTGAATCCAACCGTCAAGAGTTGAGTGCCCTTAACATGAAATCTGAAGGGACTGGTCGTGGAGGTGATAATTCCAATAAAGCGGTCTTTAACCGTCCTGTCAAACCTGGGGAAGAACAATTGAACCGTGCGATTTTGGATGTGACTTATTGTGGCACACAAGCCATTCTTCAGATGAAGAAAAATGCTGACAAGTATGAAGAAATCGCTCAAGAAGTGCGTGATATTCGTGATGTTTTTGGAGGTAAGTGGAATATTTCACAAAGTCGTCAAAAATTGCTTGAAATTGGTGGTAAACATGGTTTGTCTGAAGATAAGGCGCATTTTATTGCTGACTTTGTTGGACTTCATCAATCTGATGCTTTGACGCCAAAACGTTTGATTAAGGCCATGTATGAAACGGATGAATATGGTGAAGTTCATGTGCGTCCAGAAGCTAAAGATAAGATTGCAAAATTGCGTGAAGGTATTGACAAGACGCCTGGTTATTTTGGTGAAGGCGTTTTGACCAAGTTACCAATTTCAACAGAAACTTTGGCCTATAAATCAGCCGGGGATTTGAAGGATGTCTTGCGTTCTGAAATTTTGCAAAATATGCATGAAGATAGTCAACGTCACTTGCGTCAAAGTGATATGATTCGTGATTTCCAAGACGCACTTTATAAGGATGCTGGTCTTGAACAACGTGATTTGTCTAAGGTGGCGCATGCTGAGCGTACCGAAGCTCTTCCAGAAGTGACACAAGAAAGCATTCAAAAAGAAATTGAACGTCAAAATGCCGCAGAAGGTCCTGTTTTGCCTGACTACGATAACAGTTTCTATGAAGCTCAAGCGGCATCTTATGATGGCCCTATTTACGGAGAAGACTTGGATTATGGTCTTCCTGATGAAGCGTCCTTCTTTATGCCAGCGTCACTTGAAGACATGATGCCTCCTGAAGAACCTAGCTTTGATCCGAGTCAGTTTGACATGGATGAGCAGGCTAAAGGTTTGCAACGTTAAAAAAGTTTCCCTTTTGGGGGCTTTTTTTGTTATAATAGCATTAAGAAAAGATTTAGAAAGCGAGTAGTTTTTTATGAAACAAACTGATAAAAAAGCCTTGGGTCAAGCCAAGGGGCTTTTAACTGCCTTGCAAAAGAAAGAACATGTGGAAGACTTTTTTGGCATGTCTTTGACAGGGTCTTTAGCCAATGATGGTTATCAATTTAAAGCACGTCTTTTTGGGGACGATTATTTGCAGTATCGCGCCTTTTTAGAATTGTTTTTACAATCGCCAAAAACTGCACGTCTTTTGACCTTGGCGTTGTTACGTTATGAACAATTGAGTGATGATTTTTCCTTTGAAGACATGAATGCTTATGCCGATACGGTAACGTATTTGACCAATTTAGGGGATGAGATTGAAGATTTGTCTATTGAGATTGCGGCTTATAGAGATGCGGTTGGTTTTCTTTATGGACGTGATGGTTTTTCTGATCCTGATGTTCAGCATGCCTTAACAACAAAAGAATGTTCGCTTGGCTTGTTAAAAACGATTTATCGTAAGGCTGAAAGGAATTTGGTCGATGAGCTTGGGGGTGAGGATGAATGATGAAAAAGATAGCTAGAGCTATTCAAAAAGGGTCTTGGAAAGTAACCGCGGTGATGTTAAGTGTCGCTGTTCTTGTAGCCATGGGTCTTGGGGCTTTTGGGGTATATTACTTAAAGACGCAAGTCGTTGAAGCGTCAACGAGTATCGCTAAGAAACGGGCCGCTGACGCCAAACGTGATAGTGAACAAATCCTTAAAGAAGCCACAAAAGGTGTTAAGAAGAAGGTTAAAGATTCACGCTCGGCTGAGAAGAAAGAAAGTCGGGCAAAAACGCCTGACGAAGCTAAGGCGTCAAGTGTTTTAACGGATCAGGTGCGCTCGCAATTGCCTGGAGATTTGGTTTATGATCATGGGAGCTTTATTGTCAATGGCAATAAAACGCCTCTTAATGCGTCTATTGCCAGTACCCCTTATGCTACCAATGATGTGGTGACGCATCAAGGAAAGCCAATTGCGGCTAAAGGCAATGCGCTTTTAACGAAACGCACCCGTCAATATGAAAATCGTGAAACGACAGGAAATGGCCGTGGGGCCTTTACGCCTGCTGGTTGGCATCAACAAAAGCTTAAAGGGAGTTATTACAAGTATGCGGTTAACCGTGGACATTTGCTTGGTTATGCCTTGGTAGGTGGCTTAAAGGGCTTTGATGCGTCTGAAAGTAATCCTAAAAACATTAACACACAAACGTCTTGGGCCAATCAAGCGCGTGAAGATGATTCAAAAGGGCAAAACTATTATGAAGGTTTGGTGCGTAAAGCACTTGACCAAAATAAGCGTGTGCGTTACCGTGTGACGTCGATTTTTGCAACAGATCAAGATTTGGTTCCTGTTGGTAACGAACTTGAAGCCAAATCAAGTGACGGAAAACTCGAATTCCATGTCTTTGTGCCAAATGTGCAAAATGGGTTTAGCATTAACTATTACGACGGAAAAATCACGCTCGATTAAAAAAAGATAGCCGTAGGCTGTCTTTTTTTAATCCTCAAAAAAGCGTCTTTGGCGTTAGCCAAAGGCGAAAAAACGACAGACCAAAAAGCGCAGGCGCTTTTTGGCTAAAGAAACATTTACGATGACGGCTATTTTTTGATATAATAAAAATAAAAAAGGATGTTTTTGTGATGTTAGATCGTTTTCGTTGGCATGCAGGCATTGCCTTTATCATGGCGGTGTTTTTAGGTATTTTAGAACAAGTGCCTAATCTATTACTTGGAAAAGTCGCTGATTGGATGCTTGTGTTAGGTATGCTTGGTGTGGCTGGTTTGATTTTTGGTTTTGGGTATTTATTAGGTTATTTTAAGGCGCCAAAATCGTGGAAGACACTACTTGTTGGACTTGTTTTAATGATTGCGGTGACGCTTTTAGGGAATTGGTTATTATCCTGGGCAGGGCATAGCTCAACGCTTAATCAAGATAGTCTTAAAGCGCTTAAAGGACATGGGTTTTATTTGTTTACCTTATCTGTGATTTTTGCACCGATTATGGAAGAAGTTATTTTTAGAGGCTTGTTATTGGCTCAGGTGAGTCTAGCGTCCTTGTTTATTAGTGGTCTTTTGTTTACGGTCTTACATGTACCAACAAGTATTGGGGCTATCGTTATTTATGGCGGTATGGCACTTATTCTTATGGGCCTTCGCTTGAAATCAGGGTCATTGACTTATGGTTTGATTTTACATGTTTTGAATAATGTTGTCGGTGTTTTGCTTTTGTTATTTTTTAGTTAGATTTTGTTGACAAGATTTTACGGGATTTGTTATAATGGGGATAGATATGGAAAGTGCCATATCCATTGCCTTCTTTCTATTATTTTTACTCTACTTACGTAAAGTGAGTGGAGTTTTTTTCTTGTTGATTTGCTTTTTTTAAGCTTTTTTGACATCTTTATGTTATACTAATCACATAGTTAGTAAAAACAAGGAGAGAAGACTGTTTATGTCTGAGACACTTAATCATAAAACGTATTTGCAAGTGCGTCCTTTATATATTTCGGATGCTCAGTTGTTTGGGCCTTTATACAATGCGATTCAAAAAGATGATGAGGTTACCCTTCTTTATCCTGATACGTCGGATCGTCAGGTGGCACTTGATGTGCTTGAATCGTTAATTATTTCTTATGATCAGCCTTACCATGATTTTAGAACGCTTTATCGGGATGGGCGAGGGCGTAGTGTGCGTGAGGTTTATGACGATTTGCGTCGACAATCGCCTGATATTTGCTTGCTCTTGTCCTGTCAGGTTGATGGAAAAGCTATTCGTGGGGTAAAACCGTGTGTGGTTGATTATACAACGTCTTCTGTGTTAGCAGAGGTGGCGCGTGAGCGTTTATCTGATGAGATGCCTGATTTACGTTATGCCCTTATTCGTGAGCCTATGGATATGGACCGTACCTATTCTTATCAAGAATTGCTTGATTTGATTGACTATCGTAAGTTGTTACCGTTTGATTCTAAATGTTCTTATGAAGCTTTGGACGAATATGTGAGAACGTTAGCCGATATTGAAAGCTTCAGTGATTGGCAACGCACGCGTCAGTATATTAAAAAACGCTATGACCGTTATGAGAAAGATAAGGCATCAGCTGCTTATCGTTTGTTCTGTAGCAGTAAATTTAAGGATCGTTCGCTTGAGGATAAGTTGACCTATCTGGAAGATTTGCATGCTTATACGCAGTTGATGTCTGGCTTTTATGCGGATCGTCATATGCTTGATTTGCAGCTATTAAAGGTTCTTCCACAAGAAAGTATGGTGGCGTAATGAGTGAGACATTTGCCATGTTAAAACCCGATGCGCTTAAAGAAGGTCTTGGGTCAACGATTCGTCATCAGTTACTTGAAGCAGGTTTTAGGATTGTTAAAGAACGTTTGGTTTTTGCAACTAGGGAACAGTTAGATGAGCACTATGCCCACTTGGTTGATAAACCTTTTTACGAGTCGGTTTGTGCCTATATGCAGTCAGGGCCCTGTTATGCCATGCTCTTAGAAGCTCCTGATGCGGTGACTAAGCTTCGTTTTTTGGTGGGCGATACAAATCCTGAAAAGGCTGATAGGACGTCCATACGCGGACGCTATGGCCGTGTAGGCGAGAATGGGACGATTTATAACGTGATTCATGCGTCTGATAGTGACGATGCTGTAGAAAGAGAAAAACTGATTTGGTTCTAAACCAACGACTTTGTCGTTGGTTTTTTAATGGGGTCGGGGGCGTTTACGCCAACCCGCAAAAAAGCCGTTTTTGCGTGAGCAAAAACGGTAACAGTAAAATATAAAAATTTTACTGTCTGAAAGGATAACAAGAATTGCCGTAAAAGGCAATGCTGATTATCGGGATCGAACCGATGACCTCTTCCTTACCATGGAAGTGCTCTACCGACTGAGCTAAATCAGCATACTGTAACCATCTAAGGTGATGGTTACAATAAAGAAATGTTACTTTTCAGTGCGACGTTTGCGACCTGCAAGTCCAAGGCCTGCAAGGACACCAAGTCCTGCTGCTGTAAGAGCAAGACTGTTGTTTTCCCCTGTTTCAGGCAAGGTCTTGTGACCTTGTTGTGGGTAGTTAACAGGAAGGGCAACGGTGGTGTCTTCTTGAGTGACAATAGGTGCTTGTGGCAAACGTTTGGTGCTTTCAACAGCGGTGTTGTAAGTGACACCAAGTTTTTGTGAAGCCGCTGTGGTACCAGCTTTAACAAAGGTGAATTTGGCAGGTTTATCTGCAGGTGTTTCAACTGGTTTCGTTTCAACTGGTTTCGTTTCAACTGGTTTAGTTTCAACTGGTTTCGTTTCACCTGGTTTAGTAGGTTCTACTGGTTTAGTAGGTTCTACTGGTTTAGTAGGATCTACTGGTTTAGTAGGTCCTACTGGTTTAGTAGGTTCTACTGGTTTAGTAGGTTCACCTGGTTTAGCAGGTTCTACAGGTTTTGTAGGTTCTACAGGTTTTGTAGGTTCTACAGGTTTTGTAGGTTCTACAGGTTTAGTAGGTTCTACTGGCTTCGTAGGCTCTACTGGTTTTGTGCTTGCTTTGATAAGTGCCAATTCTGTTTGCGCTTTATCGTAAGCCTTTTGAGCAACAGCAAGGTCTTGACGGGCGTTAACAAGTTGTGTCTTAGCACGTTCAAGGTGGTCTTTCATCATGTTAAGGGTGTATTTGGCATTTTGAAGGTTTTGTTCCAATTCTGGACGTTTGGCGTTAGCGGTTTCAAGAGCAACTTTAGCGTCAGAAAGGGCCTTGTGGGCGTCTTTAGCTTTAGCAACAGCCTTATCAAAGGCTTCTTTAGCGTCACGTGCAACGCTGTTTGCAGCTTGTGCTTGGTCGAAGGCTTTTTGAGCAGCTTCTTTAGCGTCAAGTGCTTTTGCAAGATTGTCGTTAGCGGTTGCAAGAATGGTTTTCTTGAGACGAAGGCTAGTTTCAGCTTTTTCATACGCGTTTGTTGCGTCTGTGACCGTTTGTTGGGCACGTGTGACGGCTACTTTAGCGTCTTCAAGTTCTTGTGTTTTCGCTGTAAGGGTTGCTGAAGCGGTTACAAGCGCTTGGTTAAGGGCTTGACGTTCACCCTTAATTTGGTCTTGGTAGTTGTTGTATTCTGCTTGAAGTTTTTGAAGGGCATCACGAGAAACAACGGTTGCTTCAACATTGTAAACAAAGGTTTCTTTTGGAAGACCGATGACACGTTTACCATCTTTAAAGACAGCTTTACCATGACCTGTGTCTTTAGTTTTAAGGTTCAACATTTCAAGGTAGCCGTTGCTCATTGTACCATCATCAGCTTTAACAAAATGAAGAACGTCTTGGTACTCTTTGTAACCTTTACCTTGACCGTCACCGTATTTTGTGACTTGTTGAGCATTAGCAAAGGCAATGTCTCCTTCACTGTAAAGAAGAGATTCCAAGTGCCCAAAGCCATCGTATTTGTTGATGTATTCAGAGGTCCAACCAAGCATCAATTGGTAAGCGTATTGTTTATCTGAGTAAATTCCGTTAAAGGTTTCTACTTTTGGATTGATGAAGGTCCCTGCCGCGTCTTCCGCAATAAGGAAGCCTTGTGGAGCGTGAAGGTTTGTTTTGTGACCTGTTTCTTGACGGTCTGCGTTTTCTTTGGCACGTGCTTCCACGTAAGCTTTGGCGCGTGGGTCAGTGACTGCTTTAACGCGGTAAGGGATACCATTGATTTGGCGAAGTTCGTTGATGTAGTCTACAAGGTAGCCTGTGATAGCGTCAGCGTTTGGCGTGTAGTTGATAGCTGTGAAACCACCATCGTTTTCAATGTGGTCTTTAGGGATGTTAATGGTTGTTTGACGTTCCCCGTCTGCAAGGATGATGCTTGCAACGTCGTTGCGCGTGTCTTTGGTCTCGTTTTCGTAGCTAGTAACAGGGTCAATGGTACGTGTTTCTGTGACAACTTTGGTTTCTTTAGAACGTGCTGCTTCTTTGATTTTAGCATCGTAGTCGGCCAAGGTTGTTTTGATTTGAGCTTCTTTGTCTTGAATAGCTTGGTTGGCGCCCACAAGAGCGTCTTTAGCAGAGGCTACTTCGTTTGTTTTGATGGTAACATTGTCTTGAGCGGTTGCAAGGTCTGTTTCGCTGTTGACGCGTTCGTCATTGGTACGTGTCACAACAGCTTCTTGAGCGTCAACGTCAGCTTGTGCTTTTGTTTGGGCGTCTTGAGCGTCAGAAACGGTTTTGTTAGCGTCAGAAAGAGCGTTTGAAGCGTCAGCGAGGTCTTGACCGCCAGCTTGATTGAGGGCTTCTTTAGCCGTGTCTACGGCTGCGTCAGCAAAGCCTGCTTCAACAGTGGTTGCTTTAACCATGTCGCTAGCTTGAGCGACTTCTTGAGTGTTGGTGCTAAGTTCTTGTTCAGCTTTTGTGACAGCGATTTCTGCACGCGCTGTTGCTTGTTCTGTTGTTGCAAGCGTTTGTTCAGAATTTGTAACAGCTTCCGTAGCGACAGCGAGATCGCTTGACGTAACGGCAACGTTTTGTTCCGCTTGTGCAAGGCTTGTGGTTTGCGTATCTGTGGCTTGGCTAGTGGTTGCGTCTGCGTTTACATCAGGTGTAGTAAGGTCATCAGCGTGAGCGACAGTAACGAGAGCAGATGCGGCAAGAGCAGCACCTGTAAGTGAGAGAGATTTAAAGGTTTTTGATTTTGACATAGTTTGTGTTATCCTTTCATGTCTATTACAAAATTAGTTTATCTAATCAAAAGCGCTCTGTCCAGTGGACAAAGATGTTGACAAATGGAAATATTGATTTTTCCACAATTCAAACCATGGGTTCGGGGGCAAGCGTTAGCGCGACAGCCCGCAAGAAAGGCGTAGCGAGCGTTAGCATCGTTACGCTGTCAGGTTTGTTATGGAAATGCCATTTTTTTCCATAACCGAAAACATGGGTTCGGGGGCGAGCGTTAGCGAGACAGCCCGCAAGAAAAACCGATAAGCGTTAGCTTATCGGAAGACCTAAAAAAGAAACTAAGTCGTTTGACTTAGTTTCTTTTTATTAGGCTTTATCTTTTTTAAAGATAATGAGATGAGTTGATAGTAAGAAGAGGCTGCTTGATAGGAGAAGGGCACCAAAGGAAGCAAGAAGACTTGCGTGGTCACCTGTTTCTGGAAGGGTCTTACGATCGTGTTTAGGAACGTAAGGGAGTGCAGGTGATGGTTTGTTGATTGGACCTTGTTGAGCCAATTTTTCAGGTTTCATCCAGTTTGGTTTATCAATAGATGTGCCATTTGATTTACTAGGTTGAGCCAATTTTTCAGGTTTCATCCAATTTGGTTTGTCAATTGAGACACCGTTTGATTTGTCAGGTTTGTCTGCAGGTTTGTCAGATTTGTCAGATTTGTCTGCAGGTTTGTCTGATGGTTTATCAGCAGGCTTATCAGATGGCTTGTCTGCAGGTTTATCTAATGGCTTGTCTGTAGGTTTGTTTGGTTTAAGGGCCAATTGGGCTTGGGCGTGACCGTAGGCTTTGGCAGCTTCTTTGGTTTTTATTTGAGCGTCTTGATAGGCTTTTTCAGCGCTTTGACGTTTAGCCATTGCTTTTTGGTTAGCGTCTTTTGCTTTATCAAGGGTTGTGTTGGCGTCAGTAAGTGCTTGTTTAGCTTTTTCAAGTGCTTTGGTACGGATAGTTAACGTTTCTTTAGCCTCTTCAACGATGTGTGATGCCTTATCAACAGCTGACTTGGCTTGCGAGAGGTCTGCGTGTTTAGCTTTAGCTTGGGCAAGTTTGTTTTCAGCGTTCTTAAGTTCTTGCGCTGTATACGTAGCGTCAGCTTTAGCGTCGACAAGACGGGTTCGGGCATCAAGAAGGGCTTTTTGACTGGTTGCAAGGTCTTTTTGACGTGATTCAAGGGTTTCTTTAGCAGATGCATAGGCTGTTTCTGCTTTTTGAGCGTCTGCTTGAACAGCATTTAGACGACTAGTTGCCTTATTAAGAGCGTCTTTAGCGTCAGCTAAATCTTTATCCGCAATAGCTTTGTAGTTATCAAGACGTTTTTGAGCCTTTTCTTTTTCGTTAGAAGGTTCTGTAATCACTTCGTTAAGGACATAGTTAAAGGTGATGTCTGGGAGGAAGTTGATACGTTTACCGTTAAAGTATTCGTAAAGACGACCGTCAGCACCTCTTTCGTAAGTGACTTTGTCGAGTTCCTCACGATTGACAGCCCCTGAACTTGAGATACCCACGGCTTGACCGTTGTCCGTTTCATAGTCTTTCTTTGGTTTATCTTTTTGGGCGTAACCGTAAGCAAAATCTTTCTTAGTAAAGAGAAGGGCATTACGGTGACCAAAGGCGATGTAGCCAGGGACGAAGTGTCCAGGTGTATCTTCAGCAAGGTTGGCATAGTCAGAGAACCATTGTGACAATTCCATGTATGCCATTTGTTGATCAGAAAGGACAATATAATCTTGCATATCAAAGTCACTGCGGAAGCGGTACATGCTTTCTTTGGCGACTTCGTTGTGGTGTGGACGTTTGATTTTAGACACGTGGGTGATAAGGTCACGGTCGTCATTTTCTTTGGCGCGAAGATAAGCGGTTTCAAGAAGATAGGCATCACCTGCTGTCAAATGGCCTTGGATACCATTGAGGTCACGCAAACGATTGATGTAGTCAACCATATATTCGGTAATCTTCTTAGCATTAGGCGTGTAAGTGATGATACCTGTTTGACGAAATTCCGCTTTTTGTTCAGGTGTCAAGGTAAGGTCAACGGTTTCTTTACCTTCGTTGACGACGATTTCATGACTACCTGTACCGTCTTTACCTTCAACGTCACGGTTTTCATAATTACGCATGTAGTTAAGCGCTTCAACACTTGTGAGGACACGTTTTTCGGTGTGAGAGATGGTAGCAGAGGCTTCGTCAACGGCTTTTTGAAGTTTAGCAAGGGATTGGTCGACTTTGTTTTGAGTGTCTGTGAGCGCTGCTTGCGCATCGGCTTGGTCTGCTTTAGCGTCAGCGACTTGAGCACGCGTTTGCGCAAGGATTTCTTGAGCCTTGTCGTGTTCTATTTGTGCGGTATCAAGAGCTGTTTGTGTTTGTGCGCTTGCCTTTTCGTTGTTAGTGATGTCTTGTTCAGCTTGCGTAAGATGGGCTTGGGCTAATTTATCTTGTTCTTGTGCTTTTGTGACGGCGTTTTCAGCTTGTGTGAGGTCACGGTCAGCATTTGGATTAGCGTCTGCTTCTTTATTAAGGTTTGCTTGAGCGTTAGCTAAGGATTGGTTAGCGGTATCAAGGTCTTTTTGAGCCGTTTCTTGAGCATTTTGTGTGTCTGTAACCACTTGCTTGGCTTCTTGCGTCGCTTTTGTGGCAAGAGTTACCTCTGTTTGGGCTTTGACTTCCGTTTCTTTAGCTGTTTCAAGCGTTTCTTTGGCTGAGGTTTCATTGGCTTTAGCTGTGTCATAGTCTTTTGAGGCTTGATCAAAGGCTTTTTGAGGATCGGTTGTTTCTGTTTGTGTGGTTTGGCTAGTTGTCGCTGTTGGCACTTGTGTTTCTTCAGCGTGAGTTGTTGTAGCAAGGCCTGTCGCTACGGTAGCAACACCAAGAACAGAGAGGGTTTTAAAAGTTTTGTGAGACATTTGGTAAGACGTCCTTTCTATGTGTTTACTTATTTTTAGTATAGGCTTTTATTTTGGTTTTTTCAAGCTAAAACTAAGATCTGAGGGAATTAAAAATTGTGGGCGTTGATGAGATTGCCTGCAATAAAAAACGTCTAAGGGTGGTTTTGCCCTTAGACGGTGGCTGTTAGTTCATAGGTCTTGTCGACAAGAGCAAAGATGGACCAAGAATTTTTATAGATGCGTTTGTGAGTGGTTAAGGTTAGTTTTGACACAATCGTACCGTTTCCTTTAACGGTAGCTTTTTGGATATCATAATCTCGGTCATAAGCTGTTTCTTTTGAGGGAAGCGTTAGATTGAGTTCATTGTAATGTGTAATTGGTTGTTTTAAGGCTGATGCGAGGCGTGTGTCTGTTGGCGCATAATGGGTACGCTTAATGTCATAATAGTTGCTATCTGAGTGTTTAACTTGCGTAAGGGTACTATCATCAGCGTTTTTGCCATTGTAGATGACTTTTGTTGTCGTTGTTAAGGCTGGCTTGTTTAGGCGCAAGTCAGTGATAAATGAATTGCTGATTAGAAAGATGGTTGCGATAGCAAGTAGCGGAACAACGATTTTTTCACGAATCGTGTATTTTTCCTTTTTGCTCCATTTATCAATGATATAGATAGCAAGGATGAAAATGACAAGGCTCAATATAATATCGATATAAATCAATTGACCTTCAGTTAATGCAATCATAATTTCCTCTTTCTAGCTCATGGTAATATGTCGTGTCCATAAAGGGTTTCCTTTCTTAGATAGCGAGGTCAAAGGTTAGTTGGGGTTTGACGGGGTCGTAGTTGATGAGTTTAAAGTCATCGGCGGTGATGTCATAGAAGTTGGTGCCATCTGGGACATCAAGAATGAGCTTGGGATTTTGAGCCGATGGAGTGCGCTTAAGCAGTTCCTTGGCTTGTTCAAATTGATTGTCGTAGATATGTAAGTTATTAACGAAGTAATAAAAGTTACCAGGCGTCCATCCAAAGTGTTTGGCGATCATGAGTTGTAGAGCCACATATTGCATGGCGTTGATGTGATGGGCCACGAGCATGTCATTAGAACGTTGTGTCAATGTAGCATCGAGATAGATGGTATCGTCAATTTGTCTGACGTCAAACATGACTTGGAAGGCGCAGGGGAGAAGGCCGTCACTCTCTTCAAAGGCTTCATAATCCCAAAGAGAGATGACATTGCGACGGTTCCAAGGGTTTTTTTCTAGTTGTTTGAGTAATTTGCCAATGATGTCGTGTTTTTTAACGATAGCTCCGTAGCGTTCACCAATAGAGCGTTTGTCGCCATTGTTGGCAGGATAGTTTGGTACTTCCCACGCATTCCAATAGTGGACCTTGTATTTATTTTCTAAAAGGTCTAGGCTGTTACTTTGGTCTTGATAGATCCAAAGCATTTCTTTAATGGCACTTTTAATGGGGATTGGGCGAAGTGTTGTGATAGGAAAGTCGCCTTTTGTTAAATTGTAGGTTGCAAAACTTCCTGTGATGTATTTGGAGTTGGCTGTTTGTCCGTTTTGGTATTTAGGTCGGGCTTGTTGTGAGAACACACCTTTGTCTAAAATAGTTTGGATGTTTTCTTTAAAGAGGGTGTCTGCTTTTGTCATGAGTTTTCCTTTTTTAGATTTTCAATTAGTATAACAAAAAATAGCCAATTTGGCTATTTTTTATAAATGATCTGTTGGTTCTGGTGTGATTGGTTCAATTTCTACTTTATAATAATGATGAATTTGAACACCGTTTTCAACAGTTGTGTTTTTGAATTTTGAAACATAATTTCCTGAAATTTCAGTGTAATCTTTTTTAGGATTTGTTTTATTGATTTCAGGTGGGAAAATATCATTTCCGTCTTTGTCAATGTGACGTGTTGCGAGTATACGAGATTTTTCTTTAGCCAATTCTTTGGTCAAGCTATCAATTTTGGCATCTTTCTCAGCATGGGCTTTTTGACATGCTTCACGTGCTTTTTGAGCGTCGGCATCTTTTTGAGCTAACTTGCTTTCATAGCCTTTTTCAAGTTTAGCAAGTGTTTCTTGATGGGCTTTGTTGGCATCTTCAAGGGCTTTGTCTTTGTTTGCTAGAGCTTTGTCATAAGCGTCTTTGGTTTCTTGCGCTTTTTGATCACGTTTGGTCAATTCGTCTTGATGCGCTTTGTTGATGGTATCAATGGCGTCTTGATGAGCTTTGTTAAGCTTATTGATAGCGTCTTCTTTGTCTTTAAGAAGGTTGTTGTAGGCATTTTCTGCTTTTTGAGCCGCTTCTTTTTCTTTAGCAAGGTCAGTCTTGTAGGTGTTTTCAAGGTCTTTGACTTGTTTTTGATAGCTTGCTTCAAGGTCTTGACGTTCTTTGTCTTTTTGAGCTTGTTTGTCTTGACAGGCTTTTTGAGCGTCTTTAAGGGCTTGCTCACGATTAGCTAGTTCTACTTTGTAAGTATTTTCAAGCGTTTCAAGATCTTTTTGGTATTGTTTTGTAAGTTGGTCTTGATTAGCGTCTTTGTCTGCAAGGGCTTTGGTGTAGTTGTCCTTGAGGGTCGCTAAGTCTTTGTCTTTTTGGTCAAGAAGGACTTTGTAGTTGTCTTCTTTTGACTTAGCGTCGCTAAGAGCATCTTGAAGGTCTTTTTCAAGAGTCGTTACCTTATTTTGATAGTTTGCTTCAAGGTCTTTAGCGTCTTTGTCTTTTGAAGCGAGAAGGGTTTCATAAGATGATTTGGTTGATGTCAAGAGCTTGTCAGCAGTGTCAAGACGGTTTTGATAGTCTTTTTCGAGACGTGTCACGTCGTTTTGATGTGTTTCATTAGCGTCTTTAAGGGCTTTGTCTTTTTCAGCAAGCGCTTTTTCATAAGCCTCTTTAGCCGTTTGACACGCTTTTTCTTTATCCGTTAATTTAAGTTCATAACTTTTTGTCAGTTTGTCAAGTTCTTTTTGATTAGCGTCTTTAGCGTCTAGGAGTGCTTTATCACGTTTAGCGAGTTCTTTTTGATAAGCCTCTTCTGCTTTTTTAAGTGCGTCTTCTTTGTCTTTGATGCTGTTTTCAATTGTTTTAGTAGCTTCTTGTTTAGCAGGTGTTGGTTGGGTGAGACACGCATGCTCTAATTCAAGATAGCCAACAAAATGATAGCCTTTGATTTCAGGAGCTTCGAGGGTGCTGTCTTTAACGACAAGGGCTTTTGGTGCCAAGTCATTACCTGTATAAGCGTCCGCTGAAAGACTGAAACCTAGTGCGCCACCTGCAGCAAGAAGAACAACAAGGGTTGCACGTCCTTTTTTATTTTTGATGATTAAGAAGCTTGCACCAGCAAGAAGTCCAAGTCCTGCCAAAGTCCCGTAAGCTTGAATTGTCGTATCCCCTGTATTTGGAAGGACTTTATCGACAAAGTTTTTAACAGGTTTTGGTAGAGCACTTGTGCTAGATGGTGTGGCTGTTGACGATGTCGTTGTAGACGTTGTCGCAGGCGTTGTCGCATCTTTTTCGTAAACAAGTTTGTAAATCGAACACCCTTTGACTTTAGTGTCAGGAAGGAGTTTTTTGATTTGTGCCACTTCTGTTTGTGACAAACCTTCTTTGTCGACATAAGCCACGTTACTGCCACCGTCGTTAGCGGTGTGGAGTCCTGTCCATTCAGGACTATTTAGGGCTGGATTGGTGTCAGCGTGGGCTTGACTGGCAAGGAAGGCAGGTGCTGTTAAGGCGACAAGGGCAGCACCAGAAGTTGCTAATTTTTTAAGGTTCATTAATAAGACCTACTTTCTTTTTTTGTTATCTTCTTCAAGTATAACAAAAAAGGCAGTGGTCTTGCAAGTTTTTATTTAATCGTATAGCCAAAGGCTTCTAGACTTTTTCTAGCGTCATAGATGTTGTCATAGAAAAGCAAATCGTTTTCGATGGCGTCATCGATGTTGTCTGTTTCTGCAAATTCATCGTTAGCAAAAGCGATAAGTTGGTCGTCTGTTAGATTTTTTGCGATAAGTTCGTTTGAGTCATTGTAGATATCGTACATGGGTTGGGTTTCCTTTCTTATAGGATGAGTTTGATCATGGTGTTGAACTGTTCGAAGTCTTTTAAAACGTTGTCGTAGTGTCCCTCACGTGGAAAAATAGGACTGTTTAAGGTCGTAAAGAGTGGTTCTCGGATGAACATTTCAAAGTGGACGCTAGGTCCTTCAGGTTTTTTGGTAAACGGATTGATACGTTCTTGAACAGGATATTGAATGACAATGTGGCCAAAGTGAGTGGTATCTTTGTAATATTCGACGTTGTTGTCGGTATTTAGGGTGGTCTGGACGACTTCAAAATCGTTAGCAGTCAAGAAGTTGCGGAAGTTTTCGAAGGATTGGTAAGATTCTGTGAGATAAGACATGGGTGGGTTTCCTTTTTAGTTGTCGAAACAGTTAGCAAGTGGGCTGATGTCGTCGATGAGTTTTTGTAAGTTGGTGGTGAAATGATCAATGTGTGTTTTAATTCCGTTTTTCAAACTGATATTAAAGCTACTGTAGTCCGTGTTGTGTTCCAGGGAAATGAAGACGTCATTATCAAGGCGTTTCTTGTAGCTTTTATAGATATCTAATTTAGAAAATTCACAAGTGATGAGAATGGCGTTATCGTGGGGGTCTAGTTTAAAAATGAATTGAAAGTGCGGATATTCTTTGAGGTGCATAATGTCATCAAATTCAAATTTGCCTGTAAGTGTCAAGTTGGCTTTTTGAAGTTCTTGCCTGATACGAAGTTTATAACGGTCTTTTTTAGACAAGGTTTTAGCATTGGTATCTAAGGACGGTTCTTCGGTGGCTTTAATAATGGCGCTGAAGGCTTTTTCAAGTTGTCTATGGTTTTCGCGAAAGACAGGTGAGAAATTTTCGTCGGTTTGTGCGCGTGTCATCATGTCATTATAGACGGTTTTGAGTTGTTCTGGTATTGTAGGCATAAGAGGGTTTCCTTTCTAAAGTCCAAAAAATTCTGGCATGGTTGTCATTTTTTCTTCGATGTGAGGAAGAAGGGTCGGGTCTTCGATGACATCTTTTTTAGCGACAATTGCGGTAAGGTTTTGATGACGTCTGTAGTCTAAACTAATGATATGGGTGTCTCTTGTTTCACCTGTGATGCGATAGCCTTTAAGAGGTGTGAGACGTTTGTCAGGGGCGATCGCTTGAAAATAAAGGATGCGGCCTTTTTTAATGATTTGGTAATAGGTAGATAAAGGCAAATGGATGTAGGTTTTTTTATCTTTTTGTTGTTGGATGCCACTCCAGATGACAATGATGGCAAGTAGGGCAAAAGTTATGATTTCGAAGTAGGTTGTTCTAAAAATAGCTGTAAGAATGAAACTGATAAGAAAGGCAAGGACAGCGTAAAGAATTTTGTTGTTTTTGGCTTTGAGTAGTTGGAAGAAGATGCGTTGGTCGTTATTAGACATGGTTTGCGTCCTTTCTACTTGATTTGTTTAATTGGTTTTGTTACAATTTAATGTGGATAGGGGCCTGGATCTTCGGACCACGCTTGGACGCACGGATGTTTTCCGTGCGTTTTTTATAGGCCAAAGTAGTCAGGATGATGTTTCATTTTTTCTTCGATTTGCGGTAAAAGGTTTGGATCTTCTAAGATATCGGTTTTAAAGATAATGGCCGTGTAGGTGTGCCAATTGTAGTGGTCAACTTGTAAGGTGTAAGTGTTGTCATCTTCGTCGATGATAGCATAAGATTTAAGTGTATTGAGGTGTTTATTATCGTGGGTACTTTGGAAGAAAATCCGACGTCCCTTTTTAATAGCTTTATAATAGCTGTTAAACGGTTTTTGGCAATAGGTTTTTCTGTCTCTGAGGTTTTGGATGACCATATAGCAAAAGAATGCGATAAGTAAAGTGCCCCAAAGGAAGGCGAAATAGTTGTTATGAGTCCACATGGTTAGGGTGATACTTGAACCGATAAGTAGGATGAAAATATAGGGTGTTTTGTTTTTTGGACGGAGCATGTCCATGAAAAGTAGGCGTTGGCTTGGTGTCATAAAAGGTTCCTTTCAAAACGAATGAGATTGAATTTTGGTTCGGTATCGGAGATAGCGCCATAAGGCGTGTAATCTTCGAAATAACTGTCATAGGCGACAACGCTATCCCAGGACGGGTCAGGCGTTGAAAAGACGTGACTACCGAGGTTTGGATGACGTTCAAGACAGTCTAGGACGTGCTGAAGAAGTGTCGCTTGACTGCAATAATGAAAAGCGGTTTTGCTTTTGGCATCGGTTAAAATGAGATGTTGCATGTGTGGTTTCCTTTCTAACTTAAGATGAAAAAACCTTGTTTAAGGGATGAGCTTAAACAAGGTGGAATATTGTCAGCCTTGTCACATCGTTGAGAGGTGGGCTGTCCTATCAATAAAAGTATAGTCTTTTGGATGACGGTTGTCAACTAATCGTCATCATCGTCATCGTCTCCCCAACGGTCTTCTACCCAATCAGGGATGTCGTCGCCAAAGCGGTCTTCTACCCAATCTGGATACATAACGCTCACTTCCTTTCTAGCTTTATTATAACGCTAACAGATGGGTTATGCAATCGTTTTTTGAAGCGATTTGAGACGGGTTTGTGCTTTTTCTTCAATGGCTTTCATGACCTTTTCCATGTAGGTCCAATCAATGTCGTTTTGGGTATAATTAGATGGGTTTGCGGATGGTTTGAGAGGGAGTTTGATGGATTCGGCTTTGATTTTAGCAAGAACACGCGCGTTAGTGTAGCTGTAATTAGCTGAGTTAGTGTTGAGAATGCTTGCAATAAACAAGGCTGTCAGCTCATTCAAATGAGGATGACGAATAGTATATACTTTTACACCTGCGATGAATGGTTTTGGTTGCCAAAAAGCAATACCACCTTCAGCTCCGATTGTTAGACAGTTACCTTCGATTGTAAACTCATTGTTAATGTCATCATAGTATCCTGAAATACCGTTATCATATGTTGAACGTGTGATATAAGGTGTGTTTCCTTCAGGTAATTCTGATTTATTTGGATAAAATGTTTTGGTTGTATCACAATCAAACAACTCCCCAACCACAAATTCACCCCAGTCACTAGTATCAACGGGTGTTTTTTGTTTTTCGGTGGGTTGTGGCAAGTTGGCGAGGCGGTCTTTGGCGCGTGCGGTCACACGACTCATGACTGTTTCCATATAGGTCCAATCGATGTCGTCTTGACTGTAGTTGGACATGTCTGCGGACGGTTTGAGGGGGAGTTTGATGGATTCAGCTTTGATTTTAGCAAGTACACGGGCATTAGTGTAGCTGTAGTTGGCTGAATTAGCATTGAGACGGCTTGCGACAAATAACGCTGTTAGCTCATTTAGTCGTGGGTGGCGAATGGTGTAAACTTTAACACCTGCAATAAATGGCTTTGGTTGCCAAAAAGCAATACCACCTTCAGCTCCGATGGTTAAACAATTACCTTCGATGGTGAATTCGTTATTGATATCGTTATAATAACCAGAAATACCGTTATCATAGGTTGAACGTGTGATATAAGGTGTATCACCTGGCGGTAATTCTGATTTATTTGGATAAAAGGTTTTGGTTGTATCGCAGTCAAACAACTCCCCGACCACAAATTCACCCCACTGACTAGTATCTACTGGATGTTTCATAGAATACCCTCACTTTCTAAACCGTAGAAAATGTTGTAGGTTTCATTAGCGACTGTTTGAGAAATGGCATCTTTAAGTTCACTAGTATCTGTTCCTGTTTCAAACATGTGATAGTCCATAGCGACTTTCATGAAATCTTCCATGTTGAGCTCAAAGGGCACTTCAGGGTCTGGGTAAGATAGACGCTCAGTTGGGTCAATACGTTTATGTGTACCGTAAGTTGGGTCTTCATGGTTTTCAATGGCTTCAACCCAATAGTCTTCGTACTTGTTTTCCCAGAGTCCGTTGATGTCATGACGTCCTTGGTTCTTGACCGTTTCAAGACCATCTTCTTCAATATAGTAGCCTTGAATCTTCTTGTGTTTAGGGTGGGCGATGCCTGCTGTAAAGATGAAGATGGCCGTTTCGACACCGACATTGATAAAGGTTTTAGATGGCAAACGCACAATGGTTTCAAGGGTGTGGTTTTTAAGCAACTTCTTACCACCGTCTTTATCGAGTTTGGTGTTCGGTAAAATGAAAGCGGCTTTGGTGCCAGTTGGCACATTGTCAAGAACGTTTGTGACGATTTTCATACAGCCGTATTTACGTTCATAAGGTGGATTCATCAGCACCTTGGTGATGTTACTGTCACGAATAAAGTCGGCAGCGTCTTCACTCATGGCGTCCATTTGACGTAGGTTGGTTTTACCGTCTTTATGAATGAGCATGTTGGCACAAGCTAGGGCATAAACTTTGCGATAAAGTTCGATGTCAAAAAGTTGTTCAGACTTGATTTTCTTGGCTTTTTCTGTAGCGACACCGCCTGCTTCTTTCATCATGTTGGCCATGGCTTTGACCAGAAAGGCACCACTCCCACATGTGGCATCAAGAACGTGGTCGTCTTGATGGACACCAAGGAGACGGTACATGAGGGAGGTGATATGGTCAGGGGTGAAGACTTGACCAGCGTCTGATTTCTTTTTATAACGGGAGAATTCGTTGAAGAAAATTCCCATGACATCTTCGCCACGCCAGTGACGAGAGTTAATCATGTCACCAATTTCAATGACGTCGTTGAGAAATTCCTTGATGGCCTGTTGGTTTTCAGTGATAGACATGCGAACATTACTGTATTCTTCCACAAGGATATGGAGCTTACTGTTACGACGACGGGATTGGTCATGGTCTAAAATGGTTTCAAGCTTGTCCTTGATGTGGTTGTGAATCGTCTTATAGCCTGCTTCTTTAACGCTTTCAAGGGCTTTAGGGTCACGGCTTTGAACGACCAGGGCACATGCTGTGAAAATCATACGGTCCTGCAAATCGGTGAGGCCAAATTTGAAATGTAGGTTGTTGTTAATGCGTTGGGTAATGGCGTAAATAGCATTTTTATCAAGAGTTTGGTCTTTAATATAATTGATATAAAAAGACTTGTGCTCAAGGGGTTTGTTACTGAGTTCAGGAATGTGGTCACTATTGATAAAGATGTTGGTTTCTTTACCATTATACAAGATACCGATGACGTTTCGGTGCGTGGTAGCTAGAACAGCGCAATTGGTCAGTAGTTGGTCGATGTGTTTTTGGTTTGTGACTTCTTCACTTGGACGCTTTGTCTCTAAGATGATAGCCGCGTTTTTATCGTTAGGGATATACCAACCGTCAGGCTGATGGTGCGATTGTGGATAGCCTAGATTTTTAAAAGACGTGTTTTGTCCATAGCCTTGTTTGATGTTTGGCTCTTCTTCGTTAAAGCCTAATTTAGTCGCTGCTTGGTTTAGAACATGGTCTTCAAGAGTAGTTGTCATTTGGTTTATCTTTCCTTTCTGAGATAGTTTTATTATACTATAATTATCGTAAATTATTTAGTTAAAACAACAGCTTCATAGTGCTCTGTAAACGTACTATTGCTTTTGATGGTGTTTTCGACAGGTTTTTTCATCAAGTTTTGATACCATTTCATCGCCAGTTCTTTAGCTTCGTCTTCAGAATAGGTTTGGCAGGGATTAAGCGACGTTGGCAATCGCATATAGACAATCGCTTGGTTTGGATAGGGTGTTTTGTCATATTTTAAAGACCTTGGGAAGTCTTTATCATAACGAATGGCGTAATCGATTTCCTTGTTTTTATCACGGAATCTGAACTGTAGACAAGGTTGGTGCATGTGGCCTAATGAATTATGATAGAGGTAAGGGGCGCTATCGTTGATGTGTGGTTTCAGTGATGGAAAGCGTTTGTCGTAGTAGAGCACAAAACCGTTTTCTTCAAGAATGAGGGCAAGGTGTTTGAGGATTTTAGCGACGGTAAATTCACTCATAATCTTTAAACTCCAATTGTTCAAAGGCTTTGGTTTCCTTAAGACTGTTACGGGTGCGGCAGGCTTGCAAGGTTTCAAGGTCTTTATGGTCAGCTTCTTGCCAGTCTTGCCAATGGCTGGTTTCGTCACTATAATAGAGCGTACCGTATTTGAAATGCGATTCGACTTCGTCTTTCCATGAGCGTCCTTGTTCGTCAAGTAAGGTCATGATGGTTTGGATATTGGCGTTTCCAAGACGGCTATCAGGCATGACGAGTTTAGCGAAACGGTGAACCGATGAAATAGAGACGTTATTGACGTGCCACCAGAGGTATTCAAGGGTTTTTTCCGTTTGTGGGGCTAGTTTGATGGCTTGGGCTAGGAATTGTACGGTAAAGGCTTTATCGCTATAGGTCGGTGATTGTAAAAGAGCCTTGTTAAAGGTGTTGGTGGCAATAGAGCTGGCTATTGAGATTAGTTTTTGTTTTTTTCCGTGGAAAAGGGGTTGTTTTTGATCAGGACGTGTTTGTTTAAAGAACAAAAGGACTTCATCATTACCCGTGTAGACGAGACGGACACCTGGAATACCTGTGGCAAGAGCTTTAGCTGTTTCTTGCATGGTTTCTTTAAAGAAGGTGTTGAAAGGTGTGTCCATGTCTTTGAGAATGGTTTTAGCGTTTCGCATGTCAACGGTGATGACAAAGGTATCGTCAAGGTCAAAGGCTTTGAGTTGCTGTTTTTCATAGGCTTTCATGAATTTGTCGAGCTTACGAAAACTCAAGAAGCGTTGTTTAGGCGTTAGATAAATGGTTTCGCCATCTGTGATGAGGACGTGATTGGTATCTAAGATAAAGGTTTCAAGGTAGTAGCTAGCGTCATGGTAACGGGCCACGCGCGTGTTGGTAGCAGGTGGTGTGGTTTTAAAGCTGAGGGTTTCTTGGGTGAAGGCTTCTTTTTCGTGGGCTTCTAGGGATGGGTCGTTTTTAATGGTGTTGAGAAGTTGGTTTTGGATGTCTTTTGGTGTGATCATAGGGATGTTTCCTTTCTAGCGTCTAAGAAATGTTTTAAAGTCAGTGATTGTATTTGGATCGTTTAGGTTTGCAATTTCCCAGGAAGGATCGTTGTCGTTATAAAGGTAAATCGGTTCGTTTTTAAGAAAGTCTTGGGCTTTTTTAAGGCTTGAAAAGGTCTTTAAACGGTCAAAGGGATTGACATAAGGAGTGATGACTGTTTCGACATAGTGATAGGTTAGGAATTCGTCCTTGTCTTTATCGTATTTGTCCATGTCTTTTTTGGTAACACTTGAAATAGAACGGTATTTCTTTTTATATTCTTTGTAGTAAAGGATGTAGCAGTCTTTTTTAGGGACGTAGGCGTCAAGATTGTTAATAAGTAATAATTGCTCGTAATTTTGACGGTCTTTTTCAGATAGGGCTGTAAGCCATTTGCTGTAGCGTTTGGCTTGGAAGGTTGTGATGTTACGGACATTGTGGGTGATTTTAAAAGTTGTTAAAAGATTAAGATTATAATCTTTAGCAGGAATGTATAAGCGGTCTTCTTTTTCTTGTTTGATGAGAATGTCCTTGATTTTAAACAAAATAGGTAACATGTGAACATAGTCGACGTAACGGCCAGTGTTTGAGAGATTACCGATGCGTTTGGATTGGATATAATAGTCAATAAGGTCACTTGTTAAAAATTTGAGGTTGATGTATTCATCGGATTCGATATAAAGATTGACTTTGTTTGTACTCCAAGGGTATTTTTTAGCTTGAACATAACTATGTTCTTTTAAATCATTCATGACGTCAATGCCATTGATGTGGTGATAGCCTTCGTGAACGATGGCACCGTCGGATAGACCGTTTTCGCCACGTCCTCGATAGGTATTCGTTCCATAACCACGGTTTGTTCGGCTGTCACGAATACTATTAAAGAGGTAGATAGGGTCATTTGGGCTATTGTACTGGTTAAGCTTATCTAATAGCTCTGAGAGTGTGATATAGGTGGTATCTGTGAGTTGGTTGTCGGCATTTGAGAAGATAATGTCAGGGTCATTAAAGAGATTTGTTACCGTGTGGTCGAGTTGTAAATAATCGCCACGTTCGAGGAAACCTAAAAGGATATTATTGAGGTAGTGACGGGATTTTAACAAGTCGATGGTCAGGGTCTCTTGACTGGCTTTTGAGTTAAAGGAATCATCGTTGAGTTTGATATCTTTATCGTCTAACCAACCTAACCAAACATTTTCACCATTTCGAATGAGCATTCCAATGTGATTTGGCATGTTGTTTTGGATAAACCGCATGACGGTGTTGTTTAGTTCATAAGATCCTTGGCTGTTGCGTTGTTTTAAGAAGGTGATGCCTTTAGTTGTTGGGCAAAGGTGGTCTAGTAAGGCATCTGAGGTTTTTAAGGCTGTTTCAAGACTTGGGCTGTCGATATCATAAAGGTCTTTAAAGCGAGGAAGGTCTTCATCGAGAAAAATAAGCTTTTGATAAAGGACAAGGGGTTGTTCTCGTGGTGCCAATTGGCCTGTGTGAATGGGCGTTACATTGACACCTAACCCTTGGCGGTATTCATAAGCCGTTAAGTCCGTACGCATGATGAACAAGTCGTGTTCGTATTTTGCAATTTTTTCTTGTAGTTCGGCTTGTTTAAGGGCTTGCTTTTCATAAAGAGCCTTAATTTGTGCTTCCATTTGTGCTTTTAAAGCATTAATGTTTTCAAGGTCTTTTTGAAGACTGGCTTCTGTGAAATTTTCAACGGCGTCTAGGTCTTCTTTAAGATGTGTCTGCTTCACTTGTAAGGATGAGGCATCCACGGTCATGAGTTCGTTTGTTTGATTAATGGTCAGGCAGTTCGCTGAAACGAGATAAGGTTTTCCATAAATGGTAATAAGGCGAGCATTTGGACAGATGCTTGTAAAATAATCAGGAAGCTTTAAAAGGTCAACCGTAAAGGTAGGTTGTTCTTTAATAATGTTATACAGTGCGGTTGGTAGGCTTGTCTGATAGCTTTTAAGAGTGTTTGCATAGGCTGTGTGCTCGTCAATGGATAGTGTGTCATCTTGCTTGCGAGTGCATGTAAGAAGGTCTTTGAGTCTTTTATTCTCTTCACTATCAAAGTGATCAAGAATTAAGGTTGCTGTGGTTGTTTGGTCGTGTTGACTGAAGCTTTCGGTTTCTTTTTTGGCGTTTCGATAACGTTCTTGGGCTTTACTGGCTTCGTTAGAATAGTAGATATTAGGGTTAAAATTGACCATGGTTGTGTTTCCTTTCTTAATAATAGTGACTCTTGAGTCAAATAAAAAAGACAGCGATGAAACTGTCTTTTTCTTAGATTACAACAATGATGCCAAATCGTTTGAAGGAGCTTCTTCTGTTGTACCGCCTAGGTCAGCGCCAAAGCCAGCTGTTGCAGTGTGTCCACCACCGTTAAGGGTTGGAGCAGCACCACGAGTGGCACCTGTTGCAAAGGCATCTTCAGCGGCTGCGTCTGTTGCAATACTGATTTGGTAGTAGTTACGACCGTAGTTCTTAGAGTATTCTGCTTTGGCAGTTACTTTGAACTCAGCGCCACGTTTCAAGAACCATGTTGGTGCACCAAAGGTTGCAGGGAATTGTTCAACATCGTAAAGCAAGTATTGGCTTTCATACGGGTCGTTTGGTGTTTCGACGTTAGCAAATGCACCTTGCATTGGGAATTCAAATTGAATTTTAGCATCTGGGTAACGTTCAAGCAATTTAACAATCGCATTTTTGACTTGATCGAGTTCGGTGTCACGTGTCAATTTACCTGCAAAGTCGTCAGGGATATCTTTTGAAGGGAATTTAAGTTTTCCTGTGAGATCCAAGCGGAGGTATTTGAAGACAAGTGTTCCCACACGGTTAGATTGTTCACCCAATTCTTTAACCATGAAGAAACTTTCAGGCACACTTGCCAATTCTTCAGGCGTCACATACATGTACAAGACATGGTTTGGACGGGTTGGGTTTTGGTCGTTTTTGTAGTGTTGTACGAAAACGTTGTTTGTGTTAAAGGTGTGGTCAGTGTAAGTTACAGTTTTTGAATTCATGGTGAAATTCCTTTCTAGCGTTAAAAAATAATTCCGGTTTACCGTTGTGATAACGTTCTCACTGCACAATTACAGTGATATTACCCTAATGCCATTATTCCAGACATTACGGCAGAATTTTAATCCGCGCACTTTTTTGGAGTGCGACCACTATCAAGTGGCTTATAGCTATATTATAGCATATCCCGTGAGGGGAGCAAGGAAAAACTGTTTCCTTGTCTTTTCTATTTCAATCAACGCACTTTTTTGAGTGCGACCACGGTCAAGTGGTTTATGGTTATAGTATAGCATATCTCAGATGATATGCAAGGAAAAAGTTATTTGGAATGGACTTTGATTTTGTAGCGTTTGTCGTTAACGATAAAAAGGTATTCGCCACCATGATGGAGTTGTTTAAAAGCTGTTTGAGACATGTGGTGGTCTAGAAAACCAAGTTGTTTAAAGAGTTCGTGCTTGTTGGCTAGGATTTCTTGTTTTTCAGGATCGTGGGAGAATTTATTGGCATAGGTTGAAAAAAGATATGTCATAGTTATTCCCCTTTACATGCTGGTCACGACTTGCATGAGACCACGTTCATTAATGGTTTGAGCGTAAGGACGAGGCACACCAAACAAAAGACCCACTTGTTTTTTGTTCTTTTCAAGGGCTTCTTCAATGCGTTTCATAAGGCTTGAATCGGTCATGAAAATGTCATCAAAAAGAAGTTCATAGCCTGTAAGAGCTGTGAAACCACCGCCCAAGAGAATGATAGCGTCAATGTAGCCTTTTTTCCCAAAAGAACGTAAAATGGTTGAGACAATGTCTTCAATAAAGCGTTCTTTGACAGGTTCGTAATAAGACAAGAGTTCTTTACGGTAGGCTTCACGACGTTTATTTTTACTTGGTTTTTCAATGATGGCTTGAAGGTCTTTACGACTTTCGATAGCTTGGCCATTACGTTGGGCGTTAGCAATCACTTCTTCTAAGAGTGAGCCATAACCACGTTCAACCGAGTAAGAATAGTTTGGATTGAATTTGCTGCCGTTTTCAGTGGCACGAAAGACAGCGATATCCGTTGTTCCGTCGCCAATGTCGACAATGTTAAAGTCAGCGAAAGTATAGAGAGGATTTTCATCTTCTCCTAACGCTTCATAGAGATTGTCCATGGTTTGGGCAAATTCTTTGTCGTTTTGATCTAAAAGTCCAAAGAAGCCTGCTTCACCTTCACTACGAATTTCAACGTCTGTGATGGCAAAGGTGACGTCATGTGTGCCTTGTGGGGTGAAGACACGAATTTTGTGATTACCAATAAGACTGTCACGGTAGTCGTCGACAAGACCATTGATGTTTGATTCAATGATAGGAACAGAGAGGGCTGCTTTTAGTTTTTGGTCATTAAAGTCATTGGCTTCAATGAGACCTTCAGCAAGGGCACCAAAAAGAAGACTGGTTGCGATTTGGTTGTCTGTTTTAGGGGTTGACGCCGTCACGTCAAATTGATGGTAGCCAGGACGGGCCATGGCGTTGTCACCGACGGCAAAGGGAAGGTCATAGTGATTAAGTTTACTGTCTAGAATTTGCACGTAAAATTCATCGCCACCTGGATAGTTGTGGTATTGTTCTTCCACTTGAATAACGGTTGATGGCATGAAAATGTGATGCAAAAGGGTGTTATCATCGGCTAGAATATCGCCTTTGAGCTTTGAGTTACCGATGTCTAATGCGAGTTTCATGAAGGATTCCTTTCTATTATAGTCTAATGACTTTTCTTTTATTATATCAAAAAAAGTCGCTAAAAGCGACTCTTAATAATGCTTACCAAAACTCTCTGCCAACGGGTGCAAATGGATTGTCGTAGTTTGCGTTTAGAAGACCAGTTGAACCGTCTTTGCGACGATAAACGACGCTTACACGAGCAGTATCTTCGTTAAGAAAGATGAAGAAGTCGTGTCCAAGACAGTCCATTTGATCACTTGCCTCTTGAGGGGACATAGTCTCAATATCCAGCTCTTTAATGCGTGCAAATGGTTCATCATCGATGTCTGAGTTATCGTGAGTTTTTTCGACACGGTTACGCTTTTGTAACTTGGTTTTGTGTTTGCGCATTTGACGTTCGAGTTTATCGACGACCAAATCGAGGCTTGCATACCAGTTATCTGATGTTTCTTCAGCTCGAAGAGTGACCGCTTTGCTAGGAATGGTCACTTCAGCTTTAGCTCGCTTATTAGGATAAACTTTAGCTGTGATGTGTACGGTTACGTCTTCAGCGAAATATTTCTCTAGTTTGCTGAGTTTGGTTTCAGCATAATCACGAATAGCGTCAGTAATAGCGATATTTTCGCCACGGATATGGAATTTGAACATAGGGTTTAGGTCCTTTCTTTAGTTATTAAAGGCGTTATCAAGAGTCGTTGTTTGTGAGTCCTGATAGCTTGTGGTGACTTTAATTTTTTTGATCTTATCTTTAGCTTTAGCGATGGTGAAACCAAACAAATGCGCTTTTTCGGTGCGTTCAACAGGGGTTACCTCAACGCGCGTGATGATTTGACTGGTTGCTGTTTTGGTTTTTTCGTTGCTGACAATGATATCCTCTTTGTCCATGCTTGCTTCGATGGTGGTGTTGTTTTTGTCTCGTTTGATGATGACGGTGTTATCAAACGTATCAAAAGGCTTGTCTTGTAGGGTTTGCCCTGTAATGCCGAGTGTTGATTTTGGATAGACACCTCGATAGGTTAGGGTTAGTTTTTCGTTTGGCCCCGATTTCGCATCATAAAGCACTTGGGTTTGCCCTGTAGCTGTGTAGCTAATGTTCGCCTTGGTTGGAAGAATGGCTTGGTAGAGAATAGCACCTGTGGCAATATAACCGATGAGTAAGCCAGCGATGGTAAAGACATAAGTGACTTGACCAAGGCGTTCAAAAGGGGTGAGACGTGCGTTAGCGCAAATTGGTAGGATGACTAAGGAAGCGATAATGGTTAAGAGAAAGGTGCCGACAAGGCTGAGTAGCCCGTATAAGAGTAGTGAGGACATATGAAAATCCTTTCGTTTTTCTTTTAGTTTAACAGAAAAAGTCGCTAAAAGCGACTCAAAATCTTACTTGCGGATAAGGTAGGGCTCGACGGTTTTAGCGAGACTTTCAATATTTAACGTTTGGACATAGATGCGTCCTGTGCCACTAAAATGGTTAACGATACCTTCCCCTGTTAAGCCTGAATTGAAGAGGCCATTATCGAGGGTGATGTGATAGTCTAGCGAGGTTGACCAAGCGACCACGTGTTGATTGTCGATGATGATATCGTCGTTAGTGATGTCAACGGCTTCAATGGATCCAAAGGCATTGATAAGAACTTGACCTTGACCTTTGGTTTTCATGATGAATAGTCCTGAGCTATTACCGCCAAAGATACCGCTGAGTTTTTGAAGGCTCATGTGATAGCTGGCGTCACCACTCATGGCTAAGAAGGCACCGTCATTGATATAGAATTGCTCTTGTCCGATATCAAGGAGTGCGATTTCGCCTGGGACGTTAGGGGCAACGGACAAAGAACCGTTGGTTTTGGCAATGACTTCTGTGATTAAAGCACTTTCACCAGACGTCATTTTACGTCCAAGGGCTGTGACGAGTTTCCCAAGCCCTTTCCCACTGCCGTTAAGACGTGCTTTTAATTGGATGCCTGGCGAGTGGAAAACCATGCTGCCACGTTCAATATAAGCTGTTTCGCCTTGATTAAGTTGTAGGATTGCAAGTGGGAATTTTTGTTTCCCGATGGTCATTTTCATGAGATAAACCGCCTTTTTCTTCTTAGTTTATCATGCCTAGACGTCTAAATCAAGAGGACTGTGGGTTTCAATGGTTAGGCGGTGTTCGGGGATGCGTTGCTTTCTGGCAAAACCTTTGAGATAGACTTCAGCGTCTGTTTTGTTTGTAAAAACGTCTAATGTCATCTCGTTTAATAAGACTTCGTATTTTGATGGGAGGTATCTAAAGAGATAGGTGTTGGCGTTTTTGCTTTGGTCAAGAAGCGTGACGTCAACGATATGGCAGTTGTTTAGATGGTATGCTTTATAGACGTTCTCAAAGCGTTTTGGAAAGTCTTTGTTTGGGATGCATTTGAGTTCTGACTGGATGTCGGTTTTTGTAAACATTGGTTTTTTTCCTTTCTAAACGAAAACGCGGGACGCGTTTTCGCCACACACAAGCGCGTTTTTCGCAACGCGAAAAACGTAAGACAAGCCCAAAAAATGCCGTAGGCGTTTTTTGGGTTAGGCGCTTAAGCGTTCTTTAGCTTTTTGATAAATATCGTAATCTTTTTCAATGAGAAGACCATTACGCTCTTTATTGAGAAGAGCTCGTCCAAGGTTGGCTGAGCCTGCAAATTGGTCTAGGACGAGTTCATTAGGGAGCGTGATATATTCTAGGAGTTCTTCAAAGAGGTCAATGGGCTTTTCAGCTTGATGGATGCTGTCTTTTTTAGGGGTTTTGGCTACATTAAAGACTGTTGGTAACATCTTACGGGTACCTTTCATGAAATGTCTTGGAAGGTTTTTTGTTTCTAGTTGATGTTCAATGTCTTGGGCGGTTAGTCCTGTGATATCAATGCCATGAGCTAAGGCCGTGGCTTTATTTTTCTTAGCGTCAGGTTTGAGACTTCTAGCGTCACCTTTAGTAAAGAAGACCAATTGCTCCGTATTTTTGGCTTTACGTCCAGTGTTTGCAACAAAATCGCCTTTTTGCCAGTTGACAGTAGCGTAATAGTTGAGACCTGCTTCTTGAGCCATTTTCTTACAGTGATAGATGTAGTCAAAGTTGTTGGCGTTTTCTTCAGCAAAAAATTCGACCATAAAGGCACCTTCTTTTAGGACACGGGCTTTTTCAAAGAAGTCCTTTTGGGTGTAGGTGAAGCTGTCGTAATCGGCAAAGGAGCGGTTTCCTCCTTTGTTAGAGGTTTTATCTTCATAAGGATGGTCAGTGATGAGGCAGTCAATAGATTGGTCTTTAAGCATAGACAAGTCACGTCCGTCGCCATTGACGAGAAGGACGCTGTTGTCGTTTCGGTCGATCATTTGGTAAATGCCACGTGAGATTTGTTTAAAGAGTCCTTTGTCAATACCCTCATAGATACGGGCACGGATGGAATGTTTTTTATCAGTGACGGTAACGGCGTCATAAGCTTCTTTTGTGGTGAAGGTTTCGTTACAATTGGTTAAAAGTTCGAGTTGAATTGGGGACATGTGTGTTTCCTTTCTAAAAAAATTAGAATAAGCTAAAAAGACCCAATTATTCCAGGGCCTTCTAGTCGTCAATATATTCCAAGTGGAAAGATTGATTGTTAAGGTAGTTTGGGAGATAGGTCAAGGCTTTTTGATACGAGTCTTTTTTCTCAAGTTCATCGTATGAGAGGTAATTTTTATTGTCAATGAGGTAGTCTTTTTTGTCAATGAAATGTGCGTGAAGACCGTTCAAATAGCGCTCAAATTGTTCTTTGGTATAGGTTTTTGTTTGTTGGTAGTTTAACCAAATCCAGTCGTTTGGGTGGACGTGGTCGTACATCCAAAGAAGAAGAACGACATCTTGATTGGTTGAGGTACCACGGTAGCGTTTGGCTAAATTAATGCCATAGGTGCGTTCATCGTTTTCGGCTTTTGTTAAGGCTTGGGCAGGTGTTAGTTGGCTAATAGCTTTAACACTTTTATTGAGGTGATGCATCAAGATAAAGAAATAAAGACACGGTAATAAGATAAGGATGTCTGATTGTGTTACAAAAATATGTTTAATTAATTTGATGAGTTGTTCATCTGTATACGCAAGCTGATTTAAATGTGTGGCACGATAGATGAAAACATTGATGATGGATAGTGTTACATATTGGCTAAAAGGTGCTGCGATTAACCAAAAGAGACTAGTGAGACTTGTTTTTACGAGTTCTTTGATTTTATTTAGACGGTTGCGTTCTTTAATAAAATAGGCTGTTTGGCCATAAGCTTCTAGACTTTTTTTAGCAACAAAGTGTGCTGATACGGAAATGATAAGGCTTGTGAATAAGGCTGCTAGTATGGGCATAGTCAATTCATCGGTAGCTAATTGTTTAAGGTAGTTAATTTGATGACTATAGTGGTGACAAATAGCGTCGATGGTGATACCAATGAGATAGAAGACGCCAATGATTGTTAAACTGATAAGGAGATAATAAAATAATTTCAACCATTCATTTTTGAGTTCTTTTTTAGTGGATAGTGGCGGTTGATTGCGTTTATAGAGCATGTTTACGTTTCCTTTCTAAAAATTTAGAATAAGCTAAAAAGACCCAATTATTCCAGGGTCTTTAAGCGAGGCTCATGAGTTGGTCATAGGCGTCACGTTTGGTGACATTATGCCATTTGACGGCAAAGTCCATGAGCATTTGATGATAGGCGTTCCAGTCGATGCTTGCGAGTAGTTCGTCTTTTTGGTCTTCTGTCATAGACATGAGACTTTCATTGAAGAAGGTGACGCGGGCATCTTCAGGAAGACCGTTGATTTTTGTAGGTTGCGCTGCAGGTACCGTTGGGATCTTTTCAGCGTCTTTGTATTGGACGAGGTGGCTACCGTATTCATTGACGGTAATAGTGTCATTTTCGATAAGACCAAGCTCGCCTTGTTCTTTAAGAAGAGCGATGATTTTAGGATCACCAAGTGGGTCTGTACCATTTAATTGGTTGGCTTGATCAAAGAGTTTTTGACCACAATCGACTTTCTTAACAGCGACACGGGTGAGTTTAACACCGTTTTTCGTTAAGAAGGCACGGTTGGTTCCTTTATGGATGACGTTTTGGTCATCAATGAGGAAGGAGCCATTGGTTGAGCGCATGGTCCAAGACAGCATGTGAATGAGTTTGTCCTTGTCGGTTTCTTTAACATAATCAACGAAGGCTTTACGTCCAAGGTCTGGATTAAGTTCTTGGTTAACGATGTTAGGGTTTTGAAGGTATTTGATAAGGGCAGCTTCAACAACAGCTGGGTGAGCCAAGTTGTGGGTGATACTTGGGCCATTTGATGAGGTTAACATACCTCCTTTGGCAGATACTACTTTTCCATCGACTAATTATACTGATAGGTAAGCTGTTTGAAGTTATCGCTAGCTTTTCCCCCAGTCCACACCGTGCATGCGAGTTTCCCAGCACACGGCGTTCCATCTATTTCTAATAATAGACTAGTGGCTGTTGCTCCGATTTCATTACAAAATCGTCATTGCTAGTGCCACTGCTTTCACTGTTATTAAGAATACTTATGTCTTCGTATTCAACTCTACTTGCCAGCATCGGTACGAATCCGATACGTTAACAGCTTCCAACGTTCCGTTCAAACTATTATTGGTTTAAGGACTTGTGTCCCCGATTTAGGTGCTTCCTATACCCCGTGTCTAGCTCCATTGCCTGTAACAATGTTGGGTAGGTACATCGCGTGGATAATCTCCTACCGTTAGACAAGTCTTATTTTCAGACTTCGGATCATTTCTGACCCGCACAACTAACGAGGCGTACATTCGGAAGTTTGTCAGTGCTTTTCGCACATTCTCACCATGTCGGTTAACAGCGCACAAGAGAGGCTCCAGTTCCAATTGGTTTATTACTCCAAGTGGCTTTCGGTTACTGTTTTTACAGCACTTCGGGTTGCTCCTTGCTAATTTCACCCTGCTCTCCACATCAATCCATGCCTGGATTATGCAGTCGGGAATATTACTGAGATAGCTTCAGGGCGTTACTCCGTCATTTCTATCTTCGTTTGAACAGTTATCATAAGGTTTAATAACCTTACGCCACAATGTCGCTTACTACATGATTGTAGTTACTTACTTGTGAACGTTTCGCACCAACACGGTTGTTAGTGTCTTTTGAGATGAAGAAAAGTGGTTCAGGTTCAATGTCAACGTGGAAGGGTTTCAACTCTTTAGCCACAATTTTCTTGTTGACGTCAATGTCCATGTCAAAGGCGTAGACACCATCGGTATTTGACGATGGCATGGTTGCGCCTTCAAGAACGAGGGCTTGTGACATGATGTAGGTAAGGAGTTGTCCAATAATACGCATTTTGATTCCCTTATTGTTGGCCTTGATGTTGGTCATAAGGGTTCCATCAAGAGCACCAGATACGGCATTGAGGATCAATTTGTAGCCTTCTTGTTTGTTGTTGGCTGTGATCCATTCAGGACTAAGGTATTCAAGTGTTTTAAGGGTTTTCTTAATTTCAACACGTTTGTTGTAAACCTCACGGTAAACGTCACGTCCTTTACCGTCATAAAAGGCACCTGTCATGATGAGAAGCACGGGATAATACCCTGTGAAGTCTTGGTGAACGGCTTCACCAACAGAGGTGTAACGGTAACGGCTCTTGAGGTAGCGTTTATCGGCACCTTCGATACGTTCGTCTTCAGGTCCTGTAGTCTTAGTGTAGAAAGGCGAAAAGTCTTCAGGGTCAATAATCTCATCACTAAATTCTGTGATTTTAGCGAGTTGTGGCACTTCGTGATTCATACGATCTGGGAAAGATGTTTTTTCACGAGATTGTTCCTTAATCATAGTGAACAATTCTTTATCGTATTGATTGAGAAGTTTAACCACATCTGCAGGAATCTTTGAGAATTTGCCGTATTTCTCTTTCAGAATTTTGATGACTTTACGGTCAAAGGTTAATTGTTCATCGTTGTAATCTTGACCGTGAATACCACCTGAAGAGGCGTTGATCCAGGAACGGGTTTCATTCCCCTCACCGTCAACAAAGGCAAGGTAGGTGCCGTATTCTTTCAAACGGTCACGACGTGCCTTACGTTCTTCACACGGAATACCATACTTGGCAATATGGTCAGGGTTGTCATTCCAGTTACGACCTGCAAAGGATTTGTAGAAGTTGTACAAGGACATGAATTTGCCCAAATGGTAACGGGCGTATTTTGGATTCTTGTTTTTGATACGGTAGTAGACATTTTTGATGTACCAGTTTTTGGTATATTCCAAAATATCTTGTTGTTCAATGTTGAATTCTTTGGCAATATGGTCAGCAGGATACATGAAATCAACAACAGGAATGTCTTCCAATTGACCGTGTGGCTTAACTACGTGAACTCCAATGTCCGTTGAGGTTGACGATAAGTGAACAGGGGTGTCTTTAAGGTAAGGGAATTCTTTAAAGAGGGCTTCACGAATTTCCAAGTTATCTTTGAGAAAGCCAGGAAAGGCGATATCACGGGTAGCATAAAGGTCGTTACCGAGGTAGAAGAAATCGCTAATAGGGTCTTTAGAGTGTCCTGTTTTGTTGGATTCCGATTCCACAATGGAACCCCCTAAGATACCTTCAGCGGTTTTAAGTCCCATGATGACACGACCATTTTGCATTTGTTTTTGGTTGATACGGGCAATATCAACTTGTCCACCCCATTTCATGAAGTCTTCCACATTGCTTCTAAAGGTATTGGCAATGATTTTATCAGAAATCTCACGAAGTTTCTTGGTAGAGACATTAAGACGGCCTGACATTTCGTTTTTCAAGACAAATTGTATTAGTGGCAAGTCGTAATGATAGATGTTATAGCCAATGTATTGGTCATTTTCCGATTCTGTTTGTCTGTCATCTTTGTTTAAAAATTTAGCTGTGATAGACTTTTTTAAACGTGGAATGGTAAAGGCAAAGCGTTTTTTGAGAAGAGACATGTCTTCTGCAAGGTTGTAAAGGACAACCAAACGGTCAGGATATTTATCCATGTACTGTCGTCCCGCTTCGTAGATGAGTTCGGGGTTTTCTGCTAAGAAGTGACATTCGTAAACGTCATTGGCATCGAGAAAACCAATCATAAAGAGGTTGTCATAACATTCAATATCGTAAAAATACCTGAGACGGTCACTATAGAGTCTAATAATCCTCACCCCCTTGAGCGCCTTGGTTGAAGGCGTTTTTAGCCATGTTGTTACTTTTTGAAATAGCTATTCCTAACACATAGGCTAAATCAGGGGATTGTTCACATGCCGCTGTGAACATGTCAATAAAGATTTGACTATCGTCAGCACCTTTGGTATAGGCCGTGATGGTTTGATTGTTATTTTTACGATACCCTGTAATGACAAAAAGAGCGGTTTCAGGCGGGTTTGTGATAAAGTCGCCTGTTTGGCTGGCTAGATTTTGAATGAGTTGCTGCGCCATTTGATAGCTTTTTTGTTGTTCAGGTGTTGACATGGATTTTAGTCCTCAGTGAAGCTTTCTTTGATCGCTTTCATGGCGTCTGTGACAGCATCATCAAAGAGTTTGACGTGGTTTTTGATGTCGTCTTCAGGCATACCGGCTTCTTTGAGTTCTTTTTTGAGTTTGTCTAATTCTTTGAAATAGTCTTCGTTGGTTAGTTGTTTAGAAGCACGAAGAAGGGCAATGTTTGTAATGTGTTCCATTTCAGATTCCATTTTTTCGTGGATAAATCCCTCTTGGAAGGCTTCCATACTTTCTTCGGTTAAGTTTCCAATGGCGTGACCAAAAAGGTGAGCTAGGTCAGGATCTTCATTCAAGGCGACACTAAGGTGACTGACGAAATGATTAGCGTCATCCATGTATTGAACGATCGTTGTTTCGAGTTCATTATTGTCTACTTCAATAGTGCTTAATTGAAAAAGACTGACGTCAGCGTCTTTTTTTGCTTCTGCGAGTTCTTTAAGGTATTTTGTAGCGTCTTTAACGGCTTTGATTGATTCTTTTGACATGGTTTAATTTCCTTTCTTGAAAGTTTGTTCGGCGTCGAAGACCCCTTGTGAAAGGGTGTCGTAGCTGTCTTGGTTGAGGTTGGCAATAGTTTGACCCATTAAGTAGGCCAGCTCAGGACTTGAGTCCAGGGCTGTTTTAAGGAGAGTCACTAAGAGTCCGGGGTCGTCTTTAAAAGCGTTGAAACTAACGACGGCATTGTCATTATCTAAATAGCAAGTGGCGCTTAAAATGGCAACGGGCGTTTGTGTTTTAACGAGAGCCCCTTTTTTAGCGGCAATGATATTGAGTTTATCGATGCTGTCTTTTAAGGTGTCTTGAAATAGGGTTGACATTATTAAACCTCTCTTTCAAATAGGCGAGCAAGGATAGCAAATTGACTTTCCAAGTGTTCTTCGGTGTCAAATAGAGTGTATCCAAGTTTAGTGTTAATGGTTTTAGCTAAGGTGTGATAGTCTTTGGGATTGGAACTATTACTAATAGCTATAATGTGTTCTTTGATGGTTTCAGTCATTGAATATTACTTTCTAGGCGTTTGCGGCATCTTTAAAGCCTTTTCCTGCTTTAAAGGTGATACGGTTGTAAGGGTCGATCGTAAGAGGTTTTTTAGTGAGTGGGTCAATTCCTTTACGGGCTTTTTGAGGTCGGATTTCATAAGAGCCGTGGTTGTGGATACGGAGTGTTCCTTCTTGGATGGTGACGTCTTGAATAGCGGTCAAAACAGCGTTAACGGCTTGTTCGGCGTCTTTTTTAGTTCCTCCGAGGGTTTGTTGAACGTGATTAATAAGGTCAGTTTTATAGGCCATGAAAGGCTCCTTTCTGTTGATTAGGGATTTCAAATTGACTTTCGTCAATTTGTTGGTCTTGAGTAACGAGAAAATCGTCACTAAGATTATTAATAAGATGTTTGGTACTTTCAATCTTAACGGTTGCGAAGTTTTTAAAAGGTGTGTCTTCAAAGAGGTTTTTGAGTGTGTCTAAATCCTTGGTCAAGGCGTCTTTATCAATGTCAAAGCCTGTGAAGCCTTGGTCTTTTAGAAAAGCCATTTGGTCACTACGTTTGAGTCCTGAAAGAATGGAATCATCTTTATGTCTAAAGTTTTGCGCATTTTCAGGAACGTCTTCGTCAAGCCAATCCATCTTGTATTTTTCTTCCATGGTATCAAACCAGTCAAGAGGAAGGGTACGGCCATAGTCCATGTTAACGAGACGAGTTTCGCCTGTGTTGATGTTATGGGCTGTTGTAAAGTTAGAGGGATTGTTGAGACGGTCGGTGTTTCCAACCATGATATCAAACGCGGCTTGTTGAATGAGAAAATCATGCGCGTGTTCATGTGTGACACCGTAATTTTCAAAAAGTTTGATGAGGTTGTTGAAACGTTCTTTACTTGGACGGTCAACAATTTGTTCGGCGAATGTTTCGATGTTGGTAAGAGCACCGACTTCATAGAAGTGACGGTCGGTTGGGTTGCCATAGGCCAATGCGACTTCCATTTCGCCAGGTTGCAGGAAGTTTTTAGATAGGGTGCCAGTCCGTCCGTCGTCTGTTTTGATGAAGTCATAGGTGACACAATCAAAGTTTTTGGTGTTTTTGATGTGTTTGGCAATGGTTCCTGTGATGGCTTCAGAGACACTTGAGTAGTGGTTGTTAAAGCCATTTTCCCAGACACCGTTGACGTCAGGACGAAGGTCATCTAGTTTAACAAAATGGGCGACATCGTCGATTAAGACATTGTCTTTTAATTGCATACCTGCGATATTGGTGTTTCCAAAATCATCAGAGAGACTGATGATGTGATTGCTTAAGGTGGCGTGTTTAGGTCTCATCATCAGTCAACACCACCTTTAAATTGTGTTGCATGGGCGCTGAGAAACCAATGTGTTTGATTTCAAAGAGCAAATCTGCAAGGGATTTGTTATGGTAGCCCATGTAGTGATTGAAGGTTTTTTCAAGTCCTGAATAGGTAAAATTCGAAGGCTTGACTAAACGATTGGTAAAGGGTGAGTCAAAGTGATACAAGACCGTGACGGTTTTGTTATCGGTATCAATGGCAAATTGATGGGTTTTGACATCACTTAAATAAAGGGTTATATTTGGCAAATAAGGCGTGCCTCCTTTCTGTAGCTTACTGTTATTATATCAAAAAAATGAGGGGAATTTAAGAAAAGAAATTTTCAGGCAAATCAAGAGAGTTGAGGATTTGATTGAGTTTCTTTTTAAGGTCTTTGAAGTTTTTTAAGGCTTCTTGGTTTTCGCTTGTCGGAAAACCTGTTAGAATTTGATTATGAAGATTAAAGAAGGCTAAGAAGGTATCTTGGGATTCTTTTAAGACTTGTTGCGCATATTTATAGCGACTTCTAGCAATTAGGTCTTGATGTTCTTGATCAAGGGCTTTGGCGAAGTCCGTCAAGCTCTCAATGCTGTCTTTTGTAAAAGCTGATGCGTTTTGTTCTTGAATGACGGTTTTTCGAAGTTCATCAGTGATAATGTCTTCCATGTTATCTGCACTTTCATAAATGGTGACGAGTTTGTAGTCATTTTCGTTAACAACAATAATTGGCGAGATTTCTCGTTCACGGTATGTGATGGGTTTGTTGAGACGATAGGCGATGTAGGGTTTGTTGAATCGTTTGGTGATGGCCTCGTCTTTTTCCATTTTTGGGTAGCAAGGTGCCATGAAGCTTTTCCAGTCGGTTGTTTGATAACGTTGTTCTAATCGGTCTCTGAAATGGTCAACGGGAACGTATTTGTCGTTTTTGGAGAGTCCCATGTGGCATTATTCCTTTCTATTATTTGTAGGGCGCTCAACTAAAGGTGAGCAGGATGGTTTTGTTTGGGCTTGTAATGGTACAACTATCTGTTTCTTCATCGACAGATAGTGATGTCCTTATTTGGTCGGGATGTTTTTTAAGCTATCAAAGATAGCTTTTTTAACGTGGTTTAAGTGATAGTTGATTTCTGTTAATTGCGTGTCAACGTCTTCTGTAACAATGGCTTTGAGGCTATCTTCGTCTAAAAGTTCACCGTTGATGATAGGTTCAAAACTATAGCCATCATCAGTCTCAGTCATGTCAATAGACAAATTGTAATCAGTTTTACCTTCAAGGTATTCTTGTTGCTCAGCTGTGAGTTCATCAATATGGTCTTCGTCGTCGGTCAAAAAGACAGGATAGGTACAGTTTGCTAGAATTTCGGCTATTTGACGTGTTTGATAAGCTGCGGTCATGTCGTTTATACAGTATTCTGTCCAATTTTCAATTGGCGATGACGGATTTTCAATTTTGTTGATAAGGCCATCAAGTGTAGCGTGACGAAATTCTTTGAGTTCACCTTTAATCAATTTATGAAGACGGTACCATGTTTCGTCATAGCTGACGTATGAATAATAGTTATTGTGGTCATCATGGCGACCAATAGGATCTTTGGTAAGATTTAGCTCTCGGTTAAGATAAGCATCAGCGTATGGGAGAATGAATTCGATAGCGTCAGTTTTATCGAAGGCGATAGCAAGAGGTGGCTGATCAGGGTCTTTAACGATATAATATGTTTTTGGGTCTTTTTCGATAATGTCAATATTAAGTTTTTTTGAGAACATAAGATGTTTTCCTTTCTTTTTTCGGAACGACTATCCGTCGCCCATAACATAAACCATGGGACACGGGCGAGACGACCGTGAGGTCGGCTTGTGCCCGCACAAAAGCCGTTTGGGAGCGTTAGCTCCCACGGTAGCCTAATGAGGCTAAAAAGCCCTAGTGCTAATTATTCCAAGCAATAGGGTTGAATTTATTAAAGGGTTGGGTAATCGCCGTTGAAACTCACTTCATCAACGGCAAGGCCATTAATGGCACGATAAGTGGCCATTTCAATATGGGCAAGGCTTGGTTGGTTAGCATAGGCAAAGGGAATAGCGTTGTCTTTTAAAACACCAACGAGGTAACCTGCCATAGCGTGATTAAGTCCTGTTTTAGCGATAACAACGGCATCAACGTCTTTAAGGGCTTTGGTACATTGGGTGACAAAGGTTTGATAGTTGATGTCATGATCGACAATGTTTAGTTTTTTGATGTGTTTTTCGTCTTCAAAACTTTTAATGAGGTTTGGACGAACGTTTTGGGGAAGACCAATAATAGCAATGGTTTTTCCAGTGAGGTCAAAATCGAGGTTTGATTTTGGACCGTCTGATTTTTGCGTGACTTTTTTGGTTTTAGTAGGTAGGGCTTTCTTTTGTTGGGGTGTGTAATCATAACGGTGTACCCATTGGATATGAGGCTGACCATTGTCTTTGATGATGAGGTCAACAAGGTCACCGTGGGTGATATTTTTGGAGTCGCCTAAGTGACGGAGGTAGAAGGTTTTGATTTTTGAGCCTGCGTCTAGTAAGTTTCTGCCATTGATGTCTTTTTCAATGTAAAGTTCACCTGTTTTGAAGTTGGTTTCAACAAGGGCTTTTTCAAAGAGTTTTAGGGGTTCGATGTCGCCTGTGTCAACGGCATTATAAAGGGTTTTGATGTCGTAAAGGATACCGTCATTTTTCTTGAATTGAATGTGGTCACCGTGTTCAAAACCAATGGTCTTGTATTCACTGACACCGCCTTCATGGAGGGTTTGGTTTTGAGCGTCAATAATACTATATCCGCCAGGTTGGACAATGACGGTTCCTTCTAAGAGTTTTGGAGGTTCTTCTTTTGGTTCTTCTTTTTTTGGTGCTTCTTCTTTTGGAACGTCAGGTGTTTCAAAAAGAGGTTTTAGAAAAGCTCCAAAGTCTTGATTGGATTGTCCTAAGAAGGTTTTGGCAGCTTGAACTTGGTCAAGATTACCATTTAAGAGATGTTCTTTAATGCGTCTTCGCATAATGTCGTCAAAAGTTGTTACCATGAGTTTCCTTTCTATTTTTCAATTTTTAGAATAGCGAGTGTAATGAGAATAGCTAAAGCGATAAGTGTCCCACTATAAGAGAGGGTTTCTGTTAAAGCACTAAAGCTATGATTAGGAATAGTGGAAATAAGTGGGTATTGTTTGGTGTGTTGAATCAGAGGAATGAGTTCGATGATTTGAAAGACAAAGGGAACCAAGAGAAAGAGACCTAGAGCGAGACTTTTTAGTGGTCGTTTGTCAAAGAGGTAGAGCAAAATAGCTGTGGTCATCGTTAGACCGAAATAAGATAGCGTAGCAAAAATCAAGAGATTAGGCTCCTTTCATGGCATTTTTATAGTCTTCTAGGGTTGCGATTTCAGTGTAATCAGGGTTGTTTTGATAATTTTCGATAAGCAGTCTAACGGCTTTTTGTGTGGTGTTTTCGCTAGTAATGAGACCTGCTGAATAAGGAGAGACAAAACAACCGGTTGACCAACCCCAGATAAAAGTTTTATTGGTGTGGTCAATCATGACAAAAAAGCGATTTCCACATTGATCAGGACGTGAAATGGTGGCTTCGGCAATCGATTTGTTAAATGTTGGCATAAAATTTCTTCTTTCTAATAATTTTCATACGTAACGTTGAGATAGGCTTCTCGCATAAATTGGGAGGGTTCTAGTTTTCCTTCAAAGCCTTGACGGTACATGGCTTCACAAATAACGAGCATTTTACGGGCACGGGTAACGGTGACGTAGGCGAGATTGCGTTCATCTTCAAGATTTCCTTCTTGGAGAGCCATTTGACTTGGGAAGGTTCCTTGTTCCATGCCGATGACAAAGACGTAATCCCACTCAAGTCCTTTACTAGAGTGTTCCGTGGTAAGAAGGACACCGACATTTTCAATGTTGGCCGTTTCTTTAATCGACATTTCATCGGTAAAGTCAAGGACACGGTCATATAAGGTTCCACGCGCATAATCTTGATCATAGCGAGTATCAAATTCTTTGACCATGTCTTTTAAGAGACGAATGTTTTCTTTGTCGGTTTTGTTGTCTTTTTTATCGTTAATCCATTGTTCGTATTCTGAAATTTGGTAAATCAAATTAACAACGTCAGTCAAGGTACGGTTATCGTCTTGGGCAATGCGTTGGAGTTCTTGATAGATATGTCGAACGTCTTGGCTGTTTTTTTGAAGGGCTGGACTGAGGTCATAAATATGGTCAGATAAAAGGTATTCGATGACACTCATGTCTTCTTCACGGGCGTTGTTAAGCAGTTTTTCGGTTGATTTAATCCCAATCCCACGTTTTGGTCGGTTGATGATATTCAAAAAGGCAAAGGAATCTTTTGGATTAACCATGACTTGAAGGTAGTTAAGCATGTCTTTGACGACATCCGAACTCATGAAATCTGCAAATTTGGTTTGGTCATTAAGCGTGACATTGGCTTGGTGAAAGGCTTTTTTAATAGGGGCAACCAGACGTCTATCGCGGACAAGAACAGCGATATCGTTAGGCATAATCCCTCTGTTAAGAAGCTTTTGAACCGATTCCACAAGGAAAGTTGTTTCGGTGGCTGTTGAACTGGAACGTACACGATGAACGCCTTCGAAGTCTTGGTCAATGGCTTTAGCTGCAATAAGTGGTCTACGGAAGTCTCGACCGGTATTGTTGTTTTTGATGATGTTATTGGCAACGTCCAAAATCGGTTGGTAAGACCTGTAATTAATGTGGAGGTTGACAACGTCGCCTTCGTTGGCGTGGTTAATCATAAAGTCTGATTGACCGCCACGAAAGGCGTAGATGGCTTGGTCGATATCGCCAATGAGGGTCAAGTTATCGTCAGAAATAAAGCGGACAAAGGCATCTTGAAGGGCATTGGTATCTTGATACTCGTCACAAAAGATGTAAGCGGCACTTTCTTTAAATTCTTCCAGACCACCTTCTCGGCCTAAAAGGTAGGTGAGAAAGAGAATATGGTCGTAGGTCATGACTTGATTTTCTAGGGCTTTTTCAAGGCTACGACGGAAAATGTCATGAAGGGTTGGGACTTTGATCCCACGTGAGCCTTTTTCAACAAACCGAATGGTTTTGAGGTCATAGATGCCATTAAACAAGTCATCAGGATTGGCGTGATTGATGAGTTTAGACAAGCTATCGGCAACACTGGTTGCGATTTTGCCTGTCATTTTAGGGTTACTTGGGTCGTAATATTCTCCGTTTTTATAATCTTGTAAAACCGTTGTCATGAGGTCATCATCAGCTTCAATGATTTGTCTGATAAGGGTATTGGTTGACGTTGGGGATAAAATGGTGAAACGTGAATTGAAGCCCATGAGGCTGGCTTTTTTACGTAAGATGTCAGCCATAAGACTGTGGAAGGTGCCGACCTTGACACGTTTGAGTTGAGGCTCGGTGAGCTTTTCAGTCAATTTTTCTTTAAGGTCTTTAGCTGCTGCGCGTGTAAAGGTAACAAGAATGACATTTCCAACCGTAAATTCATTGAGAACACGGACACATCGTCCAAGGACGGTTGTTGTTTTTCCTGTTCCTGCGCCTGCAATCCCTGTGACTTTTTTAGTTAAGGGGGCCTTGATAAGGGCTTCCTGATCGGGGTTAAACATAAAAATTTCCTTTCTTTTATTATGGTTATAGCCTCAAGACCATTATTCCAGATCTTGAGGTTAGTAATTATTCGTCTGAGATTAAGTCTTCGAGTGGTGTCATTAGCGAAATTTTTGTATCACCAAAGACTTGTTTCTTAAAGATACCATTAGGCTCTTTTGATGTGATGCCTAAGAGATAGGGGATGAGTGTTTCTCGTTGGTCTGTTTGATTGGTTGCTGTCAAATAGGTGACAATGATATCGCCTTTAAGGCTGGTTTCTTTAGTGAAGGCTAGGTGTAGTTGATGGGTACTATAGTCATCGTCAGTTAAGGTAAAGCCGTCAGGAAGGTCAAGAACAAGGTCTTCTAAGATAGGTGCCATATGGTCATCAGAGGCTTTTGAGAAATCAATAATTTGTCTAGGGATGTCGACGTGACTGATAACAGGCGTATTGACGTTTTCATATTGAGTTAGAACCGTTGTTGGAAGGTCAATGTAAGGCATGACGCGCGTGTGTAGGGTGACCTGATTATCTTCAAGCGTCACCTTGGTGGCTTGGGCATTAACCGTTGTTGTGAAGACGTCAGGCAGGTAACAATTAGTGTATTGACGTAAATCTTCTTTATCAAGAAGGAAGCTCACGGTATTGTTTGTTGTCTCAACGTAATCAAGTTCGATATAGACAGGCGCTGTGATGGTCTTGTCACTGTTAAACAAGTGAATACGGTTAGTTAGCTTATAAACAAAATAGTTTTCAGGGTGTTCTTTTGGCCCTTGTTCACTAGGAAAGACACTGTAACCATTGAAGATGATTTTTGAAAGTGTCAAGTCTTTGTAATCGTCGTGATCTTTGACTTTTTCGAGTAAGTCTTTGGTGTTATAGCTTAAGGCAATAAGAATCGATTCTTTGGATTCTGTTAAGGTGACACTTAGTGGAATACTGTCAAAGATGCTACCTGTTTTGTCACGAATAGTGATAGTGTCGCTTGCGAGCAATTGATTAAACAATTGGTAAGCTTCAGGGACGCCATTTGGAAGGTCTTCAGGAGGTGTTGTTTCAACTGGTGGTTCTACAACAACAGGGGGTTTTGAAAACTCTTGTGTTGGTTTTTCAAAGATAGCGTTTGTGAATTTTTTGAAAAGGGATGTCACGAAAAGGTTCCTCCTTTACTTAAGTTTTTGTACGATTTTTTGAATGAGTTTTTCAACGATTTTCTCAGCTAATTGGTCATAGTCAAGTTCGTCAGGACTTGTCCAAAGTGCTTCTTTAGCTGGTTCTTGTTTGATAAATGGGTTGAAGTTATCAGGGGTTGCGGTTGGGTTATCAAAAGGATTAGCGCCTTTTGTGGCGTTGCTAAATGGATTAGCGCCTTTTGTTGGTGCAGCACCTGGCGTGGCTCCTTTTGTGTTTCCAAATGGATTAGCTCCTTTTGTTGGTGTTGCACCCTTGGTTGGTGCAATATTTCCAAATGGGTTAGCCCCTTTTGTTGGTGCGGTACTTGATGTTGTGTTTCCGAATGGATTAGCACCTTTAGTAGGGTTAGCACCTTTGATGTCTTTTGGTTTGACTTCTGGAACGACAATATCAGCGGCTTCGGCTTCCCAAGAGTTGTCTGGTTTTGGAACTTTGTTTAAGTGAAGAACGTCGTTTGGTACACGATAGTCTTCAGACTTATCAGGTATGTGTTCGGGTTCTTTTTTTTCTTTTTTTGGATTTGCAGGTTTGGCATCTGCTAAAAGGTCATCAAAAAGAGATGGTGCTTCTTTTGGTGATTCTTTTGCTTTTGTTTCTGCTAGGAGATCGTTACTCTTTGGTGATTCCTCTGTTTTTGTTGGCATATCTGCTAGTAGGTCATCAAAATTAGGGGCTTTTTTAGGTTCCGCTGTTGGTTCTGCCTTTTTAGGTTCTGCTGGTGGCTCTGTACCAAACAAGTCACTAAAATCATTAGTTGTTGGTGGGGCTTCAACACCTTCTGTGACACCAAATTCTTCGAGTAGGGCATCAAAGGCGTTTTCTTTTTTTGAGAAAATATCTTCTGACATGAATTTTTCTACTTTCTTTTGTTTTTTTCTTTTATTGTATCACAAAGGCGGATTATTTACGGCTTAAAAGAATACGCTCGATATGAGCGAGTGCTGTTTCGGCACTTTCAGCGTCTTTTGCTTTTTCTAATTCTGTTTTGATAAGCGCAATAGCATCTAGTGGGTCTTTAGCTTTTTCTTTTAGTTTGAGATCAATGATGGTATCTTCGTCAGCTTTTAGCCAGTCTTTGACTTTTGAGGTGTCGGTGCTTGTTGTGCTCACAAGGTTTGACAATTGACGAATGGTTTCACTAAAGGGTGGTAGGAAATTGATGACAGGATAGTTTTTGAAAATCGTGTCAACGGTTGCCATGGTTTGATTGACAACAGCTTGGAGAGCTGTTAGCTTATTGCCTTCAATGACTTTGTTTTTGGCTTTTGAGTTGACGTCAGGAAAGGCTTGAAGGAACAAGGTTTCAAGACTGTTTTTAAAGGTACTGTTTTTGATGTGTGGTGACTTTTCTAGAGACGTTTCAACAGCGTCATGAAGCATTTGACGGTTGTGGGTCAAACGTTCATTTTGAACGGCACGTTGTTCGGCATTTTTTTCTTCAATGAAGGTAACCACATTGTTATAACCGACAGCTTTTAAGGCATTGGCAAGAGCGGTCTTGTATTGTTCAACCGTTTTTTTAAGGGAATCGTTGTATTTTTTTTGCGTCGCCTTGATGTGACTGTTGATGGCGGTCATCTTTTTACCGTCATCTAGACTCAATTCATCACGCATGAGCTTTTGGTTGAGGTAGAGTAATTCACGTGCGATTTCTTGCCATTCGTCATCGCTTAGTCCAGGTGGTGGGGTTTGTTGGGCAGGAAGTTTTGAAAAGTTTTCATTTTTGACGTCAAGGGCTAAAAAGGCTTGACGTTTAGCATCTTTTTCTTCAGGGGTGAGTTCGTTAGGCATGTGTGACCTCCTTTAAGGTAATGTTTTCGTTGTTTTCAAGCATGGTATCAAAGAAATCTGTGAGATAAGCGTGATCATTATCTGTCAGATGTGGGTAGATGTCGTTTTTATGTTTTCTTAGGAAATCTGCAAAACCATCATCTTCGTTTTGCCAGTGATTGGCAAATTCATCGTAGTGCTCTTTTAGCCAATGTTCTGAGACAATCTCGTATTTGTCATAGATGTCTTTTTCAAGAAGCGCTTCAACCGTAAACGCTGTTTCGTTAGATTCTTGAATGTTTTTTGTAACAGTGCCTTTGTCGTAGGTCAATAAAATCTTTTGTTCGACAATGAAATCGCAACCGTCGTCGTAGTCGGTGTAGTCAAAGAAGGCTTTGATGGTTTGGGTTTTGAGGTTGTCACGAAGAGCATTAATGGCATCGTCGTCATAGTCTCTTTCAAGACAGTCAAAGAACCAAGTAAGGTTGTTTTCAAAGTTCCAACGACCATTAGCATAAAACCTAAAGGTGACTTGATAGTTATTGTCTGTGATAATTTCTTCGTCTTTGTATTTATTGATACGAACATCTAGGTATTCATAATCTTCAAGGGTTGGCTCAAGAAATTCGATACCGTTAATGGTTGTGTCATACCAAGCATTTTTTTCTGAAAGAACATGGAGGAAGATAAAATCTTTAAGGTCTTCTTTAGTGGCTGTGGTCAAGGTTAGATAACCTGACGCGCATGAGAGATTAGCCATGAGGTTTCCTTTCTAGTCGTTAAATTCTGGAATATTGTTGTTGTTTTCGAGCATGTAATCAAATTCGTCAAGCTCGTAGACGGACTCATCATTTGTTAAGTGTGGATAAATATCGTTTTTGTGGGTGGTTAGAAAGCGATAAAATTCAGGGTCACTTGTCTTAAAGCTGTCTGTGAAACGGTCATAGTTTTCTTTGAGCCATTTTTCTGAGACGATTTCGTTGCGATCATAGATGTCGTAATCAAGCAGGTTTTGAACGGTATAGTCGCAGGTGTAATTGTTTTGAACGTCAATGGCTGTTTCACCGTTCTTGTAAGTGACAAGAACTTCTTGGTCTGCGATGAAGGCACAACCTGGTTCAGTGTCAACAAAGTCAAAGAAGGCTGTAATGGTCTTTTCTTTGAGATTGTCTTTGAGGTCGTTAAGGAAGTCTTTGTCATAATCGGTCTTAAGGCAATCAAAGAACCAATTGAGATTGTTTTCAAAACACCAACGTCCAACGGCAGCAAAGTAGAAGGTAGCTTTATAAGAGGTGTCTGTTTCATATTCTTCGATGACTTTGTCTTCAATAATTTCATCTAGAGAATTGTAATCTTTAAGGGTTGGCTCAAAGCCGTATCTGTCAATAATAGTGGTGTGATATTCGGCACGTCTTTCTGAAAGAGCATGAAGAAAGAGAAAATCTTTAAGGTCTTTTTTAGTGGGCACGGTTAGGGTAACTGTACCTGAAGCGTCTGATAAATTTGCCATGAGGGTGTTTCCTTTCTAGTTGTCAAAAGTTTCAATAATGTTTAAGTGTTTGTCAAGACGCTCTACGTTTGAGAGACTTCCTTGCCAGAAATAGTTGTTTTCAGTAGATACGACAGCAAGGTCGTTACTTGCTTTAAGAAGTTCATAGATATATTGTGGGATTTTAGCCAGACTAAAATCATGGGCGTCTAAAATATCCCAGGCGGTTTCTAAATCAATGGTTTGTTTGTTAGCGACGAGATTTAAGATGTAGTCATCGTCTGTGACGTTTACGATGTCAGTGGCAACGTCAGTGACGAGACGTTCATAGTCAGTCGAGGCAAAGCCGTTTCTTAAATCATAGGCCTGATTGTCAAAAATGCCATAGTAAGTGGTCATGAGGTTTCCTTTCTTCTTATTCAATAAAGGTGAAGATGTCATTATTTTGGTCTTTAAAACGGTGTGGACCGTTGTCAAGAGCTAATTGGATGGCACCAATATCGGTCAATGGAATGTTTGATAGTTTATAAGGGTTTGTTGGTAGCTCTTCTTTTGATGTGCCGTCCGAATAATAGTCGTTATAGTCTTCGTCGTCAATAGTGTCAAAGAGGTTTGAGAAATCAAAGGTACTTTTTTTAAAGTCAGGATAACCTTGGTCATTAAAGATCCATTTAACGATGAGGTAATATTCACCGTAGTTAGAGAAGTCGTCTTGCTCGTCTTCAGAGATAGCTAAAAGACCTTCGTTACGATTAAGTTGACGGTCGGTGTCTGTTGTAAAAGTTTCCATATAGTCTAGACTTTCACCTTGGCCTTTATAAATTCCACTGATACTGTAATAGGTCATAAGGTTAAAGAGGTCGATGGTTTCATCTTCAGACAATCGGTGTTTATCCAATTTGTCAATGAGTTCTTTGCCTTTAGGGGTCAAGGTGTCTAGGAATTCTTCTGAGCGGTTAGTGTAAGCTTTTTTAAGGTTTTCAATGAATTGACCAAGTTCATAAACGGCTGATTCGGTATAAGCTGACCAGTGGTAATAGATGTTGTTGAGAGCGCGTTTAGGCGTGTCGTTATTGATGATTAAGCGTTGTCCCATAGGTATGTTGTTCCTTTCTGTTATTCGATGTACATATGAACTACACGTCCACTAAAGTGGGCGGTTTCTGGGAATATCATAGAAAAATGATCGAGCATCTAATGAGTTGCTATAATTCGATAAGCGTTTTTCTGTAAGCTTGTCATACGGTGATTAATAAGAGTATTACTCATGATGATAGAGGCTTGATTATTTACCAAGGCCAGTTCCTGACCTATTATGATGTTATTAAACTATTTCTAAAGTTTGATTAAAATAACTAATGGTTTGTTTGAGCCATTGAGAAGCCACTTGGAAAAAAACAGTTGAAAAATAATTGTTTTTAATTTGTTCGTTTAAGAGTATTAATTGTGATTGAAGATAGGTTTCAAGACCACGATAAAGAATATTAATGGCGGCATTGATATCTCGATCATGCGTTTTATGGCAGTGCGGGCACGTCCATTCACGAACATTGAGAGGTTTTTTGCCACTATCCCAACCACATTGATGACATATGCGAGAGGTATAATGTGGTGGTACAAGAATAAATAATTTCCCATACCATTCACATTTATAACGTAAGAAACGAACAAAAGTAGCCCAAGAAGCATTAGAAATAGCTTTTGCTAATTTGTGATTTTTTAGCATATTTTTGACTTTTAAGTCTTCCAAAATAATAACGTCATACGTTTCAACAAGTTTTTTTGTTAGTTTATGTAAGTAATCATGACGTTTATTGGCGACTTTTCGTTGAGCTTTAGCACTTTTTTTCATGCGCTTTTCGTGATTCTTAAAATCAAACAAATCAGACGCGTCATATTTACCATCATCGAAAATTCCTTTTTCAATAAGATAAATAAGTTCGTTTGTTGTTAAAATTTTTGAATTACGATTCCTGCTTTTAGAAGCTTTACTTTGAGCTTTTAAGCTAAACGCTAGTGCTTGTCCAGGACTAAATTTTGGAAATTTAAGACCATTAGATAAAGTTAAAAGATGTGTCAAACCGAGGTCTCCGCCCATTAATTGTTTGGTTTTCGCAAGTAATTTACGGTCGGGTTCTTCGATTTGAAAACTAATATAATAATTTCCAAAGGACTCTCGAGTAATCGTATATTCTTTAATTTGACCATTGATTCGGTCAGTTTTAGATACCTTAATAAATCCTAATTTTGGCACATAAATATAATGAAGTCCAGCAACATAAACGCATGTTTTTCCTGATTTCATCATAATTACTTTACCTGTAAATGATTGACTACGATGTTTACGTGATTTGAATTTTGGTTTTTCAAATTGGTCAGGTTTTTTAAAAAAGTTTTTATACGCTCGATCAAGAGTTGATAATGTTTTTTGTAAAACAGTTGCATCTGACAAATAAAGCCAAGAATGTTCTTTTTTCAATTCTGTTAATACTTTTTGCATATCATATTCCCCGATATAAATAGGATTGATGATTTTGTCACCATTTTCTTTAGCTTGTTCTTTATAAGGTTTATAATCATCAATCATAGCGTCATAACGATTTTCTTGCATGTTACGAAATTGATTCCAAACAAAACGACTGTTTCCAAAGGTTTGTTCAATGGTTTGTTTTTGTGTTTTATTTGGATATAGTTTTAGTTTAACACCTGATAAAATGGTCATTTGAGAGTCCTCCTTTCTATTTGTGTTAGTTTAAAGCGTATGTGTAAGATAAACAAATATTTATTATTAGTTGAGGATGTGGTTTTTGTAAATTTATTCCCTGATTGAGAGCGGGGGGTGTTCTTTACTCCACAAACATGTAAACGTGGTTGTCACCATCGAACCATTCGTGAGGGCCTTCGGCGATAGTTTGTTGGTAGGCTTTGAGTTCAGTGAGTGGGATATTAGTAACTGGATAAGGGTTAACGGGGAGGTCTTCATAAGGCGTAAGATCGTTGTCATATTCTAGTTCTTCGTCGTATTCTTTTGCGAACCAGTCCATGAAGAGGTCGTTAAAGTCAAAGGTCGTTTTTTCAAGGTTAGGCCGTCCTTGGTCGTCTAAAACCCAATTAATGACAAGTGTACCTTCTGACCAAAAGAGGATATCTTCTTGGTCTTGTGGGGTAATACCTAGAAGTCCTGCGTTGCGGTCAAGTGGACGGTCTAGGTCAGTGGTCCATAGACGAAGGACGTTGAGGGTTTCGTCTCGACTAACACCACTGACGCTGTAATAAGTCATGAGATCGAAAAAGGCTTCTTTTTCAATAGCGATAAGTTTCTTATTTTTGTATTTGTTAAAAAGGGCTTGTCCTTTAGGGGTTAAGTTCTTTAGAAAATTCTCAGAGGGATTATCATAGGCGTTCATTAGATTTGCGACGAAATCTTCTAGTTCAATGAGGCTACTTTCGGTATAGGCTGACCAATGGTAGTAGATAACATTGGCATCTGATTGATGCTTTGTGATTGGGTTAATAATGCGATTTTTAATGATGAGGCGTTGTCCCATAGTTGTGGTTCCTTTCTGGATTGTCTAAATTACGAAGTTCTTCAGTGAGACTGAGTTCTAAAGCTTCTTGTCTTTCTTTGGTCATGCCTGGAACAAAAGAGCTAGCACGAACCAAGTAGAGAAGGTCGTGGATTTGAATACGTGTGAGGGCCATAGGTTATCCTTTCTTGTTAAGCCAATTTTCAATGTCAGCGTAGAGGTCTTTATCTGTGATGTAGTTGTAAAGGCTGAAGACAGTAACTTTATCGGGGTACTGGTCAGTCATGACATAATAGGTTCCAAGAGGCTTTTCGTTATCTGCACGTTCAAGAGTGATTTCAAGGTCTTCGGTGCTTGCTAGGTTTGCGATAACGGGATATTTTTTCTCAAGCTGTTTACAGAAGTCTTGGATGCGTTTTTGTTGTTTTTCATAGAGTTCATCAAATTGATAAGCGCCTTGAACAATAGTGTTAAAGGTTGGATTATTTAACAAGGCTGGAAAGAAACTTTCGGCTTCTTTAATGCTCAAGTCATGATAATCATGGATGGGTTTGAGTTCTCCCAAGATGTTGTGGCGTGTGATTGGAATAGCGATACGATAAAACGGTATACGATCTTTACGTGTTTGGGTAAGGGTGTAAGTTTCTTTTGAGTAGATAGTGAGGTTACCCTTAGTGGCTTTACCGTCTTTATAGGTCCAGCCTTTAGGAAGTTTGGTGTTAGGTGTGATAATTGCAGTGTGTTTCATAATTTCTCCTTAGTATAATAGTGAGTTGTAGCGTCTGCCGTGGCTCTCGAAGTCGTAGATTGTTAACATAATAGGTATAATTCCTTTCTATAAAACTTAAAAATAGAGCCGTGTGTTAGTCATTACACACGGTGTTCTTCTTCCAAAACACAAACCATGGGACACGGGCGAGACGACCATTAGGTCGGCTCACGCCCGCTCAAAAGCCGATCGGGAGCGTTAGCTCCCGCGGGAGAAAACGCCTCAAAAAAAGCCCGTTAGTTGGGCTTAGGGGCGAATGTACCAAAAGAGTTCGGTTCTGGCTTGTTCGTCAGGGGTTTGTTTACGGTAGCGGTTTCTGATACCATTCGCATAACGTCCTGAATAATTGTCTCTGACGTGTCCACCTGTGGCTTCAATGAAGGCATTGTCGTCATGAGTTGTGGCTAGGGTTTGGGCAGCTGTTTTAATGGTACCATACCACCCATAACCGGCATTGTGAATCATGCTGGCAAACATGCCAACGCTGCCCAAGGTATGGGTACCGTCTAAAAGGTCAACGCCAGTGTCTTTTTTGAGTTTATCAATGGCAGGTAGGATGTCTTTATTAAAGATAAATTCAGCTTGGGTTTGTTTGAAACGCTCGCCATCTTTATCACCTAGAGTTTTCCAAGCCTCGTTAAAGGCGTTGCTACCGATATCGTCAGGCAATTGACTTCTAAGATCTGGGTATTTTTCTTCTAGGAATTTAAGGTAGGGTTTCATGGTATGGTTTTGGGTTAGGGAATAGGTGCCATAGTTCATTCCTGCACCGTCATCAAGTTCACCTAGAATAGCTCCTGGGCCACGATTGTTGGATTCGTATTTGGCAGCTAATTCAAGAACCTTGAGGGGTTGTTTTTTATTGTCTTCTTGACGTTTACGTTCTTTTTCTTCAGCGTCTGCTGTTTTTTGGCCATTGATACGTTTTTCTTCTTCTTTTTGAAAGGCGTCGGCTTTTTTAATCAGTTCGTGTTTTTTCTCAATGGCGTTCAGTTCACTGGCTTTTTTGGCGTCAGCTTGGGTATCTGCGTGGACAAGGGGTGCTAAAAGAAGGGTTGCAAAAAGTGTTGAAGCGATGGCTAATTTTTTAGTCATGAGTTATCTTTCCTTTATTTGATTGTGTAGAATGGGTTTCCGCTAGCAATGAGACGGTTGAGCATGTCTTGATTTTTCTCTGTTGAGTCATTACTTTGTGGAAGGTCTTCTTTTTGGTTTTTATCTACGAAAGTGACATGAATTTTGGCTGTTTTGGCAATAGCCACTTGTGTGAGACGATGTGAGGTAATTTTAACGTTTTCGTCAGCAATATCCACACGGTCAACACGAGGGGTGGCGTTTTTTATGTCTTTGGTTTCATAAGATTTTGTAATGATAGGGTTAATAAAGGTGACTTCTTTTTTAGCTTTTCCTTTAAGGAATAAAAGGGTTTGTGTCTTTTTAGCTATAGGAACATTCAATTGGTCGTGTTGTCGACCTGTATAACTTTTAAGCGTAATGGTTGGCGCTGTTTTATTGCCTGCGGTTTGAACATAAACGTCAGAGGTTCCTTTTTCATACACGTTTCGCCAGTTGCTTGTTTTTTGGGTTGTTAGTTTGTAATGAGGTTTCAACAAGTGTCCACCTTGAGCCATAAGAAGAAGACCACCTAAACTAACAACAGTGATACTATTTATGACGGTATAAAGAAAACTTGGTTTGTCAAAGGGATATTTCCGTTTACGATAAAGGGTTAGTAGTAGAAGACTGATAAGAAGGCCTATGGTGATTAGGTAGAGTCCGTCATAGGGATCAAAACTTCCTAAGCAGTTTGCCAAATAGGTGAACATGCGTCAGTTCCTTTCTTTGATTATGTACTCAGTATATCAAAGAAAAAGGGTGCTGACAAGGAAAAATTTGTCCGAGATTTTGTCCGAGACATTTTTCATTTTGTCCGAAAAATGGTTCAATTTTGGTGGTGTAAGGTTGTTCAATCCCTTGTTGTATCTGTTTTCATGAATTGTTTTCAAAACGAGTGTCAGTTTTTTCGTTTTCGGACAAAATCAGGGCTATTTTGTCCGAAAAACGTCCGATTTTGTCCGAGAATAGTTTTTTTCGGACAAATTTCGGACAAAAGTTTGTGAAATTCGCACAAGAAGCTTTGAAGTGTCAAATGAATATTTTGGTCTCAGTTTCGGACAAATGGATTTTTGAGAGGTGTGAAAAGTTGTGTCTTTATTCATTTTTAATCTTTTGGGGTAGTCTATATAGCGATATGATTTGTTTTCACGATTTTTCATTAGAGCTTCTAATCTTATAATTATTCACGTGTCTTGGTTATTTGGGGCGATTTTCTTTATGAAAACAAACAACGGCGCGGTTTGTGAGATTTTTTGGTTGAGTGGCATTTTTGAAGTTTCGGACATTTTCGGACAAAATAATTCTAATCTTCGGACAAAATTTTGAGGTTTCGGACATTTTCGGACAAATTCTCGGACAAAATTCAAAATATACA
>ERZ773180.98-NODE-98-length-65685-cov-9.964239_pt1 | contig 65685 bp, 61 predicted proteins | sample MGYA00511080_ERZ773180 | MGnify/ENA primary metagenome ERZ773180 (study PRJEB29015, sample SAMEA2738175) | human oral metagenome | biome: human oral; feature: human-associated habitat; material: saliva | place: China | collected 2178 ... | reverse complement strand
AATTACTTAAAAAATTCATTTCTGAACGTGGAAAAATCTTACCACGTCGTGTAACTGGTACTTCAGCTAAGTATCAAAGAATGTTAACTACAGCAATTAAAAGAGCTAGACACATGGCGCTTTTACCATACGTTGTAGACGAAAAATAAGATTAATAACGAAAAAGATGAGCTTAGGCTTGTCTTTTTTTTTGCCTCTGATATAATAAAAGGGAAAGAGTAAACATTTAACATATTTTATATAGAGGAAAAAAGATGGAATTTAGAAAATTAGATGAATCAAAAGTTTTAAAAGATCCAGTACATAGTTATATTCATATTAATTATGAAGTAGTATGGCAATGTATAGATAGTAAAGAATTTCAAAGATTAAGACGTATTCGACAATTAGGTGGAGATTTTCAAGTATATCCAACAGCAGAGCACTCACGTTTTTCACATTCTTTAGGAGTGTATGAAATAGTGCGAAGAATGGTTACAGAAATTAAGTCGCTTAGTAACGAGTTAAGTGAATATGATAAAGTTTCTGTTATGCTTGCTGGATTGCTACATGATGTAGGTCATGGCCCTTTTTCTCATGCGTTTGAGCATGTAACAAATCATAGTCATGAAGATTATACTGTAAAGATAATTTTAGGTAATACAGAACTTAATTCAGTTCTAAGTAAAGTTTCTAAGAATTTACCACATGATATAGTTGCGATTATTCAACACACTCATAAAAATGATATATTAAATCAAATTGTTTCGGGGCAATTGGATGCTGATAGAATGGATTATTTATTGCGTGATTCATACTTTACAGCGACAAGTTACGGTCAATTTGATCTTGAGAGAATTTTGAGAACTATGCGTGTTAGAAAAATTGATGATGATAAAAAGCAACTAGTTGTTAAGTATACAGGTATCCATAGTGTGGAAGATTATATTATGGCTCGTTACCAAATGTATTGGCAAGTTTACTATCATCCTGTAGCTAGAAGCTATGAAACGGTATTTATCCAATTATTTAAAAGGTTAAATGATATTTTCAAAGTAAATAAAGATTATTTTTCTGATATAAAAGTTTTAGTTCCATTTTTAGAAAAATCAGAAGTAACGGTAGAAGAATACTTTAGATTAGATGAAAATTCATTATTGTACTGCTGTACTTTAATCCAAGAAAAAGACGATAAAATAGCTGCTGATTTGGCTGATAGATTACTTAATAGAAAACTATTTGAATACGTTGATTACAATGAAGATAACCTAGAACAAATAAAAAATATGTTAAAAGAAAATAACTTTGATATGAACTACTATTTAAGAATAGAAAGTATCGAAGCAAGTTTATATAGTCCGTATAAAGGAAGAAAAATACTAATAGAAAAGTTAGATGGGAAAATAGTTGCTTTAGAAAAAGCTAGTACTATAGTTGAATCAATCACAAAAGGTGAAACTAAAAGAGAAGGTACTATATTTTACCCTAGATAAAGTAAATAAAATAATTACTAGTATTACGATATTGTTATGTATAACTAGTAATTATTTTTTTATAACGTTAAATTGTCAGAAAATAAATTTATTTTAACTAACTATTGATTTTAATTGTCGGAAATGTTATAATCGTAATTAGTTAAAAAATTTTCAACAATAAAGGAGCGATGTTAAATGTTTGAATTAGCAAATGTATCAAGACCAGGAGTGAGTGAATATATTTCAGGAAGTGGCGCGTTATCGGCACTTGATAGTAGATTAGAAGGTTTTAAAACTCCTTTAATTGTTACTGGAGAAAAATCTTATGCAGCTTTCAAAAAATTCTATAAAGGTAATAGAGAATTCAGAGTAGCTAAGTATGATGGAACATCATCATATGAGGATATGCAACGTATCGCTGAAGAATATGGACAAGATGTTGATGTAGTACTTGGAGTAGGTGGAGGTCGTGTTATCGATACTGCTAAAGGTGTAGCTAGTGTATTAAATAAAGAATATATGACTGTACCTACAGTAATTGCAACATGCGCGCCATATGCACCGGTAGCTGCTGTTTATCATCCAGATAAAACATTCAGAGAAGTAGCTTACTTTAAACGTACGGCATATGCATGTGTAGTAGATTTAGATTTATTATTAGAATCTCCAAAAGAATATTTTGTAGCAGGTATTGGTGATACACTTGCTAAATGGTATGAAGCAGTAGTACTAGTAGAAAGAAATAATAAATATAATGATCCATTAGTAAGAATGGGGCTAGAAGCAGCGAAAATTACTCGTGACGTATTATTACGTGATGCAAACGGAGCTTTAGAAGCTTTAGATAAAAAAGAAGTGACAGAAAGCTTTAAAAATGCAGTAGACACTGTATTTGCAATCTCTGGATGTGTAGGATGTTTCGCAGTTCATTACGGACGTATGGCAGGGGCACATGCTGTGCATAATGGTATGACATTAGTTGAAGAAACTCATAGTGTATTACACGGAACAAAAGTTTCTTATGGTATCTTAGTTCAATTATTAGCAGAAGGTAAAAAAGATGAAGTGGAAAAATTAGTTCCATTCTATAAAGAAAATAACCTTGCTTATAACTTAGCATGTGTAAATGTTGTAGAGGATGTTGATGCTAAGATGCAAAAAATTGCAGAATTTGCTGCAAGTGATAAAGAATCATTCAAACTAGCTGTAGATGTATGTACTCCAGAAGTAGTGTTAGCAGCTATGAAAGAATTAGAAGAATTAACTAAATAATATATCAAAAACCCACTAAGTAAATTTAGTTTTACCTAGTGGGTTTTAGAGTGGGCTGTGATTAAAGATTATTTTTTAATACTGGAACTAACATAGCTTGTTTAACATCTTCTGCAGTATTATCCTGTAATAAGTAGTTTACTATTTCGTATCCGAATAATATAGCTACAGCTGGTCCTTGTGCAGTAATTACATTTTTATCTATAACAACTGCTTTATCAGAGTTGTAATTTTTATAATTAATTTCTTTATCAAAACCAGGGTAAGATGTTACTTCTTTGTCGTCTGTTATTCCAGCAGCACTAAGCACTATAGGAGCCGCGCAAATAGCAGCAACTAATTTTCCGGAATTATACATTGTTTGATAAAATTCAATAATTTTTTTATTATCACGAAGTAAAGTGCTTCCCGGCATCCCACCTGGTATCACTATCGCATCATAGTCCAAAATATTATTTACTTCGTTTATTTTTTTGTCAGCAATTATTTTTACATTATGTGAACTTGTTATAAAATCTTCATTATTTGCAGAGATAAGATCAACTTCTAGATTAGCACGGCGCATAATGTCTAGCGGAGCTATAAATTCTAATTCTTCACTACCATTTTCAATAAATAAAGCAACTTTTTTTGTCATAAGAACCTCCGAAAATTTATTATATCTACTTATATTTTATAATATTTCCTAGAAAATATAAAGTTATAGAAAAAAAGCAACCACATCCGGAATGTGGTTGCAAAGTTCAAGCTTTTAAAATTATTTAGAAATTTCTAGAACTCCGTAGCCAGTGTCACGGCGTTTATAAACTATAGAAACCTCTCCAGTTTTATCATCTAAAAATGCAAAGAAATCGTGACCTAAAAGTTCCATTTGGAAAACAGCTTCTTCTCTTGTCATAACTTCAACTTTAAGTTGTTTAACTTTTCCAAGATTTACTGATGGTTCTTCTACATCTTCTAATTCGCTAGTAAGAAGATTTTCGTTAACAAATCCTTTTTCTCGACCTTTTCTATTGATTTTTGTTTTATGTTTTCTCATTTGTCGTTCTAGTTTGTCAACAGCTAAATCTACTGCAGCATACAAATCTTCGTTAGTTTCTTCTGCACGAAGTGTAACACCTTTTAAAGGCACAGTGATTTCAATTTTTTTCTTATTATTTTTGTATACTTTAGCATTAGCGTAAACGTTTGCTTCTAAACTGTCAGCAAAGTATTTTTCTAATTTAGAAACTTTATTTTCAACATATTCTCTAATTGGTTGAGTAATTTCTAAATTTTCTCCTCGTACTTGATATCTCAACATTTTAAAGCACTCCTTTCATAAAGTAGACAATCTACTTTATAGGGTTTCCCCTTATTTTATACATTTATTATAACATTATTTGATAACGTTAGCAATAGTAAAAAGGTAAATAATGGATTTTAAAAAAATATATATTTATTTGCTTTGTAAATATATTTTTGTTAAAATGAAATAAAAGACAATATTGTAAGGAATTATAGATTATTACAAATATTAAAAAGAAGAATTATCTAAGATGATGCTTAAAGATTATTATAAAATAATGTTATGGGTTATTTTTATAGAATGCTTTTATTATTGCTGTATTAATATTAGTATTGGAAATTTTATTTTTTATATTAGATAGGCAGTTATAGAGTGATAGGGTTATTGAATGTTTCTAGGGAGTAAGTTATGTTTTTTGAGGAGAATTTTAAAGTTTAGATTGATAAAAAAGGTTTCAAATATTGTCGGAAAATTAATTATTTTTAGTTTTAATTTGTACACAGATTTTCTTTCTTACTACATTTTTAAAAATGGAATTGGTCACTTTGAAAAAAATAATGGAGAATAAATTGAAGTGGAGGAGAATAACAATATGAAGTTGAGAAATTATGTGGCTATAGGAGTATGTGTTATTTTAATAGTAAAAATTTTAAATTCTTTTTTTATACAGCCAAAGTTGTGGGAGAATAGTTTGTCACAAGAATTTAAATCATTAGGTCTCAAAGGTGATTTAAAAGTGATTGACACAACAAAAGAAATCGAAGCATTCTATGGAACTAGAGTTAAGTTCAATTATACAGAAAGACTTTCTGATGGGTACGTTTTAAAAGAGGATGATTATGCAGATATTCATGGTACTACTGGAGAACATTTAGAGGGTTTATATTATGATCTAGAAATTGAGCATCTACTTAATGACGAAGAAAAAAAGTTGTGTAATGTTGTTAAACTACGCGAGTTTGACTTCCTATTTAACGTTTATAAAGAAAGACCAGGCTTTAAACTAGAGGAAGATAAAATAAAAAAGGATATAGCGAAAAAAATTAATGAATTGTTTAATGAACAAGTAACGTTTGATTTTTATTGTAAGTTTGAATTAGATTCTAGAGAGAAAGTCTGTGCTGCAATTATTTCACAGGCAGTTAAGAATCGTGATAATGGAGATTTTGAAGCAGCGGGCTTTTATAATATTACCCCTGAAAATTTAATGAAGAATAAAGGGGTGAGACTTAGTATCAGTTGTAATTTTTCTAGAGTAAATCCAAGTCTTACATATTCTTATCCGACAGAACATGTCGATATTTTTAAAGCAAAACTCTTAAGTTTACCAAAAGGTTCTTTTCTTGATGGAGTCTATTTAATAAATGGAAGTTATTATGACGATCAGAAAAGAACAGACTTTGAATTGATTTGTACATTTGTTGTTGAAGATGGTATTGGCCATTTTGAAGAAGATAAAATTATCTCGGAAAAAAAGATATAACTGAACGAAATTAAATGAGTTCAGGTTTCTCCTTATTTTATATATTAGTTATAATATTATTTGAAAAAGCTAGTAACTGTAAAACATAAAAAGTTAATATTTAAAAAAATATATATTTTGGCTTTGTAAATATTTTTTAAGTGGAAATCTAAGGTAATGGTATTAGCATTATAATGTTCATTTGTGATTTTTAGTAAGAGGGAATGAGAAATTAAACTGAAAGTTTCTAGGGAGTAAGTTATGTTTTTTGAAAAATATTGTGAATTTATTGAGGCTTTATATTGCGTGTATTATTGCAATATTGCTGAAAATAAAAAGATAGATTATTACAAAAATATATATAATGATTATTTAAAATTTGGGAGAAGTAATAAAGATTTTGAAGAGATATACAATGATATAACGTCAGGAGTAGTCTGTACTTTAAATTATTCTGATTTAGAATTTTTAAAAAAGTATAATGGGCTACTTTTTTCTATTTCTGCCTTGTTAAACTTAAAAATTAAAATACATTATTTAGATTCTTGTCCTTATATTAAACAGCTATTAGGTGTAGAAAATAGAAAGAAACAATATCATTGTATTAGATGTGGTAATAATAATCAAAATTTATTTTATAGTTATAAAAATGAAGATGTTAAAATAGTTTATTGCATGAGATGTTTAGAATTTGGTCGTGTAGATAATTTTGCACCTATGTTTCAAATTAACATTCCGGTGATAAATAAGAAAAATATAATAAAACCAAGTACTAAGCTTAGTGATCTGCAAAGTGAAGCAAGTAAACAATTAGTAATTAATACTAGAAACAATAAAAATACTCTAGTCTGGGCTGTTTGTGGTGCGGGTAAGACAGAGATAGTTTATGAGTTAGTTTATGATTCCATTTTGTCTAATAAACGTATATGTATGGCTATTCCTAGAAAAGATGTAGTAAAAGAATTATATACTAGATTTTCTAAAGATTTTAAAGATTTAGATATTAATGTCTTGCATGGTGATGAAAAAAGTTTTGTTGATTCAAATTTTTATATTATGACAACACATCAGTTAATAAAATACTATAAGTATTTTGATATTGTAATTATTGATGAAGTAGATGCCTTCCCATATTCAGGTGATGAGTGTTTAGAAGAGGGTGCTTTATCAAGCTTAGTGGAAGAAGGTGTTTTAGTATTTTTATCAGCAACACCATCAAAAAGAATTAAAAGTTATGTGGATGATATAATAAAAATTCCGATTAGATATCATGGTTACTTATTACCTGTACCGAGAATAAGAAAAGTAAATAAAAAGGTATTAATTTTTGAAGAAAAATCAGAAATAATTAATAAATATATCTCCGAAATTCTAAACAAAAAGCGTCGATTGCTTGTATTTGTACCGGTAATAGCTATGTGCCAAAGTCTCAAGAATTATTTAGAAAAGTATATTTCAGAAAGTATTAAAATAGATTATGTCTATAGCGAAGATAAAGACAGATCCGAGAAAATCCAAAGATTTTATAATTTTAAAATTGATATACTAATAACGACAACAATATTAGAAAGAGGTGTAACCTTTGACTATTTAGATGTTATGGTCTTTGATGCTGGTCATAAAAATTTTACAAAAGAATCGTTAATACAGATTGCAGGAAGAGTAGGGAGAAAAGAGTGTGATAATACGGGAGAGATAATTTATTTTAGTGACGAAATAACTAAAAATATAAAACATGCAATAAAAGAAATAGAGTATATGAATAATTTAGCTAGCTACAGAAAGCTAAATAAGGAGTAAATATGAAATGTATGTATTGTAAGAAAGAGATAGTGGAAAAACTCAGTTTTAATAATGTTTTTTCTAAAAAGGATAGTTTAGTTTTATGTGAAGAATGCAAATATAATATTGACATAAATATAATTGAACTAGCAGAATATACCTTGTATTATTTTGGTGATTATGAATTTTTAAAGGAGATTATATATAATATTAAATACTCTGGAGCGATTCATAAAGCGGAAAGATTTAGAGAGCTTTTTAGTTTGTTTTTTAAAAAATATAAGTTTAATCTTGTTACAATAGTACCGATAAATAATACGAGAAAAAACTCTAGAGGTTTTGATCATATAGCGCAGTTATGCAATGTTTGTAATGTGAAATACACTGATACCTTGCAATGTGACTATAGAGAAAAGCAATCCAAACTTCATAAAAAACGTGAAAAGCATAAGTTTAGAATTATAGATAATCTAAATTTTGAAAAATATCCTAAGAGAATATTGATAATAGATGATGTTATAACGAGTGGTAATACGTTAATAAGTTGTGCAGAAGTGTTAAAGGAAAGATTCCCTGATGCGGAAATTTGCTTTTTAACATTAGCTAAATCATAGAAAAAATGTGATGTATTTACTGTACGTATTTTTCTGTTTTGTGGTATAATTTATAAGTTAAAAAATAGTTAGGGGATGGTTAAAACAAAAATTCTATTTTCACTAATAATGATAGTACTTATTTTGGTATTAGTTTATTACTTAACGAAAAAATTTGAATTGAAGAAGGATCAAATAATTATATTTTGGATATTAGTATTATTTTGGTCGGCAATTAGTATTATTAGGGCGTATAGAAAGCTCTATGCTATAACTCCTGTAGAAAATGGAGGATTATCATTAACACCTCTTTTAGCTTCTCAAATAGCTGCAGGATATGGTTTGATGAGTTTAATAGTAAGATTACCTATGTTTATAGCGAGTGATATATTTAGACGACGTAAAATATTCGTTCAAATATCACTGTTTTTACTAATTGTAACTTCATTTTTAGTAGCCTTTAATGGTAGTTATACTACTTTATACTTATCATCGTTATCTTTAGGTATAAGTGCGACAATGTTAGCGTTGTTTAATGTTATGTTTTCGGAAACTTTCTCTAAAGAAAAAGCTGCGTTATCAGTATCTATTTTATCAGTAGCGCCGCTTCTTGCTGAATTTATCGCAGCACCAATACAATATATCTTTACTATAAATGAATATAAACATTTTAATTACATGTGGATAGTATCAGGTATATTGGCTGTTGCAACATTTATTTTAACTTTTATGATGAAAGACTATCGTCCAGTTAACAGTGGTTTTTCATTCGATAAAGTTAAAGTAGTATTAAAACATGGAAGTTTTATCTATGTCTGTATGATGGCCTTATTACTTTCATTTGTGAAGTTTGCGACAAGTGGAGCTAATATGATAGCATATGGAAAAACTTCATTAGGAATGAGTCCTCTTATGCTTGCTTATATGGATGCAGTGTTTGCTATTCCACAGCTAATAGCGGGTGTTTTAGTAGGGGTATATTTCACAAGAAAATGGGGGTTACAAAAAACATTACTATTTATGTTTGGTTGTGCATTAGCATTTTACATTATAGCTCTATACGTAAATAATCCATATATAATTTACTTTAGTTATATTTTAAATGGATTAGGTTATGGTGGTGCATATAACGTGCTTATCTCTCTTGCTATGCAGTATTTTGATAGAGAGTATCGAAATGTAAGTATGGGAATATACCAAGCATTCTTTGCACTAGGGATTTTCTATGGTGACTATGTATATGTTTGGATAGCTAAACATGTAGCTAATGGATTATTCGGTTTTGACCAAAGTAAAGCAATATTCTTAATAGTTATAGGTATTACATTATTAAGTATGCTTATGGTTAAGCTTAGAGTAAAAGATAAATAAAAAAAGGATCTGACTTATTTAGTCAGGTCCTTTTTTATTCTAGTGTCCGATAAGATCGGCTCTCATCCAACCTTGTTTTCCATTATAAGTTACAAATGCCCAAGTTTCCCCTCTAGAGTTTCTTTCAGTGAAATCAACATAAACTGTGTCACCTTTTTTAGCTGTTGATATAACAGAACTTGAATCATTTGAAGAACTTCTTAAGTTAACTCCAGCATCAACATAAATTCTAGCAGCTCTATTGCTAAAGTATGTACGATTAGAATCAGATGAACTTGATGAGCTAGAAGAATTATCTTTAACTATAATAGTTTCTTTTTCTTTCTCTTTTTCTTTTTCTTTTTCATTTAGACCATTTACAGTGAATGTACGTTTGAATTCACCTTTTGTATCTAATTTTAATTTTTGTGCTGTATTATGATTTAAAGTAATAGTAACTTCTACTTTATCACCATTTTTTAAGTTTTCTTTCTTATCATAAGAAATATCAGGTTTTGATAAGAAGTTAGAAATTTCAGTAGATGTGTTAGCTACTTCTGGGATTTTTTTAATATCTACTTCTGGTTTTCCTTCTCCATTTGTACCATAAGTTACGAAATTAATTTCATAAGCTGAAACATCTACAACATTTTCTTTTTTCATAAACTTATTATATCCGAAGTACAGAGCTACAACTAGAACTAAGAAAGTTACTATAGCTGTAATAATTATTGGAATAGGACTCTTTTTCTTTTCATTTTTAGGTTCTTCGTTATAACTATTGTTGTCATTATAATTGTTATAGTTAGGATTTACCGGTGGTACATTATACTGTTGGTTGTTTTGTTGATTGTAGTATTGTTGGTCGTTAACCGTATTGTTGTATTGAGTATTTTGGTTATCATAATGTTGACCAGTGTAACCAGGATTATTATATTGACCGTTATAATCAGGGTTATTGTATTGCTCGTTATATTGATTATATTGGTCATTTGGGTAGTTGTTATATTGATCATTATTGTAATTAGGATTATTATTCTGAGAATTATAATTCCTGTTATTATTTGGGTTTTGATTATTCATAAATTTCTCCTTTTATTATTATTCTGCGTAGTCTCCACCTGGAGCATTTAGGTACTCTTCAAGTGGAATATTTTTTTCATAAAGTATTTTTGCGACATCTTGACCAACATATCTAATATGCCAGCTTTCTTCCATGTAACCAGTTTTTTCTACGAATTCTGGTTTATATCTAACGATAAATCCATATTTATGTGCGTTATTAGCAAGCCATTGAGCAGCCTTTTTACTACGTTCACTTGTCCCTTCAGAACCTAGCAGCTGACCATCACTATCGATAAGGTCGAATACTAAACCTGTTTGGTGTTCACTATATCCAGGACGAGCTGAGAATCTATCCGCTTCTGCTTTTCCGTGTGCAGATACATAGTTATTATATAAGCCAACTTGTGTCTCATAAGATCTAAATCCTGATACTTGATTTGTAATATCCATTCCAGCACTTTGAGCATCTTTGATCAGTTTATTAACATTTTTTCTCGCTGTTGGATCTTCACCAGGGTTATAATTTTTAGGTAAAGGGTGTTTTTTATTAGCTAGTACTATACCGTTTATAACAGTAGGTTCGCTAACAGTTTCTGGAGTTTTGCCTTTTTGTGATTCTGAGTTTTCTTTGTTGTCAGAATTTTTAGAGTTACTTTGATTATTAGAACTGTTTGAATTATTATTGTCTTTTTTTGTTTCGGATGTATTATTTGTTGATGAAGTATTTGAGTTAGAAGAGCTTTCATCATCTTTTGTTAAATAATATAAACCACCAAGAGCAAATGTAAGGACAATTATACTAACAGTAACAATAGTTATAATATGTCTTTTCATAAAATTTCTCCTTTCCTTAATAAAAACATACTTTATAAGAATACTATAATTGTATACGTATTTCTCCTATGTTATATATGATAAGTTGAAGTTTAGATTTTGTCAATATAAAATAAAAAAATATAGTAATTTAATAAAGATTTTTCAAATTTTATGACTTTTCGAAAATGAAGGGGAAAATAATGAATAAAATTCAAAAAAATTGTTTTAAATTGATAGGTTAATAGTGAAATATTAAATTTTATTTTCCTTTAAAAAAGTATTAAAATTTGGTATAATTAATAGGATATAGAACGGAGGTTCTCTATAAAAAACGAAAAAGGAGTGTTAAATTGAATAATAACATTTCAGAAAGTCTAAAAAAAGAATTAGAGAAATTATTAGAGAATAAATTTTTCTTTAAAAAACCTAGTAATACTAAAATAATTGTTTATTCACTTACTTTTATTGCGTTAGTTGTTTTAAGTGCTTTTCTTAATGTAGTAGAAATAGGGGCTTTTCTAGCGGTATTCCCTTTAACATATGTACTAGGAGCTAGAGGGCTGAAATATTACTTACCACTTGTTTTATCCGGTGTTGTAATATTGATGCTTTTCTCAAGTCCATATATGCTATTTTGGTTTACTATGCACATGGTACTGGCATTTATTGTATATCAATCTATAGTAACAAGAAACTCTAAGGTATTCCTAGTTACAGCAGTTTCTGCATTTTTGTTTTTAGGGATTGCTATTTACACAGCATTATTAGTAAAAAATGGAATTCTAAATATTACAAATGAACAAATTAATCAATTTGTAAATGATATTCAAAAAGAAAGTGCACTTTCTAATCAAACTATTGATAAAAGTGTCTTATTATCAACGATTGATTCGTTGAAAAGAACTTTCCCTGTAACATTGTTTATTACGTTATTCTTATACAGTTTACTATTAGTTCAATATACATTATCTATGTTAGGAAGAGAATATATTATTATTCCTACGTTTCCTAAGTTTAGTAGAATTACTCTAAGTTCTCGTATTGCAAACATCTATATAGTTTTAGTTATTATAGAGTTAATAGTAGGTGTACAAGTAGGAGATAGTTCTAATAATTTTTGGTATGTATTATTGCAAAATACTAATACAATATTAGGACTTGTCTTTGCACTTAATGGTTTGTTTACAGCATTTTTCTTTGCTGAGTTAAAAGAAAATGAAACTAGTATAAAAGTAATGTTAGTTATATTGTTTATAATTTTCAACCCAATTTTAGAAATGCTTGGGTTTGTAGACAGTGTATTTAAATTAAGAGAGAGTTATATTATCATGAAGAAAGGAAGATAGCGATGAATGCAAAAAGAAAGTATGAATTAATTATTTTAGCAATTATTATTTTAGGTGCTATAGTAATAGGTCTACTAAGTTTAGAAAGCTTAGCTATATATTTCTTAGTGCTACTTCTTGCACTAATTCCTATCTACTATTATTCTAAAAAAGTTGCTGAACAAACTGAAAAATATGTTAGCAAGCTAACTAATCGAATAAAAGATTCGTCTGAAAAAGGAATAAATAAATTTCCTATTGGTATTGTAGTAATAGATGAGAATAAAAATATAGAGTGGGCAAATAATTTTATTTATAAACATATAAAAGTTGAAGAAATAAAAGGTGTTAACATTCTAGAACTTATGCCTGAGATTGAAGAAATTTTTGATGTAGAAACACCAGTAGATAATCAGTTTGAAATTTTTGGTAAACACTACAAAGTTAATTATCAAAAAGATAGTGGTTATATTTACTTCTTTGATATTACTGAAAGTAAAGTGGTTATGCAGAGATTTCGTGATACAAGACCTATTATTTTAAACTTAAGTCTTGATAACTATGAAGATGTTTACGATTCATTAGATGATGTAGTGGCAAGTAGCTTTGACGCTACTGTAGTTAGAATTCTAACTGACTGGGCTAAGAAAAATAGTATTTATTTAAAACGAATAGATGAAGATAGATTTATAGGTCTTTTAAATGTTAAAGATCTTAAGAAAATAGAAAAGGATAAGTTCCAAATATTAGATTCAATTAGAAATTTAAAAGAAGAATTTGATGCACCAATTACCCTTAGTATTGGGGTAGGGATGGGAACAGATTTCTTACCGGAATTAGGTGAATTAGCAAAAAGTGCTCTAGACCTTGCATTAGGGCGAGGTGGAGACCAGGTTGCTATGAAAGACGTTGATGGAACGATTAAGTTTTATGGAGGTAAAACTAATCCACAAGAAAAACGTACTAGAATTAAGGCAAGAGTTATATCAAATGCGCTTGCTGATATTATTACCGATAGTGATAAAGTTATAGTTATGGGGCATAAACGTCCTGACTTTGATGCTATTGGTGGTTGCGTAGGTATTTATACTTTTTCAAAAATAGTAGGAAAAGATTGTTACATAATTTTAAATGACAGTGATAAAGATGAAACTATTCAAAAAATTATGTTAGAAATTGAAAACACTGATGAAACATTGGCGAAAGTATTTATTAATAGTGATGAAGCTTGGGAATTAATGACTCCTCAAACAACATTAATTATTGTAGATACATCAGATGCTTCTCGTGTTATAGATGCTGCGATATTATCAAAAGCAAACAAGAAAGTTATAATTGACCACCATAGACGTGGTGAAGATATAATAACAAATCCGCTATTAACATATATAGAACCATATGCGTCATCGTCATCGGAGTTAATAGCTGAATTGATTGAATATCAAACAAAAATTGAAAAAATCACACCACTTGCAGCAACAATTATGCTAGGTGGTATAGTAGTTGATACTCAAAACTTCTCTATAAGAACAGGTTCAAGAACATTTGATGCTGCAGCTTATTTAAGAAGTAATGGAGCAGACCCAACTAAAGTAAAAACTATCTTAAAAGAACCAATTGAAAACTTTATGAGTAGAGTAGAAATTATTAATAATTCTATTCAGAAAACACCGGAGATTGTAATAGCTAGAGCACCAAGTGAAAAAACATATACAAACGTTATGTTAGCTCAAAGTGCAGATTTACTACTTACTTTGAAAGGTATTGAATGTAGTTTTGCGGTTGGATATTTAGATAAAAATAGAGTAGGTATTTCTGCTAGATCGTTAGGTAATATGAATGTTCAGTTAGTAATGGAAGAGCTTGGTGGAGGTGGACACCTTGCTAATGCTGCTACTCAAATAGAAGGTGTTGATATTGATACAGCAGTTTCAAGATTAAATGATGCAATAGATCACGTATTATTACAGTAGTTTAATAAATTTAAAAGTGAATTTTATTTAAAGGAGATAGGGTAATGAAAGTTATATTTTTAGAGGATGTAAAAGGTAAAGGAAAAAAAGGAGACGTTAAGGAAATTGCTGACGGATATGCAAAATTCTTAATTACGAATAAAAAAGCAGTTCAAGCAACTAACGCTAATATGGCTACATTAAAAGGACAACAAAAACGTGTTGAAAAAGATAAACAAGAAGAGTTAGTTCAAGCTAAATTATTAGCAAAACAATTAGAAGATATTGAAGTTAAAATTGCTGTTAAAGCTGGAGAAGGTGGAAGATTATTTGGATCAGTATCTTCAAAACAAATAGTTGAAGAACTGAAAAAACAACATGATCTTAAAGTAGATAAGAAAAAAATTGATTTACCACATGGAATTCAAGCTTTAGGATATACAAATGTAAAAATTAAATTACACAGTCAAGTAGAAGGAACTATTAAAGTTCATGTAGTGGAACAATAATAATTATGTAGGTGGAAGAATGAAATATCATATAGATTCTGTTATTTTGGCAGAGCAATCTCTGCTTGGAGCCCTTATGCAAGAGCCTGAAAAGTTAGTAGAAGTCAAAGCTGCGGTAGATGTAGAAGACTTTTACGATGAAAAAAACAAGGATATTTATAATGCTATTTTACGTTTAGATGAAGCTGGAATAATACCGGATACCACTACAATATTTGAAGAAATTAATAATAGTGGGGCATTCAAATCGATGGATGCCTCATTATATATAGTGGAGCTTTATGATATTACGCCAAGTACACGTAATATAATGCATTATGCAAATTTAGTAAAACGATATTCTATATATCGTGAAATTCGTTCAGCTTTATTAAGTAGTACTGAGGAGATGAATCAAGGGAATGCTGATATTGATTCATTAACTGCTACTTTATTCGATCAAGTAGAAAGAGCTATGGAACGAGCAAAAACTTCACAGTTTAAAAATATGAAAGATGTAACTGATGAAGTATTTCAAGAAATAGTAGCACGTATGTCTGGAGAAGGTAAAAATATTGCCATTCCAACAGGATTTAGTACATTAGACCAACTTGTCGGTTTAGGGAAAGGTGACCTAGTAATTTTAGCAGCTCGTCCTTCTATGGGGAAAACAGCCTTCGCTTTAAACATTGCCTTAAATGTAGCAGGAAAGAACCATAGAGATGAGAGTGAGAAAAAAACAGTAGCTTTATTTTCTTTAGAGATGGGTGCGGACCAATTGGTATCTAGGATGATTTGTAGTGAAGGAATGTTAGATTCTGAAAAAATCAAAAAGGGTACTTTAGATAATGATGATATGATGAAGTTGGAAACAGCTGTTCATTTCTTGAATCAGAAAAATATTTTTATCGAAGACAGTGCATTTATAAAAGTCAATGAAGTTAAAGCAAAATGTAAACTTCTAAAAAACGAGCATGGTTTGGACCTTGTTGTTATTGACTATCTACAACTTTTACAAGGAAGTAAGAGAACAGATAATAGACAACAAGAGGTTTCTGAGATTTCTCGTAGTTTAAAACAAATGGCTAGGGAATTAGAATGTCCAGTTATAGCATTATCACAGTTATCACGTAGTGTAGAATCACGTCACGATAAACGTCCAATGATGAGTGACCTTAGGGAATCTGGAAGTATTGAGCAAGATGCTGATATTGTATCATTCTTATATCGTTCAGACTATTATAGAAGTGAAGATGCGGATGAAAATGAAGTCCAAGAACCTAGTGATGTTTCTACTGTTGAAGTTATTGTAGCTAAAAATAGAAATGGACAGACAGGTACTGCAGAATTAGCATTTATGAAGCGATATAATAGGTTCGTTTCTAAAAGCTATGGTGAATAAAGTATAAAATACTATATCTTAAATGAAATCTTAGGAGAAAATTAATATGAAATTTAAAAATAAGAGGTTAATTTCGGCTGCAATTGTAGTAGTATTAGTAATTGTTTCACTGATAGGTGGGACAGTAGGATCAAAAGATCAGTCAAAAGATGCATCTGATGGATATTTGGCAGATTTTCTAATGAATCAGACAGTTCATAAATTAACATTAAAAGAAGGTAGCGGAAGCGAAGTTATTCAAAAAATTTCTGTTGAAGGTGAAATTGGTTCAGAAATGACTAATACATATTCAAGAGGGTCAATTATAAATCAAATAAAAGTTGCATCAGCAGACCCAAATGTAAAAGCAATTTTATTATCTGTAAATACCCCTGGAGGAGGAGTATATGAAACTGCAGAAATTTATAATGCTTTAAAAAATAGTGGGAAAGATGTCTATGTAGCAATGAAAAAACAAGCAACATCAGGAGGTTATTATATCTCTATGGCCGCTAAGAAAATTTATGCTAATACAGAAACAACTACCGGATCTATTGGAGTAATAATGAGCTATATTTCTGCACAAAAATTCTTAAATGAACACGGAATTAAACAAGAAACTATTCGTTCAGGTGATCAAAAAGCAATAGGTGGACTTGCAGAAGATTTACCAGAATCTACTAGAAAGATTTATCAAGAACAAAATAAAGAAGCATATGATAGATTTGTTAAAGCTATTGCCGAAGGCCGTAATATGAGTGAAGATGAAGTTAGAAAACTGGCAGATGGAAGAACTTATAGTGGTAAACAAGCAGTAGAAAATAAATTAGTTGATAAAATAGGTACAGAAGATGAACTTATTAACTTAATCAAAGAGGAGAAGAACTTAAGTAATCCAAGTGTTATTGAATTAAGAAAAGATAGCTCATCAGAAAGTATTTTATCTAGATTAGTAAAAGCTACAACTAGATCAATTATTTCAGAGTTTAATAGTGAAGCGTCATCGACTAGTGTAGAAAGAAGTTATTTAGGTTAGGGGGTAGTTATAATGACTAATAATGAAAATACAAGCCCTGATTATCTAGATAATGAATCAAACTTTAATCAAAATATCGAAACTTCACAAGTAAAACACCAAAATGAGGACTTAACATCAAATAATAGCCAAACTAATTTTCAAGCTAGTGAGTCAACTACTAATAATGAAAGTAATGAGATGCAGCAGTCTGACTATCAAAGTAGTGAATCAAAAATAAATCAAAATAATGAACAATCTGTAAAAACTGAGAATTCAACTCAGCAAGTCAACCAAACAAACAATCAAAATTATAATTATTATAATTATAATCGTAGTGTAGATTTTTCATTACCAACAACATTTGAAGATTATGTAAAACTATCAGAAAATTTTTATGCAGGTTTCTGGCAAAGATTTATGGCTTATATAATTGATTTGATTGTAGTTGCCTCAATTACAGGATTATTCAATACAGTAACATTAAATTATTTGAATGTAGGGGTTAAACTTTCTTTAATTGGAGAATTTACTTTAAGCTTTGTGATAGTATTATTTACTTACTTTATCCTTATGACATATTTCTTTTCTCAAACATTAGGTAAAGTAATAATGAAGATAAAAGTAGAAACAAATAAAGGTGAAAAACTATCATGGTCTGATGTGATATATCGTGAGGTTGTAGGAAGAATATTAACAACGGTACTATTTTATATTCCTTATCTTTTAATAGGTATACTACCAAAGAAAAAAGGATTGCATGACTATATTGCTGATACTGTCGTAGTCAAAGAAGATTTTTCTAAGTTAAGAAGACAAATGAATGAAAAAATAAGAGCTTTATAGCTAAAAAAGATGCAATATTTATATTGCATCTTTTTTCTTTTATTTATCGTAACCAATATACCCAATAGCAACAGCACGAGGCCCTGCATGGCATCCAATAACTGGAGAAACAACTGCAATTTCAGTTTCGATATCTCCAAATACTTTTTTAATCGTATCTTGTGCTTTAGCTAGTAAATCACCACTTGTATATAAAATGAATAGTGATTTTGGATTTTTCTCTTTAATTTCTTCACACATTTTTGTAAGAACTTTATTCATACCTCTATGCTTTCCAGAAACTGTTAATAAACCATCTTTAACTGTGATAATAGGTAGAATGCTTAATAAGTTTGATAAAAAGAACTGAGCTTTAGTTAAGCGTCCACCTGCATAAAGGAAATCCATAGTTTCTACTGTTACTAGAACATTTTGTTTTTCTAAAAGTTCTTTGTATTTGCTTTCTATATCTTCATAAGCAAGTATTCCTGCAGTATAATCTTTAACGATTTTTTCGATAGCAATACCAACCATTCTAGCCACTTGTTCAGTATCGATTACTTTAATTTCAAGACCTTCAATAAGATCTATGGCTTGAATGAATGATGAATAAGTACCAGATAATTTTGAAGATATACTAAAAGCTACTATTCTTTCATAACCTTCACTTTTTAGTTTTTCATATACTTCTAAGATTCTTCCAACTGATGGTTGGCTAGTGCTAGGTTTCATACCAGCATTTACTTTTTCGTAAAATACCTCAGGAGTAATAGTTACATTATCTATATAAATTTCATCATCTAGACGAACCTCAACTGGAATTACAGTTAAGATTGGATTATTTTTTTCAAATTCTTGATTAATTTGTAATGCTGAATCACATACAAATGCTGTTTTCATAAATTTCACCTCAAATATAAAATATACATTTAGTTTTTTTTAATTATCATAAAGTTATGTAGAAAATTCTACTTAGATAATGATAAACTAAAAAATAAATTTTTTCAAATAAAAAGTGAAACGATTGGTTAACTTATATTAAAGTATTTTATTATTGAAGCTGATTTGAACACAATGTAAAAGCTTTCGTTAATCTAAAATATTTTTAAAAGATACATTGTTTATCCCTAATTATCTTTGTATTTGTTTACGGAAATGATATAATGGTTTATAGAAAATAATTAGTATATTTACTGATGCTATAATAAAAATGAATGATTGAATTAGATTGATTTATGTTATAATAATATTTAGACATCGATGGAATTAGGAGGATTCAAGATGATTTTAGAAAATATTTCAGGACCAAAAGACCTTAAAGGATTGACAATTGAAGAATTACATACTCTGGCAGATGAAACAAGAACAGCATTATTAGAAAAAATAAGTGTTCATGGTGGACATAGTGGACCAAATTTAGGAATGGTGGAGATGACAGTTGCCTTACACCATGTATTTGACTCGCCAGTTGATAAGATAGTTTTTGATGTTTCGCATCAGACTTATATCCATAAAATGTTAACAGGACGTCAAAAGGCATTTACAGATCCTAAACATTACGATGATGTCTCAGGATATACTAATCCAAAAGAAAGTGAACATGATTTATTTACAATTGGTCATACATCAACTTCTTTATCTTTAGCAAGTGGTATACTACATGCAAGAGACTTAAAAAAAGAAAAAGGAAATGTTGTGGCAATTATTGGAGATGGTTCTTTATCGGGTGGAATGGCCTATGAAGGACTAAACACAATAGCTACATTAGGAACTAATGCAATAATTATAATAAATGATAATGACCAATCTATTGCTAAAAATCCTAAAGGAGGTATATATACTGCATTAAGAGAGCTACGTGAAAATAAAGGTCAGGTAACAAACAATATTTTTAAAGCATTAGGATATGATTATCACTATCTAGAAGATGGTAATAACTTAGAAGATCTAATTTTATTATTTAAAGAAGTAAAAGATATAGATCATCCGGTAGTATTACATATTTACACAGAAAAAGGTAAAGGATTCGAGCCTGCTGAAAAAGATCATGAGAAATTTCATGCTGGTGGACCATTTAGTTTAGAGACTGGAGAATATACAAATCAAGATACCGCTTCTCAAACATACAACGGTATTACATCTCAATATTTAGCTAAAAAATTAGAAGAAGATCCGCTAGTTGTTGTTGTAAATGCAGGAACACCAAGAATAGTTTTTGACAGAGAATTAAGAGAAAAATTTAGAAGTCAATTTGTAGATGTTGGTATTGCAGAACAACAAGCAGCAACTATGACAACAGGATTAGCTAAAAATGGGGCAAAGCCTATTTGGTCAGTATTTTCTACATTCTTACAAAGAGCATATGACCAACTTTCTCATGATATGGCATTAAATAATCAAGCAGGGGTAGTATTAGTCTACGGTGCTTCAATAAACTCAATGAATGATGAAAGTCATTTAGGATTTTTTGACATTCCATTTATATCTCATATACCAAACTTTGTTTACCTAGCCCCGACTAATAAAGAAGAACATTTAGCAATGTTAGATTGGGCAATTAATCAAGATAAACATCCAATAGCTATTAGAGTCCCTGTAGGAAGTGTTGTAGAAACTGGCGAAGAAGATACAACAGATTATTCTATTTTAAACAAGAATAAAGTAGTTAAAGCTGGGAAACAGGTTGCGATATTTGGAGTTGGAAACTTTTATGGCTTAGCCGAAAAAGTTGTAAAACAACTGAAATCTAAACATAATATAGAAGCAACACTGGTAAATCCAAAGTTCTTAACAGGTTTGGATAAAGAATTATTAAATTCTTTAGAAGAAAATCATAAGTTAGTTGTAACGATTGAAGATGGTATAGTGGAAGGTGGATACGGTCAAACTGTAGCAAGCTTTCTAGGGAATACAGACTTAAAAGTGCAAAACTACGGGATAAATAAAAAATTCTATGATAGATATAAAGTAGAAGAATTAATGGAAGAAAATGGTTTAACCGTAGATAATATAGTAAAAAATATTATAGAAAGTCTATAAAATAAGTAAAAGCATCCTCAATTTTTTGAGGATACTTTTTCTATTTAAAACTATATTATATAAATCATTTTATTTAGAAATATATGTAGTTAAAGTCATGAGAGTAGGATTTTATAAAAAATTAAAGCGTTTTTCTTTTTAAGAGAAAATAACTGTATTAATTTTTTGAAACGCTAACATTATAATAAATGTAGGTGGTGAAGCAAATGGAGATTTTTAATTATGATAATAGAAGTTTGAGACTACTAAATATACTAGAATCTAGCTTTTTAGTTCAGGATCAATATTTACTAGATGTATTAAAGGTAAGTTCAAAAACTATTAGTAATGAAATAAAATCTTTAAATGAATTATTTGAAGACTGTGCATACATAGAAAATAAAAATTCAAATTATAGTCTTTTTATTACAAAGTTAGAAGAATACTTAAAGAGGAAAAGATCTATATATGAAGCTAGTGTTAATTTTGATTCTAGTAAGGTAAGGCTAGTATATATATTTAAGACATTAGTTTCATCGGGTGAAAGTACACTAATAGACGATTTAGCTTTTGAAATGATAGTTAGTAGAACAACTTTGAATTCTGATATAAAAAAATTAAATGATATTATAAGTAGTTATAATCTTGTTATAAAAGGAAAACCTAATACAGGTATTAAAGTAGTTGGTCTAGAAAAAGATATTAGAATTTTTATTTTAGAAAATATTTTTAATTATATGTACAAGGAAGATATTTTTGATAAAGATGATAATATGTTTTTTGATGAAACATTTGAAAAGTACAAAATTGATAAACAGGCAAAAGCTGAATTTTTCAGATACTTAACAGTGTCTTTAGATCGATTCGCTAATGGCTTTTATCTAGACTTTAAAGAAAAGCAATATGAAGAATTACTAAATAACTATGCACAACCTTTTATTAAAGAGATAAGTGATTATATAGAGAACAAATATAAGATAAACTTATCCATTGATGAAATCAAATTTTTAGCGATTTGCTTTGCTACGATGAGAGTTCCTACAAAAATAAATAAAATAAGAGAAAATCTAAAATATACTGAAGAGTATACAAAACTTGTTCAGGAAATTTTAGAAACAGTTGTTTACGAGTATGGACTTGAATTTGATACTTCGGATATAATTGAAGAATTTATCTATCACATATACTTCTTAATGGAGCGTTTAAAATACGGTGTTAGATATAACAACAATATGAAAGAGAAAATTAAAGAACAATATCCGGTATCATATAAAATTGCTAAAACTGCCAGTAAAGTAATTAACAATAAGTATAACTATATAGTTTCAGAAGATGAAATTAGTTATCTAGCAATATATTTTGAAACATTATTGAAGAAAATAAAAGTTCAATCTGAAAATCTAAGTATCTTGTTGGTAACTAATTCAGGACCAGCATATAGCAAACTTATGATAAATGAAATAGAAAGTATAATAGTAAATTCACAAGTATCAGCATACACCACTTTTGAAAAAGTTGATTATAGTAAATTTAATATTATAATTTCTACTGAAGATATAAAGTTTGAAACAGAAACGCCGGTTATTTATCAAAATGAAATTTTAGATAAAATGTACTTGAAAAAAGAAATTAATTTTCTACAATATGTTAATAAAATGAATAATCCTAGTATTCGAGGAATGGAATCAGTATTGCTAAGCTCGATGAGAGAAGAGACATTTTTCAAATGTGATAGTAAAAAAACATATTCTGAAAATATTGATTTTATGATAGAAGAGTTAATAAAACAGCATTTAGTAGATGATAAGTTTTTAAAGAGAATCAGAGAAAGAGAAAAAAAATCGTCTATGATTTTTGAGAAAAATGTAGCATTTCCACATACGATAAATAAACTAGGAGATGATTTAATAATTGCTCTAGGGGTAAGTGAAAAAGGATTTAAGGATAATAAAGACTTAAAACTAATATTTATGGCGTGTGTACCTGAAGGAGAAAAAAATGGGTTGATTTTAGCTAAAACCTACGATGAATTAATTCCTATTATTAAAGATGAAAAATTAATTACAGACATATCTAAAATAGATAATTATGACTTATTAGTAAATTACTTTATAAAAAATACTAATTTATATAGATAGCAATTAGGAGGACATATGAATTTAATAGTTTTAGGAATACTCTTTATTTTAGCGTTTATTTTACAGTATGCTCTAACTTATGTTCAGTTAAATAGTTTCAAACGAAGCTATAGTAAACTTAGACGAATAGGTAGAGTAGTAATAGGAAGAAAAAAAGGTGCTGCACGTGCGGGAGCAATTGTTATGCTAGCTATAGACGATAATGATAAGGTTATCACTGGAGAAGCTATGCAAGGAGTAACAGTACTTGCTAGATTCAAAAAATTTGAATATTTTAATGGTCTTAAAGTAGGGACTATAAATAGAGAAGATTGTAAAGCGATAAAACTATCAGCATCTTTAACTAGTGCAGTGCTTGACGGAGTTGTTAATTATAAAACAATTTCTGCTGGTGGACAGGTTGAAATGGAGCCAAGTCCATTTGGGAAATTAGCAAAAAAATTAAAATTAAATTAAATATTATAAGGAGGACAATATGGATTATATTGTTAAATTAGCATCAGGCTTTACAGGTTTATTTGACGAAGGTGCAAAAGTATTCGTAAGTTGGGTTGGAGGAATCGTACCGAAAGTATTATTACTTCTTGTATTTATGAATGCATTAGTTGCTTTTATTGGACCACACAGAGTAGAAAAATTTGCTAAAGTGTGTTCTAAAAATGTAATTTTAGCTTACGGAATTTTACCATTCGTTTCAGCATTTATGTTAGCAAACCCTATGGCATTATCAATGGGTAAATTTTTACCAGAACGTATGAAACCTAGTTATTATGCATCTGCATCATATCACTGTCATACAAACAGTGGGATATTTCCACACATTAACGTTGGTGAAATTTTCATCTACTTAGGTATTGCAAATGGAATTACTCAATTAGGATTAGACGTTACACCATTAGCAATTAGATACCTTCTTGTAGGGTTAGTAATGAACTTCTTTGCTGGATGGGTTACAGATTTCACAACAAAAATAGTTATGAAACAACAAAAAATTGAATTAAGTAATGAATTAAAAGCGTAGGATTAGGAGAAATAATTATGACATACGGAACAATTAAAATAGAAAAAGGTAGTGGTGGTTTCGGTGGACCTTTAGTAGTAACTCCAAAACCAGGGAAAGATAAAATTTTATATATCACAGGTGGTGGAGCTGAACCTGAAATCGTAGAAAAAATCGTAAAATTAACAGGTGCTACTGCGGTTAATGGATTTAAAACATCAGTACCAGACGAAGAAATTTTCTTAGCAATTATTGACTGTGGTGGAACATTACGTTGTGGTATTTATCCACAAAAAAGAATTCCAACAGTTAACATTATGCCTGTAGGACCAAGTGGACCACTTGCTAAATTTATTAAAGAAGATATCTATGTTTCAGCTGTAGGATTAGATCAAATTTCATTAGCTGAAGGTAGTGAAGAAGTAGTAGTTGAGGAAAAAACTCAAGAAGAACCAAAACGTGAATTTAAATATAGTGCAGATAAAAAAGTTTCACAAAGTTTAGCAGAAAATGCTAAATCATCTGTTATTCAAAAAATCGGTATGGGTGCTGGTAAAGTAGTTCATACATTATACCAAGCTGCAAGAGATGCAGTTCAATCAATGATTACAACAATTTTACCATTTATGGCATTTGTTGCGATGTTAATAGGGGTTATCCAAGGATCAGGATTTGGTAACTGGTTTGCTAAATTATTAACTCCGCTAGCAGGGAACATCTTTGGATTAGTAGCTTTAGGATTTGTATGTTCTATTCCATTATTATCAGCGTTACTTGGTCCTGGTGCAGTAATTGCACAAATTATCGGTACATTAATTGGGGTTGAAATCGGAAAAGGAACTATTCCACCGCAATTAGCATTACCTGCATTATTCGCAATTAACACACAATGTGCTTGTGACTTTATCCCAGTTGGTTTAGGTCTTGCAGAAGCTGAACCTGAAACAGTAGAAGTAGGGGTAGTATCAGTACTTTACTCAAGATTTATTATTGGGGTACCAAGGGTTATCGTAGCTTGGTTAGCAAGTTTTGGAATGTACTCTTAAGATTTTATAGGAAGCGGTCTTCGCTTCCTACATTAACGACATAGTCGACCGTAAATGAAGGAAATAAAAAATAAGCAAAGGAAGAATGATTATGATAATTTATGAAAATACAGTAAAAAGTAAAGGAAGTCTTGTAGGAGAATTTGGTGACGGGATGTTTATCCTTTTTGGTGATAATGCACCAGATATGCTAAAAGATTATTGCTATGGGATTGATGTAGTACCTACTAATGCTACTATAGAAGTTGGACAAACTTTAAAAGTAGATGGAGAAGAATTTAAAATTCTAGGTGTAGGTGATGTAGCGGAGAAGAACCTAGTTGATTTAGGTCATCTAACAGTGCATTTCTCTGGTGATTTAGATAATTTATTACCAGGAGCAATCGTAGTGGAAGAAAAAAGCTGTCCAGCAATTGATATTAATACAAAAATTACAATAGAAAAATAATAAGGAGAAATAATTATGAGTTGGTTAAATTTAGAAGGAAAAACAGTAGTAGTAACAGGTGGAGCATCAGGTATTGGCGCAGCAGTAGTTGATGAATTCTTAAATCAAGGATGTAACGTAGTAGTAAGTGACTTAGCAGAAAAAGAGTCTGATAATGATAAATTACTATATGTTAAATGTGATGTAACTAAGAGAAGTGATGTTAAAGAAGTTGTAGCTAAAACTTTAGAAAAATTTGGAACAATCGATATCCTTGTAAATAACGCTGGAATTAATATTCCTCGTTTATTAGTAGATAAAAATGATCCTGAAGGGAAATATGAGTTTAGTGACGAAGTATACGACAAAATTATGGATATAAATGTAAAAGGTCTATTTATCTTCTCTCAAGAAGTTGGACGTGTACTTGTAGCTAAAGGTAGTGGTGTAATAGTAAATATGTCATCAGAATCTGGGTTAGAAGGATCAGAAGGACAAAGTATTTATGCAGCAAGTAAAAATGCTGTAAATTCATTAACACGTTCTTGGGCAAAAGAATTAGGTAAACAAGGAGTAAGAGTTGTTGGAGTAGCACCTGGTATCTTAGAAGCAACTGGACTAAGAACATTAGCTTATGAAGAAGCATTAGCTTACACTCGTGGTGTAACAGTAGAACAAATTCGTGCAGGATATACAAGTACAAAAACTACTCCATTAGGACGTGATGGAAAATTATCAGAAGTAGCAGATTTAGTTGCTTATATAGCAAGTGATAGAGCTAGCTATGTTCATGGTGTTACATATAATGTAGCAGGTGGAAAAACAAGAGGATAATATGTTTAGTTGGAGTATATATTATATGCTCCAACTTTATTTAGTAGAAAAGAATAGTTTGTAAAGAAAATGTTTATAGACTATAATTAAATATGTAAAAGAATAATAATATAGGAGGCGACTATGGAAATTAAGGCGATATTATTTGATATGGATGGCCTAATGATCGACACAGAAAGTCTATCTACAGAAGCTTTTATAAATTCAGCAAAAGCACAAGGTTATAATATGACTAAAGAGGAAACTTTGAAAGTTTTAGGATTTACTAAAGCAAGTATTTATCAATTTTGGATTGATTATTTTCAAGGAACAAATGTAGATGGGAAAAAATTGGTAGATGATCATTATGAATATATTGAAAATGTTTTGTATACAGTTGGCCCAGAAAAAATGCCTTATGTGGAGGAATTATTAAAATATTTAAGAGAAAATAATTACAAAATTGCAGTTGCTTCTTCATCAGATACGGCAGATATTAAAAATAACTTAGAAAAAACAAAGTTAGAAAAATATATAGATGAGATAGCTAGTGGAGCAGAGGTGGAAAATGGGAAGCCTGCTCCAGATGTATTCTTATTAGCTGCTGAGAGACTAGGTGTAGATGCAAAAGATTGTTTAATTCTAGAAGATTCAAAAGCAGGGATAAAAGCTGGAAAAGCTTCAGGTGCGATGGTATTTATGGTTCCGGATATGTTTACTGTAGATAAAGAATGTGAAGATACAGCAGACAGAATATTAACAAACTTGGGAGAAGTAATAGAAATATTGGAGGGTAAAAATGAGTAAAATATTATTAGATAGTGCAGATATTAATAAAGCAAAAGAAATAGCTAAATATTACAGTATAGCAGGGATAACAACAAATCCAAGTATACTATCTAAAATAGATAAACCTTTAGAAGAAAAGTTAGCAGAAATTAAAGAGTTTGCTTATGATAAGTATGAAATTCATGTTCAAACGACTGAAGATTCTGCACAAAAAATACTAAAAGAAGCAAAGACGCTAAAAGCATACTTTGGAGAAACATTTTTTATAAAAATTCCAGTAACAAAAGAAGGATTAGAAGCTATAAAATTATGTGATAAAGAAGGTATCAATGTCACTGCAACAGCGGTGTTATCTGCAATGCAAGCATTAGCTGCGGCAAAAAATGGTGCGAGTTATGTAGCTCCTTATGTGAATAGATTAGAAAATATTGGACAAGATGCAGAAGAAGTTATTGTTGAGATAAAAGAATTATTGAAAGATTATAAAACAGAAGTATTAGCGGCAAGTTTTAAAAATGTTAAACAATTCAAAAATATACTTCTTTGCGGTGCAGAAGCCGCTACAGTAGCACCAGATGTATTAGAAACAAGTATTTGGCATCCATATACTGATAAATCAGTAACTGATTTTGAAAAAGATTGGGAAAGAAAGTTCAATAGTAGTAAAGTAGTAGATGCATTGAAATAAATAAACAACTCCTTAGAACATAGTTTTAAGGGGTTATTTATTATGTTCGGGTATTTATTGACTATCTCCTAAATTATATATATAATTATATTATTGTATGTTTAAAATGACGTTCGATTTGAAATTTATTAGGATTATGTTATTGTTTTACGAACGATTAACTAAGTTGATAAAATTTTTATTTTAAGGAGAAGTCTATGTTAGGTTTTGTTTTTGATGTTGATGATACTTTGTATGAACAAATAGTTCCATTTAGAGATGCGTATAATAAATTGTTTAAACACAAAGTTGATATCGAGAAGTTATATTGTTTAAGTAGGTACTATAGTGAGGTAAAATATGAAGATTCAAGAAACGGAAATATGACTGTAGATGAATATCACATTTACCGAGTTAAACAAGCAGCAAATGATTTTAACATTATATTAAGTGATGAAGAGGCACTAAATTTTCAAAAAGAATATAAGAAAAATCAAGGACGTTTAGAAATGACTGAGCTAACAAAAAGTATCTTAGATTATTCCCTTGGAAATAATATTAAACTTGCAGTTATTACAAATGGACCTAGTGATCATCAATGGTCAAAGGTAAAGGTACTAGGTGTAGAAAATTGGATACATAAAGATAATATTATAGTTTCTGGCGACCTTGGTATAAATAAACCTGATAAAAGAATTTTTGAACATGCAGAGAAAAAATTAAATTTAAATAAAAACAAGTTATTCTTCATAGGTGATTCATTAGAAAATGATGTTATAGGGGCTAATAATGCTGACTGGAATATTATTTGGATAAACCGCTATAATCAAAAATTGCCAAAAGATGCTAAAGTGTATAAAGAAGTTAAAAATAATGAAGAATTATTTTTGGAACTTAAAAAGATAGTTAAGGAAAGTTTATAAAGTTTATGTAATTATAGTTTTATGATAAAATTATACTATAAATTAAAAATTTGTTATTATTATAACCAAATATAAAGGAGACCATAAGTATGAAACTAGTACTATTTAATTTAAGAGAAGATGAAAAAAGTGCATTAAATAATTGGATTGCTACACATCCTGAAGTGGAAGTTGATGTGCATTCAGAAGAGCTAACAGCTAGTAATAAACATTTATTAGAAGGTAAAGATGGTGTAGTTCTTGCCCAAAATAAACCTTTCGAAAAAGAAGTTTATGAATACGCAAAAGAGCAAGGGATAAAAGTATTTGCTACACGTTCAGCAGGATTTGACATTTATGATTTAGAATTAATGAAAGAATTGGATATTAAAATGACTAATGTTCCTTCTTATTCTCCAAACGCAATTGCTGAGCATGTACTAACAACAGCTTTAAGAATTAGTAGAAATACTAATAAAATCCAAAGAAATGTAGAAAAACACAATTTCACATGGAATCCTGGTATCTTATCAAGAGAACTAAGAACATTAACAGTAGGTGTAATAGGAACAGGTAGAATTGGAACACAAGCAGCTAGACTATTTAAGGCTTTAGGTTCAAAAGTACTAGGTTATGATATTTATCCTAATGATGCTGCTCGCGAAGTATTAGAATATGTTGACAACATTGATAATCTTATTACTAATTCAGATATTATAACTATCCATATGCCAGCTATAAAAGACTATAATCATATGGTAAATGATGAATTTTTATCAAAAATGAAAGATAACTCTATCTTGTTAAATGCGGCAAGAGGTATGTTAGTTGATACTAAAGCATTACTACGCGCACTTGATAGTGGAAAACTGTTAGGTGCGGGATTAGATGTTTATGAAAATGAAGGTAAATATGTGCCTAAAAACTTCGAAGATAAAGAATTTGATGATGAATTACTACAAACATTAATTGATCGTGATGATGTAATTTATACACCTCATACAGCATTTTACACAGAAACAGCTATTCAGAACCTTGTTGAAGGTGGATTAGAAGCGGCTGTAGAAGTAATTAAAACAGGAACATCAGCTAATGTAGTAAACTAGAATAACTAATACCCTAGAACAATTGTTTTAGGGTATTATAATTTTTATAAAAAACCGTTGACAAAAGTAGACGAAAGTAGTATACTTATTTGTGTAGGAAGATTACAGATGTAAACAAAAATCAAAGAGGTGATTATTAATGGACAAAAAAGAAGTGTACTCAATAGATGGAATGAGTTGTGCATCTTGCGCAGCGCATGTTGAAGAAAGTGTTAAAAGTTTAGAAGGTGTCAGTGATGTTAGTGTAAACTTAGCAACAGAAAAACTTACTTTAACAAGAGATTCCAATGTGAGCAGTGAAGATATAATAAATGCTGTAGAAAAAGCAGGTTATAGACTTAGCTTAATTACAAGTATTGAAGAAAAAACTTTCATAATTGAAGGAATGAGCTGTGCATCATGTGCAAATAGTATTGAAGATGCAATTTCATCACTAGACGGTGTAGAAGAAGTAACAGTCAATTTGACAACCGAAAAAATGTTTGTTAGATTTGATAAAAATGTACTAAGTGTAGGACAAATTGAGCAAGAAGTGGATAAAGCTGGTTATAAAGCTAAATTAGATATTGATAAAAGTATAGATAACCAAGTAGATAAAAAGAAAAAACAAATCGATAATGTATGGAAAAGATTTTTCTATTCTGCATTTTTTACTATACCCGCACTATATATTGCTATGGCAGATATGTTTGGCTTACCGATACCAAGTATCCTGACACCAATGCAAAGTCCTAGATTATACTCAACAATGCAGTTAATATTAGTATTACCGGTAATATATTTAGGAAGACAGTTTTTCATAGTAGGAACAAAATCTTTATTTAGAAGAAGACCAAATATGGATACACTTGTAGCACTTGGTACTGGAGCAGCATTTTTATATAGCTTATACTCTACTATCTTAGCTTATTTAGGTGATAAACATGCAGCGATGAATCTATATTATGAATCTGCTGCGGTTATACTTACTTTAATAACTTTAGGTAAATATTTTGAAGCTGTATCAAAAGGTCGTACAACTGATGCAATAAGTAAGCTAATAAATCTTGCGCCGAAAACAGCAAACATTATCAAAGACGGTGTTGAATCAGTAGTAAACGTAGAAGAAATAGTTGTGGGTGATGTATTATTAGTACGTCCAGGAGAAAAAATACCTTTAGATGGTGTTGTAATTGAAGGGTACTCATCAGTTGATGAATCAATGTTAACAGGTGAAAGTCTACCGGTAGAAAAAAGTGTAGACAGTAAAGTAGTAGGTGCTAGTCTAAATAAAACAGGTGTCTTTAAAATGAAAGTTACTAGAGTAGGTGAAGATACTACTTTATCTCAAATAATAAAACTAGTAGAAGATGCTCAAAGCTCTAAAGCACCAATAGCAAAATTAGCTGATAAAATATCAGGTGTATTCGTGCCTATCATTATTACTTTGGCTTTAGTAGCCGGAGGAGTATGGTATTTTGTTGGAGGAGAAACATGGATCTTTTCTCTTACAATTATAATTTCAGTTCTTGTTATAGCTTGTCCATGTGCTTTAGGTCTTGCTACACCAACAGCTATTATGGTTGGGACAGGTAAAGGTGCAGAAAATGGTATTTTAATAAAAAGTTCAGAAGCTCTACAAATAACTAAAGAAGTAGATACAGTAGTATTTGACAAAACTGGAACATTAACAGAAGGTAAACTTGCTGTAACTAATGTATTAACATATAATAATTATACTGAAGAAGAAATTTTACAGATGGTCGCAAGTGTTGAATATCTTTCTGAACATCCACTAGGTTTAGCAATAGTAGAAGAAGCTAAAAATAGAAATCTTGAAATTTTAGAAGTAAAAGATTTTAATTCTCTAGTAGGTTTGGGTGTAGTTGCAGTAGTAAATAATAAAAATATCCTAATTGGTAATAAAAAACTAATGTTAAATAATAATGTTAATATTGCAGATAATATTAATAATGCTGAAAAATATGCTTCTGAAGGTAAAACACCTTTATACATTGCAATAGATAATGTGCTTTCTGGAATTATTGCTGTAGCTGATCAAGTTAAAGATAGTAGTGCAAAAACAATAGAGCAGTTGCATAAATTAGGTATAGAAGTAGTAATGTTAACTGGTGATAATGCAAAAACTGCACAAGCAATAGCTAAAGAATTATCAATAGATAAAGTTATAAGTGAAGTATTACCAGAAGATAAAGCAAATGAAATAAAAAAATTACAAGAATCAGGAAGAAAAGTTGCTATGGTAGGAGATGGAATTAATGATGCTCCAGCCTTAGTTCAAGCTGATGTAGGATTAGCCATTGGTACGGGTACAGATGTAGCTATAGATGCTGCAGATGTAGTACTTATTAAATCAGATTTAAATACTGTTGTTAATGTGATAAACCTAAGTAGAAAAACAATAAAGAACATAAAAGAGAATTTATTCTGGGCATTTTTCTACAATGTAATAGGTATTCCTTTCGCAATGGGTATTGTGTATCTATTTGGAGGTCCTTTATTAAATCCAATGTTAGCAGGGGCAGCAATGAGTTTTAGTTCAGTATCAGTAGTATTAAATGCTTTAAGATTAAAAAGAATAAAATTAAATTAATAAGAAAGAAGGAATAATCATGAAAAATACTTATAATATCGAAGGTGTAAAATGTGGTGGTTGTGTAGCTACTGTTAAAGATAAATTGTCTAAATTAGAAAACGTTGATAGTGTTGAAGTTAGTATCCAAGAAAAAACTTTAACTGTTGAAGGTGATGTAGCTAAAGAATCACTTCAAGCAGCTTTATCTGACACAAAATTTAAAATAAATTAATATTAAGGAGTTCAGTTAATTTCATAATTAACTGAACTCTTTTTTTTATTTATAACCATATAGGCATGAGAATTAACCACATATACATTTGTTGTAGATTTTTACAATTTAATTATATAAAATATAAGTAACAAAAGAGAAAAGGTGGTGATAAATTATGAAAGTAGAATTAAATATTGATGAAAAGTTTAAAGAAATATTAGTAACAATATCAACGGATAAGATAAATGATGAAGTTCAAGAGTTGGTAAATTATATAGAATATAAAGAAGATTATTTAGTTGGAATAGCTGATGATCAAGTTTGTGTATTAGATATTTCGGATATAATAAGAGTCTTTGTAGAAGATAGGAAAGTTTTTGTAGTTACAACAAAAGGAAAGTTTGTCGTAAGAAAGAAATTGTATGAAATGAATAACTTATTAACTAAAGATTTTGTAAAAATATCACAAAGTGAGATAGCTAATATTAAATTTATTAAAAATTTGGATTTAAGTATTAGAGGAACAATAGTTATAGTTTATAAAAATTCAGATATTAGTTATGTATCTCGCAGATTGTTAAAAGATTTTAAAACTAAACTTGGCTTATAGGAGGAAAGAAAAATGAGAACATTTCAAAAATTAGTTATATATATGTTGTTAGGTATTGGTGTAGGTAATCTACTTAATTTAATATTTAGTATGGCTTACGGAGAATTCTCTCCAGGAAAACCAATATTTATTGAAAGTTTTAGTAGTGTGAATACAGCTGTACTAGTTGAGACGATTGTATTTGCTATTTTAGGGTTACTACAAGGTTTAGCAAGTAATATATTCCAAAGTAAGCTTAATGATAATATTAGAATAACTTTTATTGCTCATTATTGCTTAATACTTTTACCGCTGATACTAGCAGGGTACTATTTAAAATGGTTTAGCAGCTTTACAGCATTTTTATCAATGATTCTACTTGCTAGTATAATATATGTAGTAATAGGTGTAGTAAAGTATCTTAGTATAAGAAAAAGCATAAGAGAAATAAATAAGAAATTACTAAATTATAAATAATAAAAAAGGTCTGACATTGTCAGACCTTTTAATGATTTTAATCAATTATTATTTTTTTAATAAATCACGGATTTCTTTAAGAAGTTCTTCTTTAGAATCAACTTCAGCTGCTTCTTCAGCTGCTTCTTCTTTAGACATTTTTTCTTTAGCAGTGTTAATAGCTTTAACAAAGATAAAGATAGCAAATGCAGTGATTAAGAAGTCAATAGTGATTTGGATGAAGTTACCGTATTTGATACCTTGCCAAGCTAAGTTACTGAAATCTGGTTTAGATGGGAATACAAGAGCGATAATTGGCATCATGATGTCAGTTACTAATGAACTAACGATTTTACCGAAAGCAGCCCCGATGATAACCCCAACTGCTAAGTCTAGAACATTTCCTTTAAATGCAAATTTTTTAAATTCGTTTAACATAATACTTTTTTCTCCTTTTTAATTTTTATTTTACTTTCAGTATAATATAGTATATTTCAAATAAAATCAAGAGGAAAGCTCATATTTTTTTAAAAAATTTCAAAGAAAACGTATTCCATAATAATTCTTTTTATTTAGCCATCTAATAGCGCTTTTAGTGATGTTTTTTATACAAGTTAAATTAAGATTTTTGTAAAAAAAAGAAACAATTAAATGGTAAAATTTAACTGTTTCTTTCGTGGTATTTTTAAAATTAAAGTTCTTCTTTTTCAACTTTATCTTTTTTTAAAAATTTGTTTAATAATTTAGAAGCTTTTTCTTTATTTTCTTCTACTTTTTCTGCGAAGTGTTCTTTTCGCTTATCACTTTTTGCTTTGAAGTTTGTAACATTAGATTTCATATTGTCTACAGAACTTTGTAATCCGTTAATTGAATTAGCTAATCCTTCAGCAGAATTAAATAATGGATCTAATTTTTCAGATTTTACTTGAAGATCTTCAGCAAGAATATTAGTGTTTTGAAGTAAAATATTAGTTTCTAACATAATAGGTTCTAAATTTCCTTCAACTTTTTTAATAGTTTCGTTTAAATCTTGAGCAAGTTTTAATGCGTCTTCAGCGATATCTGTAACATCTTCTACGCATTCAGTTGCAGCAGCAAGAGATTTTCTTACAGTACCTAAAGTTCTAGCAGCACTTACACAGGCGATTAATACACCTAATCCTGCAAGAAAAATTCCAGCATAAGCCAATATTTGCCAATTAATATCTAGCATTTTTTATTTCCTCCTTAAAATTCTTCCTTTATTTTGTTTTATTTAATAATTTGTACAATTATTTATTTGAGTTTTGTTCCACAAATTTATTACAAAGTTTATTGATATTTCCAGCTCCCATGAACAGTATAACACTATTATCGAAGTTTAATTTATCAAAGTTTTCTTCACCATAGATAATTTCTGAACCTGGTGTAACTTTTTGTAAATCTTCAATACCAACAATTTTCTCTTTCTCACGAACTGAAGCGAAAATAGGGCATAGGAATACCTTATCTGCAGTTAGTAAGCTTTCAGCAAACTCATTTAAGAATTTAGCTGTACGTGTATATGTGTGTGGTTGGAATATTGCAATAATTTGTTTGTCGCTATATTTTCTACGCGCACTATCGATTGTTGCTTTAATTTCGCTTGGGTGATGAGCATAGTCATCAACAACAATATTAGTTCCAACTTTGTGCTCAGTAAATCTTCTTTCAGCATGGTGATATGAACCAAGTGATTGTTGGATTTCATCAGTACTTAGACCACAAATATCAGCTAATGCGATTGCAGATGTAGCATTTGAAATATCATGTAGTCCAAAAACAGCCATAGTAAATGTTCCTAATAATTCAGAATTTTTATAAACATCAAATTCACTATTTTCTGAAGTAGTTTTTACATTTTTTATTTGATAATCATTACCTTCATTAAATCCATATGTAACAACTTTTGCTGTACTAGGTTTTAATTGAGAAGCAAGGTGGTCATCCCCACAAATAACAACAGTATCTTTAACTTGGTTAACAAAGCTTTGGAAAGCATCGAACATATCATGTTCATCGTTAAAGTAATCAGGGTGGTCAAAGTCAATATTAGTTACTATCGCATAATTTGGGTGGTAAGCTAAAAAGTGACGATAATACTCACATGCTTCCGCAACAATGTAGTCAGAATTTTTTTCTCCATGACCTGTACCATCACCAATAAGGTAAGATGTTACGAAGTTATGTTTGAAGATATTACTAACCATTGTTGATGTAGTAGTTTTACCATGTGCACCAGTTACTGCGATAGATGGGATTTCATCTAATAATTTCCCTAAAAATTGTGAGTAAGTATAGATTTTAAGACCTAATTCTTTTGCTGCACGGTATTCGATATGTGTTTCATCGAAGGCATTTCCTAAAATAACCTCAAAGCCTTCTTTAATATTTTCAACATTATACCCATACATAGGGATATTACGTTGCTCTAATTTTTCTTGTGTAAAAAAATAGGTTTCTTCATCAGATCCTTGTACTTCATGCCCCATATCATAAGCGATTTGAGCAAGAGAACTCATTCCAGATCCTTTAATACCTATAAAATGATATTTACTCATTGTAATTCTCCTAAAATGTGTTTATTCTTAAAATTTTTATTAAAAAATTTATAAGCACTTCAATTTTACATTAAAATGCGCAAAAATTCAATTGATAAATTTTATAAACGTTGTTTTTAATGTATTATTTTATAAAAAATAGCATTAAATAAAAAGAGAGAATTTCTAACAAAAAATTTACTTGAAAAAATTTATATAGTATAATTAGTAAGGAAAGAATGAATAGGAGATTTTTAATGAGAAAGTATTACGCAGTAAAAAAAGGTAGGAAAGCAGGAGTGTACCTAACTTGGCCTGAGTGCCAAAAACAAGTCATAGGCTATAAAGGAGCGATATACAAAAGTTTTGATAACATGGAGGATGCCTATGGTTTTTTAAATAATAATAAATTTAGAAAGAAAAATATAGAAAGTGTAGACGGTGTTTATGCATATATTGATGGTAGTTTTGACAGAGCATACAAAATATATGGATCGGGAGTAGTCATAGTTGATGGTGAAAACAAATATCAATTTAAACATGCTGGAAATAAAGAAGAATATGCAGAATTACATAATGTTGCTGGAGAAATAGAAGCAGCTAAATTTGTTATGTGGTACGCAGTAGATAAAAAGATTCCTGAAATAACAATTTTCTATGATTATGAAGGTATAGAGTCTTGGGTGACAGGGGAATGGAAGGCAAATTTGAATTATACAAAAGATTATGTTGAGTTCGCTCGTAAGGCGTCAGCAAAAGTAAAATTACATTTTATAAAAGTTAAGGCACACACAGGTGTTGAATTAAATGAATTAGTAGATAGTTTAGCAAAAGAGGCGATTGAGGAATTTAAGGAAAATGCATATAAAAAATATTTATAGACAAGAGGTTTAATACCTCTTTTTATAAATTAATTTAGTAAAGAAGGTGAAACAATGAATAATGAAGTCAGTAATAGTGATATTATGAAAAAAATTGGTAGTATTATTTATAAAGATAAAGTAAGAATATTAATTGCTTTAATAGCCTCAATAGCTTCATATTACTTTACCCTATATCCTTCTGATAGATTAAGTTTTATTGTTGACGGAATAGCAAATAAGGAAATAGATTTCAATGGTGTTGTAAATGAAATCACCAAAATTATTATTGTGGGGATAGCTTTATATATAGTCTATTATTTTAAAGAATATTATACTTTTATCGGTTATGATAAGGTTATTAAAGATTTAACATATGAACTTCAAAATGATATTTATAGACATACCCCGGTATTTTTCAGTAGATTCAGTATAGGGGAAGTTATTAGTAGATCAACTAACGATATATCAAACTATATAGCACAAGCTTTTGGTTATGGTGTCTTACTAGTTTTCGATGGTATAATTTATAATATTTTTATAAGTGTTCTGATTTTAAATAAGTCTAATCTAATATATCTTTTATTAATTCATATACCACTAGTAATCCAAACAATCTATTTGGTAAGTAGACGAGGTATACAAGAAAAATATTATAATAAAATGGCAAAAACAATGGATCAAATAACTGAAGAAACATTAGAAAATGTTAAGGGTATACGTGTTATTCGAGCTTATAGCTTATTAGATAAGGTGCGTAATAGTTTCGTAGAAAAACTAAGAAGTTATTCAAAAAGCAATGAAAAATATATGAAGAAGACATTAATATATCAACCTTTAAATACTATTTCAGCGGCGATCAGTTATGTCTTAGCAGTAGCATGTGGTTTTTATTTTATTAATTCAGGTATGATGACAATAGGTGAGTTAATATCTGTATGCGTAGTAATAGGTATGCTGCAATGGCCATATATAGCAATTTCTGAATTAGTAATAATTATTATTGAAATTCGTCAAGCGACAAAAAGAGTTTTAGAAATATCAGATAGAAAACCAGAAGTTAATAATGATTTAGCTGAATATGATTTCGAATTTAATGATAGTATAGAGTTTAAAAATTTTAACTTCTTATACGATGATAAAAATGTATTAGAAAATATTAATTTTAAAATTAATAAAGGTGAGACGATAGGAATAGTAGGTAAAACTGGGAGTGGTAAAACAACATTAATAAAACAATTGTTGAGACTTTATCCAGTCGAAAAAGGCAGCCTATTGTTAGATAATCGTGGTATAGAAAAATACTATGATTATTCTATTAGAGAAAAAATGGGTTATGCACCGCAAGAATATCAATTGTTTTCTAAAACTATTAAAGATAATATCTTATTTTATCGTGAAAACCTAGAGAATACCTTAGAACAAGCTTTAATATTATCAGATATAAAAAAAGACATAGAGAGTTTTAAAGATGGAATAAATACTTTAGTAGGGGAAAATGGAATTTCACTTTCTGGAGGTCAAAAGCAAAGGTTAGGTATAGCTCGTGCAATATTAGCTAATCCAGACATCTTAATTTTAGATGATAGTTTAAGTGCAGTTGATGCAAATACAGAGAAAACAATAATTGAAAATATTAAGAATCATAGGCAAGGAAAGACTAATATTATAGTTTCTCATAGAATCTCAGCGGTAAGGCATGCGGATAAAATACTAGTTTTAGAGAATGGTAAAGTTTTAAGTGAAGGAACTCACGAGGAACTCTTAGATAAATGTATGTGGTATAGAGAGTTAGATGAGTATCAAAATAAGGAGGTAGAACAATATGAAGACTAAAAATCCATTATTACAATTTCTACCTTATATAAAAAATTCAAAAAAAGAATATATACTGGGGACAATATTTTCCGTGTTAAATGTTGCATTAGGTGTGTTTGGTGTATATGTGCTATCAAAAGTTTTTGATGGAATAGAAGGAAGTATCACTAGACAAATAGTGCTTAAATCTTTAACTATTGCATTAGGTTATGGCTTAATATTACTTTGTTCAGGTATTTCAAATTATATTAGAAATATATACTTAGTAAAAGGAGCAAATGAAATATATGTTCGTATTCAGATGCAAGTGTATGATCATATTCAAAGTTTACCGATAAGATATTTTGATAATATCCCAGCAGGTTCAGTAGTTTCAAGAATAACAAGTGATGTTAATCAGATTAGAACATTTTTTGTATCAAGTTTTATTCAAATAATGATAATAACATTAAAAATTCTATTTTCTTACGCAGTGTTATTTTATGTGGATTATAGATTTGCATTATTTATGCTGTTGTTATTTCCTATAATGTATTTTGTTTTAAAAATCTACAATAAACTGACTATTGACAGTATAAAAGGCTATAGACGTAAATTCTCAGAAAGCAACGGAATAATAAATGAAAATTATCAAAATTTAGAAGTAATAAAAGCATTCAATAGAGAAAAGGCAAGTATTGTAGATTGGAATAAGCATAATATTGAGCGTTATGTCTTTTGGAAGAAACTAAATCAAGTAGATAGCTTACTACTTCATAATATTACAGGGGTTTTTAGAGTTATCTTATTTATCGGTATAGTTTATTACTACGCATATTCAAACTTTAATAACAATGTTTTTGGAGTTACACTAGGTATGGTTTATTTATTTATAAATTATACTACGGATATAATCTATAGAATAGCAGACTTCACTATGGGAATTTCAACATATGTTAGGGCAGTAGGGGCAGCGAATAATATTCAAGAAATTCTTAAATTAGAAGTTGAAAAAGATATTGATATGCAAGAAACTGAAGATTTCCGAGGAAATATTGAATTTGAGAACTTATATTTTGCGTATAATGAAGATGACTATGTTTTAAAAGATATAAATTTAGAAATAAAAGAAAATCAAACAGTTGCTTTTGTAGGTCATACAGGAAGCGGTAAAAGTACAATAATGAATTTGGTGGTTAAGTTTTATGAACTGAATAAAGGCGTGCTGAAGATTGGTGGAAAAGATATTTCTGAATATAGTAGAAAATACCTTAGGGAAAATATAGCAATTGTGCTTCAAGATTCATTTTTATTTGAAGGAACTTTATTAGAAAATATAACAACTTCAGGTGATAAACAATTAGCCAAAGAAGCATTGATTCAAGTCGGGGGAGAGTTTATTTTAGAACATCACTCTTTAGAGTCTAAAGTTGAAGTAGGAGGTAGTAATTTTTCTACAGGTGAAAAACAACTTATTTGTCTGGCAAGAGCACTAGCAAAAAACCCTAAAATACTAATACTAGATGAGTCTACAGCTAATATAGATAGTGAGACTGAACAAAGTGTAGGAAAAGCTATAACAGAGCTGAAACAAGGAAGAACAACCTTAATAATTGCTCATAGATTATCAACAATAAAAAATGCAGATAATATCTTTGTTTTAAATAAAGGTGTCGTTGTCGAAAGTGGCAATCATGAACAGTTATTACAAAAAAATGGAGTATATAAGAAAATGTATGAGACCCAAATAAAGGGATAAAAAAATAGGATTTAAGAAAATTCTTAAATCCTATTTTTTATATTAGTTTTTGAAGACAAATTCGTATGCTAAATCGATACTCTTGAATGAAACCATAACAGTTTCATAGCCTAATGGTTTGATTAGGGCACCTACTGCATTAGCTACTTTTTCGCAAACTTCTACAGGGCGTTCTACCCAACCGATTTCAATGTTAGCACGGCTAATTTCTTCACCATCTAAGATTGCAACACTTTCAACTAAGTCAAGTGTGAATGCTTCTCTTGGACGCTCGATAATTCCAGCGATTGTGTCGAAAAGTTCAGCACTTACTTTTTTTAAGTCTTCTTTCTTGATTCCTCTAGCAACTATTCTTGGCATAATTGACCTCCAAATTTTGAATTCGTTTTCTTTTATTATATCACAATTAGAAAAATATTTCTTTAAAAAATTAATAAAAATTACAAATAAGTCTAAACAAAATAAGCAAATTTTTAATTATATCTATAAGTTCTTTCAAATATAAGATTGTTAAGGGTACAGGGAGTTTTTTAATATATAAAAAGTATTTTTTTTTCTTATTTCAGTTTTAAATATTATCAATTATATTAATAATGTGGTAATATAGATATAGAAAGACAAATATAAAACATACTGTAAAAGGGGAAATTTTTATTAAACTTTTATACAAAAAATACTATTCACTTAGTATAGTAATTGTTATTTGTATTTTAATATTTTTATTTTCGAATCAACCAGGAGAGGATTCCTCAAAAATATCTGATAATTTATTTATAAGAAAATTAGGGCATTTTAGTGAATATGCTATATTGGGATTTTGGAGTTTTATATACTTTGCAAATTTATTAATAAAGGATATAAATAATAATAAAACAATAAGAGTATCTATAGCTAGTTTAATATTTTCGATGTTTTATGCGATAACTGATGAAATTCATCAGTTATTTGTTCCAGGACGTGATGGGAATATTAAGGATGTGGCGTTAGATACATGTGGAGCCTTTTTTGGGATATTGGTAGTAAATATATTATTCACCTATTTTGTAACTAAAAAAAGTGAAAAAAATCATAGTTTGTAGTTGTATTTTTTTTGTAAAAGTTATAAAATAGTTATTTAGATAATAAATTAAAAAGGAGGAGTTATCAATGCTGAAAGCACTTATAATTGAAGATGATAAATTTTTAGCAGCTTCGCTAAAAGCAGCTATTTCAGAGAAATTTGATGCTGATGTTTGTTATGATGGACTAGATGGAATAAAACTTGTGGATGAGAATGTGTATGATTTTATTATTGCTGATAGCATTTTACCAGGTAAAAGTGGAATAGATGTATTAGATTATGCACGTGAAATAAGAGAACAGAAAACACCGGTTATTATTCTTACTATTGCGGAATCAACTGAAGAAAAAGCAAGAGTTATGAAACATAGAGTGACTGAATATCTTCCTAGAACAGCAGATGCTTCTCTATTGTTAACAACAATGTCGAACTTGCTACAAAGAGAGAGCAACTTAAAAGAAGAGAATGAAGTTTCTTATAAAGAACTTGTTTTAGACTTAAAAAATGAGTTAGTAAAAACTGATACAAAAACATTAGATACAATCAAAGGTAAATATTTAGAACTATTATCTTTCTTTGTAATTAATAATAATATTGTTTTAGAAAAAGAAGAAATATTTGACCGCGTTTGGGGTGTTGATTCTGAAACAACAATTAACGCGATTGAAGTATATATTTCAGGATTACGTAAAGAGCTTAGAAAAATTGGATACGATAAAAATCTAAGAACTGTTCGTGGTGTTGGATATACTTTTGAATAGGTACAGTTATGGAATTTAATTATCCTATTGATTATTCATTATATAATGTAGATGAGATTACTATCATTATAAAATTTTTAGATATGATAGAGGAATGTTATACACAAGGTGTTGACCTTGCAGATTATAAAGAGTGCTATAAAGAATTTAAATCAATTGTGCGTTCAAAATCTGAAGAAAATAATTTATATCGTGATTTTAAAGAAATTACGGGATATGATGGATATGAAACAACGAAAGAAATGAAAAGTGAAAAAACAAGAATCAAGCTATAGACTTGGTTCTTGTTTTTTATTTAAAAAAATATAATTAACTAATCATTAAAGTCGATAAAACCATAATGAAATTTAGTATTTTTTCTTATAATTCTTTTGAAATTATATTTTTCAAAAATATTATCTCTAAAATGGGCTTTAACTATAATTTTATTTTTAGCCACTCGTCTAGCTTCTTCTAAAAAAACTTCAGTAGGAAAATTATAATCAGCTAGGGTTTCGATACCCGATAAATTCATAGACTCTTTAATATTATGAGAAAACATTGGATCGAAATAAATAAAATCAAATGAATTATCTTTGCACTTTTTTAAATACTCTAAGCAATCAATATTATGAGTAGTTATAGATCTCATTGCGGATAAAATTTTATTATCGCTAGTAATATAGTTTCTTAAACCATCGCTTACGATATAATGAATAATTCTATTTTTTTCAAGGGCAGTAACTTTATTGCCATAGTAACTTAAGAGAATACTATCGCTAGCAAGCCCCATAGTGCAATCTAAAACTGAAGAAGATTGTGGTATTAATTCTGTTAGAGGCTCGTTATCATTATTTTTTAATTTTAATGCAGTAGTATCGAGATGGAAGAATAATTCACTATTATCTTCAAAATAACTGATTTTATTTTTGTAAATTACTACAAGTCCATCAAAACTAGATAATAATTCTTTTATTGTCTTTTTATTTCTGTAGTAAAAATCTAATTCTAAATTTAAAGCATGATTTTTTGCTACTTCAATTAGTTCATCAGATGTTTTTACACTTGTTGTTACAATAATATTTTTAGTTAGCATGTTATAATACCTTTTTCTGTAATTATGAAGTCAACTTTTTGATCATGTTCTTCTGTAGGAATATTATCTTGAAGTAGTTGATCATAAGAAAGACCTATACTTACTTTATAGTTATTTTGAGAAAAGTACTTATCATAATATCCTTTACCATAACCTAAACGATATCCCTGTTTATTAAAAACTATAGATGGAGTTATTACTAAATCAACAGAACCGTTATAGAAATCATCACTTTCTGGTTCTAAAACGTTAAAATGACCTGGTTTTAAACTATCCCATCTTGTGATATTAACTAATTTCATATCTCCATTTACTATTTTTGGGACGTAGATTTGTTTATTAGCTAGGTGCTTTTTTATAAATATTTCTGTTGTTATTTCACTGCCGAATCCTACAAAAACAAAAATACGTTTTGCATTATTGAATAAGTCTAGTTCTTCTAATAAACTAAAGATTTTATTTGAAGCTTCTATTCTATATTCCTCTGGTAGAGTGTTTCTTTCTCTTATAAATTTTTTTCTTAGTTCCTTTTTCAAAGTATCACCTCATTATTATTATATCATAGTTATCATTTTATATACGAAAAGAAAAATAATCTAGATAAACTATGAAAATTGGTCTCTAACTTTCTATTTTTCATATAAACTTCTAAAATAGACATATTAAAATTTTGAAAAACTACACAAATAATAAAATTGTCTAGAAAAATTACAGAATAACTTAAGTAAGAAATATATAAGTTAACAATTGAAAATCTATAAATAATAATAATTTAATAAAGTAAAAGGAAAAATAGAAATACAAACTAATAAAGTATTCATTAGAAATTTTAATTATAATGAAATGTATTTGGATATATTCGTATGTTTAGATATTTTATGTTGTAGTATGTACAAGTATAATCAAAATTTTAAGCTAGTTAAATGTGGACATAATAAGACTATTATATAGCGAATGTGTTTTCAATAATTTTCTTATATTTTCAAGGGATTATTAATGAAAATCTTTTTTATATAAAGCCAGAAATAATAAAGAGCAATATAATATAAAATTAAAAAAATAATTATCTAGTATTTAATGGAAATTATTTTATAAATATGATATAATATAAAAGAAAATTTATGAGAAAGGATGCCGCTACATATAATGACAAATTCAAAAAAAGATATAAAAGATATATTAAGTAATGATGATGCAGGAACTAAGAGTAGTAAAGCGCAGAGTTACGCTAGCTTATTAGAAAAAGTTAAGCAGCAATTTAAAGAAGATAAAAAACCAACTACTACTAAACCAGTAGTTGAAGAAGAACAAGTACAAGCACAAGTACAAGTAGAAGAACAAACGCAAGTAATAGATATTAAAGAAGTACAAGAAGCACATGAAGTAAAAGATGTACAAGAACTTCCTGTAACTCAGGAGGTTGAAACAAAAGAAGTAGATGTTGTTGAAGAACCTCAACAATTTGAAACAAATGTTATAAATCACCCTGACTATCAAGCTACAGTTGTCCTAAATCGTGAAGAGTTAGATAAAGCTCTAGAACAAGAAGGACTTACTGAAAAAGAAGAGGTTGTAATTCCGCCAGTAGAAGCTGATAAAAGTAAAGTAGTATTTGAAGTGCATGGACTTAAAAAACGTATAGGGCTGAAAACAATAGTTGAGGATATTAGCTTTGATATGCATGAAGGTGAAATCATCGGACTATTAGGGCCTAATGGAAGTGGGAAAACAACAATCATGCGTATGATGGTTGGTCTTACTAAAACAACAAAAGGAGAGGCTTATTGTTTCGAAAAACAAATTGGTTTTGGCAAGACAGGTATGCTAAAAGAAGTAGGATCAATGATAGAAACTCCAGAATTTTATAACTATATGTCTGGTTGGTCAAACTTAAAACAATATGCTCGTGTATGTGGTAAAAAAGTTTCAAAATCTCGTATAAAAGAACTTGTTGAGTTTGTTGGACTTAGCAATGTAATTAATAATAAAGTTAAAACATATTCTTTAGGGATGCGTCAACGTCTAGGCTTAGCTCAAGCGTTACTAAATGATCCAAAAGTTTTAATTTTAGATGAGCCTGTAAATGGACTAGACCCACAAGGGGTACAGGATTTCCGTAATAAATTAAAAGAAATTGCAAAATCAGGTGTGTCAATTATAATTTCTTCACACTTACTAGATGAGATTGAAAAAGTATGTGATAGAGTTATAGTTATTGAAAATGGTAAGATTATCGCTGATGATAAACTAGCTAGCCTTAAAGGTGATAAAGTAGAAAGAACATTAGTGAGTACTTACGATAACGAGAGAGCAAGTTTCTTAATCCCTGAATTAGGTATTAATTATACTAGACAAGATGGAGCTTTCGTATTTGAAAATCTATCTCGTGAAGATAAATCAAGATTATTAACGTATTTAGTAACAAATAATATTGAATTAGATGTTGTACGTGTACTTAATACATCATTAGAGGATCGTTTCCTTGAAATTACTGGAAAGGGGAATAAATAATGAAATTGCTAATTAATGAATTTATAAAAGATTATAGAAAAGTAACAACATGGATTTATATGTTAGTTACAATGGGATTAATTGGACTAGTTCAATATATTAATTCGTTGAATTTAGATAATGATGGATTTAGTAAAGCTGAATCGCTTGCAGATATCACAAATGGGGCGACTGGAATAGCATCTATTTTCGCTTTAATTATGCTAGCTAACAATTTATCTCAAGAATATTCAAAAGGAACTATTAAATTTTTATATACTAAACCGGTATCACGTTCAGCGATATTAACAGCGAAAATAGTTTTAGGATTTATTAACTATATAATTTTTGCAGTTATAGGGACAGTATTTAAATATGTATTTACTAACATAGTTCTAAATAAAGGTAGCTATGATTTAAGTTTACTGAGTGAAAAATTAGCTGATGGCTACTTTGGTCGCACGGTATATCAACAGTTGGCAATAGTGAATCTTACTGGTTTAGCTGTAATGATTTTTTATATAGCTATGGTAGTTCTTGTTTGTGTTGTATTTAAAACACAAATATTATCATTAGTACTAGTAATGATTTCAGTATTCGGAGGTACAATAATTCAAGGATTAACAGTATTAATTGTCGATAAATTTGAATGGGTTAAGTATCATATGTTCAACGTTCCATTATTCCAATTGTTCTATGCAACTGAAGACAATAGATATTTAGTAAAAAACACATTTAAGTTTGAAAATGTAAATAGTTTGTTAATAATGTTAATCGCTTATTCAGTAATATTCTTTATAGTTTCATATGTAATTAATTCACGTCGTGATATAACAATCGACTAAAATACTTAATATGTTAGGAGGTAGGTAAAATGAGAAGTTCATTAAAAAAAATAGAGCGTGTTAAAGATATTTTAGATTTAAATGGTAGTATTTTAACTTATAAATATACAGATGAAGAAATTCGCCTTGACCTTGGTGAAGAACAGTTAAGTAGTATTTTTAGTAGATTTATAAAAAGAAATCTAGCACATGTGAAAGAGGAATTAAAAAATGGTAAGCTTGTAAAATGCCAGAGTGGTCTAGGGATTTCTTGCTTATTTATTCCAAGTGATAACGAAGAAGAATTTTACTTAATTACGCCATTTTTAGAATACTTTGTTCCAACAAAAGTTTTCCAAGAATCACTAGTAAAATATGGAGCAAGTATTAATGAGTTGGTTTGTGATATTTATTCATCACTTCCAATAACTCCAAGAAAAAAATTCAACTATTTAATAGAACTTTTAGCTGAAGATGAGAATGTAGACTTCTTAGATGCTATAGTTTTAATTGAAGATTCTAGTGTAAAAAATGTGCGAAGAAATACAGCAAGAAAAAGTAACTATTTAAATAGTATTTTAGAAAGTGAAGTTAAATTCAAACGTGAAATTATTGAAGCTGTAATAGATGGAAACATTTCTAAAGTAAATATGCTATTCGATCTTCGTCATAGAAATCACGGGGTTGAAGAAAATCGCGTAGAAGAAGGTGTTAATGTAAGACGTAGAAAATCTTATAATATGAATGATCTTCTAAGATATTCTTTAGAACAACATAGTTCAGATTACTTAGGAATTGAAGAATTATGGGTAAGAATTAAAAACAAACTTGATAACTATGACTTATCAGAAGATGTAATTAGAAGTTACTGTCTACTAGTTGATAAAAATAAATATAAAGATAAACAAGCTGTTGTACGTAACTGTATCGCATATATAAATGATCGTATAGCTGAGAAAATTAGTTTAGATAATGTTAGTGAATATTTAGGGGTTAATAAGAGTTATCTATCATCTATTTTCAATAAGGATATGGGAATTAGTATCGTAGATTACATTCATGATAAACGTGTTTCAAATGCATGTTATCTATTAGCTAATACAGACTTCTCTATTTCAGAAGTAGCTGATTATATCGGATACTTTGATACAAGTTACTTCATAAGAATTTTCAAAACTATAATGAAAGTAACACCTCTTAAATATAGAGAATCAGCAGCAAAATTAAGACATTAATTAAGATAATCTCCAGAACAAAGAGTTCTGGAGATTTTTTTATCAATTTAAAGTAAAATAATAGTAAATATTATATAAAATTTATGATATAATATAGTTACTTAATTATATTAGGAGATTGATTATGATTTTTGCATTAGATGTAGGGAATACAAATATAGTTTTAGGTGTTTTTGGTGATGATTATAATATGATGCATTCTTGGAGAATAGCTACAGATAATACTAAAACCGAAGATGAATTATATGTAATTATACGTAATTTTTTTATTGATAAAAATATAAAATTTGAGGACTTTGATGGGGTAGTTATTTCTAGTGTAGTTCCAAAAATGATGTTTGCATTAGAATTACTAAGTAAAAAATATTTTAAAAAAGATCCAATAGTTGTATCAACTGATATTAATACTGGTATAAAAGTACCTGCACCATATAGTAGTAAATTAGGATCAGACCGTATTGTTGATATAGTAGGAGCTAAGGTGAGTTCATACCTTCCTGCGATAGTAGTAGATTTTGGAACTGCAACAACATTTGACTGTGTAGATGGCGACATGAATTATCGTGGTGGGATTATTTGTCCTGGTATGAATATAAGTGCAGAAGCACTTTATGCACGTGCTGCCAAATTACCACGAGTGGAGATAGAGGCGGTATCAACATCGTTAGGTATGGATACTACAACTCAAATGCAAGCTGGATTATTTTATGGATTTTTAGGACAATTTGAAAATATCATTAAACATCTAAAAGAAGAATTAGATGGTGAGTATAAAGTTGTTTTAACAGGTGGACTATCTAAATTCATAGGAAAACATAGTGAGTATGTTGATGTTGTGGATGAAGAATTAACATTAAAAGGTATAATTGAATTATATAAAATGAATAAAGAAAAGTAATTTTTAACTATTATATATAGAATAAAAGGATTTATTGTTTAAAAAATAGACAATAAGTCCTTTTTATTTTTGGATAAACACCTTTCGAATAGACAATTTTAATAAGAAGATGTATAATATAACATCGTAAGAAGTGTGAACAATTATTATATATATTAATTAGTCGATAATTAATGTAGAAAGGATTTTTATTTGGATGAAAGATTATTTAATTAGAGGACTAGCCTTTAATGATGAGATTAGGTTTTTTGTAACGAAAACAACAGATTTAGTAGAAGAAATTAGACAAAGACATGATGCGTATCCAACAGCAATAGCAGCAGTTGGTCGTACTGTGACAGTAACAACTATGATGGGAGCTATGCTAAAAAGCGGAGATAGAATAGATGTTGCAGTTCGTGGAGACGGTCCAGTTGGAACAATCTATGCTTCATCAGATGAAATGGGTGAAACAACTGCCTACGCTAAAAATATGCAAGTTCATATTCCAAGTAATGCTCAAGGTAAGTTAGATGTAAAAGGAGTAGTTGGTGGAGGTAATATTACAGTAGTTAGAGACTTAGGTCTCAATGAAAAATATACAACAACATCACCAATAGTTTCTGGAGAAATAGCTGAAGACTTTACTTATTACTTTGCAGCAAGTGAACAAGTTCCATCTGCAGTATCATTAGGGGTTTTAGTTGATACAGATAACTCTGTTTTAGCAGCAGGAGGTTTTGTATTACAAGTATTGCCGAATGCAACTAATGAAACGATAACAAAAATAGAAAAAGCGATAAGTAATATTAAACCTATTTCTACTCTTATACATGAAGGAAAAACGCCTGAAGAAATAGCTAATATCTTGTTCGGAGGAGAAGAAAACTATAGAATATTACGTACTAATGATGTAGTATTCAAATGTACATGTTCAAAAGAACGCTATGCAGATGCTCTAGTCACTTTAGGAAGAGAAGAATTAGAAGATTTAGCTAAACAAGAAACAACAGAATTAGTTTGTGCATTTTGTAAAGAAAAATATCAGTTTTCTCAAGCTGAAATTACTGATTTATTAGAAAACTTAAAATAATATTTAGAATAAAGAGCCTTAATGAATAACATTTCATGAGGCTCTTGAATTTTCACTGAAAGTTTGGTATTATTAATAAAATTAATCAAATTTAACCGAGGAGAAGCTATGAAACTGTTAAGAGAAATGGTCGTTACAGATGGAAAAGTATATGACAATAACGTATTAAAAGTTGATTCATTTTTAAATCATCAAATAGATGCAACTTTAATGTTGGAAATGGCAAAATCATTCTATGAATACTTTAAAGATGAAAGAATTACAAAGATTTTAACTATTGAAGCAAGCGGTATTGCACCAGCAATAATGGTAGCTAATTTATTTAAAGTACCTATGGTTTTTGCGAAAAAAAGTAAACCATCAACATTAAAAGATAATGCAGTTTTTACTGCTCAGGTACATAGTTATACTAAAAATGTAACTAACACAATAGTAGTTTCAGAAAAATTTATTAATGAAGAAGACAAAGTACTTATAATCGATGATTTCTTAGCTAATGGACAAGCAGTTTTAGGACTTATGGAAATAGTAAATCAAGCTAGAGCAACTACTGTAGGAGTAGGAATATTAGTTGAGAAAAGCTTCCAAGATGGTAGAAAATTAATAGAAGACAAGCAAGTTAACATTTGTTCATTATGTAGAATAGCTTCACTAGAGAACAATGAGGTTAAATTTAATATAGCTGATGACGAAAAATAGAAAGGATAGAAATAAGATGTGGGAAAATAAATTTCAAAAAGAAGGTTTAACATTTGATGACGTGCTTTTAGTACCAGCTAAAAGTGATATATTACCAAAAAAAGTAGATTTAAAAGTTAGTTTAACAGAAAAACTTAACTTATCTATACCAGTTATTTCTGCTGCGATGGATACAGTAACTGAACATAAAATGGCTATAGCGATGGCTAGAGAAGGTGGATTAGGAGTAATTCACAAAAATATGACTATCGAAGAACAAGCAGAACAAGTAATAAAAGTTAAGCGTTCGGAAAGTGGAGTTATAACAGATCCTTTCTTCTTAACTCCAGATAGTAAAGTATATGAAGCAGAAGAATTAATGCAACAATATAGAATATCAGGTGTACCTATCGTAAATAATCGTGAAGATATGAAAGTAGTAGGTATTATTACTAACCGTGATATGAGATTCTTAACAGATTTTGATATTGTAATCAATGATGTTATGACAAAAGAACATTTAGTTACTGCCCCAGCAAATACTACATTAGAAGAAGCTAGTGTGATTTTACGTGGTCACAAAATTGAAAAATTAATTTTAACTGATGAAGCAGGAAGATTAACTGGATTAATTACTATTAAAGATATCGAAAAATTAGCTAAATATCCTAACTCAGCAAAAGATAGTAAAGGTAGATTATTAGTTGCAGCTTCTGTAGGTGTTACTAATGATATCGTAGATAGAGTTGATGCATTAGTAGAAGCAGGAGTAGATGCGGTTGTAGTTGATACTGCTCACGGTCACTCTAAAGGTGTATTAGATGCAGTTAAATCATTAAGAACTAACTACCCAGAATTAGATATTATTGCTGGTAACGTAGCTACAGCTGATGCAGCGCGCGATTTATTCGAAGCAGGAGCAGATGTAGTTAAAGTTGGTATTGGACCAGGATCAATCTGTACTACACGTGTAGTAGCAGGGGTAGGAGTTCCTCAAGTAACAGCTATTTATGACTGTGCAACAGTAGCACGTGAATTAGGTAAAACTATTATTGCTGACGGTGGAATTAAATATACTGGTGATGTAGTAAAAGCTATTGCAGCAGGAGGTCATGCAGTAATGTTAGGGTCTATGCTTGCAGGTTGTGAAGAATCTCCAGGTGAATTAGAAATCTTCCAAGGTAGAACATTTAAAACTTATAGAGGTATGGGATCATTATCAGCAATGGAAAAAGGTTCAAAAGACCGTTACTTCCAAGAAGATGGTAAGAAATTAGTACCAGAAGGTATTGAAGGACGTACACCATATAAAGGTGCAGCATCTGAAACTATTTACCAAATTATCGGTGGGTTACGTGCTGGAATGGGTTATACAGGATCTCATAACTTAGAAGAATTACGTGAAGAAGCTCAGTTTGTTCGTATGACTGGAGCAGGACTTATTGAATCTCACCCACATGATGTTCAAATCACAAAAGAAAGTCCAAACTATTCTAGATAATAAAGCTATATAAGCAAAGTGAGATAATGTATATATTATATATCATTATCTCATTTTTTATAGGAGGGGAAAATGGAACTTTTTTTACCATATATTATTATGTATTTACTGTTTTCAATTTTATTAATGTATATTTTTCAAATAATAGGGAAGAATAGTATTTTGGCCTTTATACCGTTATATAGTATGTATATAGCACTGAAATTCTTTAAAGGAAGAATTTATTATAGAAATTGGGGAATGTTTTACGTAATTGGAACTATTCTAGTAATACCCGTAATATATATAATAGTTGGCATTATTACTGAATATCATAAATCTCAAAGTGTTCAATATAGTTCAAATCCTTGGGCTGGATTTGGTGAATTTATGACAGGAATATTTTTTATGTTTTTCTTTATTAATCTTATTTTGATAATTGGAAATATGCTAGTGTATTTACCAATAATTAAAGATAGACTTTGGGTATGTGTATTATTTGTGGTTTGGAATATATATTATCTATTCAAATTCGTTATTTATATGATTATTGAACCAGGTAATTTTTTAGTATTTTATATAATTTATATAATAAACATTTTAATGAATTTATTTTTTATATTTTATATCGCAAATATATATAAGAAATTGCAGTTAGAAAATAAAACAATAGTTTCTGAAATAGATTATGATAAATATCCTAGACCTGAAATTAAAAGGATGATAAGAAGTAGAAACTATAATTTATTTGAAAAATAATAAGTAATTAAAGAGTTTATAATTTTAAGGGAGGTGCGAATTGTGGAATATATGTTACCTTATATAATTTCATACATACTATTTTCAATTTTGTTAATGTATGTTTTTAAAATAATTGGGATAAACAGTATTTTGGCATTTATACCGTTATATAGTATGTATAAAGTGTTTGATTTTTATAAAGGAAGAATATTTTATAGAAATTGGGGAATCTTATATGTAGTTGGAATTATTTTGGTTATTCCAGTAATATTTATATTTACCATCTTAACAACCGAATATAAAAAATCTTATAGCGTAGCCTACAGTACTAATCCTTGGGCAGGTTTAGGAGAGTTAGTGGTGGGAATATTTTTTATGTTTTTCTTTATACAACTTATTTTAATAATTGGAAATATCATGGTGTATGTACCACTAATTAAAAATAAAGTAGGGGTATGTGTACTATTTATAGTTTGGAATATATATTACTTATTTAAATTTGTTATTTTTATAAGTATTAATGCATTTATGAGAAATAATCCAGATGAATTTATAGTGTTTTATATTATAATGGTTATAAGCTATTTGATAAATATATTTTTTATATTTTATATCGCAAATTTATATAAAAAATTACAGTTAGAAAATAAAACAATAGTTTCTGAAATAGATTATGATAAATATCCTAGATCTGAAATTAAAAGAATGATAAGAAGTAGAAAGTATAATTTATTTGAGAACTAGTTTTCAAGCAAAACAAAAATATAGAGTAGAGATTATCTCTACTCTATATTTTTTATATAAATGTTGATATTATTAGCCAGAAATTTAAAATTATTAAAATTACTGTACAGATCCATGCAAGAATTTTCATCCATGGTTTAATAACAAATTCTCCCATAAGTTTTTTATCTGATGTATAAAGTGTTAATGGGATAATAGATATTGGAAGAGCAATACTTAAGAAAACTTGAGTATAAATTAGTAAGCTTTCTATAGCTTGTTCACTATCTCCGAAAATTATTAAACAAATAACAACAGGCATTACGGCTATTACACGTGTTAGCATTCTTCTAACCCACATAGGAAGTCTTAAATGAATAAAACCTTCCATAACTATTTGACCAGACAATGTACCAGTTATAGTGGAGTTTTGTCCAGATGCTAAAAGTGCTATAGCAAATAATACGCTAAGTACTGGTGAAGCAATAGATCCAACTATACTACTATCTTGAAGAGCATTGTAAAGATCAGTAAAGCGTCCTAAACTATCTCCGTGACCATAGAATAGTGCAGCCCCAAGAACTAATAATAAACAGTTAATAACAAAAGCAATAGAGAGTTGAATATTAGAATCTATAGTAGAAAATCTAATAGCTTCTCTTTTACTATTATTATCTTTTCTATCGTAACGTCTTGCTTGGACAATAGAAGAGTGTAGGTAGAGGTTGTGTGGCATTACTGTTGCCCCAACAATACCTAATGCGATAAATAGTGCACCTTTATTACCAACGACATCTTTATTTGGAATAAAACCTTTAATTAACTCTCCAGTATTAGGATTAGCTATTAAGACTTCATAAAAGAAAATAATAAGTATCGTAAATATTAATGCAGATACGATGGCTTCAATTTTTCTAAAACCAAAATGTGCTAATAATAGAAGTAAAAACACATCAAATATTGTTATAATTACACCTAATAGTAGAGGTATACCAAATAATAGTTTTAACGCTACGGCACTACCGATTATCTCAGCAATATCTGTAGCCATAATTGCAAGTTCGGTAATAATCCAAAGTACAAATCCCAATTTTTTACCGGTATGTTTTCTAGTTGCTTGAGCTAAATCCATACCAGTAACAATTCCTAGTCTAACGGACATTGATTGTAGTAACATTGCGATTAGATTAGATATAAGTATTACAAATAGTAAGCTATACGCGTATTGGGCACCACCAGCAATAGATGTAATCCAGTTACCGGGGTCCATATAACCAACAGCTACTAAGGCTCCAGGTCCACTATAAGCTAAAACTTTTTTAAAAAAGCTACCTTCTTTTGGAATTTCTACGGTGTTGTTTATTTCTTGAAGAGATAGTTGGTTTGCAGCTTCTAACTCTTCCTGGCTTTTTCTTAAAAATTTATTTAAAAACATTTAATCACCTTTTCGAATTTAATAGTTAATACAAAATAATAACATCACTTTCCCTAAGACGAAAATCTTGCCTATAGGAAACTATAAGTAATATTTTACTATAAAAATAATAAATTGTAAATTGATTTTGAAAATAACTAGAAAATTCTATGAAAATAATTATATTAAATAAAAAACTATCATTAAAACTCAATAGGAGCTTTAATGATAGTTTTAAAATATTATAAAAATTGTGCTAAACAAACTACTAAAATAATAACTGGTAGTATGTATCTTAGTAAGAATAACCAAGATTTAAATAATAATAGGCTAGTCTTATTATCTTCTTTAACATGTAACTCTCTCATTGCTACTTTTTTATCTAGTACATATCCTGTGAAAATAGATAAAGCTAGACAACCAAGTGGCATTAGTATATTTGATACTAAGAAATCCATAAGATCAAAGATTGTTTTTCCAAAGATTAAAGTATCTGATAAAGATCCATAAGATAAAGCTGATGGAATACCTACTATGAAAGTCAAGATACCGATAATGATACTGAATTTAGTTCTGTTTGTATTTCTTTGGTTAGTTATATTACCAACATTTATTTCTAGCATAACAACTGAAGATGTAATAGTAGCAAATAGGAATAGTATTAAGAATAATATATAGAATAATTTTCCAAATGCCATATTATTGAATAGTTGTGGTAATACTATGAATAATAGACTAGGTCCACCTTCTGATTCCATACCAAAAGATGACATTGCTGGGAAAATAGCAAGTCCAGCCATAATAGATACTGCAATGTTCATAAGAACAACAGAGATACCTGATTGAACCATATCAGTTTTTTTATTAAGATATGATGCATAAGTTAACATTGCTGTAACCCCAATAGATAGGGCGAAGAATGATTGTCCAAGTGCGAATAAGATACCTGAAGTAGTAATCTTAGAGAAATCAGGTTTTAAGAAATATGTAACTCCGGCCATCGCATTTGGTAAAGTAAGTGATCTAATAATGATTATTATAAAAATAATAAATAGAAGAGGCATCATAATTTTAGATGCTTTTTCAATACCATTTTGAACACCTTGGGATACAATAATTATATTTAATAAAATAAATAATGCTTGCGCTCCAAGAGCAATCCATGGATTTGAAATGATACTAGTGAATAATGCTGCATGGTCTACAGTAGTATGTAAGTGCAAAGCATCAGCAATTGAAATACCTAAGTACACAAGAATCCATCCACCGATAACGCTATAGAATGAAAGCAGTATAAATAAAGCAAATCCACCAATATAACCAATGATATTATATTTTTTATTTTTTCCTAATTTACCGAAAGTTCTAATAGCTGATACTCCAGCTCCACGTCCTAAAACAAATTCTGCAAGTAGTAATGGAAGACCGACCAATAATGTGAAAATTAGAAAGACTAATAAGAAACTTCCACCACCATTAGCGGCAGTCATGTATGGAAACTTCCATACAGCTCCTAGTCCAATAGCAGAACCAGCTGATGCAAGTATGAAACCAATTTTAGAACCCCATGTTGAATTTTCTGACATAAAATTTTTCCTCCTAAAGAAATAGTTAATAATAAAAAGCTATTTAGTATTAAACTAAATAGCTCTAAATAAATATATACTAATACTCAAAGCCATTTAGTTTAATACCAATGGCCTGAAAAACAAACTTAACTAGCCATTGTAGACGCGTCGTTGCACTTACATCTACAATGAGTATAGATATAAGTGCTGCTAAAATGGCACGAAAAAGTATTCTCTTTTAGTTAAGTTTAAAATTTTCATTAGAGTAGCTCCTTAATTAATTGTTGATAAAATATTAACATTTTTCAGAAAATTTGTCAATAATTTTCTGAAAAAAATACAATGAAAATGTTTTAATATAAAAAAGCTGCATAAAATCAATTTATACAGCCTTTATTATTTTTATAGAGTGTGATTATTCGTTATCTAATTGAAGATATACAACTTGAGTAGTTAGGTATTCTTCTAGACCATGTTTACCATCAGCTCCACCAATACCTGATTTACGACGTCCAGCGTGGAATCCTTGCATAGCTTCAAAGTTTTCACGGTTAACATAAGTTTCACCGAATTGTAGACCATTAATAGCTTTGAACGCAGTATTTAAGTTATTAGTATATACAGATGAAGTTAATCCATATTCAGAATCGTTAGCATATTCTAATACTTCATCTAAAGTGCTAAATGTAGCGATAGGAATAACAGGTCCAAATGTTTCTTCTTTCATAATGCTCATTGCATTAGTAACATTTGTTAATACAGTAGGCCCATAGAAGTAACCAACTTGTTCTCTATCAACTTCTCCACCATAAGCAAGAGTAGCACCTTGCTTAACAGCGTAAGATACTTTTTCAATTACGTTTTTAAGAGCACGTTTTTCAATAAGTGGACCGTAGTCTAATCCACGTTCTTTATTAGGATCACCAAATTTAACTTTATCTAATTCAGCAAATAAAATTTGTTCAAATTCTTCTTTTACGCTTTCGTGAACATATACTCTTTCCGCACAGTTACAAACTTGTCCAGAGTTAATTACACGTGACGCAATAATAGCTTTTGCAGCAAGATGTAAATCTGCATCTGCAAAAACGATAGCTGGAGCTTTACCACCAAGCTCTAATGAAACATTAGTAATATTTTCAGCAGCAGCACGCATTACTTCTTGTCCTGCAGCAAGGCTACCTGTTAAGCTAACTAATCCAACTTTTGGATGAGAAGCTAATCTATTTCCTACAACAGATCCACGTCCGTGAATAATGTTAAGAACACCTTTTGGAAGTCCAACTTCGATACAAATTTCAGCAAATATGTGAGCGTTGATAGGAGTAAGTTGGCTTGGTTTAAGAACAATAGTGTTACCAGTTAGAAGAGCTGGTGCAGCTTTTCTAGCAATTAAGAAAAATGGGAAGTTCCATGGTAAGATACCAGTAGTAACTCCATGAGGACGTTTGAATACTAAGATATGCTCATCTTTTCTATCACTTTGAACGATTTCTCCCTCATATCTTCTAGCCCATTCAGCCATATAATCAAGGTAGTCAGCTGTAAATAGTACTTCTACTTTTGCTAATTCAAAAGTTTTTCCACCTTCATCAACGATTGCTTGTGTTATTTCAGGTTCTCTTTGACGAATTCTGTCGGCAATTTTTTTCAAATATGCACCACGTTCAATTGCTGGTAGTTTCTCCCATGATTTTTGTGCAATATCAGCCGCGTTAATAGCGCGGTCAACATCTTTACAGTTACCAGCAGGTATTTTAGCGATAACTTCCTCTGTTGAAGGATTTAAAACTTTAAGATACTCATGATTAAAATGTTCCTCAAATTCTCCATTTATAAACATTTTTAAAACTCTAACTTCAGTCATAGCATAATTCTCCTTAGAATGTATATATTATAAAAGTAAACGTTATCATTACTTATATTTAAATTATATCGCAAAAAAAAATTAAAAACAACTATTTTTTATTAAATTTGATTAAAATTTTAAAATTTTAAAGTTTTGTACACTTATTTTTATAAAAAAATTTATTTTGAAATATATTTTTTACAATCTGAGAAACAGCATTTATTACTTTTACTAGATTGTAATAGACAAGTATATTAAGATTTCATAACTACTGTATCACAGTTTCGACTATAATTACTATAACAAAGATAATAATTAATAGTTTTTTGAAATTGCTATATTAATTAGAGGATAAAGTATAATAATAAATGGAAAAATATTAAATATTATTATTTATATGTTTATGGTTAAAAAATAGTATTGAGAAAATGAAAAATACAAAAAAAATTTAAGTGAAAGTATTAGCATATTATATATATTTAATGGTATAATTTAAAGTAAGAAAAACTAGGAGGTTCAGTTTGATGAAACAAAATATCGGAGTTATCGGATTATCTGTTATGGGTAGTAACCTTGCATTAAATATTGCGGATAATGGATTTAAGGTTGCGGTGTTTAACAGAACAACATCAGTTGTTGATAAAATGTTAGAAGAACACCCACATAAGAATGTGGAAGGAAAATACTCATTACAAGAGTTAGTGGATAGTCTAGAAACACCAAGAAAAGTTGTTTTAATGGTAAAAGCTGGTTTCGCAGTAGATAGCTTAATCGAACAATTAACACCACTTTTAGACAAAGGAGATATCATTATTGATGGTGGTAACTCATTCTTCAAAGATACACAAAGAAGATACGATTTATTATTAGAAAAAGGAATTAACTACTTTGGTGTAGGGGTTTCTGGTGGTGAAGAAGGTGCAAGATTTGGTCCTGCACTAATGCCTGGTGGAGACGAAAAAGCTTATGAAGAAATTCGTCCTATTTTAGAAGCTATCGCAGCAAAAGTTAATAATATCCCATGTTGTAGTTATACTTCAACAGGTGGAGCTGGACACTATGTAAAAATGGTTCACAATGGTATTGAGTATGGGGATATGCAACTTATCTCTGAAGCATATCAAGTACTAAAATACCTAGGTGGATTTAGCAACGAAGAACTACAAGCTACTTTTGAAGAGTGGAATAAAGGTGAATTAGAATCTTATTTAATCGAAATCACTGCCAATATCTTTAAAGTAAAAGAAGAGGATGGTTCATACTTAGTTGATAAAATTTTAGATAAATCTCAACAAAAAGGTACAGGTAAATGGACTAATGAACAGGCTATTGATTTAGGAATAGATGTTTCAGTAATTACAGCAGCATTAAACGGAAGATATATGTCTAATCTTAAAGAAGAAAGAGTAAAAGCTGAAAAAGAATTTGCTCGTCCAGCATATAAAACTGTAAGTGATAAAGAACGCCTTAAAGATATAGTAAGAGATGCATTATTTATTTCTAAAATAGTATCTTATGCCCAAGGATTTAAATTATTACAAGCAGCTGAAAAAGAATATAATTGGACATTTGATTATGCTCAAATAGCGAAAATCTTCCGTGGAGGATGTATTATTCAAGCTAAGATTTTACAAAATATTATCGAAGCATATCAAAACAATCCTAAATTAGAAAATCTTATTTTTGACCCATTCTTCAAAAATATTATTGAAACAAGACAAGATAATTTACGTGAAGTAGCTGCATTAGCAATTACTAATAGATTACCATTAAGTGCTATGACTTCAGCAGTATCATACTTAGATATTTACACAACTGCGAATAGTGGAGCAAACTTAATTCAAGCACAACGTGATTATTTTGGAGCACACACATTTGAAAGAACAGATAAAGAAGGTAACTATCACTATGACTGGGTTGGAAACAATGAAAAATAGAAATGCAATAACTCTATTTGGTGGTACAGGAGATTTAACTTATAGAAAACTTTTACCTGCACTATACAATCTAGATGTTCTCGGACAACTAGATGACGAATTTAAAATTATTGTAATTGGACGTAGACCATACACACCTGATCAGTACATAGAAATAGCTCGTGATTGGGTTAAAGAACATGCTAGAACAAAATTTGATGAAGAACAGTTTAATTCATATTCTGAACGAATAATTTACTTCAAGATGGATATGACGGATGAAGAAGAATATCGTATATTACAAATGTTTTATAATCTGATGCGTATAGATCAGCATGTGTATTACTATGCGGTAGCTCCATCATTCTTCCTTACAGTTACTAGAGGATTAAAAAAATATTGTTCAGAGAATAATGCTAAAGTAATAGTAGAAAAACCATTTGGTGAAAACTTAGAAAAAGCTGGAATGTTAAATGATGAACTAGCAGAATTTTTTGGACAAGAAGAAATCTATCACATAGACCATTACTTAGGAAAAGAGATGATTCAAAATATATTATCTCTTCGCTTTAAAAATATTATCTTTAAAGGAATCTGGAATAAAGATTTTATAGAAAATATTCAAATTACTGCAGCTGAAACAGTAGGTGTAGGAACAAGAGCTAGCTATTATGATAAGAGTGGTGCTTTAAAAGATATGGTGCAAAATCATTTGCTACAAGTACTATCTCTAGTTGCAATGGAAGAGCCTAAAGAAGAGGGTAGTCGAGGAATACATGATAGCCAACTTAATCTTCTTTCGGCAATTAAGCCTATAGAAAATGTTAATGATAGCCTAGTTATGGCCCAATATGATGGATATTTAGAAGAAGAAAATATATCTAAAGATTCTAAAACTGAAACTTATGCAGCGTTAAAAATATTTATTGATAATGAACGTTGGGATGGAGTTCCTTTCTTTATTAGAACAGGTAAAAAATTAGGTGATAGAGAAACACAAGTAGTAGTTCAATTTAAATCTATTGATAATGCTCCGGGGAATGTACTAGTTATAAAAATACAGCCGGATGAAGGAGTTTACTTCCAGTTTAATGCAAAAAAACCTGGAACTGAACAAGAACTGCAACCAATATCATTAGATTTTTGTCAAAGTTGTATATTAGAAAATAGAATGAATACTCCTGAAGCATATGAAAGATTGCTATTCGCTTGTTTTAAAGGAGATAGATCACTATTCTCACAATGGGATCAAATAGTAGTATCATGGACTTTTGTTAATGATTTATTAGCTAAGTACCATGAACAAGGAGCTCCGTTATATACTTATCCTCAAGGATCTATGGGGCCGAAAGAAGCAGATGAGTTTGTAAACTGGATAAAGAAGTAATATAAGAAAGATATATTCTGTAGTTAGTTGACTATAGAATATATCTTTTTATTAATATATCTATAAAATATAGTAATCTAGAGTTTACGTTAAAGGGAAAGTTGTAGTATAATGAAATATAAACAAATATATAAATTGCAATAAGGAGAATAATAATGAGATTATTAGATTCTATGCTAGAATATAATGAGTATTTTGTAAAATTTGAAGAATACCAAAAGTATAAAACAGAAGATAAATATCCAGCGAAAAGAGTAGTTATGTTTACTTGTATGGATACTAGATTAGTTGAACTTGCAACGAAATCGTTAAATTTATCACAAGGTGATGTTAAAGTAGTAAAAAATGCTGGAGCAATTTTGACGCATCCTTTTGGTTCTATTATGCGTAGTTTAATTATTGCAGTTCATATGTTAAAAGCTGATGAGATTATAGTAATGGGCCACCATGATTGTGGTATGCAAAACATTAACACAGATTTAATTTTAGATAAGATGAAAGAACGTGGGATATCAGGAAAAACACTAGATATACTCCAATATTCAGGTTTAGACCTTAGCAAATGGTTACATGGTTTTGATGATGTAACAGAAAGTATTACTCATGATGTTAATATGATATGTAATCATCCGCTTATTCCTAATGATGTCCCTGTTCATGGATTGGTAATTAATCCAGATGATGGGAAAGTGGAATTAGTAGTAAATGGTTATGATAATATAAAAGACCAGAAGGGAGAATAACATGAAAAAAATTTTAGTTATAAATACTGGTGGAACTATTTCTATGAGTGAAGATCATACTACGGGGAAGGTATCACCTAATAAAGATAATCCTTTAAATGAAGGTGGAAATATTTTTTCTTATATAGGAGATATAGATGTAGAGGTACTATACAATCTGCCTTCTCCTCAAATTACTGAAAAAGAAATGTTAGGTATTAAATTAAGAATCTTAAAAGCTGTTGAAGAAGGATATAATGGTGTTGTAGTTACTCATGGTACTGATACACTAGAAGAGACTGCATATTATTTAGAGTTAACTTTAGATGTAAATATTCCTATAGTTATAACTGGTGCGATGCGTTCTAGTAATGAAATAGGATCAGACGGTTTAGCTAACTTACGCAGTGCTCTTGTAGTTGCAGCAAGTGATAAGAGTGCAGATAAAGGTGTTCTAGTTGTTATGAATGATGAAGCACATACTGCTACATACGTGACTAAAACTCATACAACTAACGTAGCGACATTCCAAACACCAACTTTTGGTCCGGTAGGATTAGTTTCAAAAAATGAAGTTATTTACTTCCAAAAACTTATTAACCAAGAACACTATGATGTTAGAAAAAATAGTAAAAAAGTATATTTATTAAAAGCGTATGCCGGCATGAGTGGTGAGCTTATAGATGCCGTAAGAGAACTTGGTGCTGATGGACTAGTTATTGAAGCTCTTGGTGCAGGGAATCTCCCTCCTAAAACAGTTCCCGCAGTTATAAAATGTTTAGAAAGTGGAATGCCAGTTGTATTTGTATCACGTGCTTTTAACGGAGTTACACAAGATGTATATGACTATGAAGGTGGAGGAAAAAGATTCCATCAAAATGGCGTAATTTTCACTACAGGTCTAAGTGGTCAAAAAGCTAGAATAAAACTACTTGTTTTATTAGAAGCAGGTATAGAAAATTCAAAATTAAGAGATTTATTTTAATTGAAATATAGCGTAGTATAAAATTAATATATTACGCTATTATTTTATAAAAAATGGTAAGTATATAGAGAAAATCTTTACAAAGTTGAATATTTCTTCTAAATATGGTAGTATAGAAAGGGATTTTAGTTTGAAAAGAGGTGTAACATTGAAATTTAAATATCATAAATCATATAGAGGTTTTTATCTATTAGATGGAGATAAATTTAAACGTCCTTATAAAAAGTTAGATCAAGAAAAAACTATAGAAAAAGTAGGGGAATTAAATTTTTCTAAGAAGGAAATTATAGATATAGAAGATAAGTTTGTAGTTTTCGTTGATAAAAAAGAGAAGTCAAAAAAAGCGGAAGAGATAAAACAAACTAATAAAAAAAATAAAACAAAAAAAACAGTTGACACTAATGCTCTAAATATAAATAGCTTAGAATTAAGGTATCAAATTCCGGCTCAAATACTAGAACATCTTTATAGTACAATTAATAAAGATATAAAAAACGCAGAGAAGCACTTTATGTCTGTATTATCAGTAATAGAAAATATTATACAAGCAGATGGTGTATTCTTCTCAAAAGTTAAAAAAATATTTTACTATAATTCAAAAGAGCTAAGTTTAATATTAGATAGATACAATCTAAATAATATAAAAATAGACGGGCTTAAAAAAGAAGTAGAACTTGATTATCCAAGTCAGTATATTTCAGACTTACCAGTAGATTATAAAGAGTACGAGATGATTTTCGTCTTCTATTTTATCATTTTAGTAGAATTGTTAGCGGTTTTAAAATAAAAAGTAAATTTTTTGATAGATTTTCAGCTTAAACACTTGATTTTTCAAGTTCCGTTTGTTATAATCTAATCAGAAAGTTTATTTTTTTGCTTTAAGTTGGTCGTTTTTTGACCGAACAGGACGAAAAGTGTCCAACCAAATAAAATTGAAGTGGGAAACATAATAAAACTTTCAATTACATAGGGGAATAAGAAGATGGATATTTTACATTTGTTACATATGCAAAATAAACTTATACCTGAGATGTTTGCTAAATTTAATAGTAGGTATGCACTATTACTTACGATTAAGGTAAATCAACCCATCGGAAGAAAAACACTATTAAATTTTGTAGATATGACAGAAAGGCAATTACGAACTGAATGTGAAGTGTTATCTAAATTAGGTTTAATTATTAAAAAAACAACTGGAATGAGTATCACAGAAAAAGGTGAAGAACTTTTATCAGAAATAAAAGACTCGCTAGTTAATGATGCATTCGCAGAAGAAAAGAAACTATTAAGAAAACACTTTTCAGTAAAAGAAGTACATATAATTGCTGGTGACTTCATAAATAATGAAGGTACTAGAGAAGAAATGACTGAACTTCTTTTAGATAAGGTTAATGAAAAAATTACCAAAGAGTGCGTAATTGGTGTTAGTGGTGGAAGTACAATGTACTATGTAACTAGTAAAACTGATGAAACATTTGGTTATGGTAAAGATGTCACTATAACGCCTCTAAGAGGTGGTTTATCCGTTGTAAATACAGAATATCAAGCAAATAATATAGCGTCAAAAATGGCTAGAAATTCTGGAAATAATTATCAACTGTTACATGCACCGGATAACTTGGGACAAAAAGCATTAGATGAACTGAAAAAAGAACCAGTTGTAAAAAATGCTTTAGATGTCATAAGCAAAACATCAATAATTATCCATAGTATAGGGAATGCTTTTGAAATGGCTTATAGAAGAAAATCATCTAAAGAAATTTTGAAGGTGTTGGAAGAGAAAAAAGCTGTTTGTGAATCATTCGGAAGTTACTTCGATGAGAGCGGCAGTGAAGTATTTAAAACCTCTACTATAGGTATGAGTTTTAAAGATGTTAATGGCATTGATAATGTCTTTACGATAGTTGGTGGAGAGGCAAAAGCTGATGCGGTATACAGTTACTTAAATACTAATCCAGCGAATGTAACACTGATTATTGACGAGGCTATTTGCAAAAAAATAATAAAAAAAGTTAATAAAAATTT
>ERZ773180.97-NODE-97-length-66149-cov-11.849487_pt1 | contig 66149 bp, 92 predicted proteins | sample MGYA00511080_ERZ773180 | MGnify/ENA primary metagenome ERZ773180 (study PRJEB29015, sample SAMEA2738175) | human oral metagenome | biome: human oral; feature: human-associated habitat; material: saliva | place: China | collected 2178 ... | reverse complement strand
GGCTAAAATACAGAAAATAATATCGTACACAGCATTATCTGGTGTACTTTGATATAAGTAGGAAAGAATGCTATCCCTTGGTGGTGGCAGCATTATTTCAATCATTTAACCTCCATTAAAGACCATTTACATCTAATACTACATAACTATATGCGGATATTACACCACTACTATTATTTCGATGGGCGTGATATTGTCCAACGAGTGCGTCTGACCATGCTGTGCCGTAATTTTGCGTACCCCAAAAATTACGATAAATTTCACGCCACTCTCCTTCTTTTGTTTCTTCTTTAAACTGTTTAGTCGATATAATACCACCATTAATATAGACATTATGTGTATATGTGTGGTAAACATCTTGACCGTTAATGACACCATAATAATATGTACCCCACTTCCATTTTTCAACTGGCTTCCAAACCCGTCTAGTTTTTTTCACGGGGACATAAGTATATACACCGTCTACCATTTTACCTTCCATAATTGTGTATTCTTCTTCAACCCAGTCGTTTTCCATAACCTTTTCATACTTTTGTTGAGGCTCAACAAATGGGCGTGTTTTTGTAGTTAAATCTGAAATTTTAGTCAATCCACCAGATGCTATTGCTATGTTACTACCAATAACAGTTCCGCTATTGGTACCGACGGCGATAACCTTGGCTTGTTTTTGATTGGAGTCAAACACTAAAGCTCCAGACTCATTAAAGATTTGCATACCAGAAGTCGAGGAGGATTGTGGAGTACTTGCGAAGATATAAATGTAAGCATTTTGTGCGTTATCTATATAATAATCACAATGGTCGCTAGAGTTAGAACAGTATCCATTAATGGAGTTGGTTCCATTACCAATAGCCGCCATTATTTCATTACTTTGAAATTGTATACTACCAGACGTATCATTAAGTTTAATTTTACGTGTCATATACAAGTTCATATAGGTGTCATCAACTTGTAAATGGTTGTTATCGTTATTTACCTCAAAGTACTTCATTAGAAAACCCCGTATAAAATTCGGCACCCAACGTGGCTTTGAGAGAAGGACCATTGCAATTTGTCGCCATTTTTTGTCACAGTAGGAACGGAATAAGTGAATTGTTTGTTTCCCTCTAATCTTAATTCTGGATATGAGTCTGGTAATATTAGATACCATAAATCACCCTCCTCTAAATATTTATTTTGCACAGTACCAGAATTCATGTTTTCTGGACAATTTACAACTCCAAGATATTTTTGTATTCTACTAGATACATCAATCATTAAAGAGCCATTTTCGGAAAATGTTTGTAATCCTTGTGGCATTAATTCCAAACCCCCATTCTAACCCTTAACCTATTTTTCTCATCAAACACTTGTATTAAATTATCTTTAATTTCTACTCTTGCACCAGTGTCGGCAGTTTTTAATGTTCCTATTCTAGCTGTAATAGAAGATAATGTAGATACGTTCAGTTTCGTGGCATCAACAGCACCTGCTTTAAGTTTGTTGGTATTAATCGCACCTGCTTGGATTTTATCACCACTAATTGTGTTAGCTGCAATTTTGTCACCAACTAAAGTTCCAGTCTTAATAGCAGAGCCATCTAGTGTATTGGTAATGATTTTTGTGCCCTCAATACTATTAGCAGCTATATGGCTTGACTTAATCTCGCCAGCTTTAATCTTATCGGCGGTAATGGCATTAGCGGCAATCTTATTACCAGTAACGGCATTAGCTACCAACTTATCTGTACTAATCGCACCATCAGCAATCTTAGTACCTACAACAGCATTGTCACCAATATGTTTAGTTACGATAACACCATTATCAAATACGGTCTGACCAGTAATATGAATATATTTACCAGAGATACTAACAGTATCAGGGGCTAGATTAATACGAGATACAATCTCTTGACCAGTTAGTTTATCAACGCCTGCTTTAACTTTAACCTCAATACTATTAGCTACTTGCGTGATGCTAGTTTGTAAGTTGTTAAAGTTATTCGATACAGTAGAGTTAATCGCCTTTGCAGTAGCTGTCAATCTACTTTCAGCAGTATCCTTAGCGTCTTTGACCTTGGCATCAATGACACCATTCATAGAAGTTAGTGATGTTTGTAATCCACCAATCTTCTTATCAATCTCCTTACGAGCATTATTAATATCTGTGATACCTTGATTGATGGCATTAATACCTAACTTTTCTTTATTAAGCATTTCAATTGGTATTTCTTCAACAGTACTAATAGTTACTGGGTCAGACATTTCGCCATTACCAAAAATATCAACGTAACAAACCTTAACAGTGTAAGTGCCAGTAGAACAGAGGTAATTAAGACTGTTGTCCACCACAAAGTTTTCTTCATTATTAACATAGACAATAGCTCCTGTACAATCTTCTGGAATACTAGCAAATGTAATATTAAGACCTTCAATTACTGGTTTAACTACTAACTGTGTTGGCTTGGCAGGTACAGCCTTACTGTAATTTACAGTAGCAGGTACTGAATACGAATTACCAACACCTTTATTGTAGATATAACCAGTGCCAACACGTGCATATGGTTTAGCAGTAGAGTGCCAATCAGTAGTTAAATCTAATCTATTATGTAACTCACCTACATGCTCATCTAAACGGAGCTCTGTCCATTGATAATCATTTTGTGGTCTTTGTTTCCACGACCAATAAGCACCACGTTTATCAAATACAACAGTCGCTTCATATGGAGCTTCTGGTACATGAGTTTGTTCAGATACATAATAATATGTGATAGGGGCTCTAGCCTTTTCAGAAAGTGCATTACGAATATCTCTACCACGAATTACAAATTCATATTTCTTACCAATCTCTACGTTTGGTATTGTAAAGATATTTGTTTTGCCTGTGTCGTAATGTTGATGGACCTGCTTATCAGCAAATTGGTCTACTGTATCGTGGAAATCACCAACTTTAACATCTATACTTACGCCTGCATATTGTTTAATAGGAGTACTATCCCATTTCAGAATTAGAGATACACTACCATTAACTGAGCGTTCGTCTATGGTAATATTACGGACCTGTTCAGAAATAGTATCAGGGTTGTCAGCAATACCATTCCAAATCTTTGTAGCTTCATTGATTTGGTCTTCTAAAGAAGCCTTAATATCGTTTAAATACCCTTTTAACAAGGAGATAAATTTACGACCATCACCATTTATCGTAGATGGTAGGTTATTTTGTTTATCCATTTATCCTCCTATAAATAATTAATAATAGCCTCCACAAAGTCTTGTTCTACTGTCATATCGAATTCATGATTACTCATTGCAAATACGATAGTTAATTGAGCAAGAATATTAGAGAATGCTTCATTTGTCCACGGTAATTCATCATTAACTGTAGATACAAATTGAGGTCTACGATAGTATCGTACAGTGTATGGTAATTCACCGTAACATTCAATTGTTTTACCTTTGTTTTTCAAAAGTAATGGTGCTTGATTAGTGGCTTTATACCAATCATCTGGTGTAGGTGTTTCCTTTTGTGTGAAAGTAATATCACCGATAACCTCATAATAATTATTGTCGATGAGTACATGCCATACAAAATCAATTGCATCATTAAAGTATGCAATCAATTCATCATCATCATACCCACTTTCAATGCTATCAGATAAGCGGTTTCTTAATGCCGCTTTTGTCATTAATTCTTTTACTGTCATATTACCTCCTAGCCTTGGTCAGCTGGTGTAGTATTGCTCCCATCAGACTCTTTTTCAAGAGATGGTTTAGCTTCATACAGCAAAAATTGCAATAATTGTTTATTGAACATAACACGTTTGAATGGGATTTCATCTTCAAGAGATTTAACATGTGGCATTGCAACATAGTATACAATCTCTAATTCACCATCAAATTCTGGGTCTAAGTGTTTCATAACTGGACCATCAACTCTATATTCAAACTCAACAGGAAATTGACCTTGGAATGCGATAAAATCATCTGGTCTTTTTACTTCAGTTGTACCAGTTAATGTTAATTTCTTCGTCAATTCAGGGTCATTTTGATGAGATAATTCATAGGATAAGCGGTCAATTGCGTTATTTAAACAGTAAATCAACTCAATATCAGAGTATGATGTTTTCTGCATATCACCAAGACGTTGCCGTGCTAGAATTAACATCTCTTTTACTTTCATGCTTACTCCTTATACATAAAACTGCATAGGTCGCTCAATAGGTCTACTAGCATCACTGGCTGTCATTTTGCGAATTTCTTCGGCAATCATTTTAGCCATGCCGTCAGAACCACCTGTTTTATCAGGCTCTTTACGGAGTAACATAGTAGCAAAGCGTACAAATAAATCAAATAAAATTGGAGGTAAATCAATCTCGTCTGTTACATCTTCAACTTCATCAATGATGCGATAATACTTTAAAGTAGTATCATTTTTAATGTATATCTTTTTGCCCATGATTTCATAAGTATCATTTGTATCTTCTTCTATGGAGCCAAATTTACCGAAATCACTTGGTAACTTAGCAACGCCATTATTCGGCTTTAACGGCACTTTATTCGCAATGTAAGAGCTCTCGACGTTGATAAGGGATAAATTGACATATCTCAATACCGTATTAATTGCATCAATGAGTTCACTGTTGGAGTGTTGACGATTATATGCCTCATCTAAGTTATATAAAATACTCTCAACGATGGACTGTACTCTAATCATTAAACGCCTCCATATTTGGCTGTAGATTTAATAATTTTACCTGTATTTTCAGAGTAGATTGTGTTAGTGGTGCGGAATTCTGGATTTTTAGCTAACCAGATGTTTAGCCATTTAGCTGCCTCAATATTATCTTTACCTTGACATTGTTGGTATTGCATTAATTCAAAGTCAGTAGCAAATCGGTGTCTAGGTATCATGGCAATCTTCTTGGCTTTACCATCATGAATGCGACCTTCTTCCATGCTATCACGCATACGCTGACATTCACGAAGTACTACACCTTCATCATATGTTTGTTTGATTTTCCAATCACCAGTTTTAGGGTCAATTTCTACTTGTGTGCCTATATTCATAGTACCTCCTAAAAAAAATAGGGGAGGTCGCCCTCCCCATATCATTTATTATTTTGTGATGTTGTAAATACGAGCGTTAGCAATAGGTGCAGTACATTCTAAAGTAGCATCACCAGTGATGTATTTAGATTTGTAAGTACCTTTACGCAAACCATTTTCAACGTGGAATGGAATTAAGTAACCCAATTTCCAGTATTGTGCTTCGATTAAGTCTACTACGTCATCTGTGTACATACGATGGGAAACCAAGTCAATACGACCGAAATCTGTTTCCAATACATCTACAACTTCTACCAATTCTTTAGAAGTTTGTTCACGGTTTTTAGTAGTACCTTGAGTGAAACCAGAGCATACACGTTTGTTTTTACCAGACATTACAGCGAAATCAATGGAACCACCACGGGACCAAGCTGCTTGCATAGCATCATTGATAATGTCGAATGTCAATTTACCAGCATTTGCACCAGTAATAGCACCAGCATCTACTGCGTTGCCAGAAGTTAATTCGCATTTACCAGCGGAAATAGCAGCGGCAGGTTTAATAACAGTAGGTGCAGTTGCAGTTGTTTCTTGCTCAGTTGCACAAATGTTGAAAGTATTAGCATCAATAACTTTTACGAAGTATTGAGTGTTAGCTTTCAAGTTAGCATCAAGTGCATTACCTGCTTTACCACGGAATACAACAACATCGCCATTTACAAATTTATGGTTTGTAAGTGTGAATACACCAGTAGTTGCAGCAGTTACCTCTTTGAAGTTTTCCAAGAAGTAAGGAATACCGCCCATTTTACCAGCGATTGCATCATCACCCATAACTTTGGATTTATTACGAACGATAGCATATTCAAGGTCACGACCAATTTCCTTAGTCGCTTTTACCATTTGGTAACCCAACTCATCTGCTACGCCATATTTAGCGATTGCTTGAGTTGTATCAGTAACGGAGTCAATTTTGTTAATCTCATACTCTCATATGAGTTCAGACTATATCTTCATTAATCTTGTCTAGCATATAGTCGTTGAGGTTTACTCCACTTTTTGTTGTATTCCTCTACTCTCGCATTTTTGCGAGCAATATTGAATACCATACCTACTTTAATCCAACTTTGCATATTAATACTAATAGTGTAATATAAATTACCAGATTTCGCTTGTTTTGCTTTAGGTAAACCAACTTGTAATCCAACATCGTTCAATAATTTATATATGTCATTGATATAATTAGCACCTTTGCAATAGCCCATAGAGAATTGCTTCAAACCATTTTTATGGTGATGCCTAGATACCCAGCCATCTGAGTCTAAGCATCCTATTAAAAAGGTTTTTTTAGTTTCTGTATCACCATTTAAAATAAAATCTGGAATGTATTTTTTATTATTGGTGATTGTATACATATATTCAAATAATTCATTGGATGTAGAAAAATACAGTGTTGGTTGTCGGTTCGCACCACGTTGTCTACTACTAACTGTTGGTGTTTTACCAATTAGCGACTTAATACAGGATAATACTTTATCCATAAAATCGCTATCTATAGTTTCAAATGCAAATTGATATGATTTAGGTCCTCTCTTGGTAATACTACCATCACCAAAATAGACACCTAGTAGGTATATGAAGTCCTTACCTGCTGATTGCCAATTTTCCATACGGTCATCTCCTTTATTTTAACACTTGGGTAAAAAGAGCTTTATGGGTTTCCAGCATATGGCTAGATTTTACATGACCTACTCCATTAAATACTGATAGGATTTAAAAATAGATTAGTTAAGCCATGCAAGAATTTTTGTACATAGTTAGAGTCACGTTTACGTGGATTTGCCTTTTGAGAGTCGAAGTCAACTGCTTCTTGGAAGGCATTTTCCATAGCAGGACGCAAGGAGTCATTCAACCATGCGTGCTCAGTGGAAGTAACTTTAGTTTTACCAAACTTATTAGTTAATAGCGTTTGGTCAGGGTCAATTGCTGTAACAAAATCAGTAATGTCCTCTTTTTTACCTACAATGGTAAAGGAACGGACAGCCATATCTTTATCTGCCAATTTTTATACCTCTTTCAAAAAATTATAGCTGGGTCAAGCCAGTCTTTTGGAATAATTGTACCAACTGGTCATTAGTCATTTTACCCATCGCCTTGAAATCTACATCTTGTGTAACAGATGTTGGAGGTCGTGTACCACTACCTGCTTGTTCAAGGACAGGTGGCTTTGGTTTTGCAGTTGGTTGTGGAATATTTGGTACCACTTGTTGTGGTGGATTTTGCTGATTATGTTGTGCATTCAACATTCCGTAATATTCATTACGAGCTGCTGTCATGAATTGTGCTACTGTATCAGCATCGTAATTGTTTAAAGCATTTTGAATTTTTACTGCTTGTTGATAAGGCATGTTTTGTAAACGCCATTCAGCGTAGCGGTCAATTTCTTCAAAGTTCGGGTCTTGTCGGAACTGATTGACTACATTAGCAAAATTCTTCTGGATAGATTGTTGTTCGTAGATTTGTGCCTTAATTGTAGCAACACTATCAGTTAAAGCAGCAATATGAACTGGATTGAGTTCATCAAACTCAACGCCTAAATTACGCTCAACTTCGCCCTTAGCAAACTCTGCAAGTTTATTATAATATTCCGCTTGAGTAAATTGTGGTTGTTGCGGCTCTTGTGGTTCAGGTTGTACTGGTGGTTGTTGATACTGAGCATATTGTTGTTGTAACTGTCTACGTTCATCAGCTAATGCTTGTGTTTTACGAGAATAATCTGCTTGGCGTTGGTAGCCATTCAAAAGTTCTTCAAGTGGAACTTGCATTTCTTGACCGTCAACTTTGACTGTATACATCTGTGGTTCTGGTGTTGCATTTTCTGGTTCTGTTGGTTCTGCTTGTCCTTCATCAGAGTCCTGCGTTTCTGGTTCAGGGGCAGGTTCATCATCACCATCAAAAGCAAACATTCGATTGCCATTGAAGAATACATCTCCGTTTTCGTCAATACCAAAATCAAAATCAGCAGGCTGTGCTGGAGTATCATTACCCTCTACATCGCCAGTTGGTTCTGTTGGTGTAGCATCTGTTGCAGGTACTTCAGCTTCACCCTCTGCAAATAATTGCAAATCAAATTCAAAATCCTTCATTACGTTCTCCTTTCACTCCCTAGTGGGTTGGTGAATAATCTTAAATTAATCCAGCAGGGTTGGATGCATAGTAATCACGAACATTATCACTACCACCGCTACCACCTAAGCCATTGAAAAATCTACCGATGGCAGAGCCTTCCCAAATAGACTCATGTTTAGGAGCAGTGTATACTGGTTGTTGGTAATGCATCATCGCACGTGGAGTGCTCACCTCTGGTTCATAGCTTACACTAGGTGCTTCATCATAAGATGGTTCATAGGAACCACCATAAGAAGCAGCTCTAGCTTGTGCCACTCTAGCAGCTTCAGCTTCTGCTTGTTGGCGTAAGCGTTCTTGTTCTGCTAGATATTCACGATATGGTGCACGAATGGCTCCTTGCCGATATAACTCTTCGATTTCTTGAGGATGAAATTCAGTTCTTGCTTTCATAGACGTAATGTCATCTGCTCCCCAACCTAACTCTCCGAGTTTACCGTCGTCCGCCCATTGATAACCCATTTCTTTAGAGAATGGATTTTGTCGTGCCCAAGCCATATCTTGAGGAATAGCATCCATACGTTGCTGAGCAATCTGTCCCATAGTTAATGGGGTATAGTTTCCTTCAGCTGCGTTACGGAATTTTTCCTCTAAAGCCTTACCTTGTTGCAAAATATCATAAATAGCACTAGGATTAGACAAGCCTTGATGGCTGGCTGCAAATTCTTTACTACCATCACTTTGGAATTTAGGTGCCATGCTCACAGATGTAAAATCTTGTGATGGCTTATATATGCCGTCTTTAGGGAAGCCTTGAGTAGCCTCATATTGGGCTTTCGCCTGATTAATCGGTTCTCTTTGCTTCATAAAATCTTGGTAGTTAGGAACAGCAGCTTGAACACCAGCTTGTTTTGCCAATTGTTCTGCAATTGGAGCATAGCCCATACGTGGTGTCAAATCCATATGCGGTTGACTAGGCGTAGGGTTAGCTGTCATAACCTGATGCTGTGGTTTTGCATTAGGGCTAGGTTTTTTATCTAGCAAGGCTTGTTGTTCTGCCGAAAAATTTTGCCTTTCACTATATTCTTCTTTTTCTGGTGTTTTGTCCATTTTTTGTTTCTCTTGAGATAATGGAGTAAATGTACCAGAATTAATGTCATATTGAAAAGGCAATTTTGTTGGACTGTAAGAAATCTTCAAAATACATTATCCTTTCTATAAATTTGTTCATTACCCAGAACGTGGGAGATAATAGGACCACCTCCGTCATACTACGCCAAATATGAATTCAGTCATCTTACTATCACCCCCAATCATGAGTTGTATAACTAAACTGGATAATAACCACGTTGATTTTCAAATTTGTGCTTTTCCAGTAAAGTTGCCAGTTCTTGTTCGGCAATTACGCCATTTGTAATAATAGCATTCAAGAAATCATTAAAAGCCTCCGACGCTACGAGAAGGTTCCGTTGGTGCTCCATTTCCGTTACGTGGCACGATTTGAGGCGATTGATTATCAGTTCTTGATAAGCCCCCAACCAGTCCTTGAGCAAGGTTTGGACCGCCAAAGCTAAATCCTTGTCCGCCATTTCCGCCTTGAGTTGCTCCGTTTCCTTGTAGAGTGTTGAATAATCCTGTTTGTTCTGTTCCATTTCCTTCTCCTCCAAATAATAACTGTAGTTCTGGTGGTAGCATCAATAAGTATTGAGGTGGTAATACACCAAATGTCATATATGCTTGTAATGCTTCTGGTGGTAAACTACCAAGGACTTGTTGTTTAAGTTGTATATCCATAATTGCACGTTGTTGTACAACAGCAGGGTCTGTAACATAGTCGTTGTAATTTTTAAAGCCAGCACTTTCAATCCATTTTTTGAATAGATTGTAAATGTTTTGTGGTGTAACAATAGGAATACCAGCTGCTTGTGTTTGCATTAAAGCTGTAAGCATTGTTTGCAAAGTCATAATAGTAGACTCTTTAGTAGAAATACTGATACCAGCATTAACAACCAAATCGAAATTACCATTTAAGTCGTCAGGGCTAATACGTAACTGTTTGTTAGTTAGCCGAACCACTGTTTCTTGGTCTACGAATTTTTGGTTCAAGCTAACCATAAAACGAAACAGTTCCGATATCCCTGTCTCCGCAAACATACGAGCAATTAATTCAAGCCGTTGTGCACTTTGCCCAAGGATTGCAGATATGCCCGTTGCGGTTTTGTTTAAGCTGTTAGCATCTAAACCTTGATTATAACGTGTAATACCAGTACGGTTTTCCTTTTGCCCCTCTAGCCATTCTAAGAATTGGAAAGTTTGTGGGGATAATTGGTTTACAGGCATGGACATAGCTACGTCGCCCATACTAGCACCTGGTTTTTTACGAATAACCTTACGACCTTCAATATAGTCAGAGATATTAATACTATCTTCAGACAAAATCATTTTAGGGTCATTTGTCAATGCAATATTTTGTACGATTTGGCGAGTTAAAGCTACTTTCATATCTTGTAATTCACCAATAAGTTCTGCATAAGAACGCTTAACCCAAATGCGATGTGGGTCTTTAGTTGGAGAAATAGAGAAGAATGGGTGTCTACCCATGTAATTAGGTTCAGCACGTAGGATTACATCACCAGCAACGGTAATAATCATATCCTCAAGAATACCATCGTTATTGAAGTCAATCTTGGTATAGCACTCATAGATTGTAACTTCATCACGTGCTTTTTCTTGATTATTTTTATTAAGAGGAGTGTAATTATCGCCAATAGCTTGTTCTACTTCGTTAGATAGCCAAGATGTAGGACCATTATCTGGTTTAACCATATCTACATTAGCGTAAATACCCTCTTTTTCTTTTTGACGAAGATGAGACATGGTAACTTTTTTACGGTGTGCCACGAAATTCGCATCTTCGAGGTTTTTAGCATCAGGAGAATAAAGGAATTCTGATACTAAGATGTTCTCAATTTTAGGGCTATTCTTAATATAATACGGAGAATTCCATGTAACCATGAAGTCCCCCATCATATCTGGACCTTGTACATTGGTAATTTCAACACCAGTCTGAGCTAATAGCTGTAAAGCCTCTGCATTGAGCTTTTGTGTTTCTGGTGTCCACCCTTCTGTACGTTCCCAATAGCATTTGATAATACCCATACCTGTAATCAAGGAGTCTTTCATCCAATTATACAGAATAGGGAAGAATTTGTTCTGGCGTTGCAATTGATATACAAGTAAACTTTGCATAACTTCTGCATTTTGGTCATCTTCTTCAGTAACACCAGCTACTGTAATTACTTCGTCAGAGCCAGTAAATACCTTCATCAAAGATGGTAACGCCCATTCAATAGTATCTGCCACATCTGTAGATACCAAAGAAGAAGTTTTACTTAAAATAGGGAATTTATTAGCGTAGTAATCTTTATCAGCATAGTAAATCTGATAACGCTCACGGACTGTAGGCTCAATAATAGATTGTTGGTATGCCTCAGCTTCCGTAATGTCAGCTTGTACAGATTTTAATAAAGCCTTATCCGCCTCTTCACCCGTTAATTCAACCATATATTCATCAGCCAATATTACATTGCACCTCCCATCGGTATGTCAGCAGTATTAACTGTTCCAAATGTTCCTACAGGTGGACTAGCAATAGCTGAAATGTGTGCTAAACTGTCAATTAAATCGTCATGTAAAGATTTAGGGAATGATAAAAACTCGCTCTCAAGCTCTACCAAGAAGTCTTTACCCATAGGGAACCACAATGTACCAGCCTTAAAGCGTGGTTGTAATGCGGCAATACGGATTTCTTTCTTCTCCTTAGCCTCTAATGGTTTAACTGTAAACCAAGTATTACGAGCAATCATTTCTTTCTCCACAAAATGAATTAAAGCCGCCTGATAAGCGACCTTTTCAATACCAACAAAGATTGGTCGGTATTTTTGTACCATTCTAAAGATGGTGTCAATTGTTTTCGTTGGGTCCCATCGTCCATAATCAATCTCTAATAGGAACCAATGGTTTTCTGGATTTACGGCAACAGCACAGACAGATGTAAAGTCAGCTGTTTCCTTTTCAGAAATAGCTAAATCGCAAGCGATAAAGATAGAACAATCTTCGATATTCAATACGTTAGGGTCATAATAGCGGAAGTATTCTTTCTTGAAGATTTGGCTTTCAGGAGAGATAGCAATACATAGTTTCTCACGTTCCCAAATATCTAACTGACCAAGTTTACGCCACTTTTCACGCTCATCATTAATCGCTTCTACTGGATACATCTCTTCCCAGTTAGATTTACCATCTTCATTTAATACAGGAATACGCTCAGCATCAAAACCTAATTCCTCTTTGTTGGATATTACCTGTTCAATAATACACTTTTCACCAAGGTTATTACCAATGAAGAATATCCGTGTGTTTTTACCAAGGAAATACACATCAGATAAGAACCATTGATAGTCAGATTTTTGCACTGTATCAGATAAGCTATCTTCCAAATCTTGAGGGTCATCTATGAGGATAATATCAGGTCGTCTATCCTTGTTATTCAAACCACGGACGCTAGAACCTTTACCATACGCTTCCATACGTACAGTGATTTCTTCACCATTTTTATCCTTCACCACAATCTCAAATGCCTTCTCAGACTGTTCTTTAATACGAACAAGATTAAGGTTCATTAATTCATTACTGGTGTATTCTTCTGCAATATCTTTAAGCCTTCGGCTGGCTGCCCGTTGGTTAGCCATGATAAATACGATGTATTGTTTCTTCTTGGATGGAAATACCAAACAGTGAATTGGAAAAGCTCTTAATACGTACGAAGTTTTCGCACTCTCACGGAAGCCCTCTACCGCATAATGTCTATCTCCGTTTAGTAATACCTCTCCCCATTTACGGTGGAACCAAGCAGGCTTTACTTCGTTCTCCGCTGGAAGAAACATCTGCCTAAATAATACCAAGTCATTCTCACATCTATCGTAAATCTCAGCTAATTGTTCAATCTCTTTCGACATTACGTCTCTCCTTTCTTACCCTTTCATTACTTTCTCCTAAAAATACAATTTTGTAGCGTATTTGTTACTCTACAGATAATTACAGAAAGAAAATACTCTACGTTTCTGCTTTCGTAATACCACTCTGAAGTGTATCCCTGAGAAAGCTGATACGTATTTTTTCTGACGAGTATTTCTACTACTAGTAACTCTAATACGAGGAAGAAAAAAGAAAAAGAAAAGAAAGAAATATATAAAGAAAGAAAAGACAAAGAAAAAAGACTAGTAAACTACACTATACGTAGTTTGCCATTTTTTGGTACTTACGATACCCCTCCCACCATTTCAACCGTATTACAATATCCACCTGTCAATTAAAAATAGCGTCCATTTTCGTATTCTGGGGAGATACAATTCTTTCATGTTACATTCATTTTCTATTTTATAGTACTGCCATTTTTAGAAGCCCTACCCCCTTTGAATTTTTGTATATTTTTACCTACAGGAAGTGTTTGGATTTTTGTATAAGTGTAGACGATGGTTTTAAAAGACCTTGGATTTTTGTATAAGATAGGAAACCTTTTTCGGCACCTTTGAATTTTTGTATAAGCAGTCTCTATTTTCTATGTCCCGCCCCCACGCCCCGAATGCGAAGCCCCACCCCCTGAAGTGGGCAAGTGAAAGGGCAAACAGATGTACGATAGAAAAGGCAAAATTCATAGTATTACAACGCACTATATAAAGTGGGGGGGTTAATGTCGCAAAACACGGGGTAAATACAACGCATTACACTATATGATTGGATATGTGGCATAGTTTAGTCAAGGCAACCGACTAGGGTTGCAGGATACACAAACAAGTATCCAGTTATATTACTAGCCCTCAAGGGCAGAAAGAGGTTCCATTATGGCAACAAAACAAACAACAACAAACATCGTAGACATTCAAACTGCATTTAAAAATGCACGCAAGTTGCAAGAAAAAGAGCAATTACCTTTAGTAGATAAACTCTATACTTGCGACGTTGACGAAAGCACTGGTATTGTTACTGTAACAATCCAAGCTAATTTATCTGACGTGGTGCGTAGTAGCAAAGGCAGTAATTTTGTACTACCATTGGCTAATGTTAAGGGTGTTCGTGGTACAGGTGTTATTCAAGCCGTATCTGATAATGGCTTAGTGTGTAAACTCTATGCAGATAGAGTGTATTTAAGTACGCCTGAAATTGAAAACGAAAAAGAGCAAAAAGCAACTAAAAATAGTCGCACAGCTCAATTAGAAGCTGATATGCAAGCGTTATTGAAAAAGAATGCTGAAGCAGAAGCACGCGCAGAACGTTTAGAAGCTATGATGGCTGAATTATTAGCAAGCAAAAAATAGTAAATCTTAGAGGGTAGTCTATTAAGGCTACCCTTTTTTTATTTTGTAATTTTAATTGTATACAATTATGTTTTATACTTTTATATATGTATATACGTTAATTTGATACAATGGAATTTTATATTATTCTTTCCCCCGCCAGTCAATTGTGTACAATCTAATTGTATCCTATTATCTGGTGTATTTTTTTATCTGTATAATCGAACATATGTTTATATACATTGTGTAAAATTGAATTGTGTATAATGCAGTTGGCAATCGAATTACATTGTATAGAATTGTATTTTATGCAATTGAGTTTTATACTATTTTCTTTTATAGAAATTGCATTGTATGCAATTTGATTTTATTCTATTATATCTTATACTGTATTATCTTATATCGTTTATATTTTATAAAATGGAATTTGATACTTTTATTTTCCCCGCAACCGTATTGTATGCAATTGAATTGTATTCGATTATATTGTATTGTGTATCATCATACCCAATTAATTGTATGCAATCTTATTTTGTATTATTCAATCGTGATTATTGCTAGTTGTATAAAATTATATTTGAGGCTATCCTATTGTGTAGGGTAGCCTTTTTTTATGCGCAATTTTATTTGATACAATTTAATTGTGTAAATTAAAACGCTTTATTTGCCCTGTACGGCGTTTTTATGTTTTTCATGGTAGATTATACCTAAAAATAGTTAGAAGCACCTTAGAGGCTAAAATAATGAATTCTAGGGCTATTGACAAAATTATATATATGTGGTATTTTATTATATCTTGTTTTATGATAGTAAAATTTAATTTGATACAATTATTTTTAATTATATATAATCACGCACGATATATTTTTTATATATTATATTTCATGCAATTGAATTTCACGAATATGTATTATATAAAATATAATTTGATGTAGCATCGAACATACGTTTGCTTTGGGTGGTTGGCTGGCTTGCTCCGTCGTCCGTCAGCCCGCATGGTTGCTGGGTTTTCACCCAATGGCTCGGAAATGTGGGATAGTCAGGTTGTCCCAACGGACAGCACCACGTTGGGTTGAGTACCTAGGTACTTCATTATTCGGTGCGTAGTTCGCCAGAAATAAGGCGAGAAAGGAGCGTATTATGAACGCTTGGTCTTTATCTGAACACACTATCCCTGCTAATATATTCGTGTTTGCACGTCATGATGTAGAGATGAACCGTTTTAATTCTCACGTTGTCATTGCTAAAGATTATGACACAGCTTTGGCAATTTTATGCAAAGTGGATGAATATTTTGCCCCATGGGAAGAGCGTGGGACTACGTATCGTCGTATGGTCAAAGTGTGGGATTTACGCACCCAAAAAGAAATAGATGAGTGTCGTAAGCATTATATGAGAAACGCTCATGACTATTATACATGGGCAGACATGGAGGTATAAAATGTGTCAAGAATTTCATGCACAATACCCTGCTGGAACAACATTCTTTTTGTTCTTCGACAGTGCTAGAATGGTAGCCCATTATATGGGTGAAGATTTACCAGACCAATTAGGTATGGATGACCTTGAATGCATTGCCACAGAGCGGTGCGTGTCTATACATACCGTATTGTTGGAACATGAGTATTATAAGAAAGGTGAATTAGACTGGGATTAATTTTCCAGTCTTTTTAAATTGGAGGTTATTATGACACGTAAAGAGTTGTATCGTAAACAGTCTAAAGAAAAGGCTGTACTTGAAGATACATTATTTATTATTGGTGTTTTCGTGTTATTAGTGATATGGGGACAGTATTGCCTATCCCATGGTTGGGTAATATTTTTAGATTAGGAGGGCATATGAATAATGATATTTGGTGGCTAGTGTTTCTTGTGATGATTGGAATATTTATTATTATTCTAGGGTTAGGGTTGATTGCCCTTTTATTTTAGGTGAATATATGCACGATATTATAGTTTTATTGATTTTGATATACATGTTATATTGTGTGTATATTATTTGGAAAGGTGGTCAATAATATGGCTAGAACAATCTTTGGTATATTTAATAAAATTATCGAAGCTAAACAGGAAGATGCTCGACGTATTGGTTATGATTTCAATAATGCAATTAGTAACGATGGACTGATTGAAGTAGCAAAAATATACCATGTCAGTTTACCATGTGTTTTATTAGCATACAAATTATGGAAACAAGAAAAGTTTACTCCACGTGTTGTACATGAAGTATCTACTAAGGCTACCAAATTAACACCAAAGGATAAAATTTTCTTATATAACTCTCTAGTAAAACCAGCTGATATGGCGTTTGAAAATACACCATATAATTGGCATGTGTGTTTTGGGAAACATGCTCATCTTGTAGCTCAAGATAGTGCTGATTTAGGCGTATTTGATGTTAGTGATGCATACTTTTTCCCAGATAAAGACTTTGGTCTTTTATCTTTCAACGAAATTCGTAATGTAGAACTCGCTGGTGCTATTGAAATGTGGTTATGGGAACAGACACAAGGAGGAAAACGTGGAGCTAATTAATAAAACTCCGCATGATATTACTATCCTCAATGAAGATGGTGAAGTAGTGCGGGTAATTGAACCTACAGGTGAGGCTTGGAGATTACAGGAAGAAGTCCATTTTTCCCATTATGAAGATGGAGTCCCTGTAACAGAAAGTAGATACACATGTATTGATTTACCTCCTGAAAAGGAGAATGTTGCATACATTGTATCCCAACTGTTTATAAACTCTTATCCTCACCGTAGGGATTTAAGAGTGCCTGCTCAAGTGATTAGAACAGGCAGTAATATTATGGGTTGTTTGTCACTAGGTAGATTACCGAAAGGAGAATAAAATGGAAAACCTAGCCGTTACAGTTAATGCAGAAACTGGTTTCTCTGCATACATTGACACAGAAAATACTGTATGTTTCACTGAATTTAGTGGAGCGAAATACTCCAAAGCTGACAGATTTTCTGACATTTGCTCTAAAATAGAAAAGGGTAAATACCGTATCCATGCCACTAAGTTTTATCGCCCTGAAGTCCTGTTAGTGCGAACTGATATGGATGACGAAGCTATTAAATATGGTGGATTACCGTATCATGTAGGTTCTCAAACTTACGATATCGGCACAGTACGCATTGGTCAAATTAATGGTGAAAAGTATGTATCTATGATTGCCATTCCAAGGGCACAAGTAGCTAGTATTAAAAATAGTTTGAAACGCTTTGGTACTGACTTACGAAGTATAGGATACTTTGGTGAGGGATTATACCAAATCACTAAACGAAAAGCAAAACCTGATACGCCAATGGTAATTATTGCCGATGATGGTATTAGTTGCTTAGGTTTGGTATTCATTAATGGCTTATTATGTGCTGCTCGTTATTACAACGATGTGGAAATTAAATTAGGTTTTGTGGAACGTCTAGTTGCATCAACAACTTTAGCACAAGACTTATACAATCCACAAGTTGCCTTATTTACTCCTGAAAATAATGTCTGGACCAAAGCATTAAAAGGGGTAGAAATTGTAGATATTCGTCGCTATTATAGCAAAAATAAAGAAATCACATCACCTTTATTTTATAATAGCGTAGGCTTACTATTTAAAAAAGGAGGAATTTTCAATGCCTAATTTTGAAGTACAACGCCATTTCCGTGTAGTGTTTGCTAAACCTACACGTAGTCTTCGATACAGATTATGTCAAGTGGGACGCTCAGAAACTCTACCAAATGGTAATATTGCCATTTATGCAAATCCATTCTACACAGACAGTGAGTTTCATCGTAAAGCATCCAATTTAGTTACAGTTGATAGAATTATGGAGGGTGATTTTTTATGAGATTAACTTTAGGGAGTATTGTAGAACATAACAACCGTCGTTGGCGTGTTGTTGGTGATGGCTTCGACCACGAAGATAATTTTGGTTATATCCTAAGTGATGGCGATAATAAAATCTTTGTTAAAGAGGAAGAACTTCAATACAAAACTGATTATAACATCAAGCCAGAAGATTGTCAACTTGTTAGATGCAATAATGGACGAACCGTTATTAACCATGGTGCTTTCTCGAACAACCATAAGCGATTACCATGGCGAATTGGCGATATTATTAAAGACCGTTATGGCAATATTCTTACTGTTGTCACTCGTGGCGATATAGTATACTACTTCTGTGCTCGTATTGATAGCTACATTTATCAACTACCTGATGGTAATGATAATATTAAGCTAGGTACTAATGCTACCCATTGTGCTGTTACTGGTGAAGAACTAACAGATGTAATGGAAGTTCACACTAAATGTGGTGTGATTTATATTAATAAACGTAGTAAACCAGAATTCGTAAAACAATCATGTTTAAGTGGGAACTGGTATGAACCACAATACTTCCATTTAGTATTAGGCAAGGATTATGAAAATCTCTACATTGGTTTTGATGAATTGCACCTTGTTTCTAATAATCCAGATTTGGCTATTTGTAATGTTACAAATATCCCATTCTATATTGAGGATGAAAGAGACATTGTAAAGAGCACGGGTATCCATCCAATACTTGTAGACTCCTTAATGGTTACTTGTCCAGTATCTAATCTATGTGGTCCAAAAAGAGAGATGTTGGTCGGATATATTCATAATCAAGGTACAACATTCTTCCACCCATCTGTTAAGGACCAATTAGTATGTTATAATGGTACATATGGACGTTCTGAAGATGACTTCTTTACCGTTGAAGATACTGGCGAGAAGTACAGCTATGCAGTAGCTGACCAATTCTTTAGAGCCAACAACGGTAAATACTACAGCTCTCAATCAGTAGCCCCAATGCTAGGTATTCACTCTTACAACTTTAAACCAGAACCAAAATTCTTTGGTAAAGGTAAAAAGTTTATTGGTATCGAATTAGAATTCCATAGCTGTGGTGAAAGCGACCGTACTGCTGATAGAATTATTGGTCCAATGAATAATATTATCTACGCTAAACATGATGGCTCTTTACACGATGGTATTGAGTTTGTAACACATCCATGTACTCCAGAATATCATCTAAATGATATGGATTGGAATAACTTTATCCAACGATTAGTTGATAATAATGGTGATGCAGGTTGTGGAGCTGGTATTCACATGCATGTAAATCGTAATTATTTTAAAGACGATTTATGTATCGCTCGAATGGTACGCTTTATTGAAAATCATCATGACACAATTCTGCATATGTCCAATCGGACAGATAGTGACCGTAACTGGTGTGAAAAGTACAGATACACTGTGAAAGAAATCAGAAGTATCTTTAGATACGCTCAAGACTCTGGTGCTAAGTATAGAGCTCTAAATTTATGTCCTGCACATACAATTGAGTTCCGTATGTTTAGAAGTACTGTGAATGTTAATAGATTGAAAGCATATATCCAATTTGTTGATACGTTGACTAGCGTTGCTAATATGCAAAGTATTAAGTATATTGGTTGGTCTCACATTCGTAGACAAGCTGAAAAGCGTGGATATACAGAATTAATTCATCTATTAGACAGTAAAAATATTGGTAAAGTAAAGGAGAAATAAAATATGTGTGTTATCGCTTATGCAAGCAAGGGTATTGAAATTTCTGAAAAGGAGTTTCGCAACTGTTTTATAAATAACCCAGATGGGGCAGGGTTCATGATTTACGACCCGCAGAAGAAAAAAGTACATATCCGCAAAGGATTTATGGACTTTGAAAGTTTTTGGTCTGCCGTTAAGGACCTACCTACGGATAAAGACCGTGTCTTTCATTTCCGTATCGCAACGTCTGGTAAGGTATCACCAGAATGTTGTCATCCTTTTGTGTTAACAGATAATCTTGATGATATGCGTCAAACAGATGTATACTCTGATATTGGTTTCTCCCATAATGGTGTAATGGCTGACTTCACCCCTACCGCAGCATTAAATGCACCTTATAGTGATACAATGCACTTCGGTGCTGAAATTTTATATCCTTTACGTTCTAAGTTATATGAAGAAAGTACTCAATATCTTTTGAAAAAAGCAATGGGTAATAATAAGTATGCTATCCTTGGTAAAAAGGGTACCATTATTCTTGGTGCTTGGAATACATCCAAAGAAACAGGCGTTCAATACTCCAATACATCCTATGAAGAACGCAAGAAATACTACGATTATGGTTCTTGTGGCAATTATGGATATGGTAGTTACAACAACTCCTATACATATTCTGTAGATGCAGATGCCGATGTTGATAAATTATCTGCCAAAATCAAGACATATGGTGGTATTGTATCTTCTTGGTACTACGATACAGATAAAATTTACTTTACTGTAACAAAATATTTGTATCCAACTAATTTTACTGAGTACAATCTTCGTTATGTTGGTTTTGGTGCAGGTTATTCTGTCCCAAAGAAAGAAAAGAAAGTCGAAACTACGTATACAATGATACGTTGTTCGGCTGGTAATGTTCCAATGAACCAAGAAAAAATCGAAATGATGATGCAATTCGTCGAAGATTGTGGTGGTTCTGTTTGGGATATGACAGAAAATACAGTATCGAAAGACATTGTATTGTATGTTACCAATTTTAATGAACTTGAGGGTGTTGTACAAGGGGTTACATACGCTGCTTATGGCACTATCAAGGGTGTTTATGATGATGAAACAGGTACTGTAAGGGTATCTGCCTAATGAAGTTATACCCATATCAAAGACAGGGGGTAAACAAGATGCTTAGTCAATCATCCATCTTCCTCTGTGATGATATGGGACTAGGCAAAACAGCCCAAGTATGTACTGTCATTAAAGAAAGGAATAAGTTTCCAACTGTGGTTGTATGTCCTGCACCTCTTAAAGAAAACTGGAAAAGAGAGTTAAAAACATGGGCAAATATCTCTGTGAATACAGATGATTTGAGTAGCAAAGTAATAATTATTAATTATGAAATGCTTAATCACCACCTTTCCAAGCTCAAACAATTAAATATTCAGCAAGTGATATTTGATGAATGTCATGTATTAAAAACTCCCACTTCCCAGAGAACACAAGCGGCTCTTAAACTTGTAGAGGGTGTTCGTTATCGTATTATGATAACTGGTACACCAGTATTAAACAGACCTAAAGAGTTGCTGTGCCAATTAGAGATTGCAGGACTTACATATAAACTAGGTGGCAAGCAGAAGTTTCTACAAGAGTATTGTGGTAACTATGCATCACCTTGGGGTTCATCTTATGATGGTCATTCCAATCTATCAAAGCTCAATGAAGCAATGAAGAAAATTTGGATACGCCGTATTAAGAAAGAAGTCCAAAAACAATTACCTCCAAAAACTGTCCACATGGTTCCATGTTGTACTATATCTCAACCAGAACCAACTTCGTTTGAGGAGATTGAAAAATACGATAGAGAAGTGTTAAAGCAAAAACTTCCTTATTGTATTGAATATATTCGTAAAGTATTAGAAAGAGGTGAGTCCCTTGTGGTATTTGCACACCATCGTAATATAATTGATAAGTTGAAAAAGGAATTCCCTGATGCAAAAATCATTATCGGTGGTCAAACTAAAACAGAAAGACAAAAGAATATTGATAATTTTCAAAGTCACTCTAACTCGAATGCTAATTACAACCTTATACTGTGTTCTCTGCAAGCCAGTGCTGTAGGTATTACACTTACTAATGCACATAAAGCGATATTTATTGAATATCCGTGGTCACCATCTCTTATGGCTCAAGCAGAGGACCGTATACACCGTATTGGTCAAACTCAACCATGCGAAATCATTTATCTCTATGCTAAAGATAGTATAGATGAGTACCGATTACGTACTCAAAAAATCAAACAAACTATTATTACTCATACAATGAAAGAGGTATAACTATGACAACAGTAGCTCAAATGAATTTGATTATCACTAATTACGTTTCCGCTTTATCTGATAAAGAACAACTTCGTTTTATCGCTCAATCTTTGAAAACAACTCAAGTATTCCCAGCAACTCCATTTGGTCTTTCTCGTGCAGTAACATTGTTCATGGATACTCAAGCACATAAAGATGAATTCAAAGCGATTGCATTGCCAAAAATTACATTTGACGAAGCGACTGCTAAAAAATATTTGTTCTTGTCCAAATCTGGTGCGGTTCGCATTCGTGAACTTCAACAAATTGTTTCTTTAGCTATCCAAGCACGTACTAAAAAGTATGTTGAACGTGGTGCTGAAACATCCTACTTGTTAATCCAAGAATTAAAACGAATTGACCGTGAAATGGGTACTGAATTTTACGAGCACTACAAAATGACTAATCCAACTCCTGTTGTGATGGTTCAACCAACTGTAGAAACTACACCAGTAGAAGATGCACCAGTTAATAATGAAGCAACTAATGTTGCCGAAACAGAAGCTGTAAATTCTGCTGAGTAATTCTAAGGGGAGCTTCGGCTCCCCACAAATAAGACTGAATATACAAGGAAAATACTATGATTAATTCATTCGGAGAGTCTTGTGAGGTGCGTACATTATTATATAATACATCACGAAAATCAGTATATAAAGAATATCGAGCATATCCAGTACATAAAATAAACACAAGTATTTATGATGTATACGCCAGTAAATATAATGCTTATCCAACTAATATGCTTTTAGGCGTAAGTGAGGTAGTAATTTATGATTAAAAATATTAATGAAATAGTAGTGTTTGATAAAATGACATATATACCACGAATTGTCAAAAGTAATAACCATTTTACCGCCACACCTTATGTATTATTGACACGTAATTTATCTGTAGCATATAGACTTAAATATGGTGGAGAAATGTCTTACTCTGCATATTATGGAATAAGGAGAAGAAGATGATAAGGAATAGAGATATTATGCAAAAGTATAATACTTATTACAATAAAACTAGCAATGATTTAAATTTCTCTCCTTTGCACGGAATTGGTATTCGAAGTGATTGTTATTTATATCATGCTATCTGTGATGCATATGCCACATATGAAGCCAATGCAATAACCAAAATAAAGAGGATGGGAAAATGATACAAAATAAAATTTTACAAACATGGGTATTATTATATATCCCAGATATTGAACGATATCAAAATAAATTCAATAGAGTTCCAGTATGTAATATTGGGTTAAACCCCACAAGTATCTTTAAGGATATGTATAATTTTGATGGCGACATGCGTAGACATTCATATTGTATACGTAATTGTGAAGCTGACGATGAGGTTCCAATCTATGCTTAATAGGTATATTTACACAGAACTAACACTAGGAAATACATTCAGAGTTGCTCGTCGCCTGAATACATTTCACCCATCTGTTGTAGGTGCAAAGATTGGGTTGGGTTTGGTATCTGCTTTGGTAGAAAAATATAATAATAATATACTGTTTTATGAAATGGAGGTATTGTGCTATGTTGAAAAAGACTGACAGGGTTGCGTATAAACTTTCTCCTTGGAGAAATGTTTTTAATAATGCTCATGCACAGTATAACTATACAAATTGTGTGAGAGAAATGAAATTAATTGAAATGTACAGATGGAATTATAGCGAAACACCAGCATTCTATATTATAAAGGTTTAAACATGATAGACATATATAAAGTAGCACTCTGTACTGCAATTCAAAATATTGAATATATGCCTACTCACCCTGTATCTTCTAGTTATGGACAAAGAAGAAGTTATACAGCGTGTTACGCCGCATTGGCTAGACAATATAATAGAATATCATATGTATTTGAGGTGATGATTAATGATATATAAAGAATTTGCATGTGATACGAAAACTACCAGATATGATAGATATATTGGGAATAGTGTATGTGTTGCTAAACAAATGCAATTTGGACAGGCTTCTGTTAAAAACTTTTATATATATCAATATTTAGGTGTATCTTTTTATGAAGTAGAGGTGATTATGTGGTAAATAGACGTAAATTAATTCATATAAAATTTTATAGGACAGTTAAGACATGTGGACATACAGATATAGCACATAACGATACTGCTAATCTCGTTACCCATGTTGTATATGACCATCAATATCAACATAGTAAAAATTGTTGGATATATAAGGTGACAAAATGATAAATAAACATAATTGCGAAATGATATATCTGAGTACTGAATTAGTAAGATTTCTAGGTCCACAATATCTTGATGAAGATAATGCTATTATCAGTCTAATAGAAGCATTTCGATATGCATATGGACAACTGCCACATGTAAAAGTAGTGGAGGTAAAATGATAAAACGAGAGCAATGCAAAATTATTTTTGTCCAAAATGAGGAATTCTCTTCAGACATGTACACAGGTAATGGTAGCAATAAAATTTCTCTTAATATGATAACAATATTCCATTTGCTATATTCAAGGAGCGGTGGTATCAGAATATGGAGAACATTATGATTAATAAAAATTTATGTCGAGTCAAATATATTGACGTTGATACTTATAGACCTCGTGATAGAGCTTATTTAAATATCAACAAAGCCAGCCTTGATATGCGAGAAGCATACAAATATATTTATAAACAATCAAATTCGATTGTAATTTTGGAGGTACGATGATAAAACCTAAAGACACAATTACATTTATGTATTTACGGTTAATACATGAGGATGATTATAGACTTACAATCGAAGAAAGATGGAAATCTTATATTCAAAAAGGTGTATACGTCTTAATGTATGAGTCACCAAAAATTAATATTATGTGTATTCGTAATTTATAATAAGTTAGAAAGTAGGTATTATGCAACGAAAATGTCATAGTTGTAACCACTTATTTGAGGTTACAAATAATGAAACATTATGCGAATACTGTCGCAACCCAACAACACGTAGAACTTTTGAACAACCGAAAGAGGAGTTAACGTGGCGACAGAAATTCGATTTAAAATGGGAACAATATGATAAAGAACATGGTGACACTGAAACAGGTAGGAAAGTATCTAAATCAGCAACTCATTGCTGTGTTTGTGGTGTTAGACTACCACCAGTACACGAACGTGTTTATGGTAGATTTTGTAGTAGTAAATGTAAAAGGAGTGCACAATGAAATGTAAAATTAATCAAAAATATTGACGCATCTAAACTAAAAGGTGAAATTGAAGCAACATTCAAAGATGGTACTGCACAGGTTGATGTTAAGAATTGCACTGTACAAGAATTAATTTTATTCGCTATTGCAGTAGATTTACGTTTGTTGGAAGCATTTGCCGAAGCAGAAGTACCACCTGAACATGCAAAAGAAATCTTTGATAAATTACCATTAGCAGCTGCTATGGTTGGTCTTGATAAGACAATGAAAGCAATGATGGAACGCATTTAAACAAAAAGAGCCCCTTAACTGGGGCTTTTTTTATGTCCATTTTTAACTATTATTATCTAGCTCTTTAATACGATTAAAACGTGCCAACATATCTTGTGTAACACGAGCTTCAACAGTAGTAAATCTGGTTTCATTTACTGTTTTTTGTTCTGGTGCAAAGCCAGCTCTGTCTAATAAATCCTTAGTAGCTTGGAATTTAACTTGGTCAGAACGTGCATTCAATGCTAGATGATACATTTGGTCTGCCATTTCTTCTGCACGTTGTACAAATTTATTCTGTACTGTTTGTTTAGCTTTTTCTAAAGCAATTTCCATTGTGTCAGTATGTTCAAGCAATTTAGTTGGATAATTAGGGGAATAACCTGCCGCCTCTTTTGCCTTTTGAGTACTACCAGTTTCTGCCTTTACCATAGCGTATAATTCTTGTTGTGCACTAGGCTTCGGCTTCTTCTTGTATTCCGAGGGTCTTGGCTTTTTCACACGCTCTTCTATATTCTTCCTCTGTTTTATATCCATGTTCATACCCCCATTTATAATAACGAATTCGACCTTTTGCCTTTTCAATCTTATCTTGTTCTAATAGCTTTTCTGGTATTTCGTCGTCTACATTTAAGCCTAACAAATATTCAGGTGGAAATGCAGATAGAATACCCATTTTATCTTTCGTAACAATCAGACTGCGACACTTTCTACGTTTAGTGGCATCAAGTTTTATTAAACCCTCTTTTTTCATCGCAATGACTAGGCGTTTGTATCGTTGTTCTGTACTATCTAGGATATAATCAATACTATCAAGTGGCACGTAAGTTTTAAAGCCTACGTTAATATAGGCTGTATTTAATAAACTCATAGTGTGTACCCCCTCTCAATTAAAGAGTGTAATTGGTGGTCTAAATAAGGAATTACTTGCCGTTGATGTTCATTACCACTCATTTCAGCAATATAAAAGCCACCAATAGTAGGTCTAATACCACTTGCTTTACAGTAATCAGGATACACTTGGAATGAACCTTGATGTAATTCCCAAATCTCTTTAGCTACTGGCTTCTTAACGTATTTGTTATGTTCAATAACTAATTTAGGTACAGCATATGGTTCATGGAAATGTTCATACCATGTTACATCAGCATTAAAATAATCATAATGATTTTTCGCTTTTTTATGTTTATGTAAGATATGGTGGACGTAGCAATTTTTATTCACATTAAAATATACAACACCAAATTCACCTTTGTAGAGACTTCTATCTCCAAGTAAACTTGCAATCATCATTTCAACATTAATAAATGCATCATTATACGCACGTGCACCATGATTACCAGCGGTAATACCAATAAGCTGACCGCTTTCATATAATGGCTTTAAGTCATCTACAATAGCGTATACTTGTTCATCACCACTAGCCCATTCTTCCAATACATTACCTTTAGAATTACGAGTAGTAGTATTGGTACTATCACCACCAAGGATAACTTTACAATTCGGACCTAGGTGTAATAGCATATCAACTGCTTCTTGTAATTGTCTACGATTATTTAAGCCCTCATGCACGTCAGATAATACAGCCAATGCAGCTTTATCACCATCTACACGTACTTGCATAATATGCTTTTCATAACTATCGTTTAGACTTTTTATTTTTCTTGCTAACACGCTTAATATACTCCTTTACATCATCATCAATCGTGGCATCTTGTTCGACATACATACAAATAAATGTACGTAATTTCTTTAACAAGGTGTGTATTCTTTGTCTAATCGGTCTTAATTTACGCCCATTATGATTTGTTGGCTCATGATAGTTTTTCTTTTGTAATTTCTTTTGACAGAATACAGCCCACGCCTCGGCATCACACGTCATAGCATATGCGTGTACAGCTTGAATAATTTTATTTACTGATTGTTGGTAAGACAATTTACTAATGTGTTCGTACGGGTCAATTACTTCTTTACGTTCTTTATTTTTTAAATATTGACCAGTTTTATAAAACCATTTTTTGTCTCTCATATATGCCGTAGCATCTGCCCAACCCTCACGTTTACGCATTAATTTACATATAGTATTAATTCCATGTTCTACTGTATCGGCATTCTTCATTATCTCCTCGTACCATTGGTCGTAGTCTTTAGCCATTTGTAGAACCGATACCACCTTTACGTTCAGTATTTACCACATCGCCAGTAGTTAAATACGTTAAAAATACACCTTGAGCCACTGTCTCTCCATTGTCAATATATACACCATCATTAGTATTATTGTGAAGTGCAATCATAATATGACCTTCATTATCTTCATTGTTAAAATAATCGCTGTCGATAATAGCAGTGTTATTCGCAAGAGTTACTCCACGTTTAATACCAATAGAAGAACGTACATATAACATTAAAACTTCATTTGGGTTCATAAATGCTTTAATACCAGTATTGAATACTTTGGTGGAATGGGGTGGAATTACTCCACCCTCAATCACTTTAAAGTCGTATCCTGCGGAATTACTGGTCTTGCGTTCTGGAATAGAACCATTTTCAATATATGAAACTTTTTCAAAACCTCGCATAGATACCCCCTATTTATTTACATTTACTTCTGTTACATAATGTTTTCTGCCATCTTTTTCGTAGCTACGTGTTGTTAGGCGACCCTCTACATTAACAGGTTCATCAACCATTGCACTAATATATTGGTCTGCATATTCATTCCACGCAACACAATTTACGTAAGAGGTGAGTTCTTTTGGTGTGCCATTTACATCTACTGTATCTGTACATTTTACTGTGAAGTTGCATACTTTACCATTACCTACTTCTCTTACTTGTGGTTCACGAGCCATAACGCCTTCAAGAATTACTTTGTTCATGTTGTTACTCCTTAATTAATATAAACTGTGGCATTTTGTCTGCCGAATTTGATAGCCTCATCATAGCTATCCATAAAAATATCAATGACACCATAGATGCCATCTGCCATTCTGTCTGCTACGACATATGGCTGACCATAAATATATACAATCGTTCCTAAAGGGTAGTCGTTAGATGCTACTGCACCAACATATGGATATTGTCCATTTGCCATAGGACTACCAGTGTGTGTATAACCAGTCAATTCTACATTAACTGGATAAGCGAATGTCAAGAACGGTGTTAATACCGCTAATACTGTGAGAATAAATAATCTTACCTGTTTAATAAAATCATCCTTTCTAAAACTTCTCAACGATAAGACGAAGTAATTCTCGACAAGCGTCTGACTTGGCTTCGTAATACCTCATGTTAATATCATCATGAATTTGGGCGTAATAATCTCTTTTATCTTGATAAATACGTAATTCAGCCTCAATTATGTTAGTAAATACAGATGGGCTGTATTTCATAATTGGTACGTTCGCTGTGTTATAAACACTTGTTTCTGCACTCATATTGTAGCCATACTCCTTTTGAGAATTCATATCTTTTCATTTCTTGCATTAAACCATTAATGATTTGAATAAATTTTACTACTGTTATATCTTCTTCTAGTTTACCATTTATATAGTCAAATGTCAACCCAATGACTGACGGTGGAACATCAAACACTGATACAACTTCACTTCCTGTTTCACTATCTGTAATAAATGCAATTTTATCTCCTTGTCTTACAAGGAAACGACCTTTTAAGCCATCCATAATAGCTTCGTCATCTAATACATCAACAGTATGATACATTTGTAAAAGTGCATCTAAATCATCACGACATTGATTTAATAAGTATTCTACTTCCATAAAATCATCATGTAAAGTCGCAACATTATTAATCTCTTTCATACGACTATTAAGTATTGTCATCTTATTCCGTAATTTTATCAGTATATTCATTAAGATACTTCACCTCAATTCTGTTTTTAGGTTTATTAATGAAGTATGGTACATATCCATTACCAACACAAATTTGCAATGTATTCCAATCAACCGCACGCACTTCAATTTTGAGCGTTTCTCCATGAAGTTCATCTAATGTATAATCAGATGGATTGCGAATACCTGTAGTTAATATAAAACCAGCTCTACCTGTTTGGTCAACATGCACCGTTCCATATACCCATTCTCTATTTTTATCTAATGCTCTAAATAGTGATTTCATTTTATTTTACCTTATTAATACCGTCTACAATAATATTGATATAGTCTTGCAAATTAGTTTTAATTACTTCGTTCGCACCATGTAAGTTATCAGGCGTAACATAGCTAGAAATAAGCATTGCTGTAGCGACCTGTTTACTAGGAATTAATGCTGCCATACACACTAATATTACAGCACATGATACGCTATATTTTAGAACTTTGATGCAACGATGTTGCACATTAGCCTCATGTTCTTCATCTTCTTTATTGTAAGTTATTGTTGTATTACTAGCAAGCCAAATAGTTAAAGCGATAACAGCAAACAGTACACACATAACAGCTAGTGAGCTAAATAGAAATTGGATATTGGATGAAATTCCAATTAAATATATAAATACTGGGCTAATTATTGGCTCCATTATTACCTCCAAATTCTGCAATTACTGCAATTAGAATTGGCAAGATTAAAATACTTAAACCACTAGCAATAGTTCCAACAAATAACCATACAACTGTCATGCCAGTAATACCGAACAATCCTAATAGCCAACATGCTGCACCAATAATAGTTAAAACAGATAACAATTTAGTTAAAATAGCACATACTACTGTGAGTAGTGATAGCATAGTTACGATGATAATAATTAATGTATTCATTGTAGTTCCTTTCTTACTGGAGTCTTAGGTTGCTTTTTATGCGATGTGAAATCACAGGATGTTTCTTTACAACCCTCACACATACCTAAAATTTCTAATGTAAATAAATCTGGATATGCTTTGTTTAATTGTTTGTAAATTTCACGAGCAATTGCTTGGTGCTCACGAGAAGCACGTTTACATAATCGTTTAGGTAAATATTCCAACCACGCTCTAAGATTACCAGTAACTGTCATAGTGACATTGGTAGCTAATGGTAATACATATGCGGCAATTTGGTATGGAACACCATCTTCAACTAATTGTTGGTATTTTTTAATCTGCTCTTCAATAACACTATTAATATGTTCAGCAATTAGTGTTTTATTAACAATACCAGTCCAATCATGTTCATGAGAGTCAAAATAACCGCCATTACTGAAATCTGTACCACGTGTAGATTTTACTGTGAACGATAACTGTCTATGTCTTGTGATTTGTGCTAAACATTTTTGGCTCATTTCAATATCAAAAGTAGCATACGCATGTTCTAATAAAGATAAATGACCAGATTTGCATGCATTAATTAAAGACTTCTCTGTGGTATTAAAACCATAGCACTTGCTCATAGCGTGTACTGGTAGCTCTAATACCGTATTTGCTATTAATTCTACTTTCATTATTTCACCTCGTATTTTATCCACTGTCCGTTTAAATTAAATTCTAAAGTACTCCAATCAATTTCAACTGTACCAACATCCCAATTGTCGTAATACTCATCGTCTGCGTACCCGTCTTCATCAAATACTACTTCCCATCTTTCAGAGAATTCGATATCAGTTATGAAAAAATGAGTGTTATCAGCTTCGTCTCCACAATATTCTGGGATAGATTTACCGTAGACAACAGAACCGTATACTAAGTTACCATCTTCGTCTTTTGCTCGGAATAAATGTTTCATATTATTATTCCTCCTGTCCACCTACATTTGGTCCATATATATAAAATACAACATGATTGATATCTTTAAGATATTGTAAAATCAAACCATGAACTTTAAGCCAATCTAAACCACCTAAGCCACATCCTAATTTGGGTATAGCCACAGATGAATTTTCAGGTAATGTTTGACAAATAAATCTTAGTGTTTCAAGACCTGCATGAATATATTCATATTTTGATGGATGCTTCCAATCTTCTTTCGTAGGGAAAAATAAAATATACCTGTTATCTGGTGTCGGTAAACGTAAAATACTACCAATTTCAAATTCACCAGATTGACACACATAAGAAAATTCTCTGTCTACTAAAGGGTATGCTTTTTTAATATGTAACGCTAAACCCTTACCAGACCTACCATGTGTATTAACTGGGTTGACAATATTCTGTGCCGAAGATTTTAATATATCTCCACTTTTGTAAACAAACATAGCATCACCTCCTATGCTTATATTATAGCAAAAGGAGAGGGGGCTGTCAACCCCCTCGCTGACACTACCGAACTGGGCAATGTCCATCCTCACACTCACTATCTTCATCAATCTCAAAATCTTTACCTACTGTTTGTAGTTCAAATTCATAACGATTAACTAAATCATGGTCTAATGGTTCCATATTTGCTTTGAGCTCAATATACTCTTCACGTGTACATTCTTCATATGGCATCAATGGATAATAATCTTGATTTAAAGATAAGAAAGAAATACCAACTACGTATTTCCAGTTATTATCTAACCAGTCAATTACGTCTTCCCATTCATCTTCTTGAACTGTTACCGTAATAGATGTATTGTGGTCTACGTAATATCGTTGCATCATTTTATATTGCTCTAATTGCTCTAACGCCGATACGTTGTTTTTTGTAACAAGCGACTTAGACTTACAAGGGAAAGTAATAACCTTAGTATTGCCATCGTCACCCTGACCAACTTCATTGTCAATTTTCCAACCTTTCAAATGTTTAACTGCTTGATACAGAGGAGAGTTTGTAGAAATACGCACTCGTCTATAATAATATGGAGAGTGATTATAATGAACACCTGCGGAACAACCACTAATTAAACCACCAGTACCATCTGGTTGTACTGTTGTATACAATACAGGTCTAGGAGATTGATTAGCATCAGCGTATTCATTTGCAGCATCGTTAATCCACATTTTCATTAATACAAGCAGAGCCTCTTGGTCTGATTTACTTAAATTACCAGTAACAGCATCTTGCCAACCCGTAATAGAACAACCAATCAAACGGTCTCTATGGTGAATTTCTGACCAATCTTTCAATTCTAATTCAGGTTCTGTTAAACGATAACAAGCACGAGCAGATAATCTACAAGCCTCTTTAAGCTGAGGTATCATTACATTACCACGCTCGTCGATAAATTTAGATACGTTAATATTAGTAAGATTACACACAGCTTTATTTGGCAACATAATTTCTGCACAAGGGTTAACAATAGCAAAATCAGCCCTACGTTCTTTAGCTGCTTTCACATTGATAAAGCCAGGTTCCCCAGTCTCTTTAATAGAGTACATTAATTTAGATAATTCTTCACGGCTTGGTTTCTTTTCTAAATACATAGAGTTATTAGACATATAGCGGAAGTAATGCTCTGGGTCTAAATTCTCTTTAGCATGTAGCATTTCTTCGTCATCTGGGCTGAATAAAATAAGTTCAGCTGTTCTTCGTGTGCCACCTGCTACCACATTTTGCCCTACAATATTACAAATATCAGATACATTGATAGGTCTCAATTTGCCATTTGTACTTTCTTTAGTGATGATTTTATGGATTTTATCAAACATCTCTTGTAAGGATTTGTAACCACTTGCATAACCACCAAATGTTTTAAGTGGGGCACCTTGAGGTCTGATATAACTGTAATCTAAAGAGATAGAACGAATTGTAACATCAGTCATAGCAGTAAGGTACTCATGTAAAGCCTCACACCAACCCTCTTTACTGTCGCCAACAGTAATTACAAGACTATTGCCATATTTCTTAGCGTTAGTATGTTCTAAAGTAGAACCCTGTGGGATTGGAGTTTTTACATGATAAATTTCTTTATCGGTATGGAAGTGAGGTAACTTAGCCACATCTTCTTTTAGTACACGGCAACCAACACCAGTACCAACCATTAACAAATAGAACAATTCAGAGAATGCTTCTAATGTATCCATTACCATGCCAGAACAGTTATACGCCGCTAATGGTGTTTTTTCTAACGCCTCAGTTCCACCCATCCATAACATACGACCAGAAACACGTTGTCGTAAATTAAACATGTTGTCAAATAGTTTTTCAGGTTCGCCATCTTCAGTAGGTAGATACGAACAGTTACCATTAACAGCACGAGCACATGTTTCTTTCCATGTTTCACGTCTATTCTTATCTGGTAACCAACGAGAGTATGTACGGATGTAAACAAATTTAGCTAACTCATCCATACAATCTGGATAGTCAGGATACTGTGCTAAAAATGCGTCAGTTAATTTATGTTTACTACGTGCCACGTCACGTTTTGTTTTGTATTCAATATATTTAATGGCGGCATCGCCATAACCATCATCATATAATTTATTATAAATTAAACGCTCAATATCATGAATTGTAACGTCCTTTTTTACATCTTTAATAATATTCCATACGTGCAAAGATACTTGGAATGGTTCTGCCAACATAGTTGGTTCCATAGCCATATATGTAGCAAACATTGCTTTCTCTACTGCACGCTCAATTTTTTGACCTAAGTATTCCTCTTTTGTGCCATCACGCTTAATTACTTGCATCTTCCACCTCGTCATATAACAATTTAAAAATCTCTTTATCACAAGGATATTGTTCATTATTGACACCAATAATAATTTTATCACCCTCGTTACAATGTACAATGCCGTTTAATGTAAATACCAATTCACCAGCTTTACTTTCACGGTATTTTAGCTTATTCGGTTTATGAACACATTGAGTCCATTTATAACCTTTATGTGGTCCAACAAAATCATGCTCAATATCAGCGATAATCTTTTTGAGAGAATAAGGTGGTTTATGTCTTACGAGAAATGTTGATAATGTATCAAAGGTTAAATGTGGCAATGTTACCATTTGACCTTGTACATCTTTACCAAAAATACTAAGCACATTGTTTTCCAAGATTACGAAATCACTAAAACCTTGTTCTACCATTTGTCTAAATACTCTGACTACATTTTCTTCTTGTGAAATTCTCATTTTATTTTTTCCTCTAGGTCTTTTAATTTGTAATATGTACGTTGAATATAAAATTGATTAATTAACACATCAAATAGAATAAGAGTTAGCATAATCATTACGCCATTTTCTAGTCGCTGATTAATAACACCAAATGCAACAGCAATACAAGCATAAATCAATAAAGCTATTGCTTCTTTAATGCCCTCTTTGTTTTTACTGGCGAACTCTTTAATTTTTTCTTTCGTCGTTTTGGTTGGTCTTTGCATACTACTACTTCCTTTTCATGAAACCACTTACATTTACTACCAAATACAGAATAAAAGTATTCATCATTCTTGGGGTCATATTTGACTAAGCCAACCTTGATAATACCTTTGGGTGTTTCTACCATTGTTCCTAATTTAATTTCTCTATTCTTTGAACTCATATTTACCTACTACAACCCCATTATCTAATATTACCAGTGCTTGCAATTGTACAGCATCACATAATAAATTAACTGGGACACCGACCATACGTCTAAGAAACATAGCTTGCTCCATACAGTATTCTATAAACGCATTTTCATTTCGTGATACATGTTCGTATTCTCTTAATGTCATGTATGCCCCACCATCTTTTCATGTATTACTGTACGATTTTGTCTGCAAACATTTTCATAAATCATTTTGCAATCAAAATAAACACGCTTCAATAAATCAATTTGTGTTTGAACTAATCTCTGGTTGTATACTGTTTGAGTATAATCTTTCCACGCACCTTGCACTTCTTCATGTGTAGTAGCAATACGGTCCCCCTCAGTAACCTTATTTGAACTTTCACGACTAATCTTAGCATGAGTCGCTTTTGCGAAGCGTTCTAAATCAGATGCTCTTTTGTTAATTTCGTGTGATAATTCTTCAAAACTAGGTATTAATAAGGAGGACTCTTTCATCAAATAGAATGCTGTGTCTGCATCATTATCTTGCAATGTTTTATACATTTCACAGATTTCGTCAGACAATTCTTTGATTTCTTCGTATTGCATAATGATTACCACTCCATAGCTTCAGTACAAGCACCGAATTTAATAATGAGATTGCCCATCATTTTCTTAGCTTTATCTTCATCATTAAATTTAGCAATAACTTCTGTTCTACCGTTAGCCAGAGAACCTTTAATGTTATAGCCAATTACTAGGTTTTTATCCGTGTCATCATAGACAGCAGAGATAAAAATAGATTGACATTCTAAAATTTTCGTACCATCTTTATTTACTATTTTCATTGGCTACACCCCCTTTATTTACAATTTCTTCTAACGCATCTAATGTTTCTTTTACTAGAATTTCAGCTGTGTCATCACGACCAGTTGCACGATTTACAATATCAATTGTAGCGGCGTTTACAGATGCGATTACTTGTAATAAAATACCAGAATTTTTAATATTGGTGTCAAAACTGACTATACCCTCTTCATTTAATGTAATATTAAAGTATCTCTTCTCTTTTGATTGCATCGTATAATTCCTCTTTTATAAAAAATAATCTAGGTAAATATGGTCTGCTGATTACCACCATATCACTATTATCCTGATTGAAATATTTTTCAATCTTTTTAAGACCTTTAGGCTCTTTAGGAATTGCTTCTCCAAAGTCTACCTTATTAATCAACGCTTCAAATAAATCTTGGCGTAGCATATAAGCGAAACCTATGTAATAAATAGGACCATCTTCGGCTTTTTTATACAACCCATCAGTATTAACATCACGTTTACTTTCGATGGTGTATATTTTGTCACCAATATCCCATTTTAAATCACCAGACATTCGTTTAGCAATTTCGCTATCGCCATAACCCTTAATAGCATTTGTAAGTTTAAAAGCACCAGAAGCAGGTACAGCGTGTACATTGAGGTGTTTTGACTCTAGGTATTTTAACAAATCATTCTCTGCTTTCCTACCATTACGTCTATTGGCTTTTCCTCTTTTACTTGCCGTAGTCTGCTTCTTTGCTTTCTTTGCTAACTTGCGTTCTAATTTATCTTCCTCTTGTCGAGGCGATAAAATATTAGGGTTTTTAGGTTGATATAGGTTATAGTTATCACAGTACCAACAACTATCCTTTGGTATTTTGCAATTCGCCTTTACCTTGCATTTCGTCAATCATCAAACTCCCTAATACGCAATAAACAATAATATCATGTAATCGTTCTTGTGCATCTGGTAATTTCAACCCATTTTCAGCCAATGCTAAATCATGTTTACCTTTATAAACAAGCAGAGCATCAAACATAGATTGGATACTACCATCACCATGAACTAAACCAGCTTTACGGAATGCCGACAAGATATCTTTACCATCAGAATATTGTTCACTTTTCTTTACGAATAAGTCGATAATCGTATTGAGTTTATTGGTAAAATCTTTAGTCTGCATTTAAACCCTCCGCAATACCTAACAATAATTCTTGTACTTCTCTTGGCAATTCATCAAAGTCTACATCCTTGCCATTTAAATCATAGCAACAACCAAATAAACCACTTTCTTGGATACAATTATCTTCAAGTGGTTCTCCTGTAAATGCATCATAACCCATTTCATTTGGGTCTTCATATACTGGCTCATCTTCAAAAGTAGCACTTGTTTTTTCAAGGTGGTCAATCATTACATCATAGAATACATCAACATCAACACCTAATTCATGTGCAACAATTTCAGAATAGATAGCAGTAATATCCTGAATGGATAAATTGCTAACCTTAACACCAACTGCACCATTTTCTTTTACTTCTGCTTTTAAAAATCCTTTTGTTTTAATCATGTAATTCCCTTCCTTTGTCGCAAAATTGCCAAACATTACAATAACTCTTGCATTTTCTTCCTCCCCAACATTCTCTATGTCTACAAGGTGGGGGCATTTCGTTGTTTTCCAACGCATATATTAAGTCCTGACTTTTCTTTCTCATATATCTTTCGACCCAAATATCTGAGATTTTATTAATCGGGACTAAATAACTTGGCTCTGTAATACCACGGCTAGTAGCTATATGTGTATTACCATCACGTACAAGAATTTGACAACACATATTATTTACTGGTAATTGTAACTTACGTTCAATCTTCATGCGGTAATCATTTAATTGTACAGCTAAATCAAATCTTAAATGAACACCATCTTTGCGTAATACATTGACGGTTTTCTTTTGACCCTTTTTAGCACCAGATTTATAAATATAATCAGTTTCTACCTTTTCCATATAATACCCTAATGTATGGGCTGCTTTATAGCTACCATATGTTTTAGTATCAACTAATGTACCACCATTTTCAGGTGTATAATAATCGAATGCACCAGTGGAATAATCATCTTCGATACGTATTTCAGCAACCTCACCATGAGCTGTGCCAACGTGGCTTTCTAAACCACCATGCACCTCTGTACCAAACAACATAAATACCGAGTCTTTAGGTGAGATATGATACTTTTGTGTAAGTTCAAGGAAAACTTCACGAGTACCTTTGAGCAACTGTGTAGTAGATGGTTTGCCCGTCCATTTACGCTGTTCTGAAATGGCACGTAGTGTTTGTAGGCTCATACATCTACCAGCAGGTACCCAAAGTTCTCCATCATCATTATATTCGCCACACAATCTGCATTTAGAAAGGCATTCGTCAATATGAATTAAGTTTCCATCTGGGCATTTATAATTTACGTATGGCATCTTTATCCTCTTTGTAAAAATATACTTTAATATCTTGAGGTCCTACATGACCAATAACATAGCTATATTCAACAAGAATAATACGACCATCATTACATTCAAAAACTTTTGTAACGTACGAACACCAATCATCATTGTCATTGGTAATATATTGACCAACCTCTTTAGCGAAACTAATAGGATAATCAATAAACATGAGTGGGTCTTGTAAAGCACGTTTAAGTTCTTTAATATTTTCTTCTGTCATAGTTCTTTTAAATATATGTGTGTGCATTTATCTTAAATCACCTTTCTTAATATTCAAAATCAGGTGGACCAAATACAGGGCGACGATTAAAATCAATATAATGACGATTATTACGACGCATCCATTCTAATTGTGAGCCTGTCGGACCATAACACGGTTCGCCAAAACTTCTTTTATATACTTTCTCTTGATGTTCTTCTTGGATAGATTTTACATTGTCCATAATAGCCTCCTTATATTATATATAATAGCATATTAATTATCAGCTGTCAACACTTCTTCTAGTCGTGAAGTATGTATATTGTACTTTAATTCAAACATTGGTGGACCATTCATACCATCACGTGCTTTCTCTACTTTACATCGTGTAATATTACGAAGTTCTTGCTGTTTTTCTAACGATAAATTAGGTGCCCTATCAGGTCTCCATATCATAAGAATATAATCAGCCGATGCCTCCAAATCACCAGTCATTCTTAATTGGTTCATTGTCGGCTCTTCGTATGTATTACCACTACGGTTAAGCTGTGATAGCATTGTGAAAATTACGTTATATCGTTTAGCAATGCCTTTCATCATTAAGGCTTGTTGGCTTGCACCATCGTAATCACCTGCACCTTTTAAATATGTAAAGTAATCAACAACGATAACATCTACTCCACCATCCATAATATTGCGTGTATTAATTGTATTAATATAACGCTCTATATCATGCATAGATAAATTGTTCTCATCTACAATATACAACTTTTTACCAATTTTTTCAAGTACTTGATTGACAACTGGGTCGTTGTTCATAATCAATTCTTTAACTTCTGATATCCGTTTTTTAAGTATCTTACATACAATACGTTCCATAATTTTGCCACGTGGCATTTCTAAACTAAAGAACACCACATTAGCTTTATTTTGAACTATCTGTCGCAAGATATACTCAATAGCTATATCACTTTTACCAGAGCTCGAATACGCCCCTATTAGTAAAACCTGACCTTTGGATATACCTCCAATACAATTATCTAGCAACTGGAAATGAGTAGGGTATGTGCCACGTTTATAAATATCACGCAATTGATTTAAGCTACTAGACGCATCATGTAATGTTTCAACAATATCTTCCTCAGCAGATACCCCACTATCAAAATACGCCTTTAAATCAGATACGTCTCTATCCCAAATTTGACCAAGAGCTTTAATAGCTTCTGCTCTAATCATAGGAGACCGTATTGTTTTAAGGAAAGCCTCAGCAACAACATACTGTTGTTCAATTGTCTTGTATTGTTTAATCACTTGTTTGATTGTAAAAATATCAATATGTTCTGTAGGTAAGTCTTGTAGATTATATCCTGCACATAACAGGTCATTAATATCTTTACATTCTTCTGGCATAATTAGAACACGTACATTCACACGAGGTAGCATTGCTTGGAAATGGTCTCTTGTACGTGGTAAATGCTTAACACCAGCTTCGTCATTATCAGGACAAATTACTATCGTAATTTCTTTACGCATAAAATTACCTAATTTCTTAATCTGGTCTTTGTGTAATTCACTACCACAATAAGCTACCGTTGGAACACCCATTTGATGACCACTAATAGCATCCATATACCCCTCACATAAGTAAAGAGTATCTTTAATATGTTTCCTAGCTAAATCTAAATTAAATAAAAACGCTGATTTCTTATATAAGATACTATTGGGAGTATTTTTATATTTAGGCTTTTTATTGAATTGTCTGATTGCTAAGCTCACATGTTGTCCATGCTCATTTCTTAAAGGAATTGTTAGACAATCATTATGGAACCCCAATTTAAAATCGTTGATTGTATCATCTGATAGCCCACGCTTATGTAAATACTCTGTAATCTGTTTGACATTCTTGTGGTACATTTCTGCTTCTCTAGTAAATCTCATTTCTTCACTAGCTTCTAATTGGTATTCCTTGTTGTCTTTTAGACTAATATTACATTCATTTGCTAGTATTTCAGTAGCTGCACGATAACTAATCTTTTCTTTATCAGATAGAAAATTAATTACACTACCGCCACACTCACAACTAAAGCAATAGAATGAATTAGTATCAGGGAAAACCACTAATGTTTCTGATGTATCATCACTTTCATGTAATGGACACTTCCCTTTCCAATATCGACCGCTTTGATGTAAATTAGTATATTTGCCGATAAAGTCTATAATATCTACTTGTTGCATTATAGTTTCGGTTATATTCATATATACCTCATAAGTTTAAAACATCATCCAAGCTATAACTTTCTACTTTTTCTATCTTCACATTACGCATTTCTTTTTCATTGTGTTTCTTGATACGATAAAGCCTATATTGTTCTGCATCATGATACATTTCAGTTAATGTCATAATTTGTTTTTCAGGCTTATCTTGTAAATATTTTAACACCTTTTCTAGCGTATTTTCATCTTGCTTATAGAAATGTGCTCGGATTTTAAAATAGGAGGGGTTAAAACCCCTCTTTAGAAATACAGGTTCGTCAGTACACTTTTGCATGAATAATCGTGTTATTGCATCAAAAATGTTAAACTTTTTGGTACTCATTTTATCACCGCATAAGATGCTCCATGCGTTCCCCTAATATCAATACGCTCAATATATCCTAGGTCAGAAAGAATTTTAACGCCTCGCCAAGCAGTCATACGACCAAAACCAATACCCTCTGCAATTTCTGGCATGGTTAATTTGATGAATTTTTTGCCAGCTAAATCGTATCCATCTTCTTCTGCACGTCGTTTAATATACCCATGAACCAATGCTACTGTGATATTAAGCTCATGCAATATTTTTAAATCAACAACAACACTATCAATCATTTAGTTCACCTAACCTTTTTTGACTATGTTTTTTAGTTTCTTCATCAAAGCTAGATTGTTCAACAACCCAACGCAAATAATTTACATCGCTAATTTCAGAAATTGCTTTATTCGCATATTTGCCTTTTGTAAATCGTGGAGTATCATCTTGTTGTGGTTCTTCGTTTGAACTGAAAATAGGATTGTCGTCGCTTTGTACCTGTGCGTGTACTTGTTGGTGACCCTTAGGTAAAGCCCACAAAGGCAAACGAGGAGGCTCAAATTTATTATAAGGTCCAAGATTAACCCAACTTTCAGTTAAATTATATAAATAACGACCAATGCCAAACTGAACTGCCGCACGCTTCATGCTATCAGATAAGCCACCTTTAATTGGTTCAATATTAGTACAGCTCGCACCATCTTCACGTGCTAAACAACGAGGACCATCTTCGGTATCAATAATAATATTTAATTCACAAATATAACCATTATCGCCACCACGAGATGTTTCACGATATCTGTTAAACCATTTATCTGGTCCAACTACATCATCTAGGCGGTCCATAATCGCACGGTTAGTTACATATGGTAACACCATAGCTTTTTTACCGTCTTTTGATTTTTGACCAATTCGCCACTGAATATCCTCTGGTGGAAATGGTTCTTTTAACGCATCGAATATTTCTTTCATTGTTTTCTTTGCCATAATCTTTTTCCTTTCATTAAATAAAATAAGATGTAGGGGAGACCTGCTCCCCTCGTGGACAACCTCAGTCTACCACCCCCCTGCTCAGGCTGTCAAGCGGTCGAGCTGACAGGCGTCGGTGATGACCCCTTTGCTAATTCGTAGTGCGTGTACCGTTCCCTTAGTCAGCTTAGTAAAATCAACATCAAAGGTTACTAACTTTTCCACGCCTGAATTCGTCTGTGCGGTAATAAAAGCATAAGGTTTACCGTGTTTAGTTTTACGTGCAGTTACAGAAAGTATGATAGCAGGCACAACATTACCCACACATATACTTGTATCGTATTCATCAAAAATACTATTGAATGTGTATCCTAATGCTTTTAACTCCATAGCACCTTTGCTCAGATTATCTTTATAATTAGCATCAAATTTATATTCACCTTTAGATTTACGTTTATCCTTTAGCCATTGTACATATTGAATATAGTCATTCCTATCATCACCATCGTCAATTGCACCACTATAAATTAAACCTTTTAATTGAGTTAAATTCATAGATGCATTCTTTTCTAAGAATTCTTTACCACGTGCACATTCATATGATTTAAGATTACTACATCCTGCAATTGCTCCAAGACCTAAACATACTGTATTCTTAGCAGTAGTACAGTGCTTATCTCCATATATATCAGGAGGTATAACTTTAATATTATTCTGTTTAGCATTATCTATAAATACTGATAGTTTTTCTTTGTCTCCAAAGTTGTTATCAAATATAGATGCATAAAATAATTCTGGATAATGTGCCTTTAAATATGCACATCGCCAAGCAGTTAAACCATATGCGGCACTGTGCCCTCTGTTAAATACATAGGAACCACAAGCAATCATTTGGTCGGCAATAGGTCTTACCACATCTTCTGTATATCCATGTTCACTAGCACGCTTAACAAACTCGTCTACGGCTTGATTAATTTTATCTAACTCTTTACGACCGATAATACGTCTCATAATATCAGCTTCACCCATTGAATAGCCAGCTAATGTACGTACTATGGTCATAATCTGCTCTTGATACAAAATAACACCCTCAGTATCTTTTAAAATCGGTTCTAATACAGGGTGTAAATAGGTTACAGGTTCTTTGCCTTGTCTTCGTGCTATAAATACCTTGTCCATACCAACATCTAATACGCCAGGTCTACCTATAGCTACAGTATCAACTAAATCATATACGCTCTTAGAGTGGATACTCTTAACAATATTTGTCATAACATCTGACTCAATTTGGAAAATACCAATGGTATTACCACTCTGTAACAATTCTGCTGTCACTTTATCTTCTAACGGTATACTATGTATATCAAAATCACCAATACGATTAACTGTATTTTCAATAATATCTAATGTAGCCAAACCTAGGATATCTAATTTAAGGATGCCTTGCTTTTCTAAAATATGGAAATCTTCAGCTGCTACATACTGACCGTCTTGATACTCTATTGCACACCATTGAGCAGGGTCGCTAGGGAATACTGCAACTGCACTAGCATGAGTGCTATAGTTTTCTAAGCGATTTAACATACTTTCTGCCATTTTCTTTAACTTAGCATCTTTAACTTCACTAATATCGTTGATGTTTTTAGATACTTTAGTTACATCAGATGGTTTCATATTCAATGCCCTACCAGCTTTTTGTACTGCTGCTTTGTCAGATAAAAAGCCAAACGTTCTTACTGGATATGCATAAGTATACTTTTCTTGAATATATTGAATAACCTCTTGTCTACGAGACTGTTGAAAATCACAATCTATATCACAAGGGGTTACACGTTCTGGGTTTGTAAATCGTTCAAATACGAGATTGTATTGTAATGGGTCAATTTCTGTAATACCCATTAAATAAGCGACTAAACTACCACAAACAGAACCACGACCTGCACCAGTAAGCATTCCTTTAGACTTAGCCCATTGTAACATATCATGAATGATACAAAAATAGTTATTATAATCAACTTGAGTTAATACTTCAAGTTCATGTTTAACTTGTTTTGCGTATTCATCTTTATTAGGTTTTTTAGCAATACCTAGCTTTTTATATCCATCCCTACAATGGTCTAATACATATTTTGCAGGGTCTTTTACTGGGAATACAGGATAATGATTTTGACCAAATTCAATTTCTACATTACACTTATCAATAATATTACCAACATTATCATAGTATTTTTGTTCTGGATAAATAGCTTTAAATTCATCTACAGTCCACATATGATAATCTCTACTACCATAATATGTTGACATATGATTATATTGCTCTTGATATTTTTGTTCTTCTTTATCGGAACTAGAATTATCTATCTTATATTGTATTTCTGCTAAATCTGCATCTAATAATAAGAAATCTCTATGAGATTGCATTTGTTCAGGATACGCATAATGACTATCACCTGTAATAATAATAGGTACATTATATTTATCGCCAAGCTCCATAACTACTTTATTGTATTCCCATTGTAAAGGAAAATCATGAGGTTGTATTTCTAAATAAAAATCATCACCAAATGTATCTAACATACGTTGTATAAACTCGTCTCTAAGTAATTCATTTGATAATGGACCAGCAACACAAGCAGTACTAACAATAATACCCTCATGGTATTCTCTTAATGCTTTATAATCAATTAATGGTTTATAATAATGATGGTATGCACCATATGTAGATAGCCTACGTAAGTTGTATAAACCTTCTGTTGATTTTGCTAACAATACCAAGTGATAACTTTCTCTAGTTTTTACATCTAAATCATATGAAAAATAGGCTTCCATACCAAGTATTGGTTTAATACCTGCATTTTGACAAGCAATATAATGAGAAGTTAAACCTGATGTAGTACCATGGTCTGTTAAAGATACAGCTGAATATCCTATTTCTTTAGCACGTTGTATACGCTCTTCTAAAGATGAATAAGCATCACGCCTACTATAAAAACTATGACTATGCAAATCTGTAAAATTCATATATCCACCTCATGTTTATTTTCCTTTAAACTCAAAATAAATGGCAAACATAATTAAATATAACCAAAATGCAATTAATAATTTAAGTAGATAGTCTGCATTATAAATTGGATTGTTTATAGCAAAATCTGAAACAATAAACGCAATCATAGCATATGTAGTACATTTTAACCAATCCTTTAATTTTTCCATAATTTCTCCTTATAAATCTGCGTAATCATCTTCCATATAAGCTAATATTAAACTTAATTCTTCATTAGATATAGTTTCTAAACTATCACCAGTTTTACAATTATCAATATAATATGCTAACCAACTCTGATTACCTAAACTATGATGATAACTTTCAATTAATTTAATTTGATTTTCTCGTAATATATCTTGTGTTTTCATTATAATACCTTCTCTAAATATTCAATATCTCTCATCCAATTGTCACGTTCAGCACACAGTCGTTTATTTGTTTCGTTCAGTTGTTTAATTAACTTTTCATTTTGCTTGATTAAAGCATTAGCAATTGCAATATTTTCTCTAGTTTTTTCTTTTGTTTGATACATTTCCCTACCTCCATTTACTGTATTATATCATACCTAAATAAATTTGTCAAATAAAAAAGGACCCCATAAAGGGGTCTACTAAGTGTAACGTATTACGAAGTGTAATTCAATATTACGCTGAGTAATGTTATTCTTCTTTGTTTTATATACTAAGTTGTAGTAATGTTATTACGCTCTAAGTGGTAGTGTTTTAAATACCTCAAATACTGATACTGTAGAACCGCTACGCTAGGTGAATTACTCACATCGTTAGTTGCTGTAGTTGTAGATAATACCAAGAAGGAATATCTTTGTTCGTATTTTCTTTTTCTTATGTGTATTACCAACTAATCAATATCTGAACGCTGGTGAAGATATTCTGCGAACGCACCAGTTATGAATACCAAGTAACTGTATCACTTATTGGTAGTAATGTTGAGCACCTACTATATATCTGTTACTACGCACTTCGTTTGTAGCTACTTCGTAGCTGATTGTAATATATATTAATTAGTGAATATCTACTGTATTCTCTACTTGATGATTGCCCCAGTTAGTGCCGAGGTATTGCCCCCATATACATGGGAGCGTATATACTTGCGGTATATTATCGAAACTTCATAGTTAATACTAAGGTAGCCCAGGTGTAGCTTTACCTACCACTCACAAGAGTTTGTTTCGACTGCCATCTACGACGGGACAAAATCTGGGAATGTGCACGACAAAAGGGCGTGCCCAACAGCCCCTATTGAGGAATGGTGAGTCCGCCCCCTGTTATTTTTTAAAGTCGGCTTGCAGTGTCAACGACTATCTCGATATGATACCTATTGGTATGTTTAGTCTATATGTCAGTCCCTGTCGGCTTCTATATTGGTTTTCAAGACCGTTGTCCGCCCGTACACATTACAGGTCCACCTCTGCTCATATAGAGTGCTATCTTGCTACTAAACAAGATGGCTTTTTTGATTGTCTTATTGACTTAAACCTCTTATATTTTTTACAGTACATTTCTGTACCATGTTCAGTCAATAAACAATGTATGCAATTTTTACAATACGCTTTCTTTGGTTTTCTTCGAGTATACTCCATACGACCACACATCGAAACACCAAAATTTCTTTTTGCCATAGTTTTCTCCTTTCGGTAGAGCAAGTTCTGTGGCTCTACACCTACTCACATTGTAGCACCCTCGCTGTCAGCTGTCAACACCTTTGCTGACACCGCACCGTTGCTGGGTTTGTGAGGATTGTAGCACAGCCGAGGGCGTGCCGTCAAGCCCACCCCTGACCGCACCACGGAGGAGATAACATTGCCTATAGTTATAGTAACATATAAAAATCAATTTGTCAAATTTTTAATTGGTATACATTTTTATGAAGTTATAGCGTACATAATATACAGGTTCTTTGTCTGTAATATCATACTTAGCACCGTATACTAATTTGCCATTTTGTTTATCAATACCAACTTGACTGTGAAATTTACCTGCACGGAATTCTTCTTGACCGTATACATTCAATTCATGACGCCCTGGTACTTTAATATCGAATTCAACAGTAGATTTTTGGTCTAATACTACTTTACCATTTTCAAACTTTTGTGTTTCATTTTGCTGTAAATCAAATTTCTGCTTTTTACCATTTACTTTGACTACAACAGCTGGCTTTTCAATACTAGCTTCTACATCTGTATCTTCTTGTACATACGTTGGTACATTATTCACATATACCAACTCTTTCTGTTTCGGGACATAAGATACAGTAGTCTTGGTATTAAGAGTAGCCTTCTCGTTCATTATTTTAGGCTGTAAGGTGGGTGTAGATTGTTCCACGTGTGTTTGCCTATGGAGCATATAAAACAACCCACAGAACGCAAATAACGCAATTAAAATGATAATATAAATCTTAATCTTTACATTCTTCAGGATGGTAATGATACCAGATAGCTTTTCCACGAATAATAGCACCTCCGTCTCCATCTTCTTGCGGTAACGCAATTAAATCCCAACGCATATCAGGGTCATCATCATAGATAGAATACCCGTCAATAATTGCCCAGTCATTGTGTGTTTTAAAATGTTCTTTGTCAATTTCCCAACCTTTAGCATCGGCAATTGTTTTGACAATCATAGCCATTTTATTAACTTGTGCATCAGTTGGTGGAACAGTTCCCCATCTAACATTTCCTTCTGTATCTACACTTGCATCTGCACAGCAAAGAATAGATACACCAATATTACCTGTATTACGATGCCATGTATGTTTACCAGTAGCATCAAAACTATTAAAATCAGACCATACACGCCCATCACCTAAGATATTTAAGTGGTAGTAAGGGGAGGTATTTTCATACCCCCCACCACTCCAATGTAAGGTTACTTGGTCGGCATGGCAATTAGCTGCTAAATAAGCAATATCATTTAGAGTATAAAAAGCCATTATTCCTCCTCAATACCGTCATATAAACCGTCAACAAATGTATTATAAGATTGAGCTTGTGATTTGACCTTATCAGCCTCCACGGAAGATTTTTTAGGTAAGTATTTATTAGCCTTGTCAATCGCAGACATTTGTTTCAATTCTCTTGCATCTCTAAGCTGTTTACCAGTTACACCAAAGTCTTTAATACGTTGTTTGTTTTCTGGAGATGGGTCACGCAAGAAGTCATTAATAGCTTCTTTTTTCCCATCTTTAAGCTCTTGATTTGCCATAGTAATACGATATGCTAAGTCATTTTCTACAGACTCTCTAACAGGTCTGAAACCTAACAATTTCATAAAACGCTCTTGAGATGTATATGCACCTTTATTTTCAGCATTTTTCCAGTCACGCATATTACCAGTGTATGCTTGATAGAAGTTGCCAAGCTGTGGAGATAACGCATGACCTACGCCTGTTACTACATCTTTCCAATCATGGCTATTTCTAGCTACATCGCCAAGAGCACCGTAAGTAGATAATGTAGGACCTAGTAATTCACTACCACTACTAGGTGTTAAATCACCAAAGCCAACATTTCGGCTAAAGTCAACTCCAAACATAGATGGTGCACCCATAATAGCCATCATAGCTATACGTTGCTTAGTTTGGTCTTTACCAGCCCAATCATATAACACATCTTTTGTTCTATCTGTCAGACCTTTGCCTGTTAGCCATTTCAACATATCATCGCCAGCACTCATAAATGGTAAACCCATAAAGCCAGCCATACCCATTGTAATACCCATAAAGCGACTTAATCCTTTATAGTCAATGGAGCCGTCAGGACCTTTGAATGCTGTAAATAAGAACTCAGCTTCCTTAACACCAAACTTCTTAAATTGTAAGATAGTTTTACCTAGTGTACCAAACTTAGTAAATAACTGTGGAGAGTCAATATCTGTATAGTCAAAGTTTGTTTTAACTACGAAATCTTTGGCATATTCCATAGCCTTTTTATAAGCCTCTGGATTTTTAGTGTGTAAATCAGTAGTGTCTAAACCGTGTTTAGCAGCGTATTCTTCGTATGCATGAATAACAGCAACCTTACGAGTATAAGCATCGGCTTTCATAAAACCTTTCATAGAAAGGTCAAATAATTTACCGAATTTAACTCCACCGATTATAATTCTGCGATAATCTCCACTATCTAAGAATTCAGATGCTTGGCTTGCACTTTCTTCATACACTTCTAAATCATCAAATAATTGACCATATTTACCGTTTTTGCCACTTTTACCAGCTTGTTGCATAGCGTATTTTAATTGTGGTGTAAAGCCTGTTAAAGCTGCTACGTTAGCTAAAGTACCAAACTGTGCGATAGCGGCAGTAGGTCTAAATACACCTAATTTAAATACAGCCATAGCTTGCATATTACGGTTAAGAAGTTTTGTTACCCAATTATCACCCATATGTTTTGTCATATAAGCACCGATAAATGGAATTTCACGACCGATAGTATTTAATACCTTATCAGTATTATTTGGTGCACCAATTACACGTTGAATATAGTCATGGACAATATCTTGTCGTGCGTTTTTCGCACCTGTACCATTACGACCGTATTGTTTTTCATAATTTTCACCGTATACTTGTTCGTAATAACGTGTAGCAAAATCTAAGAATGGAGCATTGCCTTGATACTTCGCTTGTGTATTTGCATAATGGTAAATCGCTTTAATATGGTCTTCATTATGACCAAGCACGCCAGCACGTTTAAGATTATGCTTATTCCACATTTGAGCACCAGAACTACGGTATAAATATGCACTAACATTATCGTGTGTTAATACGCCATCTTTATCTTTCTTTAAGAGCTTTTCAAAGTTAGCCATACCAGCTTCTTTTTGTAGTTTTTTATAATCCAAACCAAGCTCTTTCATACGTTCTTTGTTGTTAATCAGGCTTTGGAAATCATTATAAGTCATTGACTTATCTTTACCTTTTAGGAAGTGGTCAATGAATTTCTTAGTTTCTGTATAATTACCTTGTACTCGATTGAATAATGCTGCGGCATCTTCATCAGACATACGCTCATATACCTTATGTAATTCAGCTTCTTCATCTGTTAAGTTAGAATAGTAACCATCATAAGATTTAGATGCGTCTGCTTGGTATCTTTCTCTACGAATAGTCATGTAACCAACACCTTTTTCAACAGGTCTTGAGTCTACATATTTATTCGCATCAGCTTCTGTATCAAAAGAAGTTAATACCGTATACTGAGGATAATATCTACCAGTTTCTGGGCTATACTTAACTTCCATTTTGTAAACACCATAACGCTTATGCTCACGTGGAATATAGCCCCATAAGTCAGCAGATGGGTCTCTACCTCGTGATACTTGGTTATCGTTTACGTCTTTATGGATTTGGTTAAGTACTTGGCGAATACCAACATATTTATCCCACAATCTTTCACTATAGCCTAAGTGTTTAGCATACGCTTTAGACATTTCCATTGCTACTTTGTTTGCATTAGCTTTATCTTTGTAGGAAGGAATGTTTTCCTTACTAGAGATGACTTGGTATACATCCTTATTCACGCCAATATAAACATGATTACCTTTTTCTCTTTCAGCTTTTACAAACTTACGCATACGCTTATCGTCAGCTAAACCAAATTCCGTGAATGTATCTTCTGGTTTGATAATGGCGTATTTTAATTCGCCGTTTAAATTAACTGCTACTGGTTGAGCAAACTCACGACCACGTTTATCTACTTCACCTAATAGCTCATTCATTTTTTTATCTTCACCATTTTTTACATCCAAGTCTGCAAACTGTTTATCAAGTAGTTGCATATATTCAGTTTTCTTGCGACGATATGTGCGAGCGGCTACATATGCCTCTTTAATGATTGGCTTTAATTCTGGAATTAATTTACGTGCCATAGATGATGGGGATTGTAATAGTTTTCTAAACCAAGCAAATGGAATATCACCATCACTAGGGTTTAGTCTTTCAACTATACCAGCACCATGTTTATGAATATCAGCCAATAGAGCTTGTTCAGCTTTGTCGATACTATCATTAGCACGGACTGATTGGTCTATCTTTTCAGGGTTTCTAAATAGATTTAGTACTCCTTCTGGTTTATGATATTCTCTTGTCTTTTGCACCGTTTTGCCTACTCTATCAAGTTGTGATTTATCGCTTAAAGCGGTTTGAAAGTGTTGTTGTATTTGCTGTGCAGAGAACAAATCAGTATGACCATAAGATAACATCTCATTCATAAATTTATACAGTCCACTAGAACTTACAAATTGATGGTCAATTTCAGGGACAGTAAGTGCCGCAACAAGTATTTTGATTGATGGGTCTATTGGTGTATTCATTAATCCATCTGGGTATGTGAATGGATTATTGTCTTTCATCCCAGCCATATCTATAATTGTAGGTAATTTATTAAGGTCTACTTCGTCTTCTTTAAAAACGGAATTAATTTTTGAAATAAATCGTCTACTTCGCTCTCGCTGTTCATATTCTCCAACTGGTATGCTATCTTCCCTACGTCTAGCTTTGAGGTAATCTGGAATTGATTTACTTTCGCCTGTATTAAGGACATTATCACGTAAAACTGTTGGTGCATTTCTAAAGTTTTCCATGGCACTTGTGATAGCGTTGATAACATCATTTGCTGAGTTTTTGTTGTTAAGTGTAAGTGTTCTACCTGCTTGAGAAGCTCGATATATTTGTCCTGCAAGTCCTTCATCGTATTCCAATTCCTTTCTTAGACTTCTGAGTACATTATTTACGTTTGTTGTAATATCATAAACACCATTATATTGCGTTGCAGTATGTAATAATTCATGTAAGAATGTTTCATTATCAGGGCGGATGGACTCAACGTTTAGGTACATTCTCCCAGTTTCAGGGATAAAGAACCCATTAAATGGGAAATCAAATAATTCTTTATTCACCATTCTGTCTGCTACGTATAGTTCTAGGTGAGGGTGATTTTTAATATAACTTAATACAGAAATATATGCCTTGTGATTATTACCCAAGTGATACATAATAGATTGTAATATTGTTTTTAGTTCACCATCAGTTAGTTTTCCAACACCTTTGGTTCTATTAGCAACTTTACGCATAATACCCATTTCAATTTCACTAGGTTCATGGAACTTAGCATTTTTGCTATTAGATACTTTTTTATCACTTGTTACAGACATTTGGATATCATTAGTTGGTACAATTGTATATGTATCATCATTGATAATAACTTCATATCCTAAACGAGAAGTAAGGTCTTTGTGAGATTTAATGTAATTTTTACCGCTTTGGTCTAATAAATCTGCATCAATAACAATACCTTTGTTTTGACGAGCAACCTCTGCTAATGCATGGAATGCATAGTCAGCAACAGCACTACCATTATTAAATAATGCCGCTGGTTCATATTCAGCATTAACTGTGATTTTACCATCTTTAATTTCACTATCAATAACATCATCCATGGTGATGATACCCATATCAGATAAGTAGCCATCTAGCACTTCTTTGAAGTCATCAGGGTCGATAAATTCTGGCACTTTAATTTCTACTGGGAATTCTTCACCTAGTTTGATATCCATTTTAATATCTGTCGTATAGATATCACCTTGATAGTTAGGGATAGAGGCATGTAAAACTCCGTCTTTATAAGCACTTAATCGCAATGCTGTAGATACTTGATTTTTTGTCTTTTTGTCTTTTAATTTTTCTTCTGTGATTTTAGAGTTTTTACTGATACGGTCATCCATAACCTCTGTAACAACGTCTTTGATTTCACTATATACACGTTTAGCTAATGGAGAATTAATATTATGTAGACGTGGTGCACCATTTGGGAATAGTTTCTTAGCACCTACTCTGCCAGCCATTGATTTATATTTGTTTTCATTACCAATAGCAGGATAAAGATGTACTGCACGATTAACCAATCTACCTAGCAAATGGTCGCCATTTGGATTGTCAAGTTCTTCCATCAACTTATCCATACCAATAGCTTTGACACGTGTTAAGCCTTTTTGGAGTGCGTTAAGAATGATAAAATTACGCATTCTATCATATCGACTAGCTTGCGTAACATCTGAAATATTATAATCTTTGTCGAACCATAAACGAATATTTTCATCAAAATGACTAGGACTATTCAAGAAAGCATTCAATACAACTTGAGGTATTTTTACTTCACCACGATTAACAGCTTCCATTAACTCACGTTGAGATGGGATTTTATAATCAGGTACATTATTGAGAATACCCTTCCAAGCTGGAGCATACATTGGTTCTTTACGCATTAATTGATTACGCTTAGCAATAATACCGTTGAGTATTTTACGGTATTCAGACTTGGAAATAAATGGATGACTATGTAAATATTGAATAGCATCGGCAATACTATTAATAATATCCATATGCTTTTCCATAACCGCTTGTTCATCTTTGATATTATCGCTAATGTCGATATCACCAGTATCTTCATTCGCTTGATGTTTCAAATACTCTCTGAATGCCTGTTTATCTTTTTTACCTTTATCGGTTTCCATTTTTAAGTCATCGACCATTTTTAATGCATCGACTTCATTAATTTGTCCACCGCTTTGGATTTGAGATTTTAATTCAGCTAATTTTTCAACATCTCGCATTACAGCTTTTTGGTCATCAGTTACCATATCAACAGTTCTAGGACCTCTAGGTCTAGTTTGTTTTTTAGGTTTTGGTTGAGCTGGATTTAAGCCTAGTCGTTCTGCGTATGGAGTTACAATAGGTTCTTCGCCTGTAGGATTATCATGTTCAATGGTTTCTGTGTGGTCTTTTTTCACTGGTCTTGCTTCCCATTTTTTATTTGGGTTTGGTACAATAACATTATACGGACCAATATTACCACCAAGCACATCATTATTTGCATTTCTATATTTTAGAGCATCTTTAGTGAGTGGCATTTTCATGCCAGTTTCACGACCAGTATGAGATAGATATTGTTGTATTTTCAATAAACCATCACGTGTCACTCTATCACTATTTAGATAATCGGCAATCATTTGGTCATCACCAGCGATATTACGGTCAGATGTCGCTAATTGTGTATTATTAACAACTTTTTCTGGTGTACCATTCGGACGTACTGCAACTTGTGAGTTTTTTCTACGTGTTTCTTCTGCACTACGTTTAGCTTCATCAATGTTAGCTTGTAACATTCTGCGTTCGTTAGTAGATAAGATTTTACGTACATTATCGAATTGAGGTCCAGTAACGTCAATACCATTGGCACCTAAAGTAACAAGTGTATCTTTGATTTTACTAGCAAGAGCGTGTTTTGCTGGTAAATAATTTGCACCATCTTTTGGAGGAAGTGTATTAATTACTTCTTCCATTTTTTCAGCAACATCACGATTTTGGATATAACTTTTAGCATTGTCTTGTGTACGCTCTGTATTATCCATGTGTTTAACATAGTTTGTAATACGACCAAGCTCTTCATTTGTATAGCCATTTCTTGATTTAATACCAGCTTTAGCTAAATAGTTACGTGGGTTTTTGGCTTGTTCATTACGTCGAATATCAGAGCTATTAGCATCACGTTTTCGTGCTTGCATTGCATTATGTACACGATACGCTGCATCTCTTGCTTTGATTGGGTTATCTTTATATTCATGCTCAAAGTATGTTTTGTTTGGAGAATTCTCATATCGTTCATTATGATATGCATTTCTGCGTTCATTAATAGCATCAAGCTGAGCTTGGAAAGCATTCTGCTTTTCTCTTCCTTGAATTCTATTTGTAATATCACGCACAGACGTTTGGTCAGGGTTTTCACGTTCAAGGTTAGAGCGTTCTGCTTCTGTTAATTCAATGCCAAGTCTATCAGCCTTTTCAGCAAGAGTTTCTTCTTGTGGTTGTTCTTGGACGGATGGCTCTTCTACTACTTCATTAGAACGTGTCATGTCCTCATACAAACTACGAGAAAGTAAGTTTGCTTCTTTATTGCTAAACCCTAAATTTGTGAAATTCTCAGCAAACATACGAGGAGATAAATCTTCAGCAGTTTTATCACCATGTAAACTCATAATATTGGTACGTTCGTCTTGTACAGCCTCCATAGCTGCTGCATAATCTTCTGGTGCTTTTTTATTTAATACTTGATTTACCGAATTAGCAAAAGAGCTTTCTTCCATCATTGGGGAGTAGGAAGCGTTAGAAATATCATCAACCTCTGTATTACCAAGAGGTGTATTATCAATAAATGTAGGTTCTTCAGAAACGATATCGCCTAAACCATCGTTTTGAGCTATAGGTCCTGCACTATCAGCAATAACATCTTCAGTTGATGTTAAGCCAGCCATTTCATCAGCTTTATTTAGGATTTTATTAGAAGCACCACGAACGGCACCACCTACACCGCCTACAGCCATGGAGATGTTAAATGCGTCCTGTGCTGCCATATTCATATCGTTTGTCCATGTAGATGGGTCTAACATAGATACTTGGTCATAGCCCTCTTGACCTTTAATGCGACCTTCAATAGCTTTTTGCCATGCTTCTGTATAGCCTTCTACTGCACTGTTAGCTGCATTACTAAGTAAACCTTTAACCATTAGTTTACCGCCGTCTTTAGCAAATGCACTAGCCAACATACCAACCTTACCAGACACACCGATACGGTCAGCTGCATAATCTAACATTGCAGGTCCCCAACCCTCACTCATAGATTGTCTAAAAGCATCGCCTGCTACATCTGTGCCATACCCTGCATTGCGATAATCATTGTAAATAGAGCCAGCATTTTGTACGTTCTCAAGACCAGAACCTACCGCAAGTTCTGTACCGTATTTAGCTACTTTACTTAAACCAGTAGCAACAGAGCCAGCTAATCCCTCAGATACGCCAGCTCTTGCTAATAAACCACCAATTTTACCTGCATTTAAAATACCAGCAGTAGTACCGCCTGTGGACATAGCCATAGCTACTTGCGGAACGACATTACCGACAAATTGACCACCTTGAGCCGCCCAATAGTGAGGATTTGTAACTTTATCTCCCCATGATAAATCAGCAGTATCTGGGATTGTACTTCTGTAAGCTGCTAGATTAGAATAGTAATTAGCTTCGTTTTCAGTTTTCCCACGTAGCCATTGTGCTGTATCGCTGTCAGATAGGGATAATCCATAAGATACCGCACCTAACATATCAGAACCTAAGCGGTCTAAACCAGCACTAAAGTTACCTACAAATTCATCAGCAATGCCATCATAATGTGCCTTGCCCATATAGTCATAGCCAAGAGTAGCAAGGTTATTACGATACTGGGCATCAGCATTTCTACTGGCTAACCCGTCTGTCCAATTTGCCATTTAGTTCACTCCTTTTATCCTGTATAAGCGGTTTGTTTTTCAACCCCCCATGCTTTAGCTTTAGCATCTTGGTCATACTTTTGCCAACCTAATACAGTTTGAATAGCATCTCTGCCCTCTACTGTATCTTTATAAGGGGATAATTTATCAATAATTTGTTGAGTTGTTTTTGTAACATTACCATTCCAACCATCGTAAGAAGTTTGTGCCCAGTCAGCATCAGATGCTTCTGTAAACATACCTTGACCCTCTGCTAAGATTTTAGCAATGTCTTTTTGATGTGCAATAGTAGCACGTGGTTGACCCTCAGCATCTAAATAAGAACCATCAGGTAGTTTACTGCCAGCTCCAGAACGAGCACCTGCTCTAATACTCGCTGTAGATAATGCTTGTTGCATTTTCATATTTTGTAATGCCTTTTGTTGTTCAAACTGCATATTTGCCAATTCTTTCTTCTGAGCAAATGCTGTTTGTTGGTCTTGTAATGCTTGTTGACGTTTCATGTTAGCTAATGCCATTTGATTGCTGTTCATGTATCGGTCAGCCATTGGGTCTAAACGTACACCTAAAGATGCACCTAGATTAGCTAACATTTTACTATTAGAGCTATTATGGCTATTAGCAATCATTTGAGCTAGTTGACCTGCATTAGTTAATTTCTGTGTATTATTAGCTGTATTAGCCGCCGATACTGCTTGATTTACTAACGCTTTCATTTGGTCAGCATTGTTTTTACTTAATGCAGTTCCCATTTCTCCAAAGTAAGAGGAATTACGTAAACCAGCAATCCTACCAGCTTGTGTTGCACGAGCAGCTTCTACTTCTGGACTAGCCACTTGATAGTTCATTAAAGTTTGAATTTTATCCCAATCAAGTTTTTCATTTGGGTCATCAAATGCAAAACCCTGTGCATTTGGGTTATTATTTTGTAGTCTCACCATTGACGTAGGCGAGCCTGCTTGAGAAAATGCCTCACGTGCTGCATTTGTTCTATGAGATAAATCAGTATCTGCACTCTTTTCAAAGTTATCATGGAACCATACAGCAGCTTCTTCTGGTGTTTGTAATTGGTTGAGTGCATTAATGCCTTCTGGACCAAGCTCTTTTAACATATATTGGATTTGAGCCTCTGGTGTACCAGAAGAAATACCTAAAGACTTGGCAAATTCTGCCAAGCCTCTTTGTCTACCTTCGTCGGTCCATTGGAATAAACCGTAACCATGTGTACCATCAATAGGTATTTCATTTGCACTGCCACCACCTTGGATAATAGTTGGGTCCATATTAGACTCCATCATACCATTACCAATAATGCCAGCTGCTGCCGCAGGAGTTAGTCCGTAACCTTGGAGCAATCCCATGTAGTCAGACATAGTACCTCCTATTTAATATTTTGTGTTAAACCACCATATGCTTGCCAATAATTAGGAAAATCTTGATAGTTTTGGTCATGCACTCGCAAACCTTGGTTAGCTTGACCGTAACCTTTAATATAATCAATCGCACCAGTGTTATTTGTTAAAGCACCACCAATTGTATCGGCATTTAAGCCAAATGCATTACGATACCCACGACCTGCTAAATCAGCTTGAATACCTAATGCTTGTTGCTGTAATCCTTTATTAGTAGCATATTCTGGGTTTTGATATAAACCTTGTAAGTTTGTTAAGCCAGATGTAAAACCTTGTTGACGTGCCAATTCTTCTTTTTGTGCTTGGTTATTAGCCTCACGCAAAGCACCTCTATCAAGTCGGTTATTAAACATCATACCACCGATAAGACCTGCTAATTTCCCTAATTGGGTTTGCCAATCGTTATCTTGTGTTTGAATTACTTGCATATTTACCTCCTAAAACGACTCTGCGTAAATGCCCTCTGCCAAGAACATATTGTCGTCTGTGTCTAATACTAATTCATAGACTTCTTCTTTATCATCAGTTTCAAGAATGAATGCGACCTTTTCAAAGCCATCAGCCGTCTCTACTCTATCTTTACTTGTAATTTCAGATAAAGCCTTGCGACCATTCTTCGTTTGAAATACCTCTGTATCAGTTGTGCGAAGTTTATGATTAGCTGTAACGAGCAAGAAGATAGGTTGAATACCCATGTTTCTGTTTTCTGTTACAGTTGCTTCACCATTGCGTGTTTTAACTTTATCGCCCTCTTGTACTTCAACAATTGGTTTCTCTGTTCCGTCAGCCATTGTAACCAATACATAACGAGGGAAGCATGCAATGATTGAACCAGCTAAGGATAATGCACCACCCAAGAAGCCACCGCTAGAAGATTGTGTTGCAAATGTTCTACCATTATTTAACTGACCTTGCGTTTGTAATGCTTGGTTAGTAGCTTGGTTTTGACCTTGTGCTAAGGCTAAGGAATTTTGAACAGGAGCGAACGATGCTTGGTGTGCTTTTTGTGCGTATTCAATAGGTGTAGATGCGTATCTCATACGTTGGTCCATGAGACCAGCTGCTGTTTTCAAGTTATTATCATAATCCTGAGACATTTGTGATGCAAAGTTCTTTTGCACGTCATTTGTAGTTGTATTAAATCTGGAGCTATCAATAACACCACGTTGAGCTAGAGATGCTAAATTCTTACCCATTGTATTTTCATACATACGATTGAAGTAGTTTTGTTTAGCGTTAGCAAATACATCTGGTAAAATACCTTGGCTAAGAGGAGTAAACTCATTCTTAATTTGTTGCATTTCGGCTGTTTGGTCATTATATAATTTTTGCCAATCAGGTGTAACAATATTACCAATTTGATTTGTACCATAATTTACTAACGCATCAATACTAGGTTGAATAGAGTCTAGGTATCTCCCTTGTAACGCTATTAGATGGCGTTCTTCTGGTGTTAGTTGTCGCTCATGAATAGTGGTTTTAGACTTACCCATCTAAACCTCCTTCGTGAAATAGTAATAAGTGCCATTTTCATTTGTGCGTTCTTCATAAGAACATTTGGCTAATCTTGCATATGCTTTAGGGTTGCGACTGTCAGTATAAGAAGCTATTCGTTTTAATCCTAATTTTTTAGCCATGCTATGAATGCCTTTAAATCCTTCAATTATTGGGACTCCACACCCAATATCTATTTCTAATGTATCGCCTATAATACCAAATGTTAAGAAAGAGCCATCCTCTCTTAACCATACCATTGGGTGTAGCTCATAATCCCAGTCGTCTAGGTAATGTCTACCTACACGCCTTTCATATTCATCAATATGTTTTTGTATATTAGCTGTAAGGGCTACCGCCATTTTTATGAGCTCCTTTCAGAAAATCATTTTGGCTTCTACCCTTTCTACGTTTTCTCCTATTTTGTCCACCTTTAGTATCTGCGGAGGCACTTACCATCGACTCTCTCTCAACTACAATATCGAAAGAAATATACTTAAAGATGATTGGGTCATCAGTTTCAAAATGGAATTTCAAGATAGGAGCGAGAATTTGCGTCTTAAATTCCCCTTGTAATTCTTTAACAGTCCATTTATGAGTTAATTGTACATCGTTAATGTAAATATACCCACGACCGTCATTCTCTTCAGATTGAATATCAATATACGTTCTATAAGCATTAAGGTTATGAGTATCTCTCATTTCCTTAGATTGAATAAGTTGATGAATGGAATATCCATTGTCTGTTGTATATTTAAAATCAAATTCGTAAATTGCACCATGAGTGTCGTCTGTGTTCATGGCTACCAATACATGATATTGGTTTTCACAAATTGATGTAACATTATAAGGAAAAATCCATTTAGTATACCCACCAGTCCAGTAATGATATACAAACATTTCACGACCACACGAACCGCTTACTACCATCTGTTTTGTTCTACGCAAATCAGAAATAAATGGTTTGGTAACATTATTTTTAAGTTCTGGGTTGATGTTATCGCCAATATCCATAACATTAAAGTTTGCATATACTTGAGAACTTTTAACAGATTTTAGACCACGAGTAGAAACGAATACAATATCAGTATTGATATTATCGCAAGCATGTCTACTTACTACATCAGAATTATTAGCAAGCAATGTAATTGACCATTCTTCTGGTTCGTTTTGAACGTCGTAAATATAGCCATTACTTTTGAATACCAATACATCAGAAGCTAATTCAGCTATAGCAATAATATCCCCACCGTCACCATAACCAATATTAACATCTTTTCGTGCAGAAGCATCATTGCTATTTTCATTCCAACTGTTTACATCGCCAATAGCTGAATATATTAATAAATCGGAGCCAGTTTTAGCTACAACGACACGAGACGAACGTGTAAATACAATATCGCAATTAGGACTACCGTCAATTGTTTTAAGTGTTTGATAATTATATTCTTGTAACTTAGAGCCACTTGCAATAAGTAAAGAACCTTTCCATTTACAACAAGAAGGGCGTTCCGCATCTCCATTAATTTTACCAATTAATACTGGCTGTTTACCAAATTCATATCTGTATACTTCTTTGTTTTTAAGAAATATAAAGAAATCATTCATTTCGTAATCATTGTATACATGTGTCACAGGAGAATTGAAAGAAGCTAGAGGGGTACTTAAACCCCTCCGTGTTCTTAATTTACTACCTACTACATCGAATTCCATGTTTTCTAGGCGAACAACTTCATTATCTTTGATAAACTCAGGAGACTTGGCAATATTCATGCCACCAGTTAAATCATCTAATTTAACGGTAACAATTTTTTTGGTTTTGCCACGTTTTTGAGCCATTATAACATACCTGCCGCTTGAGCGTCCTCATATGAAACAGGGCGACCATTTTCGCTCACCGCAATACCTACCAAACCATATGTTACGTCGTTGAGTTTTTTAACTTTGTCGAGAATAGAAGCATCTGTAGTTGTAGTCCACTCTTTAGTTGCAACAATGCATTTAGCGTTTAATCTAGTGTCAGTATCAGAGTAATGGAACACCAATTTGTCATTTTCTACTTCTAAAACTGCCGCATTCTCATTTGGAGCAATAGGTATACGTTTAGTTTGGATGGATTTAACCAATTTTACAGGTATCGACTCAAGCAACTGATTATTTTCTCTCAATACTAATAATGCATCAATACCCTGTCCTCCATTTAAGTTATTAAGCGTATCGAAGATTGCTGGGCGAGTTTCAGACCACATTAAAGAACTTGTACCACCATCGAATATAGCGTACCCTTCTTCAGCGTCTTTCATATTTGTAAACTGTTTCAAATCTTTTCTTTCTGTTGCAGGGTCAAATTTATACTGCATTAACCAGTAAATATCATCATGATGTTGTACAATAGGATTGTCTTTAATTGGCATTGTTACTGTGTGTTCTGTGCCTGCTGTCGTATATTTAATAGAAACCGTACCGTTTACATTACTAGATGCAATTGGTGATATGCTAAGTGTAAGTGTATTATAGTTGATGCCCCCGCAATTGTAATCACCTAACTTTAAATTATAATAGCCTGATTTAGATTGTTGCTTAATTCTGTTTTTATATGCACCATCTTCGATTTTGATATTTTCAATACCATATACAGAATAAATTGTTACATTGTTGGTTTTAACATCTTCAAATGTCTCACTAACACTACCAATAGCCGTGAGCTCATTATTATTGCCCTTTTTAACAATATTATATTGAGATATATTATCTATAATACGTTTATAAGCGGCACCAGTGCTACCACCTTGAATTGATTTGATTTCATCTGGGAATAGAGAGAATCTACCCACAGAAGAAACGCCTTTGGTGCGGATTGCATTTGCAATCGCAGTTTTTGTTTTGTTAAGTTCGTCAATACTCACAATTACAGATTGAATGTCCATAGAAACCTCCTATTGGTTTAATTTATCAAGAGCCGTTTTAAGGGCTGTTAAATCAGCTTCATATTTAGCTTTAGATACGAATGTATCATCTATTTCTCTTTTTGTATAAAGAACCTTAGAAGCTGTTTCAAAATCTTTTGTTGTTAAAGCAGAGCGAGAAGTTGAACCGTCCCACCAAGTGATACGAGATGCAGATAATGCCAAAGGTTTATCTTTGTGACCAACTTCAACACCATTACCTCTGGAAAGTTTAATCAAACTCCATTCCGTACCAGATGTATCTTTGCCTGTTAGTGGAACATTATTCTCTAATGGCGGAATACTTGGCGGAATATAGTTAATGTTATTGAAATACTTAGTATTAGCACTGTGTTTATATACTTCGACCTTGCCATTGTTATTAGCTGTAAAATACACTTCTCCATTAGCAATAGCAAAATCTTCAACTTCAAGTGCAGATGTTACTTCTGTATTAGTAACACTATCTTCTAAGTTTTCGATAATGTAGCCACCGACAGAGAATACGACACTCTTACCGTTATATAACGCACCGTTTGTATCTTGGCTAGTAGAGATAATTGGAATTGTTGCAGTGTTTTCCAACGCTCTATTTTCATTATAATACTGAACTGTTCGTTGCTTAGTAGTGCCAGTATACAGGATAGAAACAAACTTATTCGCCGTTTTATCGTAAGCTAGGTTAAACACCTTATTAGGGAAGTTTACAGTACTTTCGATAGCCATATCAGTAGTCATAACAGCCACTTGGTTAGGATTTACAGCACCATTAGTTACATAGATTTTACCTTTGTAAGCACACAATGTATTACAATGACCTAATCTATTTTTATCTGTAAATGTTTGCTTTGACATTAAAGTAGAGAAGTCAGCGTTGTATTTATAGAACACTTGTTTGGTATTATCATTATTGACACAAGCAATATAGAAAGCATTCGCTTCTTCGCTATATGTAAAGCCTTGACATTGGTTTACACCACTATCTAAAGGAATTTCTAATACCTTAACAATGTTATCTGCACTCTTAAACAATGTCGGTGCAGAACCTTTAAGACTTTTAATGAAGTCAGCTTCTGTGCCTGTATTACCAAGCTCTAACCAAGATTGATAAGCACTTTTACCAACATCGCCCTTAGGACCTTTAATATTACCTAATTTAACTCTTGGCATTACTGACCTCCTTCCCAGAAGCCAACAATATCTAAAATGTAGCGTTTGTTAGCACCTGCAACGCCCCAACCTTTGATATTACGAGAGTTAGGTTCAACATAAACGCTATTATTATTGGCATCAATAGATACTTCTAATAACCGTTTAGGAACAGGGGAATTAGCAGGCAATGTACATAATACGCCACCATTACCAGAACCATTACCAGTTACTTTCATATCTAAATGCAATTTACCAAATCCTGTAGCAGGATTAAATTCAAGATAACCACGACCATTTCCTGCCGCTCCTGCTTGTGCGACACCCCACAAAACATCGTATATTTTAACTGCACTTGTATTTACAGCATTAGGTGCAACAGCATTACTAGGTGCAAGATTAGAATAAGCGATATCTACAAACAAATCACCATTTTCAGCAAGTGTAAATGTTAATTCTGGTTGTGTACCATTATCACCTTTATCTCCTTTAGGACCTACGGGACCTATATCACCTTTTGGTCCTCTTTCTCCAGTTTCACCTTTAGGTCCGATGTTACCTTGTGGTCCTTGTGGTCCTACATTACCTTGCAACCCCTGTGGACCGTCTACACCTCTAGGACCTTGTGGTCCTGTTGGACCTATTGGACCCTGTGGACCAATATCGCCTTTATCACCCTTAACGCCAGACATAGTAATGAGGTATTCCATTACTCCGCCATTTTTAACGAATACTTTACCGTTATCAGCATCATTAGAACGAACCATAACTAAGCTGTATTCAGAGAATGTGGAAGCGTTGTTATGTACTGCGGTTACAGATGGTTGAATAGAGCTGATTTTAAAAGGCTCTCCTCGTTCACCTCTTGGACCTTGTAAGCCAGTAGGACCGATAGGACCTATAGGACCACGTTCCCCTTGAATACCACGAGGACCTTGTGGACCCATTTCCCCACGTATACCTTGAATACCTTGTAAACCTTGAGGACCAATAGGACCAACATCACCACGTTCACCTTTAGGACCTGCTTCACCACGTTCGCCATTGTCGCCTTTAGGACCAATAGGACCTGCGGGACCAGTCGGTCCAGTTAGACCTTGTGGACCAATATCGCCTTTAGGACCTGCTGGACCTACAGGACCGATTGGACCTTGAGGACCTGTTTCACCTTTAGGTCCTCTTTCTCCAGTATCACCTTTGTCTCCCTTAGGTCCTTTTAATCTTTCTAATTGTTCTGGAGTAAAGTCTTCAAACTTAAAGTCTTTACCATTTCTACCATTTTTGCCATCTTTCCCATCTCGATTGTGATTAATCGTAATACTAGGAGAAGTGGCTTGGATAATTTTAATAATTTTGTCAGCCATTTATACCTCCTAGTGGAAAGAAATACCAGGACTTACAATAAACTTGCCCTGCACAATACGTTCCTTGCGACCGTTTGTGTTAATTTGCTGAACATCATAATAGTAAGAGTTTGTTTCTCCGTAATAATCACCATCTGTGTCAATCTGACTGGTAACTTCAGAGGAGAAGTTAATGTCTAACACTCCTTTTACTGCATCACGAATGACACATTCAGCTTCGGCAATTACATCTTGGTTTTCAGCTGTTTCTCTTACTTTACAAACAAACTGATATCCAGTAATGTCAATGGGTTTGTTTTGCCCATCGCTAACAACCATCTGCAAGGAAAAATCATCACCTTGATTGACGGTAATATCATATACTGGAACTGTAGATTTAAACTTTGCCACTACTCAGCACCAGACCTTTCTTTGTAGCTTCCTACCTCAGAATTATATTTAGAGTTAATGTATTTATTGGCTACTTGAGTCATAGGACCACCACCTGCCGCCATAGTAGCAAGTGTTTCATAATGGTCCCATCTAAAATCAAAGAATACTAAGTAAATCGTAACTCCAATAAATAACAATACGAACAATACGGAAATTGTTCTAGTGAGTGAAAGTCCGCCATTTTCAAACATTAGCATTTCAAATAAACGCTTCAATTTTTTATCACCTCTTTGGTTTCCTTGACAAATTCACGTAACTCTTTAAACCATTTAAAGGCTTCTGCGTCTAATTCATTTAATTTTTCGATAATAGATACAATCTCACATAACATCGGTGCTAACATAAATAGCATTGATAAAAGTGCATCTATTCTAAATCCCATAACAGGAACATCAGGTAATGACCATGCTGTAGCTGCTAGAGTGAAGAAAATAGGATATTCAAAAGATACCTTAGAAAATAAAGATTTACGGAATGCTTTACTAACCAAAAATCTTTTCTTTGTCCCATTCGAGAGAGTAACAGTTCCCCAGCCAAGGAATAACGCTTTAAACATATTCCATGCGGTACATTCTTTACCAACTGCCTTGTTGTATTCAACAAGTTCAATAACAAACCGTAATGCAATATCTATTAATAATAGAATTGTTACGGCTAAAATACAGAAAATAATATCGTACACAGCATTATCTGGTGTACTTTGATAT